>Ga0315284_10001042_pt1 | contig 38795 bp, 34 predicted proteins | sample YL17G09_16_MG_FD_203696 | JGI IMG/M metagenome (GOLD analysis project Ga0315284, IMG submission 203696) | Sediment microbial communities from Yellowstone Lake, YNP, Wyoming, USA - YL17G09_16 | ecosystem: Environmental > Aquatic > Freshwater > Lake > Sediment | place: USA: Wyoming | collected...
TATGCCCTCTCCGTCGATCCCAAGGCGGTCTCGGTCATCGCGGGGAGCACGGCAAATGTCGCTCTCGCGATTACGCCGGCGGCCGGATTTACCAGCAAAGTAACGCTTGCGTGCACCGGCGCACCGCACGAAGCCACGTGCTCCGTTACACCTGCGTCCCTTACTCTTGACGGAGTAAACGCGTCGCAAGCTACGGTAAGCGTCACCACCGGCGTTCGCACCGTGGCGCCGCCGGGATCGCAGCCGAATTTGCCGCTCCCCCGAAACGGACTGCGGTGGCTGCCGCTGGCGTTCCTCTTGATGATCCTGGTGACCATGGCTGCTGCAGGACGACGCCGAACCACGCTGGTGTTGGGCGTCGTGATCCTCATGTCTTTGCTTTGGACTGCTTGCGGCGGCGGGGGCCAGGTCGGCGTTCCACGCGGAACTCCGGCGGGGGTCTATACCCTGACCATTTCGGGTGTGTCAGGCACCGCGACCAAGACGACGACCGTGACACTAACGGTGAACTAGGAATGAGCGAAAGCCTTGGACCTGCCCTACGCTGGAAAAACAGGTCCGCACATATGGAGGCATCATACATGCGGAAGTTTACCTGGATCATCGCGCTGATTCTGTTCCTGGCTTTGCCGGTGAGAGGACAGGATACTCCTCGGGCTGAGGTCTACGGTGGCGGCGGTTATCTCCGAGCTGACCTCGGCGGAGCAGACGCCAACTTGTATGGCTGGAACTTTTCCGTCACTGAGAACCTGAACAAGTGGTTTGGCGGGACCGCCGACTTCAGCGGTTTCTACGGCCACCAAACTCAGGTCGGACCCGGGTTGGCGCCGGTCAACGTCAATGTCAACGCGCACACGTTCATGTTTGGCCCGCGCTTCACCTACCGCAAGGCTGGCTCCATTACTCCCTTCGCGCACGTCTTGCTGGGGGGGATCCGCGGCAGCCGGGGCTATTTGGGCATCTCACAGTCCGCCGTTAAATTTGCGGCGGCGTTTGGTGGGGGCCTCGATGTGAAAGTGAGCAAGCACGTGGCCGTCCGCGTCATCCAGGCCGAATATGTGGCAACGCCTTTCCTGGACTTGAGGCAGGACAACATCCGCCTGTCGGCCGGAATCGTGTTTCGATTCGGAAAAAGGTAGTCGCGTTCGCAGCCGGGCCGGGCGAATCGTCCCAAGCGTTGCTCCGAAGTGCAACGGCCCTCCTCTCTTGACCCCACGCGAAAGATATCCGCGCGTTTTCCACCCGCAAGGCGCGGTGCCTTCCGGTTCCCTTGGCAACCGATCATTCCCAGCGGCAGCTTGACCAACCGGCCATGAGGCAGCAGTGCTACAATCAGTGCTGCCGTGAGACGGGGAACTCTATATTCGGTTTGCGGCTTGGCGATGCTGGTCTGGGGATGCCCGAAGCGGCAGACCACCACGCACATCATCTATTCACCCCCGCCCGCGCCGTCCGCCTCAACGACCCGCGCGCCCGGTGAAACGAGTGAAGCGATCATCATCGAGGAACCCGCGCCGCCCGAGATTGCTGAGCCCGCTCCGGGGGAACCTGCCGCCCCGAAACCCGTACCGCGGCGCCGCCCACCCGTTCGGAGCCAAGCTCCAACCACAACCGAATCCACTCCGGAGCCCGAAGAGCAGCCCCCCACCGAGGTCCCCGCGCTCGAACCGCGCGAAGCCCCCGGGCAGCAGGCCGCACTCCGCCAGCAAATCCAGCACCTCCAGGAACGTCTCCGCCAGCGGACCGCACAGCTCGAACGCCAGGTCACCGCGGCGGAGGATCGCCGGATGCTCGAAGACGCGCGATCGTTTCTCGCCCAGTCGGAACGCGCGCTTACGGACGGCGACTTGCAGCGTGCCCTGAACCTCACGCGCAAGACTTCGCTTTTGGTTAGCGCTTTGGAACAGGAACGCTGACGGTCTCGCGAGGCGGCACCTTCCGCTCACGCCAGGTGGCGACCGTGGAGCCTCCCCCGAAAAGAAGTCTCGAAACAGAGAATGTTCAACAGGTCACGTGCAGAACGGAGTTGGTTTCTTCCGGCTGCCGATTGAGGAAGTCCATCGCCTGGGCGGTGGGCAGAATCAGCAGCTCGATCTTGCGCCGCTCGGCTTCCAGCTTCACTCCCTCCATCACCGGCAAGGCGCCGTTCGCGCCCGTGCCGATCACCAATCGCCGGCACTTCCACGGGATCTTTTCTTCCCCTGAGAGCGGCGTGTGCCCGAATTCGTCGCGGAATGGTTTGGAAGGTTTCTTCTTGCGCTTGCGGATCTCGCCGCAATCGATCACCACGTCGTGCTCGTAGGTGACGCCATCAATCTGAATCGATCCGAAGCTGAACTTCTCGAAGCGCATGGCGCACCTCCGTTGCTATTATAAGTCCGCAAGACGACGAGACACAGGGTACGTTTCAGATCATCGGGCGCGCCCGGCGGAAGGGTGTTTACGCGTATGCAGGCTTTCTTGCGCATCGGCATGAAGTTTGCCGCGTTGGGGTTTGTCGTGAGCCTCGGGCTCCACCTCCTCTCTCTTTGCCGTGTCAGCTTTCGAAGCCCGGCTTTCGCCATCGTGCTCCACGGAGGGATTTTCCTTTTGGGTGTTCCCCTAACTTTCGTCCTCATGCAGCGGCTGGGACTGGACTGGCACGCCAAGAGGATGAAAGCCCTCTACAGCATGTGCCCGGGATGGATGAAGGATGGAAGGTGCGTCGTCGTCGTGTACTTCCTGATGAATCTCGCGATTCTATTGTACAGAGATCCCAGGGGCGACCTGGCGCGGGCACATCGTTATGAGATCCCGCCCTCCGTCATGGCATTCGCCACGGCCGGCTGGATGCTCGGTTACTACCTGCTGTTCGAAATCCTCTATGCGCTGGTAAACACCAAGCCCCGCTTCTGCACGCGCGGCCATCCGGTTCGCATCGGCAACGAGAAATGCCCGAAGTGCTCGGCGCCGGTCAGGAGCCAGGATTAAGGATCAAGGAGCAAGGATTAAGGATTTTGGTCCTCCCCTCAAAGCCATTGATGCTTGTTCGAATAGAAAGTCACGGGCCGATCGGGGTACTTTTTCTTGAAGGCCTGAAACTTGCGGAGCATGGCGTGATAGCACCGGTCGGAAGTTCGGAGCTTCTTGTGGGGGAATTTGATGAGCGCCTGCTCGACCGCCCAGACGTTTTTCTCTGAGAGCCGCCAGTCGCAGTGGCGAAGCGTCCGCAGGTCGAACACGCCGTAGCCGGTGATGCGGCCTGAGCCGTCGATGTAGGGATCCACATAGCTCCGCACGAGTTGGTGCAGCGTGCGAAAGACGGGTTTGCGGCCGTGCAAGCCGGCGTCGCGCGAGCGCGCCACGGTACCGTACCGCCCACAATGCCGGAAAAGAAAAAGGACGTGGTCGAGCTTGTCCTGGGATTCAAAATCGAGAAACAAAGGAGGATAACCGTGCTGCTCGAGAATCGTCGCGGCCGCCAGCGCGCCTTCCAGGCAGTGAGCGCTCCAATGCTTAACAACGCCGCGTAAGGTCCTGAGTGTCTCGCCTTTCTTCTCCCAGTTGTAGGGCAGAGAGCGCAGGAAAGCCTGAACTTGTCGCGGTGTGCGGTACTTCTGAATGACCGCCCACTCTTTCGGCCGGAAAGCGCCTGGCGCGGGCGGAGGAGGAAATCCCCTCACTGCACTTTTCTGCACGGGTTGTCTCTTCTTGTTCTTCTTTCCCGCCATCACGAGCTCGGAGAATGTGGTCTTCGAAAAATCACCGGCATTTGAAATTTGAGATTTGAAATTTCAGACGCAAGATTACTCCGCCCGCATGAACGTGTCGGGCCTTCACCCGCGAAGGACATCCTTTACCCTTTTACCCTTTACCCTTTATCCGTCGTCCTTCGTGCTTCGTCCTTGATCCTGAATCCTAAATCCCGCTCCTCCCCCACCGGTCATACCAAAGCTGGAAGCACAGGAGCGTCCAAAGCGTCTTCCGGTGGTCGGCGCGTCCGCTCCAGTGTTCGCTGAGGAGGCGCCGGACGAAGGGAGGGTTGAACAGGCCGTCGCGCTTCAGCTTGTCCTCCGAGAGCGTTTCATCGAGCAGTGGCCGCAGCCCCCCTTTCATCCACCCAGCGATGGGCACCGAGAATCCGCGCTTTTGACGATAGACAATCTCATGGGGAAGCCATTTCTCCACCGCCTTTTTGAAGAGGTATTTGAGCTGGAAGCGGCGGACGCGCAACGACGCGGGCAAGCCTGCGGCAAACTCCACCAGGCGATGGTCGAGGAAGGGCGTGCGCAGTTCGAGCGAACACGCCATGCTGGCGCGATCGATCTTTACCAGCAGGTTGTCCTCGAGGTACATGCGGAAATCCAGGTAGAGCATTTCCGCCACCGTCTCGTCGAAACGGGCGCCGTCAAGGACCCGAGCCAGCGGCTCGAAAATGCCGGCGCTGGCCGGCGACGGACCCTGCCACTCCCGCGTGAAAAGTTGATCGAGCTCGGCGGGAGAAAACATCCCGAACCAGATGTGGTGGCGCTCGCCTGGGTCGCGCTCGGCGTGGGTGAGGAAGCGGCGCAGGAAGAGCCCTTTGGGCACGGCGGTCGAAGAAACCGGCAGGAAGCGTTTGAGCCGGTCGAAGAACTGACGGCGCACGAAGCGTGGCAGTCGCAGGTAGTACTCCGCCAGCCGCGCCCCCATGTACGTGGGATAACCCCCGAAAAGTTCATCGCTGCCTTCGCCGCTCAGCGCCACCTTGATCTCGGTGCGCGCGAAGCGCGAAAGCAGGTAGGTGGGAATGATCGCCGGGTCCGCGACCGGCTCGTCGAGGTGCCCGGCAAGGATATCGAGCGCTTCGCGCAGCGTTGGGTCGTCAGCGGTCAAGACATGGTGACGCGTCCGAAAGTGCCGGGCCACCAGATTCGCGTACGGCTCCTCATTGAATGACTTCTGCGGAAACGCTACGGAGAAGGTGTTGACGTTGCCGGGCGTTAGTTCGCTCATGGTCGCGACGAGCGTCGAGGAATCCACTCCCCCGCTCAGGAACACGCCCAGGGGCACGTCGCTCACCAGGCGCGAAATGGCGGCTTCGCGCAGGCGTCCGCGCAGTTCTTCAACCAGCCCGGCCTCTTCGCGCGGCGAAACGCGCAGGCGACCGGGCGGCCGGAGGTGGTCCTGCAAGCGCCAGTAGGATTCGATTCGGATCTCGCCTCGCTCCACCACCATGAAGTGCGCGGCGGGGAGCTTTTTGATGCCCGCGTAAACGCTGCGTGGCGCGGGAAAGTAGCCGTAGAAGAAATACTGAGCCAGGGCTTCAGAATCGATTTCGCGGCTCAGCCCGGGGTATTCGAAGAGCGCCTTGATTTCCGACCCGAACACCAGCGTACGGTCGCCGCGCCAATAGTAGAGCGGCTTTTCCCCCGCCCGGTCGCGCGCCAGGACCAGGCGTTTGGCGCGCTCGTCCCACAGCGCGATGGCGAACATGCCGTTCAGCTCGCGCACGAAGTCCGGGCCCTGCTCTTCGTAGAGGTGCGCGATGACTTCGCCATCGGAATGGGTCTTGAAGTTGTGACCGCGCGCGAGGAGCTGCTCGCGAAGTTCGCGATAGTTGTAGATTTCGCCGTTGAAGACCAGCGTGACATCGCCCGCCTCGTTCGAGAGCGGCTGGTTGCCGGTCTGGAGGTCGATGATGCTGAGGCGGCGGATGGCTAAAGCGAGGTGCGGCAGCTCGAACTTGCCATGACTGTCGGGCCCGCGGTGCTCGATCCGCGCCGACATAGCGTCAATCCGCTCGCGGTGTGCCACGGGCTCAAGAGCCAGGTTGAATATTCCGCAAATTCCACACATGCGATTAGGGAGCAGGGGACAGGTTATAGGTTACAGGTGACAGGTTATAGGATACAGGGGACAGCTCTGCACATTTCGGTCCTCTTTCTGTACCCTGTCCCCTGTAACCTGTTCCCTGTTCCCGTCACTTCCTCCCCGGTCCCTGCTCTTTCCCTGCGGGGATTTTCCAGATCGAGTACTCCCAATCATTCCAGAGCGGTTCCATCTCGGGCACCGTCTGCGAGAGCTTCCGCACGTCGCGATTGCGCACCATCACCAGCATCGGCCGAGGCGAATAGCGCGCGCGCGCGCGGAGGTCGTTGGCGTCCCAGAGCAACTGGTCGGGCGGCGGAGCGCCCGGAAGCGCCGGCCTCACGCTCTGGCGGCGCAGTTCCACCAAGCGCGCCGAGACGTAGTTACTCGTCAACTCGCTGGCGTCCGCGGTGACCAGTCCGACCGGGCGCCGAAGATAAAAAACCAGGCCTGGACGAAAACAATAATAGCCGTAGAGAGGCAAATCCTTCGCCGGGCTTTCCAGTATGGTGCGCGCCAATTGCCGGCTGGAAAAGGTTGCGGCATAAGCTTCCAGCGGCGCCATCCACCGCAGGATGAGCAAGGGTACGGTGAGGGCGACAAGCGTCAAGGAGCCGACCGCAAGGACTCTCCCGGTCCGGCGCGCGGCAAGATTGCGACCCACGATGCCTAACGCAATCAGGATGAGGCCCGAATAGAGCAGCGACGGTTTCAACAATCCCACCACGTGGGGAGGGACCTTTTCCGTGAGCGCAATCTCCACGGCGGAAAAGCGGAACACCTGCGGCGCCGCGGCGGCGAGTAATCCGATGAACATCAGCGCCGCGAAACCCGCCGTCAGCCAGTCGGGACGGCGGCCTCCTTCCTCCACGCCCACCTCTCCCCAGACCTTCGCCATCAGGATGGCAAGCGGAACTGTTGCGGGCAAAAAATATCCCGGGAGTTTCGATTGCGAAATCGAAAAGAACACGAAGATCAACGCAGCCCAAGACATCAGAAACAGAACCGGCTTGTGGGTTTCATCGCGAATTTCCCGCCAACGCTTCCACCGATTGGCAGCCGCAAAAAGCAGGAAAAAGCTCCAGGGGAAAAATCCCAGAAGGTAAACGGGAAGGTAGTAGAGAAAGCTCCCGCTTCGCCGCGTGCTGCCCGTGGCAAACCTTCGCAGGCTCTCCTGCCAGAGGGCGTAGCGTGGAAATTCAGGGTTCCGCGCTGACACGGCGATGAACCAGGGTAAAGCTGTGGCGAGAAATACCACAATGCCCAGTCCCCAGCGCAGGCGCTTTAGTTCGCGAAATCGCCCGCGCAAGGCCTGGAAGACCACGATGGAAAGCAAAGGGAGAAGAAACCCCACGGGGCCCTTGGTGATGGTGGCCACACCCATCGCAGCGAAAAGAACTACGTCGAGCCACGGCCGCCGGAAGTCGCTGGCTTCCGCGAACCAGAAACTGGTCATCGGCACCGTCACCAGAAAAGCCAGCGTCATATCGAAAATCACCCAACGCGCGTAAGCGATGGCCAGAGGTGTTGTTGCCAGAATGATTCCGGCGCGTAAGCCCGTGGAATCTCCAAACATTCGCCGGGCCAGGAACCAGGCCAGCAGCATCGTCCCGAGCGCCATCAGCGCCGAAGGGAATCGCGCCGCCCATTCCGTGAGTCCCCAGAGTCGAAACGACGCCGCCACGATCCAGAAATACACCGCGGGCTTGTCCAGATAAGCGAGCGAATTGAAGTGCGGTGTGATGAAGTCGCGCGCGGCGAGCATCTCGCGCGCCACCTCGGCATTGCGACCTTCGTCGGGCTCCACCAGGGGCAAACGTCCCAGGCCGGCGAAGAAGAGCACACCGCCAAAAACGATCAAGATGAACAGATGGCGAGACGGAAAAGATAAAGGAGAGGACGATGGAGATGATGATTCGGTCAACCGAGGGGTGGGTTCAGTGGCCAACAGTTCGTGAAAACTCCGATGGGCGGTCTCGAGAGGCGCTCTCCGAGCGCCGCGGCTGGTCAGCGAGGGGTTCCAGAACTTCAAGCACAGGACGATAATCGACCCAGTTCTTCTTCATCCAGCGCACAGCCCAGACGTCGGCAAGACCTTTGACCATCCTCCCCCAGGTGCCGTATTTGGTTTTGCCGCGCACCCGAGGATGATGGCTGACGGGCACCTGGGTCACCCGGTAGCCCCGCATCTTGAGCAGAGTGGGAAGGAACCGGTGCATCCCTCGGTAAAGCTCGAGCCGCTCCACGCACTCGCGCCGAAAAGCCTTGAGCGTGCAACCGGTGTCCACGATGTCTTCGCCGGTTGCCCAATTGCGGAAACCGTTGCCGATGCGCGAAGTGACTCGCTTCCACCAGCCGTCCTGCCTGCGCACGCGAACCCCGCAAACACAGTCCCAATCCTTCAGCATCTCGACCAGTCGCGGAATTTCCGCGGGATCATTCTGCAAATCTCCATCGAGCGTGACGACGGCCTTCCCTCGCGCCAGGCGAAATCCGGCAGCCATCGCCACGGTCTGGCCGAGATTTCTCCGGAAGTGCGCAATCCGGACACGCGCGTCGGTTTCCTGGGCGCGCTTGAGCAGCTGGAGTGTCGAGTCCGTGCTGCCATCGTCGACAAATACGAATTCCACGCCCCCAGGCCAGCCCGCCAGGGCGGTCTGAACCCGCTCGACCAGCGGCTCGACGTTTTCCGCTTCATTGTAAACGGGAATGACGACGCTAAGTGAGACGCTCTCCACGCGGTGTGTTCTCCCACCTCGCCGCGGCCTAGAGAACTGGAAAGGGTTTCCGCCTCTCCCGCAGCCCGGAAGAAACTACTCAACCGTGTCATTTTAGCACGCCCGTTGGCTCCGCTGGAAAATTCACAGCGGGCTGCAAGTCGCGGGACTTGCAGGGCTTCCCACCGTAGGAGTTTCGGGATAAACTCGTGGAAGTCGACGTGCATCTCGTGACGGCGGAGTAGAATCTAATGACGGGAGTACAGTGTTTTATTAAACAATCGGGAGGCCGGAATGAATAGAATTGGGTCGAGACTTGCCCTCATCGTGTTCAGCAGCACACTCCTGCTCAGCTCGTGCAATTTGAGCGACGTGTTCCAGAAGCCGAATGACCAGGCCATCACTTCTGAGATCCAGGCAAAGCTGTTCGCCGATTCGGTGCTGAAGACGCGCGATGTCCGCGTGACCTCCGCGAATGGCGTGGTCGCGCTGGCAGGAAGCGTGAACACGGAACTGGAGAAGGCCGCGGTCGAGAACCTGGCCAAACAGGTCAAAGGCGTCAAGCAGGTCACGAACGAGCTTATCGTTCCGCCGACGGCCAGCGCTCCGGCCGCGGCACCAGTGGAAACCGCGGCTGCCGCGCCGCCTGCTCCTGAACCGGTTCGCGCCGCCGAACGGCCGGAACGCCGGCGGTCGACACGTCAATCCGAACGTGCTCCGGCCGCGGCAAAGGCCTCGCAGCCTGCAGCCTCGACGGAGAGCGCCGCCGCGCCAGCAGCCACAGCGCCTGCCCCAGCGGCCGCGCCCGTCGCTGCGCCGGCCCCCGCACCACCCCCGGCTCGCCAACCCGAGCACATCACGATCCCTGCCGGCACTACCATCACCGTGCGCATGATTGACGGGATCGACTCATCGCAGAACCGCCCTGGCGAAGAGTTCTCGGCCACCATCGATGCGCCGGTCGTCGTGGACGAGCGCGTCATCATTCGCCGCGGGGCCGACGCGCGCGTCAGGCTGCGGCAATCCGCCAGCGCCGGACGCATGACGGGCCGCTCGGAGCTGGAAGTCGAACTGGTCGGGCTGGCCGCGGGCGATCAAACCTATGCGGTGGAGACTTCCGTGGTTGAGAAGGCCGGAGCCTCGCGCGGCAAGCGCACAGCTGCCACGGTCGGCGGCGGCGCGGCGCTGGGAGGCCTGATCGGCGCCATCGCGGGCAAGGGCAAAGGGGCAGCCATCGGCGCGGCGGTGGGCGCGGGCGCGGGCACCGCAGTTCAGGCCGCCACCAAGGGCGAACAGGTCCAGATTCCGCCGGAGACCAAGCTCGACTTCACGCTCAAGGCGCCGCTCACGGTAACCATGTAGGCCAGCGAATTCCGCGATAGCTCGTTCCCCCCGAAACGGTCTTAGGGGGAAATTTCCTCGCGGACCCATCGGACAATATGTCCGAAGCTTCCTCGCCCAACTTGCTTAGCCACAACAACTTACTAGTCTCCTCAGCGCTCCAAAACAATCTCTGGGTCGCCCGCCGCGGCGGGAGGTAACCGGGCCGAGGGAGAGATCGCGACGCAGTCCCGCCCTGCGGAAAGCGCCGCTGTTATATATCGAGTTAATACCCACCGTATGAGAGTATTTCCCCGCGGCAAGAATCTGCTAATCTAACAGCGGGATACTTCGCTTCCGGCCCAAGAGGACGAAGGGTAATCGCAATTTCATGCCGGGGCGAGTACAATCGGAATTTCTTTCGAAATCGGCATCGAACCCCGGGGATTTCGCCATGAGGACTATTCCATCCTTCAAACCGATCGTAGTGGCTCTTCTGCTTGCCGCGCTTTTCGCTGGCTGTTCGCGCGACCCCAACGTGCGCAAGCAGAGATATTTCGACAGTGGCATGCGCAGCTTCAACGCGCAGAGGTACCGCGAAGCCGTGATCCAGTTCCAAAACGCCCTGCAGGCGGACCCGCGATATGCCGACGCGCACTTGCAGTTGGCGCGTTGTTACCTCAAGCTGGAGATTTACAGCGGGGCCTACAACGCCCTGCTCCGCGCCACCGAGCTGCAGCCGAACAACCTTCCAGCCCAGCTCGAGCTGGGCCACTTGCTGCTTCGGGCGCGAGAGTTCAAGCGCGCGCAGGAGCGCGCGGACATCGTTCTGAGGCAAAACATCCGGAATGCCGAGGCCCGGGTTCTGATGGCCGATGCCTATGCGGGGATGGGCGACTACACGGCTGCGCTACGCGACATGCAGGAAGCCATTGAGCTGGATCCGAAGCGCGCCCAGTCCTACCTGGCGAACGCCCGGATTCAGGCGGCGGCCAGGCAAATCGAAGCCGCCGAAGCGAGCTTCCAGCAGGCCGCGGAACTCGATCCCAAATCCGTGGACGTGCGGCTGGATATGGGAAACTTCTACGCGCAGCAACATCGCTGGCAGGAGTCGGAGGACCAGATCCGTCGCGCCATCGAGCTCGACCCCCAAAGCCCGCAAACGCGCGCCGTGCTGTCCCGGCTCTTCATCGTTCAGGGCCGCAAGACGGACGCCGAGCAGGTCCTCCGGGAAGCCAAGAAGGCGCTCCCCGACAACTCCGAGGGCTATCGCCTGCTGGGGGACTTCTTCTTCAGCACCGGAGATCTGGACAAGGCGCTTGCCGAGTACGTATCGCTCTATCAAGAACATCCCAAGGACCTGCGAGTGAAGAAGAACTACATCCAGTTGCTGATCGTGCGCGACCGGCTGGACGAAGCAACCCGGTTGAACGATGAAATCCTGAAGACGAGCGCGAAGGACGTTGATGGACTGATCTATCAGGGGCAAATCCTGAACCACCGAAAACGGCCCGAGGAGGCCATTCGGGCACTACAGTCGGCGCTGCGAACCGAGCCGGACAATGGTCTGGGGCACTACGAGTTGGGATCGGCATTCCGCCAGACCGGCAACATGGGGCGCGCGGAGAGCGAGTGGCGAGAGGCCGTGCGCTTGCGACCCTCTCTGATTTTGGCCCAAAAGGCCCTGGCCAACCTGGCTTTAATCAAAGGGGACAATGATCTGCTCAGCAGCAGCGCCGAGCAAATCATCACTTTCGAACCATTCCTCCCGGAGGGATTCATTTTCCGTGCCGCGGCACGGTTGGCGCGAAAAGACGTGACCGGCGCGGAGGCCGACTTAAAGAAAGCCATCGAGCTGGCTCCGCAGAGTCCGGTGGGCTACGCCCGCATGGGGGGGCTGCGCGCCTCGCAGAAGCAGTTGGGTCAAGCCGAGAAATTCTACGAGCAGGCACTGGAGCACGATCCGAACTATGTGGAGGCGCTCCAAGGGTTGGTCACCATCATGATGCAGCGGAAACAGCCCGCCCAAGCCCTGGCTCGCGTCAATACTCAGATTGCGAAAAGCCCCAATAACAGTGCCTACTACTTCTTGCAGGCAAGGATTTTCCTCAGCACCAAGGATCTGGAAAAAGCCGAGGCCGCGCTGCAGAGAACGACCGAGTTGGACAAGAACAACGTCAACGCCATGCTGCTCCTTGGACAAGTTCAGGGAGCCCGGGGTTCCCCGGAAAAGGCGCTGGCCAATTACCAGCGGGCCGTCCAGGAAAACCCGCGCGATGCTCGCAGCTTTATTTTGATGGGGATCCTGGAGGACGGGCGCGGGAACTGGCAGAAAGCCCAGGAAGCCTATCAAAGGGCGTTGCAGGCGCAGCCCGACAACCCCCTGGCGGCCAACAACCTGGCCTACTCGATGCTGGAGCACGGGGGCAACACGGACGTTGCTCTCTCCCTCGCGCAGGTGGCCCGGCGGGGCATGCCCGAGATGATCGGGTTCGCCGATACGCTGGCCTGGGCTTACTGTCACAAGGGAAGTTACGGGTTGGCCATCGGCCTTCTGGAAGAAGCGGTCAAAAAGGTGCCTCAAAACCCCCTCTACCACTACCATCTTGGGTTAGCCTACCAAAAGAATGGGGATCCGGCGCGGGCGAGAGACCATTTCCAGCGCGCTTTGCAACTCGATTCGAAGTCCCTCCAGGCTAATGAGGTCCGGAAGGCCCTTTCCGGATTGCCCCCAGGCTAATGGGTTCTGCGTAGGAAGGCATTTGTAGCCCAGGCGCCGGGAGATGCCTGCGCGTTGGCGTCTCCACACCTGCCGGCAGTGAATCAGGGATGCTCCGCGGTCCAAATGGCATGAGGCCTGCCGCGGGCAGAGCCTGCAAGGCGGGAGGGGAATTCAACTAGGCCCGGGTGTGAAAGCCGGGGGCACAACAAGCTTGCGTCGTGCACCGCCGCGAATGGACTGAGAGGCGAGGCGGAGACAGGGGGGCCCCACAAAAAACAAGCCCCGCCTGCGAAGGCGGGGCTTGGTCATGGCAAGGAGGGTGGGAATCTTTGGGTTCGTGGGCCCAGCTTCCCCTAAGAAAACAGTTTTCGACGCAGCACGCCGGCGAGGCCAACGAGGCCCGTCCCAAGAAGTGTAAGTGACGCGGGCTCTGGTACTTCAGAGGTCTCATTCACGACCGCGGACAAGGACGCTGTACCTCCGAAGAGGGCACTCACTGCGATGTCTTTGTTGATCGTCAGTGACGCCACAGGGTCAAAGGTTGCCGAATCGGCTTGCACGCAACTGGGGTCGCCGAAGCATACGTACAGGTTCGTCCCATTCGAGGCATTCTCGCCCACCGATAAGAATCCTTCTCCTGTGTATCCATAGCCACTGATCGATAGCACCAAGTCTGAAATCACGGGGGATTCGGCCGTGACCGTGTAAGAGATGAACGAGTCGAGCACCTGGCCGTCTTTGACGGCCCACCCGGCATTGAACGTAAAGCCCGTTTCCCCCCCTCCGGTCGTGGGCGTCACGATAACGGAACTGCCGGGAAGTAGCGAGGTGTAACTGAAGTCGGAAAACGTAAGGTCGCCAATCGTGCAACTAAAGTCCGGCGCACCGTAACTCGACCCGCCAAAAGTTCCAGCCCCACACGTGTCGGCGTAGCTGGAACCGGTCACCGCCAACGTTAGCGCCACTAAAAGTAACAGTTTCTTCATTTCCCCTCCTGTGCCCCAAACCGGACGGATCTCGCGATGTCCGCTCCACAGCCCGGGTTGATGCTGTTTTGTCGCCTGCGCGTCCTTTACGAGCAATCACCATGCCAAATGGATGGTGTGGTATCTTATTGATTCCAAATGCCGCCATTTTCAACTCAATCCGGACAAAAGCAACAAAGTGCATTCTATCCGGCATTAAGAGAATTCCTTTTCATCTTGGTTTTTGGGGAGTTACCGATCTAGTTAGCGGTCAAAACCAGCGGAGGATCGCCATGAAGGGGATACCTCTGGCGCGTTTCAATCTGACTCGTGCCGGAATTTGTCGCAGCCTCCCTCGCGGAACCGCAATTCTCGCGCCCCAACAGGCATTGAAAACTGAACCCTGAAAACTGCAAGGCAGGCATCGGGAAGCTACGCTTTACAGGCTGCCCTTTCAAATTGCGTTTAACGAAATCCCAGCTCTCAACCGACCATCTTCAAACCATCCATGGGGATGTTGGCGAGAAGTATTCTCTCCAGCTCGGGGATTTGCTAAATGATGGGAGCCGGGCGGGGGCAAGATCCTCAGCGGCGCCGGCAGACGCGACCGCCGGCGAGCACGCTCCCGCTTTGAAGGGCTCGGAACGAGCCTATTAAGACCCAACTAGGGGAAAAGGAGACGTCCAGGTATGAAGCGTCCATCACCTTCCGTAGAAGCCATGGTGCGCAATGCTTTCGGGCTGCTGCTGGAAATCCGCAGCCAGCCCAGGGCGGAGAATCTGCTAGGCCAGGCGATCGCCTTCCTGAAGATGCTGGCCGAGGAGCCGGCGGCGCAGGCCAATCCCGTGGTGATCTCCGTGCAAGCCGTGCGCATCCGCGACAGCTAGAACCCGCCACAATCCGAGGCTAGGCCGATGTGGGCGTCCCCGGCGCTTCCGCGGCCTTTTCAGTGGCGGCAGCCGCCACGGCCCCCTTCTCGCGCTGGTAATCCCGGACGAGATCTTCCAGGATGCGCAACTGCTCGTTGCGGCGCTGGATGGTGCTTTCCATCTTCGCCACCTGGCGCCGCAGGCTGGCATTCTGCCGGCGCAGCAGCACGAGGTTCTCGTTGGGGAAGGTCGGGGGCAGCGTGGGGGCGCGCCCGCCCGCTCCGCCCACCTTCTTCCCCAGCCCCGGCTGACTCGTCGACAGGGGAGCAATGGTCGCCTGCACCTGCTTGATGAGGCCGTCGAGTTCCTTGCGCTCCACCCCCGGCGGACAGAGCTGGCGCAGCGCGATCAAGCGCGCCAGGTCGGGATTGTTCCGGCCTCGCTCCCAGTGCTGGATGGCGCCCTTGGTGGCGTTGAGAAGGCGCGACAGCGCCTCCTGGCTTACTTCCAGCCGCTGACGAACCCGGCGGATAACTCTCGCAGCAGTTAATTCAGCCATGATGTCGAGCCTCTCTTTTTTTGGACTTGACAAACACTACGAATATAGCCTATATCTGTGGCTCATGCAAACCGGAGCGCCGCCCGCCGGCCGAGATTCCCGTAGCCCCGGCCTCACCCGCATGACCCTTCCGCCCCTGAACCCAGGACGGAGCGACGGGGACGCGACGGAGGCCTTCGGAATTCCGGCAAGTTGATCGGAGAGTTGCACGGCAGACTCCGGTAGCCGTCTCCCTACGCATTCTGCGCGCTTCCCCGGCCTTTTGTCAACACCCGGGGAGGCGGTGTCGGTGAGGTGATTACTCTTTATGGACTACCCTCCCTTGACAACTCCTCGCCCATCTGCCCTCCCGCCTTCGGCTTTTTATCGGCGCCCCCGCCGCCGGCCGTTAGGAGAATCTGCATACAACCCAAGCCTAAAGTTGCAGCCTACCAAGCCAGCGGCAGCGTCCGCTTCGGCGCCTTTCGCGGTCCGGGCATTAGACCACAGTGCTGGCCCCCGCCGCCCGAGCGGTGCCGGGGAGAGGGGCGGACGATGTGGGGCCGGTCCCTCGACCCTTTTGTGGCGCGTTTTGAGATTCTACCATTCGAAAGGAGCCCTCCTATGGACCGAATCATTCCACCCCTGGCGAAAATAGAATCCCGGCCGGGTGCCTCCCCTCCAGATACCAAGAACCAGAAGGGAAGCGAGAATCCCTCGCCGGACCCGTTTGGCAGTCCCGCCACCGCCCAAGCGAGTTCCCGCCCGGCCCGCACGCTTCCAGGCCTTCTCGCCGCGCCGCGTTGTGATGAAAAGGGCTGTGTGTTTCCGGCGGCGGGGCCCGGCAAACGGAAGTGCCTGGTCCACGGCCTGGAGGAGCGCGAACCCAAACACTTCGGCTCATTCCAGCCGACCATGCTGCTTCTGGATCGGGCCAAGTACGGCTTGCCCGATCCGGACGCCGAACCCGACGACTCCCGAGCGCAGGATCGGCACCGCCTGGCGGCGGAGCGCGAAGCCTTCTTCGAGGAAGTCCCCTAGCCGGCTGGCGGGTCGGCCAGTGGCCGAAAGATCTCGAGGCCTGCTCGTTTCGACTGCCACGCCCGTTTTGCCGGCCTGCGCTAGCCCTCCTGCGCAGGCCATTCTTTGCGGGGACACGGCCCATCACGCCATGCCCCGCCCTGGAGAATAGAACATGGAAACTTCGCGACGACTTCCGGGCTCCGCTCTCATCTCCGCGATGCCCCCACCGCCCGGAGTGGGTGAACCCCTCATGCTTTCCCCGCAAAACGCCCTTCGCATTCTTCGCCGCCGAACGGGCGGGAAACTCTCGAGGCCAACCTTTTACCGCTGGATCAGCAGCGGGAAAATAGTTTCCATCCGCGTGGGGTACCACATTTTCGTCCCCTGGTACGCGCTGGAGGAGTGCATCGAGAAGTGCCTGAACGGCGAGCAGGTTTGAGACGGCCACCCGTCCGGCCAGGACCTCGCCGCACTTCCCTTCCCCGAAGTCGCCGTGCAACAATGGAACCGGGCGCGAAATGGGCCCGACTTGAAACGCGAATAAGGAATATGCGGAGGCGGGACGGCGCGCCGGGAGCGAGCCGGGACGAGACAGGTCATGGCACGCAAGCGATCCAGAAGCTCAGGGCATCCGTGGCGGAAGCGCGCGCGCCGCTGGGGCCGCTACATCTACCTGCGGCTGGTGCGGCAAAACGACACGCCGGAAAAAGTGGCGAAGGGCGTGGGTCTGGGAGTCTTTATAGGGATTTTCCCGACGTTTGGAGTGGGCACGATCCTCGCGATCTTCATCGCTTCCTGGGCAAAATGGAACCGCGCTTCGGCCGTGCTGGGAACTTTCATTATGAACCCGCTCTTTAATCCCTTCTTCGTGTCGCTCAGCGTTGTAACCGGGAACCTGTTCGTGCCGGCGGGCTCGCGCATTGCGGTCGAGATGTTCCGCAATGGCAAGCTGTGGCACGGTGTCCTGCACGCCATCCCGACGTATTTGCTGGGGAATTTTCTGGTTTCGACCTTCTTCGCGACGCTGGCGTACTGGCTGACCCTCGGCGCCGTAAAGGGGTACCAGCGCAGGCGTGCGGCCGTCTCGGGTGCGGCGCGAGTCTCCCCCGACGTCTCTTCGGGGGATCGTCACTAGTTGGGCGGAAGGAATGAAATCGCGGGCACCCGCGCAACGGGCCGGGTTTATCAGTGGCGCTGCGGGACCGCCAGCGCGACTTTGAACCCCGAGTCCGCGATGACCTTCTCGAAGCCGGACTCGTCAACCGCGGCGGGATCGTAATCCAAAACCGCCTGTTTGTCCTGGAAGCTTACATCGGCGCGGCGAACTCCCGGAATCGCTCGCAGATTGTTTTGCAGGCCCGCCGCGCACATCACGCAGTCCATACCCTCGATCTTCAGCGCCACGTGGGCCTCGGGGCGTTTCCAAGGCGCCGGCGCGAGATTCCCCAGGGGTGGACGCCCGAGGCCGCGGTGGGAATACAGCGCGGCGCCCATGAACGTCACCCCAAGCGCGCACAAGAGTACGAGGCGATAACGCCGCATCAGTTGTTTCAACTCCCAGCTCATTAGAACTCCATCCAATCTGATTGTACGCCCCGGTTGGTCCCTGAGCGGCGAGGATTTTGTGAGAAACGGCGATCCCTCCGCCCGCGTCCCCCACTCAGCTTGCAGACTCGAGTGCAATAACCTTTCCCGGTTGATTATGCGGGCCTGGTTCGCTCATCCAGGAGGAGACAGAAGTCCAGCTCATCTCGGCAACGTCCGTTCGAGCTCCACTGCCGCGAGCTCGAAAATGGTGCGTAATGTCACTCATTCTGGTCTCAAATTGTGTCATTATTCGACTTCCGGCGGCGAACGGCCTTTTTGTCCCAGTCGCGTTCCTCGTCGCGATGAATGTCTCCTCAACTATTTCGCGGTGTTTGCCGATAGTGAGACTTCGGCTCAGCGCATTAGTCTATACTCGGCAGTGACTAATTGGCCCTGGGAAATGGCGAATATGTCGTAGTCGCGAGGTAATTACCCGTCTCGATTCTTGGGGGGATTCGACGATGCGCTTTGAAGGCTGGTCCGCGGCTGCATCCTCCCGGACATAATGTACTGTGGCACTCAAATCGGTTCTCACGCCATAGCGGCATAAGTAACTGGACAAAATGGACCATGGCGTGCTCAGTCGGGCCGTGGAAGTGGTGTTCCAAGGCTTCAAACATCAGAAGCGGGAGATAGCCCTATGACGGATTTAATCAGGAAGCTTGGCGTATTGGGACGGCTGGCCGTGCTGTCCGCCATGTTTGCCTTCGGAGTAAGTCTCGCCCTGGGCCAGAAACAACCGGCTTCGAACGAAGCGTCATCGGTTGCCTGGAAGGGACCTGCCCAGGGGACTGCCGCCGACTACGTGGGCGAGGAGACTTGCGCGGGGTGTCACGCCGACCAGGCCAAGCAGTTCGCCAAGACCGTCCACGCGCACGCTGCGGTCGAGGGGGCGAAATACGGGACCGGGTGCGAATCCTGTCACGGCCCCGGAAAGGCTCACGCTGAGGCCCAGATGGAAGCGGGCGGCGAGGCCGCCAAGGTGGAAGCGGGAAAGAAACTCATCTTCGCCTTCCGCGGCAAGCCCGAGGAGAATTCCGCGCGCTGTCTCGCCTGCCACAGCACCAGCAAGGATCAAGACCTTTTCAACCGTTCCGAGCACAAGCTGAATGGAGTGTCTTGCCGCGATTGCCATTCCGCCCATTTGCTCGAGCGGACCGCGCAGCGTGATCGTGTTGAGCCCTCGATCGCGCAGGCGCAATTCTTCTCGGTGCCGAAACTGACCGAGGAGAACCGCTGGCTGAACCAGAGCTTGCTGAAGAAGACTCAGCCCGACCTCTGCTTTTCCTGCCACCGCACGATCCAGGCCCAGTTTGCGCTGCCCACGCACCACCGGGTGCCGGAAGGCTTCATCAAGTGCACGGATTGCCACAACGCCCACGGCACGCTGCAGCGGCCGCTATTAAGGAAATCCAATTGGGAGGCGTGCGTCGCCTGCCACACCGAGAAGCGCGGTCCCTTTGTTTTCGAACACGCGCCGGTGAAAGTGGAAGGCTGCACAATCTGCCACACCCCACACGGCAGCGTCAGCCGTAATCTCCTCACCCGGCGCGAGGACCGATTCACCTGCCTCGAATGCCACGTGGATCCGCAAACTGTGAACGTTCCCCACGGCCGGTTCGGCTTCCAGAATCGGGGCGAATGCGTGCGCTGTCACGCGACGATCCACGGCTCCAATGTCAGCGAGTACTTCATACAGTAGGGAGGGGTTTATGAAACTGCGATCCTACCGTTTCTTGATACTGTATCTTGGCGCGACACTCATTCCTCTTCGAGTCCTGGCTCAAGAGAAGCCCCCCGAACAGTTGGAACTGGGCCCCTTTGAGGCCCAGGGGTCAGTGACGGTCGGCTACCGCTTCACCGACGTTGGGGGACGCGCGCAGAAGTTCACGGAGTTGTTCAACCTGCAGCAAGGCTTCCGCGTCATGGACTTCAATCTGATGGGCAAGACCGCGCCAGGCGCCGATATATTTGCGGACAGCTTTTCGGTCAGCGCCAGCGGAATGGGCGGAGACCCCTTCGCGGGCGGGCAATTGACCCTGCGCAAAAACAAACTGTACGACCTGCGCGTCAACTACCGGCAGAGCCGCTACTACTGGGATCGCAATGATGACGTGCTGGTCCTGAGCGCCCCCGGCGTAACGACCGGGGTGGCCCGTGACACCATGACCAGCAATCATGACTTCGCGACGGTGCGGCGGTTCGGGTCCGCCAATCTCACCGTGAACGCCACGAACGATTTCCGTCTGCTGTTCGAATATGGCCGCAACAGCCGCCGGGGAGTAAATTTCACGACGCGCACACTCGACTATTTCGGGTCGCCCGAGAGCTGGGGCACGTTCTTGCGCGCCAACCCCTACTACGTCGAGGCGCCCCTCTTTGACCACAGCCAGCGCTTCACCGGCGGTTTCAGCTACTCGCCCCGCAACTGGAACCTTCATTACCGGCTCGGATACCAGACTTTCCGGCAGGTCATGGACTGGCACAACGTCGGGTCCCCCGAGCTGTCCATTGAGAGATCCAACGCGCGGCGCGCCGGCGAGCCGCTCGACTCGGCCCAATGGTTGGAATCACGGGAGCTCAAGACCCCGGTGAGCGAGTTTTCAGTCCAGGGACATCCTCATCGCCGCTTGGATGTGCGCGGGGGATACCTCTTCTATCGCTACAACGGCCCCGCCACCCTGCGGGCGATGTTCAATGGGACGGCGCGCCAGCCGACGGGTACGGGGTACGCTCCCTACACCATCGACTTCGACAGCCACGCCGATCTGAAAGAGCCTAACCACGTCGCCGATGTCGGCGCCTCGGTGAAGATCACCGACTGGTGGAACCTTCACACCGACTACCGCTACGCCCGGTTTACGGTGGATAGCCTGGTGAACTTCCACAGCCTGCGCGACCAGACCACCGAGGCCGAAGGAGAAGAGGAGTTTGAGTGGAAGCACCGAACGCATCAGGTGGACTTCAACATGGAATTTCTGCCCAAGCGCGGCCTGATCTTCCGTCCGGGCGTGCGCTTCATCCGAAGGGATATCCAGGTCTTTGAAGATGGCCAGATCGATCCGGCCCGCACCCGGCGCATCAACACAGCCGGGCCAACCCTGGGCGCCTACTTTCAACCCCACAAGAAATTCAGCGTGCGCGGCGATTTTCAGAGCATCACCAACGGCGCCTCCTACACGCGCATCAGCCCGCATACGGACGTGGGAGGACGCATCGTGTTCCGTTTCAAACCCACGGAGAAGCTCACCATCGAAGACAATCTCGTGCTCCGCAACCGGAAATTCCTGGAAACCGATTTTCGGAACAACCTCCACCTCAACGCCTTCAACATTGCGTACGACATGAACGAGCGCTTCGGGGTGTACGGCGGCTTCAGCTACGATAGCTGGCTCGCCACCGCCGCAGTCGCCTTCATCCGAGGGACCGGGTGTACGGTGAATAATCCGTGCGATGTTACCTGGCGCGACCAAACGGTGAACCGCGTGTGGACGGCCGGACTGGCGGTCAAGCCGACGAAGCGGCTGGGTTTCAATTTCAGCGGCAACTTTGTGCGCACCACGGGCGCAGGCGAGATCAGCGGCGAGGCGCCCTACTTCGGGCCACTGACTTGGCCGATGGCAACCGGTACGATCTACTACGATATCCCCAGAGCTGGACGGTTTTCCCTCGACCTCCAGCGCACCTACTACCTGGAGGAAATCATCCGCGGCAACGACTTCCAGGCCAGCATCCTCGCCATCCGTTGGACGCGGGATTTCTGATCCTTGACGAGCGGCTTCGCGGGGTGTTCCTCTCCTCCCCACCCCGCGAGGCTCGCTCCCAAATTCTCTTGCCGGCTGGCATCACATTAAATTCTCATACCAGACCACGTTGCCACTCGAGGCGCCAATCGCGACCACGTCGGGACGTCCGTCCTGGTTGATGTCGGCGATGACGACGCAGGCGGCCGCCATGTTGCTATCCAGCGTCTGTCGCGTCCACTTTGTTCCTGCGGCGTCCGCAGTGTAAACGTGCAGGCTGGTTCCCTCTCCTCGGAAGCCGGCTACGATTTCGTCGTTCTCGTCACCATCCAGATCCGCTACCGCCAAGGCGTGTCCGTCGAGAAAACTGTCGTCAATAACGTAGCGGCTCCACAGTTCACCGCCCTGGCCTTCGAAATAGACAACAACTTGCTCGCCGTGCCAGGGCTCGATCGTGGTGATAAACCTTCGCCCGTGGACCACTCCGACGGCCACCTCGCTCGCCCCACGCCGGGGCCGCGATACCTGGTCGCTTTCGGCAAGCCGCGTCTTCGACCATTTCAAATCCGGCATCCGTCCTGTGGACCGAAACAAATGCACGCCCTCGAAACTTGCGGTGAGGATCTCATCACGCCCGTCGTGGTCCCAGTCCACGACGTGGATTCCGTGGACTACCGTGAGCGAGTCGTCAATCAAATGCGACACCCAGGAGGCTTCCTTTCGGTCTCCAGCCGAAGCGTGGCCGCGCAGCAGCGCCTCGGGAACCTCATACCAGGTCAGCGGCGCGCCCACTTTGTATCCCGGCGCCTCCGCGCCCCAGCCTAGGATTGGAGCATTCACCAGCGCCAGCCGGCCGCTGCCGTCAAGGTTCGCCCAGCGCAACCGGTGAGACGTCGGAATCTGCCCAATGAGACGCAGCGACCACTCTGTCTCGCCCGCCGGCGGCACGGCCCACCAAACCTCGCCGCCGGTGCGGCTGTCTTCGAGCGCGAATTCCGTGGCCAAGGCCAAACCGCGCGCCGGGTACCCATCCTTGAAAAGCGGCGCCAGGCTGATGTTCCTTTTCGTTGTCGTGGTGATCGGCCGCGCCTGCCACGAGGGGTTCTCGTACCATTCCACGACGCTCGCTTCCGAACTCAGCGCCAGGATATCCGGCCTGCCGTCCGCGTTCACGTCCGCCACGGCAACCTGGTAACCGTGGGGGATTTTGGCCACGGGATGGGCTTGCCAGCGAAGCATTTTCGGCCGCTTGTTCGAGGAATGGGTTTGCGCGTCCGCAAAGAGAACGGCCAACGTCATCAAGGCAAGCCCGAGCGCTACGCTCGGGAACGCGTGTCCCTTCCGACGGGGACCTTGCCTCAGGCATGTCGATTGCTCCCGCACGCGGGGAAGTGTAACTCAGCGGGCCTGCGGTCTGCCAAGAGTTTGATAGAGCGGAAGGCCTGACGTATAATGCTGGTTTGCAGGGCACACAGGGGAATTGACAATTCAGAGTGAGGGCCATGCCGCCACGCACGCTGTACGAAAAAATCTGGGACGCCCACCTGGTGCACGAAAAGCCGGGCCAGCCGGCCATTATCTACATTGATCGGCACCTGGTTCACGAGGGGACGTCCGCCCAGGCCTTTGCGGGTTTGAAAGCCGCGGGGCGCAAGGTGCGCCGGCCGGATCTGACCTTTGCCGTGATGGACCACTCGGTCCCGACGAAGGACCGCCACCTGCCGCTCGCGGACATCGTCGCGGCGGAACAATTCGCGGCCCTGGATCGGAACTGCCGCGAGTTCGGCGTGCTGCTTTTCAACATGCAAAGCCGCAACCAGGGGATCGTGCACGTGATTGGGCCGGAGCTCGGCATCACTCAGCCGGGCCTGACGATTGTTTGCGGCGACAGCCACACCGCCACGCACGGCGCCGTCGGCGCGCTCGCCTTCGGCATCGGCACCAGCGAAGTCGAGCATGTGCTGGCGACGCAGTGCCTCTCGCAGTTCCGGTCGAAGACGATGTTGGTCCGCGTGGAGGGCCGCCGTGCGCGCGGCGTCACCGCCAAAGACCTCATCCTCGCCATCATCGGCAAGATCGGGATTTCCGGCGGCAACGGCCACGTCATCGAATACGCCGGCGAGGCCATCCGCGCGCTCTCCATGGAAGGCCGCATGACGGTCTGCAACATGACAATCGAAGGCGGCGCGCGCGCCGGCATGGTGGCGCCCGATGAGACGACCTTTGCGTATCTGGAAGGCCGGCCTTACACGCCGCGCGGGAAGGATTACCAGGTCGCCGTCGATCATTGGAAGACGCTCGCGAGCGACGCCGGCGCCCGCTTTGATTGCGTCGTGGAACTCGATGCCGCGCAGGTGGCGCCCCAGGTTACCTGGGGTACGAACCCCGGCATGGTCACGGACGTGACCGGGCGAGTCCCTGACCCCAGCTCGTTCCGCGACCCTGTCGATCGCGAGGCGGCTGGCCGAGCGCTCGAATACATGGGCCTCGACCCCGGCACGCGCATGATGGATATTCCGCTCGACATGGTCTTCATCGGCTCGTGTACGAACTCACGCCTGGAGGATTTGCGACTCGCCGCGCGCGTCGTGGCCGGCAAAAAGGTTTCCTCGACACTCAAGGGCGCGCTGGTTGTCCCCGGCTCGATGCAGGTGAAAGTGCAGGCGGAAAAGGAAGGGCTCGACCGCGTTTTCCGTGACGCCGGCTTTGAGTGGCGCGACGCCGGATGCAGCATGTGCATCGCGATGAATCCCGACGTCCTTCCGAGCGGCGAGCGCTGCGCCAGCACTTCGAATCGCAACTTCGAAGGACGCCAGGGAAAGGGTGGGCGCACGCACCTCGTCAGTCCCATGATGGCCGCCGCGGCGGCGATTGAAGGACACTTTGTGGATATTCGCGATTGGAACGTGGCTGGAGCGGAGTAGAGAATGTGGGACGCGGAAGGATGAAGTGTAAAGTATGAAGGATAAAAAGCAAGTGACTGGACGTTCCCTTTCATACTTCGTCCTTCATACTTCGTACTTTGGTTCTGAGGAAGAAAAATGCACCCCTTTGTCAAGCACACCGGCCTTGTCGCGCCACTCGATCGAGTGAACGTCGACACGGACCAGATGGTGCCGAAGCAATTTTTGAAATGGGTCACGCGCGAGGGTTACGGACGCGTGCTGTTTTACGATTGGCGCTATCGGGAGGGCGAAGTCCCGAACCCGGATTTTGTTCTGAACCAGCCTCGCTATCAGGGCGCGTCAGTTCTGCTCGCCCGCGCCAACTTCGGCTGCGGATCGAGTCGCGAGCACGCTCCCTGGGCGCTCCTCGATTATGGCTTCCGCTCTATCATTGCGCCGAGTTTTGCTGACATCTTCTACAACAATTGCTTCAAGAACGGCATCCTGCCGGTGACGTTGCCGGACGCGCAGGTGGATGAACTCTTCCGCCGCGCGGAAGCCACCGCTGGCTTCCGGCTGACCGTGGACCTCCTAGCCCTGACCATCAGCGACGACAGGGAACTCAGGATTTCCTTCCAGCTCGATCCCTTCCGTCGCGACTGCCTGCTGAACGGCTGGGACGACATCGGCCTGACGCTGCGGTTTGCCGACCGCATCGCCGCTTACGAGGCCGAGCACCCGAAGGCCGCGACCATGTATGATCCCGTGGATGCGCTGGTAGCCCGGCCCGAGAAGTGAGATAGTTCACTCCGCACAGTGTCCTTTTTATGGGAAACGAGGTCAGTGATGGAAGAGACTGGCAGCGAAAACTGATCAAGTTCCGAGATCGCGGGAATATCTCTACCTCGCCACATCCCACATCGAAGGAGGGCTACTATGCCGAAATACGTCGTAGAGCGTGAGGTTGCAGGCGCGGGCAAACTCTCTCCCCAGGAACTTCATGCCATCGCACAGAAATCGTGCGGCGTTCTCAGCAAGCTGGGCCCGCAGATTCAGTGGCTCCACAGCTACGTGACCGGCGACAAGATTTATTGCATTTACATCGCGCCCAACGAGGAGATGGTGCGCGAGCACGCCCACCAGGGCAGCTTCCCGGCCAACCGCATCTCCGAAGTCAAAACCATGATCGATCCCACGACCGCGGAGGGTTAAGCGGTCGCGGCGCGTCGTCGCAGATTCTTTCGGGATGTGAAGTGGAGGGCTATCCAATCGGCCGGTTGAGTTGCAGCGCCATCAGCGCGAACGAGCCGGCGATGATGAGGATGGCCATCAAGGCAAGGGCGTTCCAGAGGTTGTCCTCGGCGCGCGTGACTGGCTCACCCTCAGGGATGACGTAGCCGAGCACCGCGCCTGTGACCAGGCCACCGACGTGCGCCGCGTTGTCGGTGCCGAAGCCAAACACGCCGCCGACCACACCGATCAGGAGGATGTAAAACACCCAACGGAGAAGCTGACTGCGATAATCCTTCCCCAAGTGCCCGTGATGGTAGCTCGCGCCGATCAGCACTCCGATGAGCCCCAGGATCGCCCCCGAAGCGCCGACGGAAAGGCCGCGATTCCAATAAAGGCTGGCGACGAATCCCACAACCCCAGTGACAAGATAGAACACGATAAATTTGGTCGTTGAGAACAGCGACTCGACCGTGGGCCCCAGGTCAAAGAGACACCAGAGGTTCATGGCGATGTGGAGCAAGCCGGCGTGCAGGAAGATCGCGGTCACCAGGCGCCACCATTCGCCCGCGAACACCAACCTGCCGAACATGGCCCCGAGACGCACCATGACCACCGCGTCAGTTCCGGTATCGCCGGCGGGTGAACCGGGTGCGGCGGAGGCTTGCGTGAGGTACCAGGAAATTCCGTAGAGCGCGATGTTGACCGACACCAGCGCCGACGTGGCCGTCGAGGGGACCGGGATCAAGCCGCCCAGGACGCGCCCGGGCGTCGTGCCGGTGCGCGCGCGAGGAGACTTCACGGAAGCTCCACACAGGGGGCACACACCCGCGCTGCGGTCGATCAGGCCGCGGCAGTGCGGGCACATGCGGTGCGCGGTTTCGTAGGATTGCTCCTGCCCGCCGAACGCTGCGCGCAGCGCCGACTTCACTCGTTGCCACTTGAACCAGAATCGCGGAGGCAGGCCCATAGATTTGTAATTCGCCGCAAAACGGCGGTCCATTGCATTATATCCGAGCCTCCATCGCCGACGGGGATTTCGTTTGTGCCGTGGCGAACAGGCGGCTACAATAGCGCCCAAACTCGACGTGGAGGCGCCCGTGAAATTTGAAGATGCCGGACGTGCAATCGACCGCGAGGTGGCCAAGCTGGCGGACTACTTGAACAAGAGAGTGAAGCCCGCGACCAAACAGGAAACTGCCAAGCTGTTGCGCCGCGCTTCGCGCAACCTTTCCAAGATGGCCCGCGGCCTGGAAAAGACGGAAGGCTGAATTTGCGCTTCGGCTTCCCTGGCAAAATACTCAGCTGCACGGGTTCGCGCCGCGCCACGCCGGCCGCACTGGCGCTTGCACTCGTCTTCATCTCTGCCGGCTGCGCCCATCGGCGTCGTCCGCCGGTGACGGTATCGCGCCCCGCCCCCGTTCCCAGTGCGCCGCGGACGCGCCCTGCGACGCCTCCGACAGCGCCTGCTCCTGGCCCAAAAACCGCGCCCGTCGTCCAAGGCGAAACAGGGATTGCGTCGTGGTACGGTCATCCCTTCCACGGGCGCCGCACGGCGAACGGTGAAGTCTACAACATGTACGAAATGACGGCGGCGCACCGCACGCTGCCTTTCAATACCATGGTGCGGGTCCACAATTTAGAAAACGGCCGCGACGTCGAGGTGCGCATCACCGACCGCGGTCCGTTCGTGGAAGGGCGGATCATCGACCTCTCCTTCGTTTCGGCCCAGGCCATGGGCATGCCTTCGACCGCGCTGGTGCGCCTGGAGATTCTCGGCGCAAGTTCGCCGGGCGGCGCAGAACCGGAACCCGGCGTTTTCGCTGTGCAGGTGGGCGCGTTCCAGGACCGCAACAACGCCGAGCGGCTCAAGGAATCGATCGCGCGGCGCTTCGGACCGGTCGTTATCCAGACCTTCGATCGCGGCGACGCGATCTTCTACCGCGTCCGCGTGGGCCGGGAAAACACCGAAGACAACGCCAGCGACCTGGCCCGGCAATTGCGCGAAGGAGGCTTTGCGATCGAGACGTTCGTGGTGAGGTTGGATTAGCTACGACCAGCTTCTCGCCGTCAGCTTTCTGGACCGCCGAAGGATTTGACAGTATTGGAACATTGTCTTTTCTGCAGGATTATCGAGCGCCGAGCGCCGGCGAAAATTGTCTATGAAGACGACCGGGCTGTGGCCATTGAAGATGTAAACCCGCAAGCGCCGGTCCATCTGCTGGTGATTCCGCGCCAACATCTTCCCTCGCTCAAAGAGGCCGCGGCCGAAGACGAGTCGCTGCTGGGGCATCTCTTCATGCTGGCGGCGCAGTTGGCACGCGAGCGCGGCCTGGATTCGAAGGGCTACCGGACAGTCGTCAACACCGGATCATTCGCCGGGCAATCGGTGTTTCATCTCCACGTCCACGTGCTGGGTGGGCGAGTCTTCCGCTGGCCACCGGGGTGAGAGAGAGGGAGTAGGGAGTAGGAAAGAAACAGATGGCCAGAAACTTGGGGCCACGGACAACCAATTAACTGCGACTCACTAACGAACTACTGCAAGAATACTGTCCTCGTCGATCGTTACGCGGGCGGGCTTGCTGGTGGTGGTGAACTTGAACTTTCCGCTGCTTTCGCTAACCGCCACCCAGTGCTCCTCCGTTTTCCGATCTCTCTTATATAATAATATTACAGGAACAGGAATTTCAAAGTCAGGATTTACCCCGCTCTGCTCGATTGTCCCCTGGGTCACGAACTTCTTGGGGGCGAGCCGCCGCGTGGTGACGTCCAGCTTGTAGGTGGGGATGCCCGTGCCGAAAATCCAGTCCGCGAAGAACCAGTCGAGCCGATGGTTCCGTTCCAGATCCATCTCAGGGGTCATATATTTCTCCGCGTGCCGGATGAAGTCCTGGGTGGAAGGGTACTGGCCGCGGTAAGTCGCCAGGAAATCGCGCAGCATTTTGAAAAACCGCTCGTCGGAGCCCGTCGCCGGGTCGGTCATCAGAGCACGGAGCATGTGGATGGCCCAGCAGGCTTTCTTGTAAACGATGTTTGCATAGCCATCGGGATTCAGGGAATTGGTGAGACGCTGACCGAGCCACACGGGACCGCCGGACTCGATGGTCTCGCCCTTCTCGGTCTTGGCGAGCAGGTCCTGCTTGTAAGTACGCAGCAGTTCGCGAAACTTGCGGTCGCCGTCCTTGCCGCGCGCCAGATGGAGGGCCGCGGCGTAACTAGCAAAACCCTCGGAGATCCACTGGTCGTGATAGGTCTGCCAACCCACGGCGTTTCCCCACCATTGGTGGGCAATCTCATGGGCGACCGCGAGTTCGTTGGCAAAATCTTCGGATTTCCCGCCCAGGCCCATTTCTGACCGCGCCGCCCGGGGGAGAAAGGAAAGCGTCGGAAGGTAAACCAGCGCGGGCCAACCCTGTCCAAAGTGGCCCGGCGCCTGTGAGACCGCCAGGCGCGGATAAGGGAAGGGTCCAAATAGCGTCTCGAAATGTTGCACGGCATCGACGGCAACTTCCCCCACGCGGTCGAGCAAGTTGGCGGGGGCGAGCGGCTGAACGGCCTTGGGGATGACCGCGATGGGCACCCCCCCCTCCGCCGACCGCCGGATCAGGATCTCCGCAGAGGGTTGGGTTGCGACGTGGCGACTTTCCAGTGCCGCCTCCGCTTCGCGCGTGGCGTAAACTTCGAGTGTCGTGGCGCCAGCGCGCAAGCTGCGCGAGTCGTATGCTCCCAGGTTGAAGCCCGCCACCGGAATCGCTCCGCGCGAAATCCAGTGGCTGTGCTTCCAGCCCGCCGTAACGGTCTCCTCCACGCGGTCGCCGGTGGCCACCAGGGTCAGCCGCTCGGGGTACTGAAACGTCAGGTCGTAGTTTCCCCGCGGCATCAAACTGCGGTTCGGGTACCAACTCCCGCGTTCACCTACTTTCAGCACGCCATTACCGACTTCCGTGATGACGTTTCCCTGATAGGCAAAACTCAAACGAAAGCGCTCCCCGACCGGATGAGGCGCGGGCAGCACAACGACGATCCAGTCGTTCCCGCGCGCCGCCACCTCCGACTCTTCCAGCGAAGGATTCTGAAAGAGGGTGAGTTTCTGCCCCGCTTCGTCCCGCACTTCACTCACTTTCAGGAGGCGTGAGAGTTCGAAGACCAGCACCCGGTCGGCGCCCGAACGCGATTCAATTTCCAGTTCCGCGCGCCCCTCCAGGCTGTTGTCGATGCCGATCCGCGTGTCGATTTTGTAAGAAATGACCCGGATCGAACCCACCAGCAGCGCGGACCGCTGCCTCTCGCCTCGCTGGCTGGGAAACGAACACCAGACGTCTGAGAACGCCCTCCCGCGGTTCCGCCGCACGGCGCCCACGCGGACCGACTCCGGCTTGCGCTCGTCAATCTCCACCTGGAAAATCCCCAGGTTCGCGCCCTCGATGTAGGTGTGAAACGAAGGAGTGTCACGCTGGCCCAGCAGGTCGATGAGAATGCGCGTTGAGTATTCCGGGTTCAGCCGCCGCACAACGGGATTCCATTGGCCGGCGAAACCGGTGGGTTGTTCGGGCTCATCCGGCTCCGGCCGGCGCGCGTGCGCCATCAGTTCTCGCGCCGTCTCATCGGTGAAACGGAGGTAGATCAGCCGGAATTGTTCTTCCAAGATCGGCGATGCCGTGAAATTCGCCAGACTCCGTTTCTCGGCGGGGTTGGGCGGAATCAGCAGCACCTCGCCGTCCCCCGCAAAAACCGCGCCCGTGATCTCTCCGTTCACCGGAGCGAAGAACCCGATGGTGCCGCGGTTGAAGTAAAGATTCACCCGGTCACGCGTGATCTGCGCGTTGCGCAGGACGTAAATTTCCGCAGGGTCGATTGCGACGTCGTTCAGTTTGTCAAGAAGCTCCTGCGCGTTCGTGGATGTCTGCGCATGGACCGCGTTCCCCCACAGCAGCACTACACACACCATCAGTCCCGCGAGTCTGGTTTTTCGAATTTCGAGTTTCGATAGCCCGATTTCGGGGTCCGGGGCGTCCGATTCTCCGATTCGGGGTTTCGGATTTTGGATTAGGGCTGCCCGTGGTCCTTGTTGTGTAGTTCGTCGCTGCAGGTGAGTCACAAAACTCGAATTTCGAAGCTCCAGCTTCCAGTTTCCAATTTCCATTTTCGGCTTTCCCACTTTCAGGCTCGACTGACTGTCAACCGACGGCTGCCAGCTCTACTGTAGACTCTTGCGCACCGTTGTCAATCGGACATCGCCCGCCGACAGGGGCCTTCCTCGCAGTCGAGGCTTATCGGCGCTGCACTGGGCATTTCTCGACGCGGGCGCGGGGCTGATGTATTATCACAGGCAGGATGCAGGGCAGCATTCAACCAAATTGGGGACGCGACCTCAGATCATCAGAAGCGAGCAGTTCCCGTTTTCCGTCCGGGTCAGCAGGATACGAGGGGAGAAAGCGGACCAGACCGCAGGCGTACGGACCAACTCCGGGCTGCTGGCTGCTCGCCGTGTTGATTCTGTGCATCGGTCTCACACCGTCAAATCTTCTCGCCGACGTCATCTACCTCAAAAACGGCCGCAAGATCGTAGCCGCGGTGTCGCGCGAGGACGCCAAACAGATTTATCTGGTCCGCGAGGGCGGTGAGTACGCGCTCCCCCGCTCGCTGGTCGAGCGTGTTGAGAAGTCGCCCCCTCCCGCAGCGGAGGAACCCGCGACGGAGAATTCCGAACCACCCGAGCAGGCGCGCGACCTTCCCCTGCCGCCTCCGCCCGCCGCCGAGGAAAACCCTGGCTCTCCTGTCATCAGGGACGGCATCATTGACGAAGCCTACCTGCGGCAGCTTGACGACGACTTCAGCCGCAACCCGTCGGCCGATAACCAGGGGCGACTCAAGCAGGGTTACCGCGAGGCGGCGATCTTCCAGGTGCGCAAGGGTGACGCCGAAGCAGCCATCGAACGCTACCGGCACGTGCTCAAGTCCGTTCCCGACGATCTCAGTTCGACGCTCGCATTGGGCTACCTGCTCGTAACTCAGAACCATTTCCTGGAGGCCATGGACCTGCTGCTGCCCGCGACCGACCGCAAGCCGCGCTCCGCCGACCTCCACTTACTGCTCGGCTCGGCGTTTTACGGGATGGAAAACCTCGACCAGGCCATCACGGAGTGGAACAAGGCGCTGGCCATCCAGGACAACCCCAAGGTCCGCGAGGCCGTCGCCAAGGCGGAACGCGAACGCACCACTACCAGCACCTATATGGAGCTTCGCAGCGAGCACTTCCTGCTGCGCTACGAGGGCCGCGAAGTGGAGGCGCTTTCCTCGGAGGTTCTGAAGACGCTCGAAGTGGATTTCCGCGACCTGCAACTCGAACTGGACTACTCACCGCGTGAGACCATCGTGGTTCTGCTCTATCCCGACCAGGCATTCCGCGATATCGCGCGTTCGCCGAGCTGGGTGGGTGCCGTCAATGACGGCAAAATCCGCGTGCCCGTTTCGGGCCTCAATACGATGACCCCCGACTTGGCGCGCGTGCTCCGGCACGAATTGACCCATTCCTTCATTCGGCAGGTCACCCTGGGCCGCTGCCCCACCTGGTTCAACGAGGGCCTTGCGCAACTCGAAGAGGGCGCCACCACGACCAGCCTGGGCACGCAACTGGCGCGCGCCTTCGTCAACGACCACTTGCCGCCTTTTACGGCGCTGGAGAGTTCGTTCATGGGATTGTCCGGCGACCAAGTCGGGCTGGCCTACGCCAAATCTCTCGCCGCGCTCGAATACCTCCGCGACACCTTCGGCATGGGCGAGATTCGCCGCCTTCTGAAGGCCCTCCCCGGCAACACCGACCTCAACTCCTTGCTCCAAGACGAGATCCGGCTCAGCTATCCGGCATTCGAGCAGGAAGTCGCCAACTACATTGTGAAACGGTACGGGGCGTAGCAGCGCGCGCGGGCGCCGTATCCCGAGCCAAGGGGAGTTCTACAAGCTGGCAATCAGCGCGGCGAGGAGCGCGGCGCGGCGCGGGAGTTCTCGAATGATCACGTGCTCGTGAACGGCATGGGCGCCATCGCCCACGCCGCCGAGACCGTCGAGCGTGGGAATGCCCAGCGCGGCCGTGAAGTTGCCATCCGAGCCTCCGCCGGTGGAAGCCTCCTCGATTCTCATGCCGAGCTTGCTGCCCAGTTCGCGCGCGCGCCGGAACAATTCCGCCGCCATCGCGCGCTCCATCGGCGGACGGTTGATCTTACCGCGAATTTCCAGGCGCGCTTCGGGGTGAATAGGTTTCAGGTTGCGGATCTTTCGCTCCAGCGGCTCGCGATCTTTCAGGCGCGAGATGCGGACGTCAATCGACGCCGCAGCGCGTTCCGGGACGACGTTGGAGCGCGTGCCGCCTTCGATTAATCCCACCGTCAGCGTCAGGCCTTTCCGCGGCCGCGCCAGCTTCTCGACGCGCAACAGTTGCCGCGCAAGCTCGCTGATGGCGTTCACGCCCGCCCCGGGGTTGATACCCGCATGAGCCGCGCGCCCGTGAACCGTAATCCGAAACTCGCCAACGCCCTTGCGAGAAGTCTTCAGCGCACCGCCCGCAGCGGCGGGCTCCAGCACCAGCACCGCGCGCGCCTTTCGCGCCTCGGCAAGCAGTTGCGTGCGGAAGGCAACGCTGGAGGCTTCCTCGTCTGAATTCAGGAAGAAGTGCACGGGGCTGCGAGGTCGAATGCCGCACGCCTGCAACGCGCGGATGGCCCACAGCCCGCAGACGATCCCGGATTTCATGTCGAAGATGCCGGGGCCGTAAGCGCGACCCTTACGGATGCGGAAAGGCATACGCTTGAGCGTGCCGACTTCCCAGACCGTGTCGAGGTGGCCGAGAATGAATATGGGCTTTGAGCCGCGCGGCTGTCCGCCCCAGAACTCCGCGAGAAGCCCCGACCCGGCTGTGGGATGACGAAGAACACGGACCTTTCCGCGTTGTTTGCGGATCCGGTCGGCAAAAAAAGCAGCCATCCGGTCAATATCCGGCTTGGAGAACGTTGGCGATTCGATGTTAACCGCCGCTTCGAGACAGCGGAGCATTTCGCCAAGCCTGCTTCGGCAATAGTCGAGCAAAGGTCGAGGATCCAATTCTCACCCACCCAGGTTGAATCATTGATTCATTGATTCGTGGGGCCATCGTGTCATTGCTTCGCGCAATGATTCACTGACTCACTGACTCAGTGGCTCAATGTTTTTGCTGACAACCAGCCGTAATTCATTCTATCCTAGACCGTCATAAATTTATCAAAAGAACCGGGGAGCCGGGTCCGGCCCTGCCGCAAGGAATAGCGCATTGAGCAAAGTCTCATTTGCACTGCTGATCCATTCACACCAACCGGTTGGCAACTTCGACCACGTCATCGAAGAGGCTTATCAGAAATCTTACCTGCCCTTCATCAAGGCTCTCGCCAAGCATCCCCGAGTGCGTCTGAGCCTGCATTATTCCGGCATTCTGCTGGAATGGCTGGAAAATCGCCACCCGGAATACTTCACGCAACTCGAAGAACTCTCCGCACGCGGCCAGGTGGAATTGGTCGGTGGCGGGTACTACGAACCCATCCTGCCGATGATCCCGGACCGCGACAAGCATGCCCAGATCTGTAAGATGGCGGACTACGTTCACGAGCACTTTGGTGTTGCGCCAAAAGGCGCCTGGGTTGCGGAGCGCGTCTGGGAGCCCAGCTTGGCACGTCCACTCGCCGAGGCGGGCGTCGAATACGTCATGCTCGACGACACGCATTTCCTCGCCGCGGGGCTTGATTCCGCGGAGCTCCACGACACGTACATCACCGAAGAGAGCGGCTATCCTCTGCGCCTGGTTCCCAGCCTGAAATCCCTGCGCTACACCATCCCCTTCCAGGAGCCGGACGCAACCCTGCGGGTTCTTCGCGAGGGGATCAACATGCCGGCAGCCCTCTTCGCCATGGGTGACGACTGCGAAAAGTTCGGCGTTTGGCCGGGGACCTTTGCTCACTGCTACACGAATGGATGGCTGGAACGTTTCCTCACGGCCGTGGAGACCGCCCGGGATTGGTTGGAAACGACGACGCTCTCCGACTACCTCGCCACGCATCCCCCTCGGCGCCGGATCTATCTCCCCACGGCATCCTATGATGAAATGATGGAATGGGCTTTGCCCACATCTGCCTCGCGCGAGTTCAAAGCGTGCCTGGAGGAGAGCGAACATTCTCCCCGTGGCGACCGCTTGCAGCGCTTCCTGCGCGGCGGGTTGTGGCGGAACTTCCTGAGCAAGTACGCCGAATCGAACCAGGTTCAAAAACTAATGCTGGCGGTCAGCCGTCGATTCGACGATGCGCGGCAGCGGGGCGCGAGCGATAAAGAGGCGACGAGTCTCCTGGACGAAGCCCAGACTCACCTGCTCTCCGCACAGTGCAACGATGCGTATTGGCACGGGGTGTTCGGCGGTCTCTACGCGCCGCATTTGCGGAGCGCGTTGCTGCGCAATCTTGTTCAGACCGAAGTGTTGCTCGACCGCCTCGAAGGTACGTCCCGCAATGCGGGAATTCGCGTGGCCTCCACCGACTTCGATGTGGACGGCCAGCCGGAAGTTCTCTTCCAGCATCCGACGTTCGGCATGATTGTACGGCCCCGCGACGGCGGAACCATCTCGAGTCTGCGCTTCAAGCCGGCGGATACGGAGCTGGTCAATTCCCTGATGCGACGGATGGAACCCTATCATGAGCTGGTCCGTCGGGAAGTCATCACTCACGAGGCGCCGCGTGAAGGTCCAGCCTCCATTCACGACCGCGTCTGGACCAAGGAGTCGAACCTCGGGGCTCTGCTCCGCTACGACCGGCACGCGCGACACGTCTTTCGAACGTTTGTTTTTCCGGCATCAAAGCGATGGGAAGATTTTGACTACTTGCGCCTGGATGAAAACGGCGATCTCGCTGGCGGGGCGTGGAATGTAACCGCACCAGCCAAGCAGGCGGGGACGCTACGGCTTCAGCGCGAGGCGCGGCATCGCGTCGGCAGCGAGGACGTTCTGCTGCGTGCCACGAAGACCATCAAGACGAACGCCGACGGCTCGGCCTGGCGGCTCGAATGCCACTCTTCACTCTCCATGGACCGCGTCCGTTCCGCGCCCCTGGCGCTCGGAATTGAGTTAGTCTTCAACTTATTGGCGCCGGACGCGCCGGACCGCTACTTCCTGGCCCACGGAGTGCGTCGCCCGTTGGAGTTCAAGGGCGAGATCGAAGCTCCCCGGCTTGTTTTGGTGGACGAGTGGCAGCGCGTCAGGATCTCGCTCGACACCGATCCGCCCGTGCGATGGTGGATCGTGCCGGTGGAAACAATCTCGCAATCGGAGACCGGTTTCGAGCGCGTGTACCAGGGCTCTGCAATCCTGGCCGTATGGAAGATTGAGCCGCCCTCGTGGCGTGACATCACCTGCGCCCTGCGCGTGGAGATCACTTCTCTCAGCCCGGGCCCGGCCGGCGAAGACAAACGTTGAGTGGGCCTTGAGCGGTCACTTGAAATCGCATTGCGTGTCTGCTAGATTGCCGGCTCGAAGCAAACTGGAGCGAAACCATGGCTATCAGTCCGGAACTGCTGGAAATCCTGGTCTGTCCCCCGTGCAAGGCCCCTCTCAAACTCACCGCCGACGGCCAGGGGCTCAAGTGCGAACAGTGCCGGCGTGTTTACCCCATCAAGGATGACATCCCCATCATGCTCGTGGACGAAGCCAAGATTGAGGCGGAGTAGCGCCGGTGCACCGGCAAGAAATCGCGGGTTCACTTCTCTCTTCTCTCCCCCTTGGCGCCCGAATCCTGGTAATCCGATTACGTTCGATCGGTGACATCGTGTTGCTGACCCCGGCCCTGCGGCTCCTGAAGGAGTGGAGGCCGGACCTCCGCGTCTCAGTCTTGCTTGAGTCCCGCTTTCGCGAGTTGCTGGAGAACAATCCGGACGTGGACGAAGTCCTCGGGCCCGGCGACGGCACAGGGTGGACTAAGATTTCGTCCAGAGCACGCGCGGTTCGAGAAATCCGCCGCAGAGGTTTTGAACTTTGCATGAATCTGCACGGCGGGCCGACCAGTTCCCTGCTGGCAGCGTGGTCCGGCGCACGCTGGAAGGCGGGCTTCGAGCACTTCCGCCGGCGCGGCATCTACCAAATCCTGATCCCGGACGCGCGGACCATCCTGAATAAGCCGGTCATTCATACGGCGGAACATCAGGCTTCCGCGTTCTTTCATTTGGGTCTGCCGCGGAAGGAAATTCCACCGGCCCGGCTGGAGGTGACTGCCGCTGAGGAAGCCGGGTGGAGGGATAAACGCTCGACGCTCGGCCTGCCGCCGGAAATTGAATACGCCGTCCTGCACCCGACGGCGATTTACACTACCAAGCAATGGGCGCCGGAGAATTTTTCCCGGCTCGGCGCGCACCTCGAGCGCGAAGTTGGACTTCCGGTGATATATTCTTGCGGGCCCGGCGAGTCGGCAGTGCTCAACGCGGTTGAGAAGGTCGCTTCGACATCTCTGCGCCGCCTGCAGAGCCCGAACTTGAGGCAGTTTGCTGCCGTACTGGCCGCAGCGCGAATCTTCGTCGGGAATGATAGCGGGCCGGCCCACATGGCCGCCGCGCTGGGACGTCCCGGAGTGGTCATCTTCGGCTCTTCGAGTTCCCGCATCTGGGGGCCGTGGCCTCCGAAAAGCTCCTGGCGGATTGTGCAGAATAACTACGACTGTAATCCTTGTCCGGGTGACCGTTGCTACCGCTTCGAGCGCCCGGAGTGTATCCTGTCGATAACCTACGAGCAGGTACGCTCGGCGGTTGAGACTGTCCTTACCGAATCGGCGCAGAAACCACGTTAGAAGGGCCGAGCCATGCGAACCGATCAAGCGCGCCTGGCACGAATCGTCCACGGCTTCCGCGGACAGACGATTGGGGTGCTGGGCGACTACATGCTGGATGAGCTGCTGCGCGGCGAAGCCACACGCATCTCGCCGGAAGCACCGGTACCCGTCGTGCTCGTGGGCGATCCCCACGCCGGCGAGGGCTTCCCCGGCGGCGCGGGAAACGTCGCTGCCAATATCGCCGCGCTGGGCGGCCGGCCCATCCCGTTTGGGGCCATCGGGAAGGATGAAAGCGGAGAACGCCTGCGGGAACTTCTCCGGGCGCGGTCAATTCCCGGTGGAACCTTGGTGCGGGACCCCACTCGCGTCACGCCGCGCAAGGTGCGCATTGTCGCGCATCAGCATCAACTGCTGCGTTTGGACTTTGAGAATCCCACGGAACTTTCGATTCGAACGTCCGGCCTTTTGGCTCGGAACTGCGCCCGCTGGATGGGCCGGCTCAAGGCGTTGATTGTTTCTGACTATCGCAAAGGCACTGTAACCACCAAATTGTGCCAGCAAGTTCTCGCCTCGGCGCGGCAACGGCGCGTGCCGGTGTTCGTCGATCCCAAGCCCGAGCACCCGGAGATCTGCCGCAAAGCCACGTTGGTGACCCCCAATCTTCGTGAGGCGGAATTCATGGCCCGAGTCCCATTGCGCGACCCGCACCAATTGGAGATAGGTGGACGTCGGCTGCTGGCAGAGTTGGGCTGTGAGAACCTTCTCATCACCCGTGGCGCCGAGGGTATGACGCTGTTTGAGTCTGGGGGCGACGTCCACGAAATCCGCAGCGTTCCACGGCCCGTCTATGACGTGACGGGCGCAGGCGATACCGTCATCGCCGTGCTGGCGCTGGCTTTCACTAGCGGCGCCTCCATGAAAGAGGCCGCTGAAATCGCCAACCTGGCCGGGAGCCGCGTGGTACTGAAGTTTGGAACAGCCGAGATTTCGCCGCAGGAATTGCTCGACGCGATTACCAGAAATGATGTGGATTCATGAGTAGTACTGAGAGGGGTTGAGCTTCGTTGGTTGTTGGTGGCGGGTTGTTGGTTGCTGGTGGTCTGTCAGGAGTCGAGTTCCGCTATGAGATACGAGACCGATCCAGGGTCGTGTCGTCCGAAGCGAAACGAAGGATCTCGCCTTCGCCCTGTCGTCAAGAGGATTCTCCGGTTCGCTCGGAATGACAGGTGTGTTTTTTCCCTCGCGGTCCTGTTCGCTGCCGCTTTTTTTGCTGGCGCGATTGTGCGTCCGCCGGTTCGCTTTGCCCAATCAGTGGGGAGCGCGCCGCGTTACGAGATCGTCGTCGCAAAGAACATCAGGGTCACCATGCGCGACGGCGTGCGCCTGGCCACGGACGTCTATCGCCCGGCGGTCAACGGCAACCCTGTGCCCGGAAAATTCCCAATCATCCTGGAGCGAACGCCTTACAGCAAAGACGGCATCGAGAGCTGGGCACGGTATTTCGTCCCGCGCGGTTACGTCGCGGTCGGTCAGGACGTGCGC
>Ga0315284_10001043_pt1 | contig 38793 bp, 35 predicted proteins | sample YL17G09_16_MG_FD_203696 | JGI IMG/M metagenome (GOLD analysis project Ga0315284, IMG submission 203696) | Sediment microbial communities from Yellowstone Lake, YNP, Wyoming, USA - YL17G09_16 | ecosystem: Environmental > Aquatic > Freshwater > Lake > Sediment | place: USA: Wyoming | collected...
ACCTCCTGGAACGCTACCGCGACGCGCGCGCCGCGTTTTTGGACGCGCTGGAGCTGGAACTCTCGTTCAAGGACGCGGCGGCGGGGCTGGCGGCCGTCGACGCCGCGCTCGGCGGGCCGGGCGCGTGCGCCGCCGTCGCGTCGTCGCGCGCGGCCGCCTCGCTCACCGCCGCCGCCCTCGACGATTTCGACTGCCCCGTCTGCTCCCGCCTCCTCTACGACCCGGTGACCACCCCCTGCGGCCACACGTTCTGCCGGGCCTGCTTTGCGCGCGCGCGCGACCACGGCGCGTCGCGCTGCGCGCTCTGCCGCCAGGTCATGCACGTCTCCCGCGATGCTCCGGGCACGGTGGCCATGGCAGCGCTGCTGGAAAGGTGCTTTCCTGAGGAGTACGCGGCGCGCGCGGAGGAGGACGCGGCCGAGCGCGCGGGCGCGTCGCCGCGCGCGGCGGACCCCGCGCTCTCGCCGGCGGCCACCCCGCCCGAACCCCCCATCCCCCTGTTTGTCATGGCCACCCTGCTCCCCGGCGAGCACATGGCGCTCAACATCTTCGAGCCACGTTACCGGCTCATGGTGCGGCGCGTGATGGAGGGGTCGCGCCGGTTCGGCATGGCGTCGGTCGACGCCGCGGGCTCCCTCCGCCCCGTCGCGTGCGAGGCCGAGGTCGTGGAGTGCCAGCCCCAGCCCGACGGCCGGTTCTACCTGGAGATCGTGGGGCGGCGCCGGTTCCGCGTCGCGGCGGCGTGGGAAGCCGACGGGTACCGCGTCGCGACGCCGTCCTTTTTCGCCGACGACCCGCCCGCCGACGCCGCGGCGGCGGCGGCGACTGCGAGCCTGGCCGCCCGTGTCGAGGCCGTCGCTGACGTCTGGGTGGAGCGCATCAAGCGCGCGGCGGCGTCGCGCTCCGACGTGCGCGTCCTCGACCTCCTGCAACGCGCCGGCGGCAAGCCCCCGCCTGGCGCCCACGAAGCGCTGTCGTTCTGGGTGGCCAACCTGGTACCCACGGGGGGGGACAGGGCGTGGGCGGCCACGGAAACGTGCACCTCGGCGCGGCTCGAGCGGCAGCTTGCCGACCTGGGCGCCCTCGGCGCGCCCGACGCGGCCGGGTGCTGCGTCATGTAGAGGGGAGGCAGGACATAGGGACGGGCCAGGAAGGAGAGGCTGCTCTGGGGGTGTGCTGCTTTGGGGGGGTGTGGGCGCGCGGCGCCCTGCAACCGGGGCGGCCCCGTCTTGGCGAGAGAGAGAGACGGGCGAAAGACCACACCGCCCGCCACCACCCCTCCCCCCCATCACAGCACCGCCATGGGCACCGCGCACGCCGGCGTGTGCGGCGGCGCGGTTTCGACGCGCCACGCCGCCCACTCGCAAAACCAGGCCTCGCGCTCGTCCGCCTCGACCGCCGCCCAGTGCGCGTCGGGCACGATGCGCCACGTCTGGCACCGGTCGCACTGGACCCAGTGGTCGGTGGCGGCCGCGGGTTCGGCCGCAGCTGGCGCGGTGTCGCCCCGCTCCAGCCGCCGGCGCAGCTCGTCCAGCGAGACCCCGGCGTGGAAGACGGCCTTGAAGCCGCCGTCGGCGGCGCGCGAGGGCGCGCCCGCCCCGCGCGCGGCGGCGACGAGCGCGGCGGGGGACGGGAGGAGCGCGCCGGCCAGCGCGATGCCGCCGTCGGACGACAGGTCGGCCTCCACGCCATCAACGACGAGCGCGCCGGGGCCCGGGGCGACGAGGCCGGCGTCGAGGAGGGCGTTCAGAGCTTCCTTTGCGCGCGCGGCCGACGCGAGGGACGGCCCGCGCGCGGCGCGGGGGCCGGCCCGGCGCGAGGGGGTCGTCGCCCGCTTGCGGGGGGGGGCGGGCGCGTCCGAGTCGGAGGACGAGGAGGGGGCTGGACGGAGGGAGGGAGCGGGGGGGGGTCGGTCCCTCGCGCCCCCTCCTCCTTTCCCCACTCCACCTCTCCTCCCCTCTCCCCCTTTCTCTCCCACCATCATAGTCCAGCGGCGGCGGCGGGTCGCCCAGGCGCACAAGCCCCCCCGTCTTCGCCGACACAAAGGGCCCCTCCCGGAACGCGGGCGGCGCCAGGGACGGCCCGCGCGTCGCCACCGCGGCCTTGTGCGAGCGCGGGCGCTCGGAGCCGGCGCGCGACGAGCGCGTGGGGGACGGGCCGCGCGCCGACGGTGGGGGCGGGGGCGGCATCGCGGCCGCCGGCGCGCTGGCCGGGGGGGCGGGCGGCATGGGCGGTAGGCCGGCGTCCATCGTGAGGGAGGGGCGGCCGGGCGGCGGTCTGATTGGGGGAGAGGCGCGCGGACAGCGGTCGGCGTCGGCGGGCCCCCCACAACCCCGGCCTCGCCCGCCGGCGGCGCCCCTCCCGACACGCGCGCCCGCGCCCGCGCCCCGCCATGAGCGCGGCCGCGGGCGCGCTGGCGGCGCTCCTGCCCCTCGGCGTGTGCCTCGCATTCCTGGTCGCGTGCCAAATCGCGGTCTCGGGCCGCGCCGCCCTGCACGAGATTTCCGGTCCGCACGCGCCGCTCGTGCGGTCGCGGTCCGGGACGACTGGCGCGCCGCCGCGGCCGTCCGTCGCGCACGCGGCCAAGACGAGGCTCTCGGAACTCAAGCGCCGCCCGCCCAGCACCAAGCGAGCGAGCGAGTGCCGGCGCCTGGCGGAAGCTGTGGCCGCCGACGCGGGCGTCGCGGCGTCCTCGGGCGACACCGCCGCCGCCGCCGCGCTGCGCGCCCTGCTCCCCCTCGTCGACGCCGCCGCCGCCGCGCTCGCTGGCGAGGACGCGGTCGCGTCGGCCGCGGGCGAGTGCGGCGTGTGCTTGAGTGGGGCCTACGCGACGGCGCGCTTTCCGTGCGCGCACGGCGTGTGCGCGCCGTGCGCCGCGCGCATGGCGCGCGCGCAGCACGCGCGGTGCCCCTACTGCCGCACGCCGGGGAGGGCGCTGGTGGCGTGACGAGAGGCGGGAAGGAGAGAGAGAGGGAGAGGGCGGGGCGTCTCACTCGCTTGCTGTACCACCAGTGTTCCCTTTTCTTGCGTCGTGTCTGTGTTGTTGCAGTCCCTCCCTCTTCTCTCATTACCGCCCCGCCCGCCGCGCCTGCGCCGAGCGCGCCGCGACGCCCGCGTCGACCTCGGCCTGCGCCGCGTTGGTCCAGTCCACCAGCGCCGTCGCGCCCGCCGCGCCGGCCGCGCCCCAGGCGGCGTGCAGCCACGGCTGGTGCAGCAAGGGGAGCTTGCGGATCTGGAAGAGGAGGGAGGAGGGGGGCGGGTCGGGGATCGCGCGCCGGCGCGCCCGCGCGCGGCCGCCACGGCGCCCCGGCGGCCGCGCTTTCTCACGGCGGCGTGCTTGCACCGTCACTCTGTCTTCCACGCACCGCGTTGGCGTACAGCTGCACCGCGACGCCGACCGCGGCGCCCGCCGCGGCTGCCGTCGGCATCGGGGGGCCGGGTGGGTGGGTGGGGGGCGAGCGTGGGCTCGCGGCCGGCGCGAGGCGGCGCGGGGGTGCGCGGCGGGGCCAGAGTGTTGCGGCGGCGGCGGCGCGGCGCCCCGACTTCGCGCCTCTCGACCCCGCCACGCATTGCACACATCCCCAAACCACTCCCACAACACATGGATGTGCTCTCTCGACACCCGGGCCACGCCCCGTCAAGCGGCCTAGGCTTCAGCGCGCCCCCGCATGTACACGCCGTCGGCCGCGCGCCACGAACACCCGCCATCCGCTTTCTTCGCGCCCGACACCTCGTGGTGGCCGGCAATCGGGTGGCCGTACGCCCGATTCGGGGACGCGGCGAGGAAGACGCCCGTCTCCACGTGGCGCAGGCGCACGTCCGCGTCGACGAGCCACGGCGCCCCTTTCCCCCCTTTGCCCGCCCCGCCCTCCACCACCTCCACCGCCCACTCGTCCAGGTGGTCGGACACGTCGTCCGAGCCAAAGGCCGACACCTCCTGCGCGCGGGTGAGGGGGGAGGGAAAGTGGTGCGAGTGCAGCCAGCGGCCGGTGGACTCGTGGTGCAGGCGGATGATGGATCCATGGGCCAGGGGCGTGCCTTGCGCACAGGGCGCACTGGAGCCCCCCCACACGGTCCACAGGGAGCCGGGGTCGGACGGGAAGGGGACGGCGGTGACCGATTGTTGGCCGGAGCCCGACCCATAAGCTACAGGGTGACTGTGAAGCTTGAGGGACGTGGGGGCGTGCACCAATTTCAGGGCGGAGCGGCAGGTGACCTGGGAAGAGGGGGGAGGCGGGGGACGCGATGGGCGGGCGATCCGGCGCCGCCCTCCGCCGCCTCCCGGCAATCCCAATTCCCTCCTCAATCGCCCACCTGCACCGCGGCGCCCTCGTCGGGCGCGGCGTCGCCCCCTTTCTTGGCGCGCTTCTTGGCGGACGCGCCCGCGGGGCCGGCCAGCGCGAGCGCGGCCAGCGCGGCGAGCACGAGGGCGCGGCGGCGCATGGAGGCGAGAAAGAAGGAGGGACGGCGGGGGAGCAAGGAATGAGTGTGTGCACCACGGTGCGCGGAAAACCAGCCCCCTCTTCCCTCCCCCCTCCACCCCCCCTCCCTCGTCACACGCCGCCCACCCCCGGCGGCGGCGCGTAGTCCCCGCCCCCGGGCGCCACCAGCGGCACGCATGCGCCGCCGGCGCCGCCGCCGGCGGAGGAGCGAAAGCCGGCGCTCGGCCGGCCGCCAAAGAGCGGTTTGAGCAGGCGGTCGTCGACCGCCGCAAAACGGTCGGCCAGCGCGGCCGTCAGCCCGGTGTCGACCTCGGCGTCGGCGGCCGCGGCGGCGGCGGCGGCGGGGGAGAGGCCGCGGACTTCCATGAGCCCCGCGACCGCGAGGTCTGCGTCGCTCGCGCCGGTCAGGCCCAGCGCCGCCAGCACGGCGGGCGTCGACGTGCCCGCGAGCAGGGTGGACGCGACGACAGCGACCAGGGTCGCGGCCTCGATCGCGGGCAGGCCGTCTGGGGGGGAGGGGCGACGGTCGACCGCGCGCGCGGCGCGCGCCCCCCCCTCCCCCCTCCCCCCCCGCTCCCCGCACCACTCGACTCGGCGTCGATGTTGGGCAGGTTGAGCGCCAGCCCGTACGCCACCGCGCCGCGCAGGCCGGCAGCCCACAGGGCGCGGGTGACGGAGGCCGGGAGCGGGACCGCCCGCCGCGTGTTGACCAGGCGCGCCAGCGGGAACACGGCCGCCGCCCGCCCGGCGAGGCACAGGGGGACGACGGTGAGGAGGAGGCCCCAGTCGACGGCGCGGGCGAAGAGGGTGGCGACCTGGGGAGGGGGAAGGGTGGTGGGGGTCGGCGGGCCGCGCGCCGCGCGCGCGGCGGCCGCCCCGCCCCTCCCTCCCTCGCCTGCAGCCCCAGGTACGCGAAGACGAAGGTTTCGCACAGGAAGGCCGCCATCTCAAACGTGCGCGTGAGCGCGATGCGCGCGTCGGGGGAGACGGAATGGTTTGAATAATGGGCGTGCGCGATCCCCGCGGCAAAGAGCGCGACAATCCCCGACAGCGCCAGCACCTCGGCCACGAGGTAGGCCAGGTACGCCCCCATGACGACAAGGCACATCTCGTACACTTCAGAGCCCGTAAAGGCCAACCCCGACGCGGCCTGCCGCGCGCGCGCGGCCGCCGCGCGCGCGGCGCCACCGTCGCCGCCCGCGTCGACGGCGTCGGGGGCGAGCTCAAACCGCTTGAGCACAAACGCGCAGCCCAAGGCGACGCCGACGCCGGTGGCGGCGGAGCCGAGGAGGACGTGCGCGAAGCGGAGCGCGATTTTAAACGGGAGGAACCGCGTCGCCGGCGCGACGTAAAACTCGGCCAGCGTCCGGAACAGCACGATCGCCGCCGCATCGTTCAGCACGCTCTCCCCAAACACGAGGTGGAAGAGCAGCGGCGGCGTCGCGCCGACCGAGCCAAACACGGAGAGCGTGGCGACGGTGTCCGTCGCGGAGAGGAGCGCCCCGTACAGCATGCACTCGATCAGCGGCTGCGGGCCCAAGTGCTTGCGGCGCACGATGCCGACGAGGTAGAGGGCGTAGGTGGAGAAGCCGAGGACGAGGGTGGAGAGGGCGGTGCCGAGAACGGCAAACGCGGTGATCGTGCCCAGGTTGCGGAAGAAGCCTTTCGTCTTGAGCGTAAACCCGCTGGCAAACACGATGGGTGGGAGCAGGCCATAGAAAAAGGTAGACGGGGAGAAACGGAAGGGAGGGAGGCCGGCGACGCGGAGCACGAACCCCGCCACGACGCCAAGCAGCATGGACGCCGCCGCGGGCGGCAGCGCGGTCACGCGGTGGCGCTGCACGAAAAAGGTGGCGATGACGGTGCCGATGAGGAGGAGCCAGATGACGAGGAGCTCGAGCTGCAGGGGAGGAGGGGAGGAGAAGGAAGGGGTTGGGCGCGCGGGGCGTTTGGCCGCCTCCGGGCGCGTGTGCTCCGGCACCCACTCCAGTATAGCCACACGCGTCCTCACCGACACATAGGACGACATGGCGGCCGCCGCCGCGGGGGCGGGGGGGTGGGCGCAGATCGGCGCCGCGCGATGGGGGGCGCCAACGGGCGCCGGGGGCGCGTGGGGGGTGGCGGCCGCGGTGGTGCACGCCCCTAGATCGCGGGAGGATCGGCGCGTGCGCGTGAGCGCGCGCTCGGGGAGTGGGAGAGAGACGACGCGTCCGCGCGCAGAAGGCAGTGCTGCTGGTTCACAGTGCGCCGCCACCGCCGCCCCATGGACTCATCGCCCGTCGCTAGAGCCGGCTGTGTGGTTGAGCAGGTGGCCGCGGCGGCTGCGGCCTTCCAAGGCCGACTTCCGCCAACGCTTCGGCTGCCCACTCGACAACGGCGCCCTCTGCCCACCCCGCCCCCACCAAATCCCGCCCCAGGAACGCACAGTGCCCGCCCCGGTCCGTGACCGCGAGCGCGAGCGCGGGATTCGCCGCGACGAGCCCCGTCGGCAGCTCGCCGAGAAACGGGTCGTCGCGCGCCGCGACGTAAAGGGTGGGCACCCGCACGCCCGGCATGTGGGCCAATGACGACGCGTCGTCGTAGTAGGCCGCGGCGTCGGGGTACCCGAAGAGCGCGGCAACGGCGCGCGCGTCGTAGTGCTGGATGAGCCACGCGGTCGACAGCGAGTCGAGGTCCGCGGCCGGAGGGGCCGGCAGGCCTCGCTCGACGTCGGCCGCCGCGTCTTTGGCCGCCCGCGCGACGCCGGCGCGCAGGGCGGTCTGGTGCGTCCAAAAGTAGTGGCGCAGCCGCGCGGCGAGCGCGGCGTTGTACGCGAGGCCGGCCCACGTCGCGGCGAGCGCGCCGGACGCGGCGTGCAGGCAAAAGGGGGATGACACGCACGCCGCGGCGTCGACCGTCGCGGGCCAGCGGCCGGCCGCGGCCTCGGCGATGTACTTGGTCAGGATGATTGCGCCCAGTGAATAACCTCGTGGGATGGGCGCGGGGAAAGGGTCGGGCTTGGGTGCGCGAAAAGAAAAAGAAAAAACGGGCGCGCGCGCACGCCCCCGATAAGCGTTCACCTGCAGCAAAAAGGCCGCCCGCCGCCGGGTAGGCCGTCCTCGCTGCATCCGCGGCCGCCGCGACATCCGCTGTCCACGCCGCGCCGTACGGGCGCCCCGTCGTGAGCGGCAGCCCGCCGCAGCCGCGGTACGTCAAGACGGCGGCCCGGAACCCGCCCTCCGTCGCGGCCGCGCACGCCGCCTTGCAGTACCCTTCCCGCGAGCCGCCGGTCAAGCCGTGCAGGACGAGGAACAAAGGGGCGGTCGGTGCCAGGAGCGGCGCGCGCGCCGCCCGCCCGCCCGCCTCGGGCGCGCGCCACCAGTCGAGCGCCACCGTGCCGCCGTCGGGCAGGCGCACGAATTGGCGGCGGTAGGAACCGGGCACGGTGGCGGCGCGCGCGGCTGGAGAGGGGAGGGGGGAGGAGGGGGAAGGCGTGCCGGTGCGGACACACGGCGAGGCGGCCCGCCGCCCGCCTCCCCACCGCGCGCTCCCCTTTTTCTTCTTCGCACCTCCCAGCAGCGTCTGCGCGTGCCCTCCGGCAGCCCACGCGAGCGCGCCCGCCGGCGGCGCGTACGCGCGCAGCGCCGGCACGCGCGCCGCGATGGCGGCCGCGATGCCGCCCGCTTGGGCGATGAGGAGGGGCGTCTCGGCGGGCATTTTCGGGTGGGGGTGAGCCCCGCCGCGCCGCGGGGATTGGAGTGGAGAGCGTCGACGGTCGGTTGAGCGCAGCCTGCCCTCTCCATACACCAGCCTCCGCCCCCGCGCGCGCCTGCCGACGCTCGTGTCGAGCGCCTGACCGCCGCCGCTCGCACGCCTCACGCCGCCCCCCTCCTGCCCCCCACCTCGGCAATGCGCGCCTCGGCGACCGCGGGCGCGCGCCCCGGGGCGGCCCGAATGTTGCTTCGCACCGGCGCGCCCGGGCCGCGCCCCGTGCGCGCCTCGCGCGCAGCGGGATGCGGCGGCGCGGCGCGCCGCCCTTCCGCACCCTCGCTCCTGCGCCCGCGCACGCCCACGCTGGACGTGACCGCGAATGCGCTCGCCGTGGGTGAGAAACGGGGGGTGGCGGGGGTCAGGGGCGGCGCCCAGGGACAGCGCGCGCCGGCGCCTCACCCCGACCGCTCTCCCTCCCGCCCCAGACGCCGCCCTCCCGCTCGGCCCCGCGTCGCCCAGAAGCCAAGTCGTGACGTTTCTGGCCGGCGTCAAAGCGTTCCTCTTCTACCTGTGCACCTTCACGCTCGCGCTCCCGCTCTTCGTCTCGATGCTGATCCTGGCGCCCATCGTTGCGGTGGTCGACCCTGTTCGGTGAGCGAATAAGAGGCGATGGGCGCGGCAGGGCCGACTCGCGCGAGCTTGGGAGTCGTTTCCGGGCCCGAACCGCCGCCGACACCCCTGCGCCCTTCCCTCTCCCCCTCACGCCTTCCAGCCGCCGCGCCCAGCATTTCGTCAACACGCTCTGGGCCAAAGTCTCCACCGGCATCTTTTACCCCGTGACGCTCGTGGGCGCGGCCAACCTGCCGCCCGCGGGGGCCCCCGCCGTGTACGTCGCCAACCACCAATCCTTTCTCGACATCTACACCCTGTTTTGGCTGGGCCGCCCCTTCAAGTTCATCTCCAAGACGTCAAACTTCCTCATCCCCGTCGTCGGGTGGTCGATGTTTCTGACCGGCCACGTCGGCCTCAACCGCACCGACCGCCGGTCCCAGCTCAAGTGCCTCGCCGACTGCATCGCCCTGCTGGGCGCGGGCGCGCCCGTGCTCTTCTTCCCCGAGGGGACCCGGTCGCGCGACGGGGCTTTGGGAGAATTCAAGAAAGGGGCCTTCTCCGTCGCGGTCAAGGCCGGAGTCCCGGTCGTGCCCGTCACCCTGATAGGCACGGGCGCGCTCATGCCCAACGGGGCGGAAGGGCGGCTGTATTCTGGGGGGGGGGTGACGGTCGTGGTCCACCCCCCGATCCCGCCGTCCACCGACGCCGCCGCCATGATGGCGGCGGCGCGGGAGGCGATTGCGGGGCCGCTGCCGGCCGCGTACCGGGCGTGAGGGGGGGTGGAGGGGGGTGGAGGGCAGGCCGCGATTTTGGGGCGGGGGCCTAGCTGCAACCCTCGCGCGCGCCGACAGGGGACCGGCGCTCACAAGTCACAGACATCTAATGGCCCTGCTGGGCCGCTGCGCGGGCCGCGGCCGCTGCAGCCGCCGCGGCCGCCGGCCCCGCCGCCGCCGGCGCGCCGCCGACCGCGCGGCCGGGCGCCGCGGGCCCCGCGCCGCCAAACGGGTTGGGCGCGTCGTCCGCCGGGACGAGGGGCTCGTACCCGGGCTCGCTGCCGCCGCGAAGGGAGGCGACCAGGGCGGCGAGGCGGGCGGCGACGCCGTAGCCGGCAGGGGACGGCGCCCCTCCCTCGCCGCTCGCCTGCGTCGGCAGGCCCGCGTCGCCGCCCGTGGGGTCGACCCACCCGCCCAGCACCCGTTTGACGGGCGCGGGCACGGCGCGGTCGACGGCTGCGGCGGCGGCCGCGAGCGCGCCCGGCGCGCGTGTCCGCGCCGCCCCGCCCGCCTCGCCGGCCAGCAACCCCGCCAAATGCCCCGTCGCCGACACGCCGGGCAAGAGGACCTGCAGCAGGGCGGCCAGGGCGTAAGGGTAGAGGCGGGCGGGCAGGGTGAAGGCGCCGAGCGGGACGGCCGGCGGCGGCGTGGGGCCGACCGCGTCGGCCAGCATCAGAGCGAAAATGACGCCGGACGCACCGGCATAGCATGCGGGTGGGTACGCGGCCACGATGGCGTTGGGCAGCACGCCGAGCAACGAGGCGAGGGCGAGGTACAGCGCGCCCGAAACGACGGCCGCCCCGACCAAATCGACCACCACCCCGCCCGACCCCGCCTCCCTCTCCCGCCGCCCCGCACTCGGCGCCAGGGCCCACGTGTTGAAGGCGAGGTGGGCGAGGCCGAGGTGGGTGATGGGGGCGGAGAAGAGGCGGTAGGGGGCGCGGAGGCCGCGAACCGCGCCCAGGCAGAGCGACGCCACCGCGGGCCTGCCGACCACGACGCGCGCGGCGTGCGTGAGGATCAACGTGGCGACCGTGGCGCGCGTGACGGCGGGCAGGGACGAGAACCAGGCGCGCGCCGCGTTGGCCGCCTGGGGGGAAAGCAGGGGTCGGCGGTTGGCCGCTCCCGGCGCGCGCCTGGACGATGCGGCGTCGCCCGGCGCCGGCGCGAACCTGGCGCGGGGCACCCGCGTCCATGGCGGAGGTGTGCTGCGCGCCGGCGAGTTTGCCGGCACTCGTGCATGCGGACCCTGGCGCTCCTGCTCGCCCTCATTCCCGCCGTGATGGCGTGCTCCGCCGCTGGACCCTGCAGCATCGGCAAAGTTTGGGACGGGACGCCGACGGGAACCACCGCGCCGGCGCTCGGCGGGCTGGCCACGTACGTCGCGGCGCCGTCCTCGCCCGCCTCCCCGCCGCGTGTCGTGCTCCAGATCACCGACATCTTTGGAGTGCACAAGGTGTAGGGGAATGCGGCTGGGCCGGCGGCATTCGGGCGCGAGCCTGCGCCGACCTTCCTCCCCTCCCCTCTTCCCCAGAACGCCAAACTCTACGCCGACGCCCTCGCCAACGCGACTGGCGCCACCGTCGTCGTCCCCGATTTCTTCACCGCCCCCGGCCAGGGCGCGTTCCCCCCCGGGCAGATGGACGCGTCCAAGTTTGGGGCGTGGCTCGCGGCCTACCCCCGGGACACGGTGCTGGCGCAGGCGCGGGAGGTGGTGGCGGCGGCGAAGCAAGAGTTTGGAGCGGAGAGCGCGGCCGCGCTCGGGTTTTGCTGGGGCGGCCTGTACGCGGCGCTCCTCGCCGGCGGCCCTTCTCCCGACGTCGCGGCCGCCGTGCTCGCCCACCCGTCGCTGCTCACCCAGGCCGACGTCGACGGCTTGCGCGCGCCGACGCTGTTTCTGGTCAACGGGGACGACGCGCAGGTGCCCGACGCGTTCCGGGCCGCCATCGCGGGGGCGCTCGAGGGGAAGCCGGGCTCGGAGATGGTCTACTACCCGGACGCGCGCCACGGTGCGAGGGGGAGAGGGGGAGGGGGCGGGGGTGGTCGGGGAGGCTTCGACCCGAGCGGTCGCCAACGCCCCGCCCTCTCCCTCCCTCCGCAGGCCACACGCTGCGCGCCGACCCCACGCCCGACTCGGCGGACGCGTTCTCTCGCACGGTGGCGTGGATCAAGGGGCATTGGTGAGGGGGGGAGGGGACCGGCTGGACGGCCTGTCATAACTGAGGCGAGGAAAGAAGGCCTCTCTCTCTCCCCCACTCTTCGGGTCGGCGCCGCCCCTCGCCCACCGCGCCCCGCGCCTCATCCCGGTCCCCGACCGCCGCGGCGCGGGCGCGCGGGCGGCCCCACGGCGCGGCCGATGCGAGCGCGCGCCTGGCCCGCGGCCTCCCTGCCCCTGCTGCTGCTGCTGACGGCGGTCGCACGCGCGACCACCAATGGCCCGCCATCGCTGCTGCTGCCGCTCGACCGCCGAGGGGGGGCGGCCCGCGCGCTCGGGGCGGGCGGGGTCGAACTGCCCCTCGCGGGCTCGGTCCGCGACTCTGGGTGAGCCAGGTGGACGTGGTGGCCGGCGTCGAGGCTTGGAGGGCGGGCGGGGGCCCGAGGCGCGGTCGGCAGCTCATCAGAACGGGGCACGTCGACCCTTTGATTCCTCCTCGTCCCTCCCCTCCGCAGCTACTACACCGTCGACCTGGCCCTCGGCACACCTCCCACCATCTTCTCCGTCATCGTGGACACGGGGTCCACGCTCACGTACGTGCCCTGCGCGGGGTGCGGCGCGGGGTGCGGCCCGCACCACCAGCGCGGCTACGACCCCCGCGCGTCCTCCACCTCGGCCGCGCCCGCGTGCGGGTCGCCCGCCTGCGCGTGCGGCGCGACGGCGTGCGGGTGCAGCGCGCAGGGGGATGTCTGCACGTTCGCGCGAGAGTATGCCGAGGCGTCGTCCGCCGCGGGGGCCGTCGTCTCGGACGTCGCCCGCGTGCCCGGCTGGCAGAGCGCCCTGACGGCTGCGGGCGACGCCGCCGGCGCTGGCGGGGTCGCCCTCCCGCCGCCCGCCCTCCCTCGCCTCACGTTTGGGTGCGCGACCAAGGAGACGGGCGAGATCAAGGCCCAGCGCGCCGCCGGCATCCTGGGCCTCGGCGACGCGACCACCGGCTTCGCGCACCAGCTGGCGGCGGCCGAGGGGGGCGGCAGCGCGGCGTTTGCGCTGTGCCTCGGGGGTGGCAACCGCGGCGGCGGCGGCGCGCTGATCCTGGGCCGCGACCTCCCGCCGGACGCCGCGGCGGCCGTCAGGGGGCCCACGATCGAGGCGCTGTTGGTGGCGAGTGCGGGGCACCCGCACTACTACGCGGTCGCCCTCGACGGCGTGTCTTTTGGCGTCGACCCCCTCGCTGTCCCTGCTTCCACCTTTGCCGACGGCGGCCACAGCGCCGTGCTCGACTCCGGCACCACGTTCACGTACCTACCGCCGGCAGCGTTTGACGCGGCGTCGAAAGCCATCGCCGCCGCGGCCGACGCGGCGGCGCTCCCGCGCGTCGCCGCCGCGCGTGGCTACGGTGACGCGTGCTTCGGCCGCCTGTCGACCGACGCGGCCATCGCGGCCACGTTTCCCAACATGACGCTCTCGTTTGCAGGTGGGGCGAAGCTGGAGCTGGGGCCGGGGTCTTATCTTTTTCGCCACAGCGACGCGGCCGACGCGGTGTGCGTCGGCCTGTTCGCCGCCCCCCCCTCCAAAGGCGCCCTCCTGGGTGCGGTCACCATGCGCGACATGATGGTCGAGTTTGATGCGGGCGCGCGGCGGGTGCGCATGGCGGCGGCCGACTGCGGCGCGGTGGGCGACGTGGCGCGCGAGAAAGGGCGGGCGAGCGCGGCCTCGGCGGCGGCGCCAGGGGTGGTCTCTTCCCAACCCCGGTCCAAGCTCGTCACCGGGCTGGCCATCGCCGCCCCTTTCGCCGCTCTGGCCGTCGGCGCGGGCGTCGCCGCCGCGGTCGCCGCGCGGCGCCGCGCGCCGCCGGCCGCCGCCGCCCCGCCCCTCCCCTCACCCGGCTCCCACAAGTCCATGTACCGCCCCATGTCGGCGGATGAAGACGAGGAGGCGGCCGTCGGGCTGGAGCTGGGGACAAGGGAGAAAGGTGGGGAGAGCTAGCGAGAGCGAGAGCGCGACCCCCCCACACCCTCATTTTTTGGATCCCTTCCACCGTGTCGCGCGCTCGCGAACGCCTCCCCGTGTGACGCGAGCGCGGCATGGCTCGGGCGGTGGCGGCGCGGCGGCATGCGGGCGCCCGGTGCCGCCTCTCGCGCCGCCTCGCCCCGCCACGCGCGTCATCATCCAATCAGCAGTACTACGCGTGGCCGGCGGCGCGCACGCTGGTGCAGCTGGCCGCGGCCACCCTCCCCCTCGGCGCGGGCGGCGTCGACCTCGCAGCGCGCGCCGCGGGCGCCACGGTGGCGACCCTGACCCCGGACGGGCTGGCAGGGGCCGCGTTTGCCGTGGAGCTGGCGCAGGCGGGTGCGGTGGCGGCGGTCGTCGCGGCCGCGGTCCGCGCGGGCGCCGTCCCCGAGCCCGCTCTCCGCGCCGACGGCGCGGCTGCCGCCTGGGGCGTCGGCGGCGCGGCGGCCGCGTTGACGATCGTCTCCCTCCTGGCCGGCGACGGCGGCGGCGGCGCGACGGGCGAGGTGGTGGGCGTGCTCGTGCGCGCGTCGACCGCCGGCGCGGCGGCTTTGCTTGTCGCGTCCTGCGTCCTTGCCCCCCTCATCGAGGAGACGATCTACCGGGGCGTGCTCCTGGCCGCTCTGCGCGGGCCGCTGGGGGGGCTGGGGCCTGGGGCGTCCGTGGCGGTGGCCGCCGCCGCGTTCGCCGCGAGCCACGCCGCCGTGGCCCCAGGCGACCTCGCGGCCCTCGCCGCCCTCGGCGCCGTCCTGGGCGCCGTCCGCCTCGGCCCCGGCGGCCTCGCGGCGGCCGCGCTCGCGCACGGGCTCTACAACCTGGGGGCGTTTTCTGTTGCGCTCGCCGACGCCGCGCCGCGGTGAGGGAGACGTCCCCTCCTCCTCTCCTCTTCTTCTGCAAGCAGGTCGAGCGGCGGGGTTACACGGCCCGCGGCCGGCGCGTCGCGGAATGGGCGGCGCGCGCGGCGGGGGGGCGACACACTCTGCGATATCAATGGTTCTATTTTGTCTCTGGTGCGGGCGATTGCTTGTGGGGGGTGTGCGGGGCATGTGTGCGCGCGCGCGAGCGGCAGGCGGGGACCTGCACCGGCTTGCTGCGGGGCGGCACAAGGGGATAGAGGTGCGAGCGGCGTGTGGCGAGGCGTGCGCGCGGGGGCGGCCCGGGGGCGCCGCCCGGGTCGGCGGGGGGGCAGCCGGAATCAATCAATGTGGACCGCAGCAGCGACGGCGGTCAGCGCGGGCCGCGGAGGGCGGCGCGGCCGAGGCGCGCGCTCGCGCGCGAAGAATGGAGCGCGAGGCATGCTTCACGCGACAGTCGCGGCGTCCAGCGGCCAGGACGCCGCCCCGGACGCGCCGGCCGCCAGGCGCACGGCCGCCGCGTCGGCGGAGAAGAGGAGCCAGTCGTCGGGCGCGGACGCGACCGCGCGCGCGGCCGCCGCGCCAAACGGCGCCGCGCCGGCGAGCGCGGCCTCGCAGTCGTCCTCGTCCAGGGACAGGATGTGCTTGCGCTCGTGCGCGGGGTCGCGCACGGCGAGGGCGAGGGCGGCGAGGGCGGCGACGACGTCTGGCGCTTCCGCCGGCGACAGGGGAAGAGGCCCCGCGGCCGCGACCGCGGCCGCGGGCGCCATCGCCGCAACCGCCAGCAGCCCCACCACGCCCTCGTCCCGCTTGCGGCCGCGGCGCGCACGCAGCGCGGGCGCGGCCTCGTCGGCGGCGGCGCGCTCCACGGCGCCGCCGCGCGCGGCGACGGTGGCGGTCGCTTCCCGGACGGCCAGTTCAGCGCGCAGGCGGGTCGCCAGCTCGGTCTCGGCCTCCACCCCGGCCCGGCGCGCCGCGTCGCGCGTCGTTTCGCCCACGTTTTCCTCCTCGTTGGCGGGCGTCGCCAGGCACAGGGCGAGGGCGCGCTGGTCGGCGGACGACGCGCGGTCGAACGTGAGCGAGGGGGAGGAGGTGGTGGAGAAGCGTTCAAAGCAGGCGCCTGAAAGGACGCCAGAGGGGGCGAGGGCTTCGACGGCCAGGAGGGCGTCTTGGGGGGGTGGGGGTGGGGGGTGCGGAGGCAGCGCGCGGAGGGCGGTGGCCTTGCGTGGGGTGCCGGGCTGCGAAAAGGACGGGAAGGGCTCGGCGCGCGGTGGCCCCTCGCGCCGCGCCGCGGCGCCATCGACCGCCTGCCGGTCGCGGCATCCCGCCCTCGGCCTCCCACCGAGGCGTCGCCAGAGCGGTGCCGAATCAGTGGGGGGGGGTCGGGCGCGCCGCTCGCGGGCGCGCGGGCGCGCGCGGGGCGCGGGGCGCGCGCGCGGAAGCAGCTCGCTCCCCCCCCCCTCTGACCCCCCTCCCCCCCCCAACACGCACCTGGGACGCGCGCGGCGCCAGCGACGACAGCGCGGGGCAGGAATTGGACTTGAACATCGAGGTGCGTGTCAATGGCGCGGCGCGGCGCGCGGGTGAGCGGCGCGCGGGCTCACGCGGCGCCCGGGGGGCGGGCGGCGGGTCGGCGGGCGCGCGCGGGAGGGCGGTGAGGGGTCGGGCGAGGGTCGGGCGGGGCGTGGGAGTGGCGGCGTCGCTCGCGCGGCGCGGGCCTCGCTCGCCGGTCGGGCGCTCAGGGCCGCTCACACCGCCCTTGGCGGTGTGAGCGGCCCTGACCGCCAGAGTTAGAGTTAGTTAGAGTTAGTTAGAGTTAGGGACCGCCAGAGTTAGCGGCCGCCGTTCACTGGACCTGGCGCCACTACACGACCCCCGGCACGACGCGTACCCCTCCCACCCTCCCCCCCGACGCGGCTTCAACCAACGCCCCGTCGGCGTGCGTCACTGGTTCGCCCTCCGCGTGCGCAGAGAAAAAGGCCACAACCGCTGCTGCGGCCGCGCCCACCGTCGCCGCCGCGTCCACGGGCGCGCTCAAACCCGCCGGCGCGGGCGGCAGGCTCATGCCGGGCAGGCGGGGCAGCGGTGGAGGGCTGGGAGAGGAGGGTGTGTGGGAAGGGCGCCCGCACCTTCCTCTCCTCGCCCCCCTTGTCCTCTCCTCTCCACCTCCTACCGCGCGCAAAAGTCGGAGAAGCAGGGGTGGGTCGAACCGCGCAGCACGCCCCAGACGGCGCCCCCGCCGCCGCGCGCGGCGGCGAGCGCGGCGGCCTGCCCGCCCCGGTGCGCCATGCAGTCGCCGTTCAGTCTGTCGAGCGGCAGTTGCCATTCCTCGGACGCGAGCACCAGCATGGGCGCCGGCGGCGGGCCGCCAGGGGGCGCCTGCGGGCCGCCCCACCACGGATCCAGCGCCACCACCGCGGGCGCCGCCCGCCTCGCGCCCGCGGCCGCGACGCCGGTGCCGCCCAGTGAGTGGCCGACGAGGAGGGGGGGGCCGGGGCCGAGGGCGCCGGCAAACGCGGCGCCCGCGTCGAGGCCCGCGAGCGCGAGCCCCGGCAAGAGGCCGCCGCCGCGGCCCAGCGCGTCCAGCACGGCCGCAGCCGCGTCCAGTTCCGCGGCCCGAGCGACCATGCGCCTCGCCAGTTGGTCGGGGCCCGGCTGCCAGCGCTCGTACCAGACCCCCCCCCCGTCGGCGCGCCGCGCGTGCGCCGCCGACCCGTCCGAATGCTCCACCGCCAGCACGACGCAGCCCCGGGACGCGAGCGCGGCACAGAGGGCCGAATAGGCGGCCCGGGTGCCGCCCAGGCCGTGGGAGAAGACGACGGCCCGAAACGGGCCGCCGCGCGAGACGGGCGCCGCGTGGCCTCCGTCGGCCGGCACCCGGTGCTGGCTCGCGGGCCAGTGCGCGGCGGCGGCCAGCAACGAGGAGGCGGCGCGCGTGAGGCGGGTGGGGGGGCGGTCGCGGAACGCGAAATCGGCATACCCTGCAACAGGGAGGGAGAGGGGGTTGGAACGGCCCTTGTCGCCCCCTTTCCCACTCCCCTACCCTTCCTCTCCCTCACCGCGCGTGTACGCAAAGCTGGGCACCCAGCGCGGCGCGGGCCCGCCGGAGCCAGGGGCGGTCGCTGGATAATACAGGGCGCCCGCCACGTGGCCGCCGTCGGCCCCGGTGCCGTCGTCGTAGGAGACGTCGCAGACGCCGACGGGGTGGAGGGAGGGGTTCGTGGCGTCGGCCGCGGCGTCGCCGCCCGCGGCCTTGCCGTTTTGCGCCGGCGCGGCCTCGGGCGCGACCGGTGCCAGCGCGGCGGGCAGCATGCCCGCGATCGTCTGGGAGGCGGGCGGGGGTCGCCCAGCGTCGCTGGAGTGGGGCGGCGAAGGAAGGCGCGCAGAGATGCGCCTTCCTTTCACGCCGCGCGCCGCCATGCCCTCCACCCCCCGCCCGCGCGTCACCTTTGTGACCGGCAACAAGCACAAGCTCGAGGAAGTGGTCGCCATCCTGGCCGCCGGCGCGCCACTCCCCGTCGACTTCGCCTCGTCCCCCGTCGACCTCCCCGAGCTGCAGGGCGATCCCAGGGAGATTGCCGTCGCCAAATGCAGGGCGGCGGCCGACGCACTGGGCGGGCCGGCGGTCGTCGAAGACACCTCCCTCTGTTTCACCGCCCTCGGCGGCCTCCCCGGCCCCTACGTCAAATGGTTTCTCAAGGCGGTGGGGCCTGGAGGTTTAGAGCGCATGCTGGCGGGGTTTGAGGACAAGAGCGCGACGGCTCTCTGCATTTTCGCGCTCTCGCCCGGCCCTGGCGCCGACCCCACCCTCTTCGTCGGCGAGACAGATGGCGCCATTGTCCCTCCTCGCGGACCCACCGACTTTGGGTGGGACCCCGTGTTTGAGCCGGGGGAAGGGGGAGGGAAGACGTACGCGGAGATGGAGAAAAAAGATAAAAACGCGATTTCCCATCGATACCGCGCGCTGGCCAAGTTGAGGGCGCACTTGATTGAGAGGGGCGGGGAGCTGTGATCGAGGTGGGGAGGCGGTGCGTGGCGCCAAGACTCTTATCGAGCGCCACCACACCACTCCTTTCTCGCCCCGCGCCCCCTGTGTGGTGGGCGCCCCCACATGCGCTCCGCGTCCCCCCAGCCGCCCTCCCGCATGATGGCCGGCCCTGCGCGCCGCGCGCTCGCCTCGATCGCTGTCTCCCGCGGCGGGGCGACCGCCGCCGCCGCCGCCGCCAAGCTGGCGCCGCTCGAGGTGGGGAGGGTGGCGTGGTGGGCGGCGGCGCGGCGGCGGCGCGGCGCGGCGCCAATCCCCCCCCTCACCAGGAGCTCCGCTTCGAGTCGACCTTCACGTCCGCCCTGCCCGGCGACCCCGTCAAAGGCGGCCCCGTGCGGCAGATGCAGGGCGTGGCCTACTCGTTTGTCGACCCGACGCCCGCGGGCGGGTCTCCAGTGACGCTCGCGGCGGCCGAATGCGTCGCGCGCTCACTCGGGCTCGACCCCGCCTCGCTCACCACCGACGCCTTCGCCCGCCTCTTCTCCGGCGACGCCGTCCCACCCGGCGCCCACCCGTACGCCGCCTGCTACGGTGGCCACCAATTCGGCTCCTGGGCGGGCCAGCTCGGCGACGGGCGCGCGATCTGCCTCGGCGACGTGCGGTGCCCCGACGGCGCCCGGCGCGAGGTCCAGCTCAAGGGCGCGGGGCGCACGCCGTACTCTCGCTTCGCCGACGGGCGCGCCGTGCTGCGGTCGTCGCTGCGCGAGTTTGTGGCGTCGGAGGCTGTCGCGGCCCTCGGCATCCCCACCACCCGCGCCCTCTCCCTCGTCCTCACCGGGGCGGGCGTGGAGCGCGACCAGTTTTACGACGGGCGCCCCGCGCTCGAGCTGGGGGCTGTGGTGGCGCGCGTGTCGGAATGCTTTGTCCGGTTCGGCTCGTTTGAACTCCCCGCGTCGCGCGGCGACTTTGGCCTGGTCAAGCAACTGGCCGATTTCATGATCCAGCACCACTACGGGACTGCCGGCGTCGCCGCAGGCGATTATGAAGCCCTTTTAAACGCCATCCTGACCCGCAACGCCGACACCGTCGCCGCCTGGCAAGCCGTCGGCTTTGTCCACGGCGTCCTCAACACGGACAACATGTCGGCGCTCGGGGAGACGATCGACTATGGGTGAGGGAGGGGAGGCGCGGTGGTGGTGGTGGCCGGGAGAGGCCCGCGGAGAGGAGAGAGGGCGCGCCCTCTCTCCTTCCCACCCGCCTCCCCCCTCCCCCCTCCACAGCCCCTACGGCTGGCTCGAGACGTTCGACCCCGACTTTACGCCCAACACGACCGACCTGCCCGGGCGCCGGTACTCGTTCCGGGGCCAACCCCTCGCCGCGGCGTGGAACGCGGAGCGCCTCGCCACTGCCTTTGCCGTCGCCGGCCTCGTCACGGCCGAGCAAGGCGGTGCCGTGGTCGACGGCTTCGCCGACGCGCTCGCGACGGGCTACGCGAGCCGCGCGGCCGCCAAAATGGGGTTGCCTCAACACGACAAACCCCTGGCCACCCGCTGGCTCACCCTGCTCGCCGCCGCGGGCGCCGACTGGACCAACGCGTGGCGGTCGCTGTCGTCGGTGACGACGGCGGGGGTGGACGCTGGCGCGAACCCGCCGGCCGACCTGGCGGCCGCGCTCGCGCGCGCGCCGCCGGTGGCCGGCGACCGCAGCGCGCCCGTGACCTGGGAAGCGGCCGGCGTGCCCGAAGGCGTGCGCGCCGACGCGGCCGCCTGGCTGGCCGACTACCGGGCGGCGCTCGTGGCCGCGGGCGCGGCCGACGCGGCGCGCTCGGCGGCCCAGGATTCCGTCAACCCCGCCGTCGTCCCCCGCAACCACCTGCTCCAGGCCGCCATCGACGGCGCGTCCACGGGCGACCTGGACGAGCTCAACGCGCTGCTGGGCGCGCTGGCGGTGCCGTTTGAGCCGCCGCCGCCGGCGCTCGCGCGCCTGCGCGTGCCGGCGCCGCGCGCGCCGCGGCGCGGGGTGGAGCTTTTGTCGTGCTCGAGTTAGATGGAGGGAGGGAGAGAGGGTTGGGTGCTTGGTTTGGCCTGGCGTGTTGCGGGAGCGAGGGAGGGAGCGCACGACCCGCGCGCCGGCGCCGCGCCGCCCTCACTCTTGCGACCGCGCGCCCGCCCGGCCCACCCGCCCGCGCGCCACCGAGGGCTCAGCCAAGCCCGCCTGCGCCCCGCCCGCGGCCCGGCGGGGCCCGCCGGGGAGCGCGCTGCGCCCGCGCCGCCGCGCTCGGGACCCGCGCGCGCGCCGCGCGGTCCCCAACCCGATGCCCCCGCCCGACCCTCCCTCCTGGCCCCCCCTGCGCGCCCGAGCCGCCGCCCTGGGCGCCGCCCTCGCCGCCGGCCCGCCCCCCGCGGGCGGCGCGGGCGCGTGGCGCGGCGCGCTCGCGCGCGCGGTCGACGCGCTCTCGGCCGCCGTCGCCGCCGCCGACGGCGGCCGGGACGACCGCCTGCTGGTGGCAGTGTGTGATTTGCGCGCCGCGGTGGCGGCCAAGGCTGAGGGTGAGGGCGGCGCGGTCGCGCCGCCGCAGCCGCCGCCGTCGCTCTCCCCGCCCCCTTCCTCGCCCTCGGCCCGCCACCAAACCTTCGACCGCGACACCACCAAATTCTTTTGCGCGCCCGGCGCCGAGGGCCGCCTGCGCCTGGCGCTCGCCGCCCGGCTGCCGCTCTCCGGCGCGCCGCGCGCGCGCCGCCTCGGCTTTCCGCGCGGCGGCGCGGGCGACGCCTTGGACCCCGCCGTCAACTCGATCTACTTTGACGACGCCGAGCTCACCTCGGCCACCGCGCGCGCGGCCCGGGCCGACGGCGCGGCCGCGGTGCGCGTGCGGTGGTACGGCGACGGCGGCGGCGGCGGCGGCGGCGTGCCTCGCTCGCTCCCCTCGTCTCTCTGGCTCGAGCGCAAGATCCACCGCGTCCCGCCCCACCGCTCCATCAAGGAGCGATGCGCGCTGCCGCCGGCCGCGCTGGCGTCGATGCTGGCCGGCGACTCGCCACCGTCCCTCCCCCCGCTCGCGCTCGAGCTCGCGCCGCGCCTCGCCGCCTGCGCCCCGGTCCTGCGCACCACCGCCCGCCGCACCGCCTTTGGCGCCCCCGGCGGCAACGTGCGGGTTACCCTGGACGAGTCGGTTGAATTTGCGGGCGAGGAGGGGGGGTGGCGGTGGCCGCCGCGCGCGGCGCGCGCGGCGGCGCGCTCGCCGGCCGCCGTCCTCGAGGTCAAACTCGCCGCCGACGTCGCTCCACCCTCCTGGCTTGCGGCGCTGACGTCGGACACCTCCCTGGTCACCCCTGCCAAATACTCCAAGTTTGTGGCGGGCGTCGCGGCGGTGGGCGCGTGCCCGCGCGCGGCGGCGCTCGCCGCGTCGCTGCCGCCGCCGCCCGAGTGTGTCCGTGCGCCGCCGCCGCCCTCCCCGGTCGACGCCGTCATCGACGTCGAGGCCGCTGCCGACCCGCCCCCGCCCCCTCCTCCAAAGCGCAAGCGGTGGCCGGCGCGGTGGCGCCCGCGCTCGCGCGCCGCCGTCGCGCCGCTGCCGCTCGCGCCCCCCGCGCGCGCCGAGCCAAAATCCTTTTTCGCCAACGAGCGCACCCTGCTCTCCTGGATCCAAATCGCGGTCCTCATCCTGCTGCTGTCGACGAGCCTGGTGACCGGTGGCGGGGGCGGCGGGGGTGGCGCCCCCGGCGCCGGCGACTGCTCCACGGCCGCGTGCCGCGCGTCGGCCCTCGCCGGCGCCGCCGTCGCGCCCGTCGCCGTCCTGCTCATGGCGTACGCCCTGGCCGTGCACCGGTCCCGCACGCGCAAACTGCTGGCGCGCGCCCCCGCGCGGTGGGACGACGCGCGCGGGCCGGCCGCGCTCGTCGCGCTCGCCGCCGTCGCGGGCGTCGCCACCCTGGTCGCCGCCTTTTCCCGGGCAGCCACGGCGGCGCGTTGATGGGGGTGGTGGTGGAGAGGGACGGGGGTGGACGGATCGCGGCGTGCGTGCGGCGAGGGGTTCGGAATTTGGACGCCGCGACACGCGCGGCGAAGAAAAAAAAACAGCTCCCGCCCGCTTCTCATCCCTCCTCGTCCCCCTCCTCGACCACTCCCGCCAGCCCCCCTGCGTCTCCATCCAGGCACCCCTTGCGCGCGAGGTCGATGCGGGTGAGGGGCGCGGTGCGCGGCGTCGGCCCGCGCTCGGCGCGCGTCGCCGCCGCGTCGACGAGGCGCTCCAGCTCGTCGCCGCGCGCGGCGACCAGGCGGGGGGCGACGGCGGCGGCGGCGCCGGCGGCGGCGCACTTTTTCTGCTCCTCGGCCACCCGCGCCTCGGCCGCCGCGTGCTTGGCCGAGAGCGGCGTCTTGTACCACGCGTGCGCCCGGATGTCCGGGATCGTGATCCGCTTCTTGTCGTCCACAACAAAGATGCGGTTGAGCAGGTCCATGCATGCGGGGGACAGTTTCTCGACGGCGTGCTTGATGTGGGGGATGCCCGACCACGGTTGGCGCACCTGCTGGAGCCACACCTCGAGGTGCGCCTCGGACGTGTTGGGGTCGGGGTGCTCCGTGTGGTCGAACGGGAAGGTGCCGAGGAGCATGACGATGAGGAGGACGCCCGACGCCCACACGTCGGCGAGCGCGCCGTCGTACCCGCGCTCGGCGCCGCGCGACGAGTTGATGAGCTCGGGGCTCATGTACACCGGCGTCCCGATGTGGGTGTACATGTTGGCGTCCTCGGTCCAGGTTTTGGCAAACCCAAAGTCGCACAGTTTGAGGACCGGCGGGTCGGACGCGTCGAGCAGCGTGTTGTCCAGTTTCAGGTCCCGGTGCGCGACGCAGTGCCCGTGGCAGTAGGAGACGGCGTCCACAAATTGGCGGAAGAAGTAGCGGGCTTCGTCCTCGGAGAGGAAGAGGCCGGCGGCCTGCGCGCGCTGCCACCGTTCGGCGACGTAGCCGGTGAGGGAGCCGCCCGCGGCGTACTCCATGACGAGCCCCAAATGGGTCTCCGTCAGCACCGCCTCCTTGGCGTTGATGATGTTGACGTGGCCCTCGCCGAGGTCGGCCTGGATCTGGGGGGCGGGGGAAGCGCGGGGGCGGTCGGCGCGCGCGCGCACGGCGGTGGCTTGCGAGCCGCCCAGGGCTCCACACCGCCTCGGGCCACCACCACAGTGACTGCGCGACCAAGGCCGACCCGCGGCGCGGGCGCCAATGGGCAAAGGACGCGATCGACCTACCCGGATCTCGCGGAGGATGTTGGGCAGGATGATTTTGGGCAGCGGCCGCTTGATGAGTTTGATCGCCACCTCCTCCCCGGTCGCCTTGTCCCTGAGAGGGGGAGGGGCGGGGTGGTGGTTGGTTGGTGGGCGCGCGCGGCCCCCACGCCGCGGCGGCGGCGAGGGTTCCCGCCGCGCGCCGGGGGCGGGGCGGGCGAGCGCTCTGCATCGCCCCGCGCCCCGCCCCAGGGGCGGTCTGAGATGCGCGCGTCGTGCGGGGCGGGGACGCGCGGGAGCGCGGGCCGCCCGGCGGCGCGGCGCGCCGATGACGCGCCGCGCGGCCGCGGGCGGCCCCGATTCCGACGCGCCCGCCGCCCGCCGCCCCCCAGAGGCCCGGCCGTAGCCTTCACGTGCCGCGCGGGCGGCCGTCCGCCCCTCTCGCTCTCCTCCCTCCTTCCCCTTACTTGAAGAGCCAGGTGTCGCCGGTGCCGCCGCGCCCCAGGAACTTGACGGGCTCCCACACGTCGCTCAACCCGACGTCGGGCGTGTCCGGTTCGCGCGGGATGAGGCGGGGGGGCGGGGGGCGCGGGGGGGTGGAGCCGCAGATGCCCATCGAGGGACAGAGGCGCGCGGGCCGAGGGGCGGGGGCGCGGGAGGGAGAGGCGGCGCCGCGCGGCCTGGGGCGGCGGCGGCGGGGGAGGGCCACGCCGGGGCAACGCGGTTGTGGCAAGGGCAAGGGGGCGGCCGCACACTCTGCCCAGCCGCCACCCGGCGCACAGCAACACGCCCCTGTTTGCACTACAGCAGGCCGCGGGCCGCCAGTTCGTCCAGCGCGAGCCACGCGGTGACCGCAGACGGCGGCAACAGCGCGCCCTGCCTCACAAGTTCTTTGAGCCTTCCCACCCCCACGCGCACGATGTCGATGCGCTCCTCGGCGTCGCGCGGGCCGGGGGCGGCGTCCGGGGTGGGGTCGATGCAGAGGAAAGCGTGGTACCTGTTGGCGCACCATTTCACTTCCGGCGCGCCCGCCGGGTCGGACAGCAGGGAGGTCCAAGCCCCTCCCGTGAGCCGGGCCTCTTCCGAGAGCTCGGCGGCCGCGGCCGCGGCGAGGGACGCGTGTTTGGCGGGGTCGAACCCGCCCGCGGGCAGGGTGAAGAGCCAGGCGTTAGGACCCTGGGCAAACTCGCGCACGAGCGTGACCTGCGAGTGGTTGGGGGGGTGGGGTGGGCGTGAGCGCGGCGGTGGCGCGTCTCGCGCTCGCCGCCGCGCCCTTCTCCCCCTTCTCCCCACCTCTTTCGTGGCCGCGTGAAACGGGAACACGGTGACAAACGTGCACGCGGTGCGCGGGTGGCCGACGACGTCGTAGGAGACGGTCTCGGCCTGGGGGGAGGGACGGAACGAGGGGGTCTCGGCGAGCCTGCCGCGCGATGCGGCCCGCCCCGCCCCACCCCCATCCCCTCTTCCTCCACCTACCTCCCGCCCGTGGCTTGCCGGCAGGCGGATGTCGCGCTGCCACACGGTGAGGTAGCGATCGTGGGAGATCGTTTCGGCCACGACCGGCGCGGCGGGCGGCGGCCGCGGCGGCGGCGCGGCGGCGGTTGGTGCAGCATCGCCCGCCATCGCGCGCCGGCACAGGCGAGCGCCGCGGTGAGCGGCCGCGGGCGCGCCGCGGAGCATGCGGGAGTGAGCAGGAGCGCGCGGCGCGGCGCCTCCACCCCTCCCGGCGCGGGCCGGCCCCCTCTCTGTCTCTCTCCCGCTATGCCGCCGCCCTCCAAGTACGACCGCCTGGCCGAAGCGCCCGACGGCGACGCCGGGGCAGACGCCGAGGGCCCCTTTGCAGGGGCTCTGCGGTGCGTCAGGTTTTTCGCGCGCCGGACGGCGTTGACCGCCGCCTTTTTCGACCCCTTCTCCCCTCCCCCTCAGCTCCAACCTGGACGCGTATGCCAAAGGAGCGTCCACCTTCTCCGTGTCGGCCGCCACGCCGCGCGCGGGCGAGCCGGCCGCCCCCCCGCCCCCGGCGGCCGGCCTGCGCGGCCTCGCCGCGCGCGCTGGCGCCGCCCTGGCGTCCGCCGCGCAAGCTTTCGAGGACGCGGGCGTGACTGCGGGCCACGCCGGCGGCGCGTCCGGCGCCGCGGTGCCGGCGACCCTCCACGGCGCGCCGGCGACCGCGGCCGACGGCCGGGAGGTCCTCGCGAGGCTGCGCCGCATGACGGCCTTTGAAGCCCAAGATTTCGACCCGGTCGAGTGCGACGTGGAGCGCGCGGTGGCGCGCGCGGCGACCGCGGCCGACTATGCGGCCGACGAAGCGTGGCGCGCCGCGCTCTCCCTCGCCATCGGCGTCGCCATGGGCGGCATCGCGTTTGCGGTGGACGCGGGGCTGGAAGCGCTCAACGACTGGAAGTTCGGGTCGGTGGCCGCGGCGGCCGCCGAGGCGGCTGCGCGCGGCGCGTCGGCGCGGGGGGCCGCGCTGGGGGCGCTGCTCTCCTGTGTCTTGCCCCTGGCGGTCGTCTCCGCGGTGGTCGTCGCGGTCACCCACCCCCTGGCCGCGGGGTCGGGCATCCCGGAGACGAAAGCCTACCTCAACGGCGTCCACATCCCCGGCCTCCTCGCGCTCCCGACCCTGGCCGCCAAACTGCTCTCCATCACCTTGGGCATGGCGGCCGGCATGCCCATGGGCAAGGAAGGGCCGTTTGTGCACGCGGGGGCGGTGGTTGGCGGGGGTCTGGGCTCCCTGGGGTCGGCCGCGTTTTCGCGCGGCCTCGGCGCGCGGTTCGCCGCGCCGCGCTCGCTCGGCGGCCGCTTCAAGTCCGACGCCGACCACCGCGACTTTGTCTTCACCGGCGCCGCCGCCGGTGTGGCCACCGCGTTTGGCGCGCCGGTGGGCGGGCTCCTCCTGGCGGTGGAGGAAGGCGCGTCGCACCTCTCCGCGCGCGCGCTCGCGCGCGGCTTCCTCGCCACCTGCGCCGGCGTCACCACGCTCCAGCTCCTGGCGCAAGCCCACGACAAGCTGCGCCACGGGTACGCCAGCCCGCGCCTGGGCGTGCACCGGGACCTGGGCCTCTACCCGGACGACGTGGCGGGCATCGGCGCGCGCTACTTTTTCCTCGCGTCCGACCTGCCCCCCGTCGCCGCCCTGGGCGCGGCGGCCGGCCTGTACGGGGCCGCGTTCATTCGCATCCACGTCGCGCTGACGCGAGCGCGGGCGGCGTGGGTGCCGCCAACGGCCGCGCGGCGGCGCGTCGCGGAGGTGGCGGTCGTCGCCGCTCTGGCCGCCACCCTCGCCTGGGCCACCGCCGCCACCTCGCCCTGCGCCCCGCTGCCGCCCGCCGACCAGCTGCCCTGGTACGAAGGCCGCGTCGCGGCCGGCGGCGCCAGCGGCGAACTGTGGGCAGGCGGCGGCGGCGCCGACGCGCGCGGCGTCGCCCACTTCCCCCGCCTCTGGTGCGCCGCCGACGAGTACTCTGTCCGCGGCCAACTCTTTATGGCGCCCCTGGTCCAAGCCACGCGCCGCATCATCCACCTCGGGGAACTGGCGCCGCGCGGCGGCCACGGCGCGGCGGGCGCGCCGTCGCCCGCGACGCTCGCGATCTACCTCGCCCTCCTCCCGCCCGTCACCCTGCTCACTTTCGGCCTGGGCACCGCGACCGGGGTGTTCATCCCGTCGATGGCGGCCGGCGGCGCGGCGGGGCGGCTGCTCGGCGCGGGCGTCCAAGCGCTCCACGACGCGCGCCGCACCGGCCTCACCGTCTCCCTCCCCATGTACGCCGCCGTCGGCGCCGCCGCCTGCCTGGGGGGCGTGACCCGCATGGCGCTGGCGGTGACGGTGCTGGCGGTGGAGGGGGCGGGCGCGCTGCAGGCGGTCGTCCCCATCGCCCTGGCCGTCCTTGTCGCGCGCGCCGTCGGCGACGCGTTTGGGCCGTCCATTTATGATGTCCAAATCAAGATGCGGGGGGCGCCCGTGCTGGTGGGAGAAGGAGAGAGGGGGAGAGGTGGGTGCGGGAGCGCGCGCGCGGCCAACTTTTCCCACCCTTTTCCCCTCGTCAATTTCAGCCCGAGCCTGGCGCGTCCGCCCATTCGCGCATGGCCTTTGACAAGCTCGACGTGTCCGAGCTCGCCGCGACGCGCGTCGTCGCGCTCCCCCCCCTCGCGCGCCTCGGCCACGTCGCGGCCGTCCTGGCCTCGTGCGGGCACGCCTCGTTCCCCGTCACGCCCGACGTGGAGAAAGCGCTGGATTCGGGGGGGTCGTTTGAGCTGCACGGCGTGGTGCGGCGGTCGACCCTGGTCGCGCTGCTCTCGCGCCGCGCCGGCCTCTTTGCCGCCCGCCCCGGCGACGCGCCCCCGCCCGAGAGCGCGTCCATTCCCACCACGCAGGCAGCCCGCCTCGCGCTGCTCGACGGCTTGGCGTCGCGCCCGATCAAAATCCCGCGCCCCGCCGAAGCCGCGACCCTCGCCTCCCTGACCGACGCCGAGCGCTCCCTGTGGCTCGACATCCGCCCCTTTATGCGGCGCGCCCCCTTTGTGCTGCCCGCCACGGCGTCGGTCGCGCGCGCGCACCGGCTCCTGTCGTCGGCGGGCGCGGCGTGTGTGCTCGTCGGCGCCGCCCGCCCGCGCGTGCGGGGGGTTCTCACGCGCAAGGACGTGACCGAGGAGAACGCGGAAGCGTGCCTGGGCGCGAAAGCGGCGGCGGGGCGGGAGGGGGCGGCGGGGCGCGACCGCGGTGGCGGCGACGGCTGGGCCGGGGGGCGCGCGCCGGTGTGAGCGAGGAGGAGTGGCGGCAGTGTGCGACGCGCGGCGTCGCCCGGCCTGGCTCTGTGGCAACAACCCCTCCCCCGTCGTCACTCTCTGCGCGCGCCGGCGCCCCCCGCCCGCCTCTACACTCCGTCCCACACGGCGTCCGCCTCCCCCCCCCCCCCGCCCCCCCCCCCCCCCCCCCCCCCCCCCCCCCCCCCCCCCCCCCCCCCCCCCACCGGCCCCCGACACCGCCATGCCGGCCGCCGGGTCGGAAGACGGGTCGGCGCACGGCGCGCGCGGCGCGGCGCTGCAGCGGTCGCGGTCGCGCCACGACGTGCGCTGGCCCGAGCAGGACAGCGTGCGCGACCAGCTAAAATCGTGGGCCGGCAAAGTCAAGCAGCGGTGCGTGGGGAGGGGAGGGGGCGGGGGCGGGCGGCGCGCTGCGCCGGGGCCGGCCATGCGCCGCGGGGCCCCCGCAGCGCACTCCGGCCGCCCCGGCTCCCGTCCGCCCGCACGGGGCAGGTTCGCCGTAATGGGCCCGCCCAGGCGGCGCGGGACGGGCATCGGGCGCGAGCGCGGGACACGGCTCGTGCGCGGGCTTTCACGGCCGTCGGCCGCGCTTTTCGCGCCCGCCCGCCCCGACGCGCCCCCACCCCACCCCCACCAGCGCGTCGACCGTGAGGGCGACCTACTCCCCCCTGGACTACGCGGCCACCGCCCTCCCCTGCCTCGCCTGGCTCCGCCGCTACAACATTCGCAAGGATTTGATGTACGACCTCCTCGCCGGCGCCTCCGTCGCCGCCCTCGTCGTGCCACAAGGCATGTCGTACGCGCGCCTGGCCGGCCTGCCGCAAGAGTACGGGTTGTACGGCGCGTTCGTGCCCGTCATGGTGTACGCGGCGTTGGGGTCGTCCAAACACCTCGCCGTCGGCCCCGTCGCGGTCACCTCGCTCATCATCGGGTCGGCCCTGCCGGCCATCGTGGCCCGGGACGTGCCCGGGTTTGCGTTCGAGGCGGACCCGAACCGGCCGGCCAACCCGGCGGGGCAAGACGCGTACAACCGCGCCGCGATCCAGGTCGCGTTCCTCGCGGGGGTGCTCTACACGGCTGTCGGCGTCTTCCGGCTGGGCTTCTTCATCAATTTCCTGTCGCACTCGGTCATCGCGGGCTTCATGACGGGGGCGGCCACCCTCATCGGGTTGACCCAAATGCGTCACCTCTTTGGCTACGACCACCGCCCCAACCCCGCCTGGACGCCGGCATCCCCGCCCAACGTGACGCAGTACCTGCCGTTCCCGCGGGGGCAGGCGGACGACCGCGTGGTCAACCAAGTGAAAAACCTGTTTTCGCCAGAGTGGCTCGCCATGTTCAAATGGCGCGACTTCGTCATGGGGCTCGCGTGGGTCGCGCTCCTGCTCGCCATGAAGGCGGTGGGCAAGCGGTCGAAACGGTTGGTGTGGGTCAAAGCGGTCGGCCCGCTGACCGTCACGGCGCTGTCCATCGCGGTGACCGCGGGCCTGCGCCTGCAGTGCGACCCCAAGAACAAGGCGTTCAACAGCGGCTGCGTGCGCGTCGTGGGGCGGGTGCCGACCGGGTTGCCGCGCGAGACGGTGACGTGGTGGTTTCCGATGACCCGCTTTGGCGACAAGTTGGGCCTCGCGCTGCTCGTCTGCGCCATCGACATCCTGGAATCCGTCTCGATCGCCAAAGCGCTCGCCTTCAAAAACCGGTACGAGCTGTCGTCGACGCAGGAGTTGGTCGGCCTCGGCGTCGCCAACGTTTTTGGCGCCGCCTTTTCCTGCTACACGACCACCGGCTCCTTCTCCCGGTCGGCCATCATGGACAACGTGGGCGCGGCGTCCCAAGTGGCGGGCTGGGTCGGCGGCGTGGCCGTCATGCTCGTGCTCCTCTTCCTCACCCCGATCTTTCGGTCGATGCCGCAAAACGCGCAGGGCGCCATCATCATCTCCGCCCTCGTCGGCCTCGTCCAGGTCAAAGAGTGGCGGTTCCTGTGGCGGGTGTCCAAGCGGGACTGGGCCGTGTTCACGGCGGCGGTCCTCGGCGTCTGGTTTGGCGGCGTCGAGATTGGGCTCGTCTTCGCCATCGTCCTCTCCCTCATCCTGGCGCTGTACCGGTCGGCATTTCCGCACACCGCGGTGCTGGGGCGGCTGCCGGGGACGGACGTGTACAGGAACGTGAAGCAGTACGCGTCGGCCAAGCGCGTGCCCGGCCTGCTCCTGGTGCGCGTCGACGCGCCCCTCTTCTTCGCCAACGTGGCGCCCGTGGCGGACGCGCTGAGGAAGTACGAGCGGGAGGCGACGGCGGACGGGGACGGGGCGGTGAAAGCGGTCGTCATCGACCTCTCGCCGGTGACCGACGTCGACGCGTCGGCCGTCCACTTCCTGGCCGCCTACGTCCGCGGCGCGCGCGCGCGCGGCCTCGACGTCGCCCTGGCCAATCCGTCGTGCGACGTCGCCAAAATCCTGGCCCGCGCGGGGCTCGACGCGCTCGTCGGGCGGGACAGGGTATTTGTGCGCGTCGGCGACGCGGTCGACGCCCTGCGCGCCGCGGCCCCGCTGCCGGTGGCGGGCGCGGCGGGGGAGAAGGAGGGCAAGGAGGCGCCGACGGGGGCAGCGGCGGTGTGAGGAGAGGGGAGAGGGGGGAGGGTAGAGAAGAAATAATAAAATTGTCCAGGGACGGCGCGCGGCCTGTCGCTCTCTCGCGGCCCGCCGCCCACCCGCTCCCAGCCTGCGCGCGTGTCCGGGTTGCACGCCGCCGCGCGCGAAGAATCCCGTGGGGGCGCGGGTGGCGCCCCGGACGCGCGCGCGCCGCGGCGGCGGCCACCCCGCCCCGCCCCCCCCTCCCCCCCTCACAGCCCGACCTTGGCCTCCCACTTGGGCAGGTTGGCCACAAACATGAGCGTGATGACGGCGTGCGGCGCGATGCGGACGCAGTAGGTCGGAAAGCCGGTGTAGAACGCGAGTGGGCCGCGTTTCGCCACCGTTTTCAGCGCGCAATCGATCGGCCCCGTGTACGGGTACTTGCCGTCGGGCCCCGCCTTCATCTCCTGGATCTGGGTCTTGACGTAGTCGAACGGGAGGGAGCAGGCGGCCGCGAAAAAGCCGGCGATCATCGCGCCGCCGAGGACCGCGGGCTGCCCCGCGTACCCCGCGGCCGCGATGGCCTCCTTGGCCTGGTCGTTGGACGCCAGCATGCCCATGTTCAGCGCCATGGCGCGGACCACGGTCGGGCCCGCGCCCCGGAAGAGGCCCGCCGCGCCGTCGTCGCGCACGATGCGGACGAGGGCGTCGGTCACGCCCTTGTAGTTGCGGCGTTGGGCGGGGGGGAGAGTGGAGTCGGCCTGGAGGGGAGGGGGGGGGGGGGCACAGGGTGGGTGCCGGGTTTCACGTGTCGCCGTCCGCCGCGCGCGCCGTGTCGACCCCCCTCCCCCTCCTCTCTCCCCCCTCCCACCTGCATGCGGATCAAGGACAGGTCCGCGGGCGACCCGATGAGCGCGCCCAGCCCGCCCGCCGCCAGCCCGGCCCCCGCCTTTTGGTAGAGCGGGAGCGGCGCGCCCGCGTTGGCCTCTTTGAGCGATTCGGACAGCGTGTTGAAAATGCCGAGCCGCGCCGTCGTGTACGTCGCCTGCCGCAGCAAGCCGGCGGAGAGGCCTTTGTAGAGGCCGGAGACGCCGTACTCTTTGATGACCTGGCCCGCGACGGCAAACTGGCGGAGGCGAGGGAAGAAAGAGGGCGCGGGGGTGGGCGCGCGCGCGCGCGGCGCCCCTGTGCCCCTCCCCCGCCCCGCCACGCCCGCCACCACGCACCGGCCCGCCGGTGGCGCCCAGCTGCAGCCGCACTTTGACCATGTCGATGGGCTGGGGGAGGGGGCGGGGGAGGCGGCGTCGGCAACCGGCCTCGGCGCGCGCGCACCGCGTCCCGCCGCCCCGCCGTCCCGCCCTCCTCCTTGTACCTGAATGATCGTCGTCGCGCACATGCCCGACAGGCCGCCGTTGAAAAAGGGCTTGGCCGCGGTCCACGCGGGGTGCGGCTGCTGCTTTTGCGCCATTGGAGTGGTGGCGGCGCGAGGCGGGGGCGCGGGGGCCTGGGGAGTGGAGGGGCGGGTGATCGCGCGTCGGCGCGTCGTTTGAGGTGGCGTTTCGGGGCGGGCGGCGGCGGGAACGGCGGGCGGCCGGCCCCAACGCGCGCGGGCCGACCGATGGCAGGCCGCGACATCGGCCGCCGCTGCCGCGGCCGCCGGTCCCGCGCGGTCGAGCACGCCACATGAAAGCGCATGGCGACCGCGGGCGGCGCGGCGCGGCCTGCGCCGCGCGCGCCGCGCGCAAAGGGCGCAGCCGTCGCGCACGGACCGCCGGCCGGCCGCGCCGCGCGCGCGCGCCCGCGCCCGCCTGATACGCCAATGGGCGCACGCGCCGCGCGGGTCGGGGGACGCACCTGGTGGCGGGGACAGAGTGGCCCGGCCGTGCGGCGTGGCGCTGCCCACCACTCCGCGCCGCCCCTCCATCGACGCCGGCCCCCTCTTCTCGCGGTCCCCGCATGGCGTCGCCCGGGCCGGCCGCGCCGCCGCCGGCGGCCGCCGCCGCCGCCCTGCTGCCGCCGACGGCCGCGCCGGCGGCCGCGCTGCCGCCGGCGCCGCCGGCGCGCTCGCGCTCGCGCTCGCGGTCCCGCCGGCGCAGCCGGTCGCCGGGCGGGCGCCGGTCGCGGTCGCGCGACCGGCGGCGGCGCTCGCGCTCGCGCTCGCGCTCGCGCTCGCGCTCGCGCGGCAGGGACGACAGGTGGGAGCGACGGGCGTCGCGAGCGAGCGAGTGCCGCTGTCGGCAGGCACAGGCGGCTGGCGGCGGGCGGGCGCCGGCGGGGGGGCGGCCCACCTCTTTCCTCCCCCCCCTCAGGCGCTCGCGCTACCGCCACCACCACCGCCGCGACCGGTCCGACACCCCCCCCGGCAAGCCGTCCCGCTACGGCGGCTATGTCCCCCGCGCGCGCGGCCCCGGGCGCGGGTCGGTCGCCGCGCCGCCGCTGCGGGTCATGGGCGCGGCCATCCCCTCGCGCGAGGCCGCCAAGGCGACCGCCCTGGCGGCGGCGGAGGCCCAGCTGCGCGCCCGGCTGGCGGTCATGCAGGCGACGGCGGCGGCGGCGGTGGACGGGGCGGACGCGCGGAGGCGGGAGGTCGTCGTGTCCAACATCGGCCCCGCCGTCACCGCGGACGCCATTTGTGCGTTGCTGAACGCTTCGTTGGGTGCCGCGTTTGACGAGGCGACCACAGGCGGCCCGCCCGTGCTCCGCGTCGTCGCCGCGCCCGAGCGCGCGGCCGCGACGGTCGAACTCCGCGCCGAGGCCATGGCGGCCGCCGCGGCGACGCTCTCCGACCAGGTCGAACTCCTGGGGTCGACCCTGCGCATCTCGCGGCCGGCCACGGTCGACCCGGCCAAGGCGACCGCCGCGTCGGCGTCCGCCGCCGCGGCCCTGGCCAAACTCCTGGCCGGCGACCCCGCGGGCGCGCGCGACGAGCTCGCGTCCATCGGCGTCAAGCTGGCCGCGTTTGAAAACGCCGACCTGGGGCTGCCGCCGCCGCCGCCGCCCGCGCCCGCGCCCGCGCCGCCGCCCGCTGCGCCGCGGCCGCCCCGCCCCAAGCCCACGCCCTGCCTGCGCGTCGACGGCGTTCTGACCCCGGCCGTCATGGCCGACGCCGACGCGCTCACGACCGCGCTCACGGGGCTGGCGGCCGAGTGCGCAAAGTTCGGCGACGTCTGCCGCGTCGAGACCGGGGCGCCGGCCGACGGCGGCGACGGCGGCGCCCCCGTGTTTGTTGTCTTTGCCGCCGCCCCCCTGGCGGCTGTCGCCCGCATGGCGGTAAACGGCAAGCCTTTTGGCGGCGGCGTCGCGGCCGCGTCGTTTTGCGCGCCGGAGGATGTGCCCGCCGAGGTGGCGGCCGAGTGAGGTGGGGGAGGCGGCGCGCGGCGCTGTGCGAACCCCGGGCCGTGTTTGCAGGCCGCCAGTGAAGCCCCCCCGCCCCCCTCACGCCGCCGCCACGGGCTCGAGCTTTTCCTCCGCCCGAGCCTTCTCACCCTCCGCCCCCGCCGCCCCCTCTGGCAACCCGCCCTCCCGCCGCCGCTTGGACCGGGCGACGACGGGCAGGGCGGCCAGGGCGGCGGCCGCGGCCGCGGCGTCCGGGTCGGCCGAGGCCAGCGCGGCGGCCGCGGCGGCAGCCTCCTCGCCGCCACCCGCCTCCATGCGCGTCAGCGGCGCCGTGTCAAACTCGAGCAGCCATGCGGCCGGCAGCTCCCCCACGGGCCCGTCCCGCCGCGCCTGCCCGACCCCGATCTCCTGTTGCCACTCGAACGCGGTCGCGCCGCCCAGCTTGCGCAGCCACACCTGCACCGCGGACGTCATCACGGTGTTGGCCATGTAGTACAGCGAGAGGCCGGCGGGGACGTTGAGCGCAAACCAGCCGACCATGACGGGGAGGCCGACCATGAGGGCCTTGCCAAAGAGCGCCCCGCCCGAGTTCGCGTCTTCGTCGTTCGCGGTCGGTGTGGGGGAGATAATCGCGGACGACGCCCACTGGGCGAGGACGAGGGCGACCGGGAGGATGAGGTACGGAACCGCGCCGTCCCACCCGCCCGGCGGCGCGCCGTCCACCAGGGGCAGCAGCCACGCCGTCCCCGTGCCCGCGCGCTGGGCGGCGATGGTGGTGGGGCCGGACAGGGACGGGATCCAGTAGAAGCCTTCCGCGATGCCGTCGGCCGACACGTTCGAGAGCGCGCGGTACAGGCCCCAAAACACGGGCAGCGTGGCGAGCGTGGGGGCGCACCCGGCGGATGGGTTGACGCCGGCGGCTTCGTAGAGGGCGGCGGTTTCCCGCTGGATCGCGTCCTTGTCGCCCGCGTACGCCCGCTTGATGTCGTCCACCTCGGGCTTGACCTTTTGCACCGCCAGCGCGCTCTCCACCTGCGCCTTCGTAAACGGAAACGTCACGACTTTGGTGGCCGCCGTGAGCGCGATGACGGCCCAGCCGTACGAGTAGGGGACGCCGGCCGCGCGAAACGCGTCGCGGAAGAACAGCAGCGACGCTTCCAGCGAATCCGACAGGGGCGCAAGCCAGCCGCCGTCCTGGCGCCCGCCCGCGGCGGCGGCGGCGGCGTCGGCGAGGAGGGCGACGTGGTGGGAGAGGGTGGGCGCCGCGGCGGCGAGCGCGTCGGCAGCGGCCCCGGGGTCGGCGGCCAGGGCGCGCGTGAGTGTCGGTCGAGAGACGCGTGGCCGGCGGCTGGCGGCCGGGGCGGCAGGCGCCGGCTCGCGGCGCACGCGCCTGCCGGCGGCCGCACCCTGCATTGGCCGGCCGCACGCGGCCGACATTCCGGGCGGTGCGCGTGCGCGGCACCGGGGCGCGGGTGCGCAACACAGAGCGAGAGCGGCGGCTCGGGAAGAGTGCAGCGCGCCGCCGCTGGCGTCGACCCGACCCTCTCGCCACTCCCCAGCGCCACCCCCCCTAATGACCTCGCTCGCCGACCGCCTGGCGGCCGCCCCCCCGGGCGACGCTGCGTCCCTGCGCGCCATCGCGCTGGCCGACGGCGCGTCCGCGGACGACCTGAAAGCGCGCGAAGCCGCGGTGTCCGCCCTCTGCGACGCCCTCGCCGCGTCCAACGACGCCCCCGCCCTGCGCGGCCTGCTTGCCGACCTGCGCCCCCTCTTCGCGGTGGCGCCCAAGGCCAAGACGGCCAAGATCGTGCGCGGCGTCGTGGAGGCGATCGCGCGCGTGCCAGGGTCTGAAGCGCTGCAGGTGAGTGGAAGAGGGGTGTGTGTGGGTGGTGTGGCGCGGCTGCGGACGCGCCGCGGGGCGCGGGCGGCGCCGCACGGCGGCGGTGGCGCCCCATCGGCGCGCGCGATGCGCGCCGCGCGGCGGTGCGGCGGCGCCCGATCCAGGTCTCACTCCAGATGGACGCCTCGCGAGCGTGCCGACCGCCGACATGGCTGTGACGGCGCGAGGAGCGTGAAGGACGCCCCTCCCATCCCCCTCCCTCCCTTTCTCTCCTTCTCTCCAGCTCGAGGTCTGCCGCGAAACCTCGGCCTGGGCCCGCTCCGAGAAGCGCACCTTTCTCCGGCAGCGCATCGACGCCCGCCTGGCGGGCCTGCTGCTCGGCACCAAGGATTACCCCGCCGCCCTTGCCATCATCGCGTCCCTCCTCGCCGAGGTGAAACGCCTGGACGACAAGCTCCTCCTCGTGGACGTCCACCTGCTCGAGTGCCGGGCCCACCGCGCGCTGCGCGCGCCGCAGCGCGCGCGCGCCGCGCTCACCGCCGCGCGCGCGGCCGCGTCGTCGACGTATGTGCCGCCCGCGCAACAGGCCGAGGTGGACGCTTTATCCGGCGTGCTGCACGCGGACGAAAAGGATTACCGGACAGCGTTTTCCTATTTCTTCGAAGCGTTCGACGCGCTCTCCCCGCTCGACCCGCCGCGCGCCGCGGCCGCGTTCAAGCACATGCTCCTCTGCAAAGTGATGATGGGCGACGCGGGCGACGTGCCCAGCCTGATCGCGGCCAAGGCGGGGACCAAGTTTGCCGGGCCAGACGTGGACGCGCTGGCCGCGGTCGCGGCCGCGCACGCCGACGCGTCCCTCGCCGCCCTGGACGCCGCGCTGGCGGCGCACGGGCCGAGGCTGCGGGGCGACGACGTCGTCGCGTCCCACATCGCGGAGCTGTACGACGCGCTGCTCGAAAAAAACCTGATCCGCGTCATCGCCCCATTCTCCCGCGTCGAAGTCGCCCACCTGGCGTCCCTCGTCGGCCTGCCCGCGGAAGCCGTGCTGGCCAAGCTCTCCCAAATGATCCTGGACGGGCGGTTGGCTGGGACCCTTGACGCCGGCGCCGGCTGCCTCGAACTCCACGAGCCCGAGGACGCGCGCGGCGGCTATCCCGCTGCCTTGGACGCGTTTGCGGGGTTGGGCAAGGCGGTGGACGCGCTGTTCGCGCGGAGCCAGAAGCTGGGGGGTGGGGGTGGGGGGGAGGTGCAGGCGGCGGCGCCGGCGGCGGCCGCGCCCGCGGCCAAAGCGTGAGCTGGGTGCGCGCGCATGGGGCTTGTCATGTGGTGAGGCGGCGCTCCAGTGGCTCTGGGGAGGTGGCGGCCTTTGTGGGGCGGCCGCGAGCGACAGCGGCGCGAAAAGTGCGCAGCTGCCACTCCGCCTCCGGCGCAATGCCGCCCGTCCGGCGCCAACGCACCACCCTGATTGCGGCCGGAGCCGCGGCCGCTGCAGGCGCCGGCGCGGCGTACAGCGCGTGGTGAGAAAGTGGGCGGGAAGGCGGGTGGCTGCCATGGGCGGCGCGCGCCGGCCTTCTCACGCCCTTCCCTCTCTCTCCAGGTACCTGCTGAAGGCTTGTGCCACCCCCTCGCTCGTGTGCGACGCCGACAGCGACGTGGGACGGGCGGTGATAGAGAGGTGAGCGCGGCGCGGCTGGCGCGGCCCGCGGCGGGTGTCGACCCTGCGGCCGCCGCACACGGTCGTTTCGGGGACGACGCCCGGGCGTGCGCACGGGGCGGCGGCGGCCGGTGCGTGCCATTCGGGCGCGCGCGCCCGCCGACTCAGCGCGGCCTCGCCCTCGCGCGTGGCGGCCGTGCGAGAGCCCGCCCGGCGCGCGGGCGATACCGCGCGTCGTTCGCCGACCTGTCGCACGACTCGTGCCGCGGCCCGAGGCAGCCTCCGACCCGCACCCCTTCCCATCCCCACCAGGTGCTCCTTCCTCACCCAACCCTACCGCCCCACGCCCTGGGCGGTCAACGGCCACGTGCAGACGATCGTGAATCGGTAAGAGGAGAGAGAGGGAGGGGCGGGGCCGAGGCAGGAGGCCTCTCGCGCGCGCGTGACCGCCCACCTCCCTCCCCTCCCTCATCAGCCTGCGCTGCTGGGCTGTCGACGCGCGCTACGCGCGCCAGCTCCTCCCCTCCCCCACCGACGGCGGCTCCCTGGCGGTCGATTGGTTCAACGGGACCGACTCCCCCGCCGCCGCGTCGCCGCGTGCCCCCGTCGTCCTCGTCCTGCCAGGCCTCGCCGGCTCCTCCGACGAAGGCCACTGCAAGCACGCATGCGCCGCGGCGGCCGAGCGTGGGTGGCGGGCGGCCGTGCTCAACGCGCGCGGCGTGGGCGGCGCGCCGCGCGCCGGCGCCGCGCCGCGCGCCCCGCACGCCGCGACGCCCGCGGACGTCGCCCTCGCCCTCGCGTCCGTCGCCGACCGCTTCCCCGGCGCGCCCCTGGTGGCGGTCGGCTACTCGATGGGCGGCGTGACCCTCGCCCAATACCTCGC
>Ga0315284_10001044_pt1 | contig 38781 bp, 34 predicted proteins | sample YL17G09_16_MG_FD_203696 | JGI IMG/M metagenome (GOLD analysis project Ga0315284, IMG submission 203696) | Sediment microbial communities from Yellowstone Lake, YNP, Wyoming, USA - YL17G09_16 | ecosystem: Environmental > Aquatic > Freshwater > Lake > Sediment | place: USA: Wyoming | collected...
AGGCGCGAGAAAGCTCTTCTGTGGCAAGGCAGAGATTCAACACACTCACTCCCATACCCCCGTATTGCTCCGGGATAAATAAGCCGAATAAATCGGAAGCGGCAATGACTTTTAAGATCTCCCAGGGAAATTCTTCTGATTGGTCATATTTGGCCGTTACCGGCCGGATCTTTTCTTCCGCGATTTTACGCGCTAACTCCTGAATCATCTTTTGTTCATCGCTGAGTAAATAATCCATCTTCCCTCCCATTGCAAGACCCGGTCTCAATTGCCTGCCTGCCGGCAGGCAGCACGATTTAAGACCCGGACTTGATTTATCTTAGAGCGCTTTAGTCATGGCGATTTCTTTACAATTAGGGAATTTGGGGCAGTTGATACAATCCGCCCAAATCTTATGCGGAAGGCTTAAATGTTTTATCCTTCTAAAACCAAACTTTTTGAAAAAATCCGGTTTATAAGTCAGCATAAATATCTTTTTAATTCCTAATTCCTTTGCCTCTTCAATACAGCTATTGATAAGCTGGCTTCCCAGGCCAAGCCTTTGCTTATTCTTTTTTATGGCCAAAGACTTTATTTCTGCCAGGTCTTGCCAGGAAACATGCAAAGCGCAACAGCCGATAATCTGCTTATTTTCTGCACAGACCCAGAAATCCCTTAAATTCTCATACAATTCATTAAGCGAACGCGGTAACATCAAATCTTGCTTGGCAAAATAATTAATCAAATTTTGAATTTGTCCGATATCTTTTATTTTTGCCTTTCTAATCATTTTTAACCTTGCACCGTTTGCTAATCCAATCGGGCACCTGCTTAATTTCCAATCTCGCACCTGCTGCGAGATTACCTTGCCAGACGGTACGAGATTACTTCTGCACCTGGTGCTTATTTTATTTCCGTTCCTTTAGCTACCACCACGATACCCGATTCGGTAACATGAAATCTTTTTTTATCTTCCGCTAAATCATAGCCGATAACCGTGCCTTGAGGAATGTCAACATCTTTATCGATAATGGCGCGCTTTATTTTAGCATAGCGACCGACATTAACCCCCTCCATAAGAATCGAGTCATGGACCTCCGAGTAACTGTGAATTCTGACATTAGGAGAGAGTATCGAACGCACCACCTTACTACCGCTGATAATGCATCCTGCTGAAACCAAAGAATCCAGCGCTAAACCCACGCGGCCGGCGATTTCCTCTCCTGCATAAACCGTCTTGGCAGGAGGAAACTGTTCCTGATAAGCCCGAATCGGCCAGTCGTGGTCGTAAAGATTAAATACCGGGTTGACCTCGACTAAATCCATATTTGCTTCATAATAGGCGTCAATGGTCCCGATATCCCGCCAATAGGGTGCCTCGTGTTTATTCTCGTCCTGAAAATTATAGATAAAAACCTTGCGCTCCTTTTTCAGCATCTGGGGAATGATATCCTTGCCAAAATCATGCGCGGATTTTTTATTTTTTGCATCTTCGTAGAGCTCTTTTTCCAAAACGTCTTTTTTAAAAACGTAGATACCCATCGAAGCATAAATTTTATCGGGATTAGAAGGGATAGTCTGGGGACTACGAGGTTTCTCTGCAAAACCTTTTACTTTTCCCTCGGTATCTACCTCTACGACTCCCAGCAGGCCTGCTTTTTCCTTTTCTGTCTCTACCACACTCACCATTACGTCCGCATCTTTTTCCCGGAAGGCGTCAATCAGCTTATAATAATTCATTTTATAAACATGGTCTCCCGCCAGTATCAATACCTCATCCGCCTTTTCATCTTCGATAGTATAGATATTCTGATAAATGGCATCGGCAGTGCCCAGATACCAGGTTTCACCCACTCTTTGCTGAGCAGGAAGAATTTCAATAAATTGTCCCAGTTCTGAAGGCAGAATATTCCATCCCAGCCGGATGTGCCTCTGTAAAGAAGCAGATTTGTATTGGGTGAGGACATAAATTCTGCGTAGCCCCGAGTTAATGCAATTGTTGAGCGTAAAATCAATGATGCGATAAATTCCGCCGAACGGTACTGCCGGTTTTGCGCGGTCGCGCGTCAAAGGAAAAAGCCGCTCGCCTTTTCCGCCGGCCATAATATAGGTAACCACCTTGCGCATCATTTTATAAAGACTCCTGTAATGCCCCTGCGGACCATCATCACACCTATGGCTGCCAGCAAAATATACATAATCTTAGAAAAGGCGCGCGTGCCGCTGGCACCCATAATCTTCATGATAAAGTCTGCCCTGACCAACGTTATCCAGGCAATAACCATATTTAATACTAAAGATACGAAAGTCGGCGCAATACCGAAACTATCCAACATCATCAAGGTAGTGGTTAATACCGCCGGTCCGGTAATCAATGGTGTGCCCAGCGGAAAAACACCCACATCCTTATCGTGGCCGTTACCTAAAATGAACTTTTGTGTGCCGGGCAGCAAAAGCCGCACCGAGATAACAAACAAAAGGATGCCGCCGGCAATCTGAAAATCCGTAATCGTGATACCGATAAACCTTAATACCCATTTGCCAATAAACATAAAAAGAATGGCAACAACGGTGGCAGTAGTAACTGAATCCACAATAATTTTATGCCGTTCCTTTTTATTCTTCCCTTCAACCAGAGAGATAAACAGCGGAATATTGCCAATGGCATCCACGGCTACGAAGATGGGGATAAAAGTTAAAATAAACGGCTCTAAAACTCTTAACATAGTTTTATAATTATACTACTATCACGGATTTGCTTCAAGTGATAATTTAGCGCTGGATTAAGCGCCCTCCCCAATTTTATCAATTAAAAATAAGCACAGGAAACTGGTTGCCGAGGAGAGAATAATCAGCCATTTCAGGCCGATAACGGGCAATAAAAAGGCGCCGGAGAGATTACTTGCAGTCAAGGCGAGATTGCTGAAACTACAAAGCAAGGCAAAAGAAGTTGCCTCCAGCCCTTTAATCGTGTTCCTAGCCATAAAGTCCATCACGATTAAGAAAATAAACATACCGACTAAACCATACAACACATTATAAATCACTGCGGTTATCGGGGTATAATAAAGGTAACTTAAGGTAGTTACCGCGCCCAGGAAGACCGAAAAATAGAGCCACTTTTTAATCTTTATTTTTTGGCTGAATTTATAATACAACAGAGCTCCGCTGATTTCAAAAATCGTCCCGATGGTTGCCAGTGTACCGATCCAGATCTTGCTCCATTTAAAGGTATCGCGCTGGATAAAGAAAAGCGGCGTTCCAAAAGAAGGAGAATACCTGTAGAGAAAGATGAACAAACCCAAAATAATTAATTTTCTATCGGTCAATATTCTCTTTAAATCCGAAAATAAAGAAGTTCTGGCTGGGCGAATGCCGCCGGCTGGAGTCTCGCGATAAAAATATGCGATAATCCCGACTAAGATATAGAAAGGAATCAGGCATAAAAAAGCTAATTGATATCCCCATTTTTCTGCGATATAGCCTCCGGCTATGCCGGTAATTAAACCAGAGGCGGAAATAGACATCCACTGAATGCTCTGAATTCTGCCGGTGGCCTGGTAAATCTTACCTTCCACACACATAATTCCATCCACTGCCACGTCCCTAAAGGCAGCGTTAGTGGAATTAAGTAATAAAAAGGTAACCAAGAGGACAATCGGTAGATACACTATTCCTAAAAGCGAAACTATACCTATATCTATCGCCAAGGCGATATAGATCCAGGCTTTTTTATTGAAAAAATTATCGATGACATATCCGATTAAAGGTTTTACCAGCCAGGCAAGCGTAGTAATGCTGCCCAAGAGCATTATTTTTTCCGCGGGAAAATGCAGGTTTTCTTTTAAATAATAGAACAACCCTTGCCCAGGAAGACCTTCTATGCCTTGCATAAAGTATACTGCGCTACTTAATGCGAATATGGAAACTAACTTTTTATTCATCATTCCACCTAAAATAAAAAACTACCAAAAATGGTAGTTTTAATCTGAAAACTAACAACTGACAACTAAACTATTCAGTCTTACTCGCCTCCGGTTGCGCTGGGATTCCTGCTTGCGTTTGGGGCGCTGGCTGCGGTTTGCTTTCTGGGATAGTTGCTGGGATAGGAGGTTTAGATTTTACATTCCTCATTAATGACTTGCTTTGCCGGGCGGAAAAAAGCGCCAAGACTAAACAGGTAAACAAAAAAAGGCTGGCAAGGACGGTGGTGGTACGGCTTAAAAAAGTATTGGTTTTTGACCCGAACATCGAGTCCAGGTTAGAAAAACTCTCTACCAGCCCTCCGCCGTGACCGCGTTGTATGAGAATAATTATAATCAATAACGCACAAGCCGCAACGTGAATAAAAATAATTAGTCCCAACATTATTTTTTTACCTCACTGGCTAATTTGACAATACTAGTAAATGATTTTAAATCCAGGCTTGCGCCGCCTACCAATGCTCCGTCGATATCCGGCTGCCGCATTAACTCGGTAATGTTTTCCGGCTTGACACTTCCGCCGTATTGAATCCTTATTGCTCCCGCAACATCTTTATTATACATCTTGCTGAGCAAATCGCGTATATATTTTTGTGCTTCCTGCGCCTGAGAAGGTGTGGCAGTTTTACCCGTACCAATTGCCCAGACCGGCTCATAGGCAATCACCACATCCTCTATTATATCGCTCTCTATACCTTCTAACCCTTTTTCTATATGTTCTTTAATCACGTTAAAAGTCTTGCCTGCCTCTCGTTCTGCGAGGGTCTCCCCCACGCACATAATCGGCGTAAGCTGCGCTGCCAAAACCGCCCTTACCTTTTTATTTACATTTTCGTTGGTCTCTGCAAAATACTGCCTGCGCTCTGAATGCCCGATGATGACGAAATTAACTCCCGCGTCTTTGAGCATCTTTACGCAAACCTCTCCGGTAAAAGCTCCCTCCTGCTGCCAATGCACATTTTGGGCGCCCAATTTTATATTCGAATCGTAGAGCACCTCAGCAACTTCCGAAAGGCAGGTAAAAGGAGGGCAAACAACAATCTCGATCTGCTCCGGGCTAAGCTTAAATAATTCGCGCTTCAGCCCATTGGCAAGCTCAATTGCCTCGGAGATTATCTTATACATCTTCCAGTTTCCGGCAATAATGGTTTTACGCATATTATTTGTCGGTAAGTGCAGCAATCCCCGGCAAGGTCTTTCCTTCTAAAAACTCCAGGCTTGCCCCTCCGCCGGTAGAAATGTGGGTCATCTTATCTTCCAATCTAAATTTACTTATCGCCGCTGCCGTATCGCCGCCGCCGATAATCGTCGTTGCCTTAAGGGTAGCGATAAATTTCGCGATTTCCTCGCTACCTTTACTAAAGGCATCCATTTCAAAGATGCCCAAAGGACCGTTCCAAACCAGGGTTTTAGCATTCTTGAGCGTTGCCTTAAATAATTCTATTGTCTTTGGACCGATATCTACGGCAATCTTGCCTGCCGGGATATTTTCACCGACGAGAGTTATCTTTGCCGTGGCTTCAATCTTATCTACGACTACGTGGTCAATGGGTAAAACGATCTTTACATTCTTTAGCTTTGCCTTAGCCAGGATATCTTTTGCCAGCTCCAATTTATCCGCCTCTAATTTTGAATTACCGATTTCTTTTCCCTGTGCCTTTAAAAAAGTATAAGCCATCCCGCCTCCGATTAAGATTGCGTCTGATTTAGGAAGCAGGTTTTCGATTACGCCAATCTTATCAGAGACCTTTGCACCGCCTAAGATAACCATAAAGGGGCGAGCAGGATTTTTTAAAGCCATACCTAAATACTGCATTTCTTTCTCTAAGAGAAAACCGGCTGCGGATTGAAGATACCTTGTCACCCCTTCGGTAGAGGCATGTGCGCGGTGTGCTGTGCCAAAGGCATCGTTGACGAATACATCGCCTAAATCTGCAAGCTGTTTAGAGAAGGCAGGATCATTTTTTTCTTCCTCGGCATGAAACCTCAAATTTTCCAAGAGAATAATTCTTTCCTGCGCGCGCGCTATTTCGTTTTTAACCTCGCTGCCTATGCAATCATCGAGCATCTTTACCGACACCCCGAGCAACTGCGCCAGCCTTTTGGCTACGGGCTTGAGACTATATTTTTCTACCACCTTGCCATCAGGCCTGCCTAAATGGCTGATTAAGATTAGTTTCTTTGCCTTTTTTTCTAAGATATATTTGATCGTCGGCAGGGCTGCGCGGATACGGCTGTCATCGGTAATTTCCAGGTTCGCATCTTGCGGCACGTTAAAATCAACGCGCATCAGCACATTTTTCTGGTTTAGCTCTAAATCTTTCACGGTCAATTTTGCCATCAACTAACCTCCCTAATTAGAAGGTATAATATATATTAAATTGCCGGTTTTGTCAACTCTTTCTGGAGTTTAAGCACTTCCTCACGCAGCCCTCTGGCGATAGACTCGTAATCACTGCCTAAATCACGCCAGTTTAAAGGCCTGCCAAAGATAATTTTTAAGGGGTGTGGCCTAGGCAGACGGCTTGTTCTTGGCCAGGCGTCGTGCGAGCCGGCAATATAAACCGGAACAATCGGAATATCCAATTCTTTGGCTAGGATACCGATTCCCTTTTTAAAATCTTGCACCTCTGCGCTAATCGCACGCCTGCCTTCGGGAAATATACAGACTGCCTTTTTGTGCCTGAGTACATAGGAGGTCGCCTGCATGGCTTCGGTTAAATGGGTTGCCGGATCAATAGGAATTAAACGCGCCATCTTAATCCCCCAGGCCACCCAGGGATTTTTGAAGATTGCCGCCAGCCCTACGAAAAACAGTCTTCCTGCGCTGTTTAACGGCAGGCTACTAAAAAGCACAAATCCGTCGAGGTAACTGGCATGGTTGGGGCAAAGGATATACGGTGTATCTTTAGGAATAGACTCGCTTGCCTCTATCCTCAAGGACCAAACCAGCCGAAAGATAAATAAAAAAAAGCTTTTAAATAGGAAAGTGAGGAGCCTGTCTAAAAAACTACTGCCGAGCTTAATCGAGGCGCAGATTTCCTGAGGGGGGCTGGCTTTAATCATCTCTGACCAGCTCTTTTTTTCCGCTAAGGCCTCTTCCTGCCCTACTGCAACAGGCGCTTGCATTGCCTTCTCTAAATCAATAATCAGCTCCTTTACGCTAAAAACTTTTTCAATTAAACCCTGAGGAATTTTTATCTTCAGTAGTCCTTCCAGCCCCAAACCCAGTTCTACGCGGCTCAAAGAATCTATGCCTAAATCAATCTCTAAATGACTGGATAAATCTACCCTCTTCTTCAATTCTTTCGCCAGATAATCAATCACCTTTCCCGCCAGTTCTGTCTGAAGAAGTTGTGCGTCCTCGGCTGATACCGCGGTTTCTTTAATCTCTTCAGGCTCTAACCTTTGCCTTTGAAACTTTTCTTTTATCTGGTAACGCCTGATTTTATTTAATTGCGTGCGCGGCAATCCTTCCTTAGAAATGTAGAACCCCATAATATGCTGGTAAGAAGGCAATTTTTTTGAGATATTATCGATTTCCCAGCGCAGCTTCTCCTGTATATTTATTTCGTTATTGTTGCGAAAATATTCTATATTCGGGACAATCACCGCATATAATGATTCTACCTCTTGGCCAAATCTATAGTCCTTAACCGGCAGGATACAGATTTCCTTTAGGTAAGGGCTTTGACTGATGAAAAAGTCTTCTAATTCCTCGGGGTAAATATTCTTACCGGAACTCAGCACAATCACATCCTTTGCCCTGCCAGTAAGAAATAGGTATCCCTCTTTATCGATGAAACCTAAATCTCCGGAGTGAAACCATCCATCTTTTAATACCTCGGCGGTTGCCTCTGGACGATTAAAATATCCCGGCATGACATTAGGGCCCTTGATCAATACTTCGCCGATACCGCTTTTATCCGGATTTAAAATTTTAATCTCAACATCAGGTATAGGCTTGCCTACCGAACCAAATTTTATTTTTTTGGGAGGGTTGAACGTTACCACGGGAGAGGTCTCAGTCAGGCCATAACCCTCAATAATCCTAAAACCGAAACGCGATAAATCAACCGCAATGCGCGCAGGCAACCTTGCGCCGCCGCTGAACAACAACCTCAAACTCTTACCCAGCTGACAATGGATTTTATTTTTAATCAAGGGTAAAATGAGCGGCCTTAAAACAGCGGGTATCTTTTTTATCCGCTCAAAGATGGCTTTGTGCAGCAAGGCAAAAAGTTGCGGCACGCCGACTAAAACCGTTACCTGCTTTTCTTTAACGATGCGGCTTAGGTCTTCAGGCTTAAAACTTGCGCAATAAGTTACGGTTGCGCCGGTAAATAAAGGCAGTAGCAAAGTTACCATAAAAGGATAGGTGTGATGCAGCGGTAAAATGGATAAAAAGTTATCCGAGGCAAAGCAGATTTCAAGCCTTTCAATGCTGCGAAAATTACTACAAAGGTTGCGCTGGGTTAAAATTACTCCTTTGGGTTTAGCAGTCGTCCCCGAAGTGTAAATGAGTGAGGCGATTTCCTCGGGGGCAATATCCGGAAAAGCCACACCCTCAACGGCAATATGCTTTATGCGGGAAAAATCAACCAATGGCTCCAGGCCTTCTTTTTCTAAATCCAGGATGACCACCTTTTTAAGCCTGTCTTTTATACCTTGATTAATCTTGCGCTGATAAAGACTGTAAGAAGTAAAAATGATCTTTGCCCCGGAGTCGTCAATAATGTTTGCCAATTCTTCGGATGTCAATTGAACGTCAATGGGAACACAGGTTAATCCCGCCCAGATGATTCCTAAATAAATGATTGCCCATTCCGGCCGGTTTTCTAAGATGAGCGCCGCAAAGTCGCCTTTGCCGAAGCCTTCTTTAATTAAAAAGGCGGCTACCTTTAAGGTGTGTGCCTGTATCTCTTTATAGGTAAAGCTCTCCCACCCTGCTTCGCGTTTAATCTCGAAAGCGATCTTTTCAGGAAACCGGGAAACGACGTTAGCGAATATTTTATGAATAAGCAAAGGCTCTGTCATAGCTAAAAATTTTTAGCTGGCGTCTTCGTAGGGACGCGCAGAAGAAAAATAACGCCTAAAACGAGAAAAAGATTCAGGCTTAATAAAGCAGCACGGTATCCCAGCGCACCGTAAGAAGAAAGAACCAAAATTATTAATCCCCAAAAAAGCGAGCCTACGATAGCCGAAATATACCCTACTAAATTGAAAAGCCCGAATGCCTCGCCGATCCTTTGCGCAGGAATAAGTTGGATGGCCAAGGCGCGAGAAACTACCCAGGTTCCGCCGAGAATCATGCCTACTAACGAACCCACCAGCCAATATAGGCCCGTACTTTTTACCAAAGCTCCAAACATAAGCGTAACTATCCAAAGTATATATATTACGATAAGGCTCGCCCTTGCCCCTACGCGGTCGCTGATAACCCCGGAAAGAATGCTGCCTAAAATAGCAAAAAAGGTCGAAAAGGTTATCAGATTTATAATCTGAACTTCGCTTAAACCGAATGCGCGGGTTGCGTATACCGACATAAAAAGAATGATTGCATTTACTGAACACAGCCCAAAAAATGATGACTTTAAAAAATCAAGGAACCCCGGGAATTCCCGGGAATCAAAGGCAGTTGACTTTAAAGAATTAAAAATTTCGACAATTTTATTTTTCCTGAAATAAGAAAGTAAATCTATTTTCCCTCGCGAAGGATTTTTATCCTTTATAAATATCAGGCACGGTAAGGAAAAAATAAAAAATAAAATTCCCGTGGGAAGAAAGGTTGCCCGGTAGCCGTTTTTTAACACAATCGGTTTTAAAAGGTATAACGCTAGGATAGCGCCGGTATAGCCGAGCATCTTGCCGATTCCCGAAACCAGGCCTATTTTATTTTTCGGGGCGATATTTAACATCAGGGCATTATAAAAAACTATTGCCGTCTGGCATCCATAATTTGCCACGATAAAAAATAATAATCCCACAAAAATACTGTCGCTCGCGCCTAAAATCATCGTAAAGAGAATTGAGATTAAGGTAAGGTATACTAAGAAAGGGCGGCGCCGATTTATTAAGTCTGAAATCGCTCCTAAAACCGGGGCTGATAATGCGACAAATAACGTGGAAATACCGAAGGCAATGCTATAAAAAATCTCCGGGGCACTCTTTTCCATGGTTAACCAACGCACAAAATACAAAGATACGATATTTAAGGCAAAAAATTGGTTCGCCAGGTCGTATAAACCCCAGGATAAAATCAAAAAACCTTTTTTAAGGCTTTCTTTATTCATTTTTTAATTAATAATTTTCATAATAATTATATGTCAGAAATGCAATGCGCGCGATAAATTTTTTTGCTTTTTTTGCGGTTTTGCTTTTGTATTTGGTAAGCACGCAGATGAGGAAATCGCCGTTATCCGTAAAAACAATACCGGCATCGTGACAGATACCCCGCTCCAGGCCCGTCTTATGGGCAATTATCGTATCTGCCGGCAGGCGCGCAGGTATACGGTCGCGCATCTTCTGAAGCTTAAGTAAGGTAAGGCAGTCGCGAGAGACGGTTCGGTTAATTAATTGTTGGCGATAAATCTTCTCTAAAAGGTATGCTATATCGCCAGCACTGGTATAATTCTCAATACCATCCCTGCGATTGGAAAAATCCATCATCCGGCGCGAAATATTTGTATTCTTCAGGCCGAATTTTTTAAAACAATTATTTAAGTAATCGAAGCCTAAGAGTTTAATCAGCATGTTACTGGCGGTATTGTCGCTCTCGGTAATCATCAGCCCCAAAAGTTCTCTTACCGTAAATTCACGTCCCGCTGCCTCATTTTTTAATAAGCCGGACCCGCTTACCTTATCTTCTCTTCTCAGGCAAACTCTCTGTGTTAAATTTATCTTTCCCGTATCTGCGGCATAAAAACAAGCAGCCATGATGGGGATCTTCACCAAGCTTGCAGAAGGAAATAATTTATTTTGCCTGAATAATATTTTTCGAGAAGTAGCTAAGTCCTTAATCACAACTGCCACGTCACCGTTAAAAGCCCCGGCCTCTCTTTTTATATCCTTTTCTAAAAACCGCCAGGCAGCCTTCCCTTTTTCAGCGGCAAAATTATTTTTTTTGTTTTCGATAAAATCGGCGTTTGTTTTGTAGGTATGGTAAAGTAGGCTGGATATAACAATAATCGGAATTAAAATAAAAATTATTTTTTTCTTCTTCGCCATCTTTACAATTTAACTAGATATGGAAACGGCTCTCTGAAATTAACCTACAGAGAGCCGTTTTACATCTCATGATGGATATCGTTGATTTAAGATCAGAGGCCTTTCTCGACTATAAATTCCGCAAGGTCAACCACCCGGCAGGAATATGCCCATTCGTTGTCATACCAGCCCATAATCTTTACGAGTTTAGCCTCGACAACCTTGGTGAGTTCCGCATCAAATATACAGGAATAATCAGAACCATAGAAATCCTTGGAAACTAATGGCTCAGTCAAATACTGCAAGATTCCTTTAAGGCCGGTCTCGGAAGCCTGCTTAAATGCGGCATTAACCAACTCCGCAGTTACCTCTTTTTCGACAATACAGGTTAAATCCGTCAGCGAGACGTCGGGCGTAGGAACGCGTATCGCTAAACCATCCAACTTACCTTTTAATTCGGGTATCACCGCGCCGATTGCCTTGGCTGCACCCGTAGAGGTAGGAATCATCGATACTGCTGCGGCACGTGCCCGGCGTAAATCTTTATGCGGTAAATCGAGAATCCTTTGATCATTGGTATAAGAGTGAATGGTAGTCATGAGACCAGATTTAATCCCGAAATTGTCCAAGAGTACCTTTGCCATCGGTGCCAGACAATTAGTCGTACAGGAGGCATTGGAGATAACCTGGTGTTTTTTGGCGTCGTATTTTTTTTCATTTACTCCCAGAACAATGGTTATATCTTCTCCTTTAGCCGGTGCGGTGATGATTATTTTCTTTGCCCCGCCGTTTTGTATATGTCCGATGCATTTTTCCTTGTCCGTAAATACGCCGGAGGATTCAATAACTATTTCCACGCCAAAGTCCTTCCAGGGTATTTCTGCGGGTGATTTTGCGCTTAAAACCTTGATTGTTTTGCCATTAACTACCAGGCTATCTTCCTTGGCTTCTACGGTTGCCTTTAATGTCCCGAAGTTAGAATCGTACTTCAATAGATGCGCCAAGGTCTTTGTCCCTACCGGCAAATCATTGATGGCGACAAAGTCCAAGTCTTTTGTTTCCTTGGCCAATGCCGCACGATAGACTAATCTACCAATCCTGCCAAAACCATTAATACCTACCTTTACTGCCATTGCGTCTACCTCCTTAAATGAGTGGATAACTTACGAACCGCCTGCCTGCCGGCAGGCGAGTGTGAGTAAGTTATAGCGACTTTATTTTACTGGTATCTCGCTTCTGCGAATTTAGACTTCTTTGAGATATTTTGCGGCTAATTCCGGGGGTGTGGGGACGATGTAAAACCCCGTACCCCATTCAAAACCAGCAACGCGCGTCAGTTTAGGCATAAATTCTATATGCCAGTGATAGCCTTCTTTTTCTTCTCCATCGATGGGTGCGGAATGAATAATATAGTTATACGAGAGATTGGGAAATATTTTTTTTAGTTTGGTAATCGTTTCTTTTAATATGCTCGCTAAGCTGGGGATTTCTTCTTTGGGCATATGGCAGAAATAACCGCTGTGTTTACGCGGGGCAATCCAGATCTCAAAAGGGAACCGCGAAACAAAAGGGCAGAAGGATAGGAAATGTTTATTCTCTAAGATAACGCGTTCTTTCTCCTGTGATTCCTGTCGCAACATATCACAGAAGATACAACGCTCCCTATACTCAAAATAGGCCTGCGCACCGTGTATCTCTTCTAAAACGTTTTTGGGCACCATCGGTAAGGCAATAATCTGCGTATGCGGATGCTCTAAAGATGCACCTGCAGATGGCCCGTAATTTTTAAAAACCATGATGTATCTAAACCGTTTATCTTTAATCAAATCCAATGCCCTGCGGCAGACTACAGATATGATTTTTTCTATTTCTTCATTCAATAAATCCGGTATATCTTTATGGTGATAGGGTGATTCGATGATTACCTCATGCGCACCTATGCCGTTGGATATATCATAAACACCTATTCCCCGGCGATCCAAATTTCCCTCAATCTGTAAAGCGGGAAATTTATTCGGGACAACCCTTACCTGCCAACCCGGGGTATTGGGTTGGGTATTCGGGTCACGGATAGCGGTTATCTCGGGTGGGGTTTGCGACTCATTGCCATAACAAAAAGGGCATTCTCCGCCGCGCCAGTCGTGCCCTTCTATCTCAAAATCTGCGGGGTTACTGGGATGGTCAGTATCTACGATTACCCACCTGCCGATTACCGGATCCCTTCTTAACTCAGCCATCTTTCCTTTGATAACCTTTCAACCAACTAACCGATATTAACTTCTCTTAAAAACTTTGCCGCGTTTTCCGGGGGTAAAGGACAAATATAAAATCCCGTACCCCACTCAAAGCCTGCCACGCGCGTAAGCCGAGGCATAATCTCAATATGCCAATGATAATCGTAATCTATACTTTTCCAATAGCCGACCTTCTCCCGCCTAAAGGGGGCGGTGTGGAAAATATAATTATACGGAGGGTCGTTTAATCCGACTTTTAATTTTAACAATACCTGTTTTAAAATACGCGCGAATTCTCTGCGCATCGCCATATCTAGAGTTATAAAGTCCGGGGAATGTTTCTTCGGCAAAATCCATACTTCAAAGGGAAACCGGGAGGCAAACGGGGTAATGGCAAGGAAACCGTCAATATCGAGAATAACCCGTTCCTTGTTTTCTAATTCCTGCTTGATTAAATCGCAGAATATACACCGCTCGTGATGTTCATAATAATGGCGGCTCCCCGCGAGCTCCTCTTTAACGCGCTTAGGGTTAACGGGGGTAGCGATAAGTTGCGAGCGCGAATGCTGAACCCTTCCCCCGCCTGCAACCCAGCCATGATTTTTAAAGACCAATACGTATTTAAAACGCCTGTCCTTTTCTAAGTCTCTAATTCTGTCGATATAGGCATTAATGATTTTTGTAACCTGCTCTTCGCCTAAATCTGCGATATTGGCAGTATGTTTATTGGTTTCGATAACGATTTCGTGAGCGCCGATGCCGTTCATCAAATCGTATATGCCACGGCCGTGCCTGTCCAGGTCTCCTTCAATCCTTAAAAAAGGAGAGATGCTGGGCACAACCCTTAATTCCCAACCGGCGGTGTTAGCAGGTGTGCGATTTGGCCTGATGGCGTATATCTCCGGCGGAGTATGCGATTCTTGGCCTTCGCAAAATGGGCAGGTACTCTCCTGCGGCCCCTGCGCGCTCACCCCAAATTGATCCGGACGCTTAGCGCGCTCTGTAGCAATAATCACCCAGCGGCCGATAATCGGATCTTTTCTTAATTCTGGCATATTCTCCTGGCGAACTCTTCGGAATTTAAAATTAAAAATTCAAAACTCAAAATTTTTATTTAGCTCATCCTTCTAACAATTTGCTAATTATACCATAGATGAATTTTTATGCAATTATTTTTTCAATGAGCACATAACTTACGCAACGATATAGCCCAGTCTATCGCCTGGGCTAATTTTATGTCCCGCAATAAATTCCTCAGCCTTCATCCTCCTTTTTCCTTCTAATTGTAATTCTTCGATTATCAAACTCCTCCTTCCCGTAACCACAACTATCCCTTCTTTGGAAACCTGCATTATTTCTCCCGGCAACTGGGCAACTGGGCAACTGGGTAACTGGGCAACCGTTGCCTTATATATCTTTAATAACTTACCTTTATAATAAGTAAAGGCTCCCGGCCAATCAAAGGTACCCCTGATTAAATTTTGCACCTCTTGCGCCTCTTTATGCCAATCAATGAGGCCGTCCTTTTTCTTTAATTTAGGAGCAAGGCTCACTTCAGCACTATCTTGGGGGGTGAGCTGAAAAGTTTTTTTATCTATTCCTTCAAGGCATTCCAGGAGTAAACTTGCGCCTTCTCTGGCTAACTTCCTTTCCAGGCTAACCGCGGTATCGCTACTATCTATAGCAATCGACTTATTTAAAACTATCTCTCCCGCATCCATCGCCTCATTCATCTTGATTATCGTCAGGCCCGTTTTTGTTTCGCCGTTGATAACCGCCCAATTAATCGGCGCTGCTCCGCGATATTTCGGCAGGAGTGAAGCATGCAGATTGATAGAAAAAATTTTAGGAATATGCAAAATATCCGCGCCAAGAATCTGTCCGTAGGCAATCACGATAAAGAGGTCCGGATTTAAATCAGTTAGGAATTTTACGACTTCGCTACGATTAACCTTCTGCGGTTGGTAGATTTTAAAACCTAAACTTAAGGCAGTTTCTTTTATTGCCGTGCTAGATTCAAAGAGGTGGCGCCCCTTTGCTTTATCCGGTTGGGTGACGACAGCAATAATTTTATGGCTCGTTGCCGATATCGCCTTTAATGCCGGCACGCCAAAATTGGAACTGCCGAAAAAAACTATCTTCATAATTTTATAATGGGTCTATGTCTACGGTTATTATTATACCTGAATGTGGAAATTCCTTTAAATGTTTTTTTAAAAAAATATTTACTTTTTCAATACGCTTTGCCTTGATTAATATCTGCCAGTAAAAATTACCGCGTAGTTTCGCCGGCTGCCCCGGCGAACAGGAGACCAAACGTATTGTTTTCTCTTGATTAAGGTTGCGTAATTTTTCAAATAATAATTCTGCCTTGGCCTTTACCTTGTCGTAATTACCTCCCCTTATCTTTATCAGTGCGAGATGGCTATACGGCGGAAAACCCGAATGTCTGCGTAGTATTAATTCTTTATCGTAAAATAAATTAACATCCGCGTTTTTTATGGCATTAAAGCAATAATGCTGGGGCAGGCGCGTCTGGACGATTAATCTTTTGGGAGATTGCGCAACCAGTTGCATGAGTAAAGCAAAGGCCTTCTCCGTTGCCCGGAAATCGCAGCGATTTAAGGCGTTATCAATAGCGGCGACTACAATCAAATCGTGCTTTTTAAAATGCTGCCCAAACATAAACGCTGTAGATATTAATATATCTGCCTCAGGTGGAATATCCTTATTTTCTTTATCAATAAGCAAAACCTTTGCCTGAGGAAATAATCTGGTCAACTCGCTTTCGATTGTTTCGCTTCCCATTCCGGAATAACGGATATAACCGGCATTACAATGCGGGCAGATTTTGGGAGCTTGCGTTTTATAATTGCAATAATGGCAATTCAATGTATTCTCTTTAAAATGATAGACCAGGTTCACATTACAACGCGGGCAACGCATGGGTGAGAGGCATCTAGGACAGGCGGCAAGCGTGGCAAAGCCTTTGCGGTTTAAAAAAATGATGGCCTTTTCTTTCCTCTGCAGGCTTTCGAAAAGAATATTCTGCAGCGGTAAAGAAAATATGCCTTTGTTGCGGTAAAAATTATACCTACCGGTATCTAAAATCGTTATCTGAGGGAAAGACTTTTTTTCAATAAAAATGTATTTTGCCTTTTTCTTTTTTTTCGCTAAATAAAATGATTCCAAAGAGGGAGTAACGCTGGTTAAGATAAGATCCGCCTGATTTAGCTCTGCGCGCATAAGAGCAACTTCTCGGGCATGGTAATGCGGGGTTTGGTCTTGTTTAAAGGCAGGGTCTTCCTCGTTATCGAGAATAATCAATCCCAGATTGTTTACCGGAGAAAAAACCGCCAGCCGCGTTCCCACCGCTACATTTACTTTATTATTTCTTATCTTCTGCCAATGGCTTAAACTCTCACTGGTAGTCTGCTGGCTGTGCAATAATGCAATATCCTGCTTGAGAACCTCCCTTAAATTTCTCTGCATTTCTAAGGCAGATTCTATTTGCGGGGTTAAAACTATGATTTCCTTATTGGCCCCCAATTTTTCCTGAATATGGCGTAAATAAATCTGCCGCTTTTCTTCTGCGCTGAGGTCGTGGATTAGGGTGGTTTGGTTTTTTAACCTGGCGACTGCCTTATTCTCGGTTTGGAAAAAAGGTACCAGATCAACCGCCTTTGCCTTCCTTAATGCCGCTGGTAAAGCAGCGGCAACTGCCTCTCCCCAGGAACAACAATAATATTGAGCAACTTCCTTCGTGAGTTTCAACATCTCCTCGCTTAATAAAGGTAAATCATCGATAATCCTATATACAGGCTTAACCTTTGCCACACTTGTCTTCTCGCAGATGCCCACGATAAAACCCAGCATTCTTTTATTGCGAAAAGGCACCAAACATCTGGCTCCCAACTTTATTCTAGTATTAAGCTCTTCGGGGACCAGGTAATCAAAGGGGCCTTCGACGGGTAAATTTAAAACTACATTGAGGTAAGCCATGCGCAAATCTCCCTAGTGGCATTCGGCTTTTTTATCTTCCTTATTTTTTCTTTGACTGCGTTTAATCTTTGCGGATTATTTTTATAATTAAGCACTGCCTCCCTGATATCTATTAAATTTTTGGTATTAATCCCTACGCCGTAGTTTTCTAAAATCTTGGCGTTTTTAGTTTCCTGGCCGTAGACGGCCCGGAAGAAAATCATGGGTAGCTCCATAGCCAGGCCTTCCGCGGTAGTTAATCCTCCTGGCTTGGTAATCACCAGGTGCGCAGCCGCCATTAACTCTTCAATATTATCCACCAGGCCGAATATCCTCACTGAATTATATTTTTTAGCCGTTAATCTACGGTAGAGCCCTGTGTTTCTTCCGCAAACAACCAGAATCTGGATTTGCCCGTACAATAAATTGACAATTTCTTCTATTGGGCCGAAACCGAAAGCTGCGGTAAGGATTAATACGGTAAATTTATTTTTTTCAAGATTAAGTTTTTTGTAGATTCCCTCTTTTTCTATGTTTTCTGAGAACTCCCCGCCAACGGGAATTCCCATGATTTTTATTTTGGTATTACTGATTCCAAAACTATTGAGTTGCGCGGCAGTAACGGATAAACCAACTACGTATTGTTCAATTTCTGGCACTACCCAAAAGGGGTGGATATCGAAGTCGGTGACTGCGCAGATTAATCTTGAATTTATTTTATGCCTTTTTTTGAGAAAGCCTGCTATCCCAATTGGTAAAAAATGCGTAGCCACGATAATATCGGGATTGGCAGCAATCAATAATTGCTCAAATTTTTTTGCATTTAACCGGCTGGCGAGATGATTGATGAATTTATTTAAAGGCCGCAGCCACTGATTATAGGTAAGCCAATAGAGAACGGTCCAGAAGGCGGGTATTTTAGTAATGATAAACGCATAGCCTGCACAGTAGAGGTTTTTAAATAAGGGGTTGGCGTAATCCAAAACATCGATGATTTTAATATCGAGCTCTTCATAATTTGCTTTTAAATAATTATAAATTGCCTCTGCGGCGCGGCGGTGGCCGCTGCCTGCGGAAGCGTAAGTTATAAATATCTTCAAGTTACACCTTCAATATCAGCTTGGCTGCTGCGAATAAGTCTGATGCAGAAAAATCAGGTTGGAATGTCCAATTGTCTTTATTATGGGGTTTTTCTTTACCGGAATAGAGAAGGATAGTCTTACACCCTGCGCTCTTGCCGGTTTGAACATCGCGCATCGTATCGCCGATAAAGAAACAGCTCTCTAATTCCTTTATTGTGTTTTTTTTCAGTTTTAAACTCTTAAGTGCCATATCGATTAATCCGGTTTTAGGCTTACGACAGGAGCAGTTGTCTTCATCGCGATGCGTACAATAATAAACTGCGGCAATTTCTACCCCCGCCTCTTTTAGAGCCCGTAGCATCTGTCCGGTTATCTCATCCAGGGCCTGCTGTGTAAAAATACCTTTGGCAACTCCTGCCTGATTAGAAAGAATAAATATTTTGTAACCCGCATGATTTAATTCTTTGAGAGCTTCTTTAGCCCCCGGCAAAAACTTGAATTCCTGCCAGCTGGTTACATATTTAAAATCACCGGGGTATTCGTTGATGACACCGTCTCGATCAAGAAAAATAATTTTCATTCTCTTTAACCCACTCGGTTAGCTTTTTTATCCCCTGCTTAACGGAAGTCTTGATTTTCCAATTAAGTGTTTTCTCTAGTTTGGCAGTATCGGAAACATATACCTTTTGGTCTGACGGCCGCCAATCAGAAAAATTTACCTTGGGCCTTTTCCCGGTCAGGAGTTCCAATTCATCCAAAAATTCAAGCAAAGAAATGGTATTATCGGGACCACCTCCGATATTAAAAAGACAGCTTTTTATGTTACTATTAATAAACAGATTGAAGGCATCCACTAAATCATCCACGTAAAGCATATCGCGCACCTGTTTGCCGTCACCGTAAATCGTAATCGGTTTATTAAAAAGCGCGGCAATAATAAACCAGGCCACCCAACCCTGGTCCTCAAAACCGAATTGCCTTGTGCCGTAAGTACAAGACATACGGAATACTGCTGTCTTCATTTTGTAGATATAACTATACTCCTGAACGTATAAGTCTCCGACTAATTTAGAAACTCCGTAAGGAGTGTGCCCGGTTAAATCCGTAGACATTTCCTCCGACACACCCACTACACCGTCATAGACGTACCTTTTCTCTGATTCCTTCAGGGGAATTTTATCCACATTTTCACCGTAGACCTTATTTGTCGAACAATAAATAATCATTGTCTCTTTGGATTTTTTGCGCGCGGCCTCTAAAACATTCAACGTCCCGAATGCGTTGATGCTAAAATCTTCTTTAGGGATCCTGATACTCGAAGGCACACCGGGCTGGCCAGCAGTATGGATTAATACATCAACCCCCTTACCGATGGCCTTGGCCAGGTCTTTATCATTGCGCACATCGCCTTTAATCCGTTCGATGTTTTTAAACCTTTTAAGATAATTCCAGTTAAATTCTACGGATGCCTTATCATAGCCAAAAATTTTTGAACGCATCAGGTTATCCAAAACAATCACTTTATTATTGGCATTGCTTAAGGCGAAAATTTCCGCACAGTGGCTTCCGACTAACCCAGCTCCTCCGGTAATTAAAATCCTCATCTTTGTTCTCCCTTTTTCATTATTATTTCTCTATATTTTAGATAACTGATAAATTGGTAGAGGCCGGCATAAAAGGCAATAGTGAACCCTATGAAGCCGTCTCGGTAACCCTTTCTGCCAATATAGGTGCGCAGGAACCTATCAATGGTTCGCCAGATGAATCTAGCCAATCTCATCGGCTTATTCGCTTCAAACCACTTCCGCGCCTCCCAGCTCGTTTGGCGATTAAGCTTGGCTAAAAAATCCTCCAGGTCGCGATAAGAATAGTGGATGATGTCGCTTTGTAAATGGCCGCAGGGATCATCCATGAATGCCCTGGGGTGTACCTGGACTTCTTCATAACGAAATTTATCTTTGCGAAAAAGTTTTAACTGCGGGCTGGGATACCAGCCGCCGAATCTAACCCAATAATTTCCGATATAATTTCGGCGCGGAATAGTAAAGCCGTTATAAGTAGCCGGTTGGCTAAGAACCATGGCGATTTCATTTCTTAATTCTTCGGTTATCCTCTCGTCTGCATCCAGGCTTAATACCCAAAGATTATTTGCTTTGGCGTAGGCCCAATTGCGGTGCCTTCCTTCGATATCCATCTTACGCAGGAAAACCTTATCCGTATATTTTTTGACAATTTTGACTGTTCCGTCGTTACTCTCGTCATCAACTACGATAATCTCATCTGCCCAGCCAAAAACCGATTTAAGGCAGGCTTCAATATTATTTTCTTCATTCTTGGTGAGAACAACTACTGAAAGTTTAGGCACTTTTAATTACCTCTGCGACGGTTTCAATGTCACGGTCAGACAAATACGGATGTAAGGGCAAAGATATGATTTCCCTGGCTAATTTCTCAGCCACCGGAAAATCTCCTTGTTTGTATCCTAAGTTACGGTAGGCTTTCTGTAAATGCAGGGGAATGGGATAATGGATAAAAAATGGTATCTTGTGTTTGCTTAAAAGCCGACAGAGCTTTTCTCTGTGTCTCGTCCTGATTACATAAAGATGATAGACGTGCCCTACGTCTTGCTTTTGCGTAGGTAAAATTATTCCCCTAACCTCAGCCAATAATTTATTATACAGGGCTGCTTTCTTACGCCGAATTTGATTCCAACTATCTAATCTTCTCAATTTTACTCTTAAAATTGCCGCCTGGATTGTATCTAAACGGGCATTGTAACCCATGACTGCGTGCTCATAGCGAGAAACCCTGCCGCAGTCTCTTAAGATGAGTAATTGACTATAAATCTTTTTACAACTAGTAACTACTGCCCCGGCATCTCCGCAAGCACCCAGGTTCTTCGTAGGATAAAAACTAAAACAACCAATATCTCCCATTGAGCCGGATTTTTTGCTTAATCCGCGATAAATATGGGTTGCCCCGTGCGCCTGGGCAGCATCCTCAATTACTTTTAAATTATATCTTTGCGCAACAGCTAATATTTTATGCATATCTGCAATCTGACCGTAAAGATGCACCGGGATAACTGCCTTTGTGCGCTTGGTGATTGTTTTTTCTAATCTTTCTGCATCAAGGCAGTAGGACTCCTCATCCACGTCGATAAAAACTGGTTTAGCGCCGGTATATGAAACTGCCAATGCCGTAGCAATAAAAGTAAAGGCCGGCACGATCACCTCATCGCCTATTCCGATATTAAGACTCTTTAAGGCCAAAAGCAGGGCGTCTGTCCCGGAACTAACCCCTACGGCGTATTTGGTATTACAATATCTGGCAAATTCTTCTTCAAATAACTTTACCTCTTGACCCAAGACAAAGTCGCTCTTCTTAAATACCTTTTTTATGGCGCGATTAATCTCTTTACTTAGTTCACTATGCGGCTGATGCAAGTCTAAAAATTTCATCCTAAAAGTCTCCTCACCTGGGCATAAACTTCATCAACGCTAAGTGTTGCTAAACACTCTCGATTGCGTACGCATAAAGGCATTTTAAAGCGGCGATAACAAGGCTGGCAATCCAACCCCTTTTTTACCACTACACTTTCTTCGCTGGGCGGATACGGCCCATAAACACGGCTATCAACCGGGCCAAAAATAGAGATAGTTTTAATCCCCAAGGCAACTGCCATATGCATTGGCCCGCCGTCGTTAGTAACCACCAGTTTAGTTTTCTTTAATAAGGCTGCGAATTGACCAAGGGTAGTCTCTGCGGTGGCGTCGATTATATGACAGTGGATATTCTGAAGTATCTTTTGCGCGATTGGTTTCTCGCTAAAATCCCCCATTATTATAATCTTTGCCCGATAATTTTCAATTATTTTATCGCAGAGTCCCGAAAAATTTTCTGCCGGCCAATGCTTAAGAGTTGCATCCTTGCCCCAACTTGCTCCGGCCCCGGGAATAATTGCGATTAATAAATCCTGCGCAGTTACACTATTTTTAGCTAAAAACTCATTTGCCCAATCGATATCTTTTTGATTAAGGTATAATTCCAAATTTTTATACTTTAACTCTAACCCGATTAATTTTAATAAGCCGGCGTAATATTCTACGATATGCTTTTCGTTATAACCGTCTAACTTTATTTTTTTATTTAATAACCAGCCCCGGCCTTTATAGTCATAACCGACCCTCCTCTTGATGCCCGCGTACCAACTAAAAAAACCGTACTGGCTGTTCAAGGAGAAATCTATGGCTAAATCAAACCGCTTGGCCTTTATCTGATTTAAAAATGCCAGGCTTTTCTTTATCCAGCCAAGATAAGACTTTTTTCTCGCTGCTTCAAATTCATCCCGTTCGTAAACAAAAACAAAATCGACGTGGGGATTATTCTCTAAGATCGGGTGAACCCTGCGGTTACAAAGGTAACCTAATCTTATGCCGGGATAGGCATCTTTTAAAGTATGGATAATAGGTGTTGTAAACAGCACATCGCCAATCCCGAACGGATTTATCAGCAAGGCATTCTTAACCATCGCGATAAATCTTTTGGCTGGGGTTATTTTTTTTAATTGCCTTAATCACCAAATGCCGGCCGAAGAGTAAATCCTTAGATAATATTATCTTATAGAGCCGCCTAAAATCCGTGCCTCCTTTCTTAAGGGACCTGCGGCACTTAAAATAAGCCTGCATTTTTATAATCGGGATTAAAAAAGAAAGCGGTTTTGCTGCCGGCTCATAACAACTGGTGAAGACATCCTTGATTTCAAATCCATTCATCGCTAACATATATTCCAATCTCGAGTAACGAAAAACGAATAAATGGATATTCGTATCTTTTTCTTTGGGGTTGTTTAACTGGTCTAAGGGAGGCTCACGATAAAAATCAAATGTTCCCTCAATAAGAAACCTCAGCCTTGATTTTAAATTCAGGACATTGGGAGTAGAAATAAATAAACAGCCGTTTTTCTTGAGAACCCGGTTAATTTCGGAAACCACAAAATAGGGGTTATGGAGATGCTCGATAACCTCCAAAAACAGCACATCATCAAAAGCCTCATCAGGAAAAGGAAGCTTTTTACTGATATCGGCCTTAATAAATTCTATCTCTTTGTGGTAACCAAACCCCTCCTCTTCTATATCGCAGGCAACTACCTCAAATCCCAGATCTTTGGCTTGCTTGGCAAAATTACCTCCGCCGCAACCCAAATCTAACATCCTTCCTTTGGGTTCCTTAACTAATACCCGGCTCATTTTTTCTAAAAGGGGGTTATCGGATCTTTGCGCCATCTTTTACCTGCCTAATAAAATTCTTATTTTATCCAATACCTCGTCTACCGTAATTTTGTCAAGATCGTCTTTTTCTATTACTATATGCCCGCTTCCCCACGGGCCCCATCTCCTCGATGACTTTCCCGGGGTATCGTTTCTAAAAATCGCAATTACCGGTGTGCCTACCGCAGACGCCAAGTGAACAGGGCCGCTGTCATTAGAGATTGTGCACCTACACTTCTTGAAAAATGCCGCTAATTGCCGCAGCGTTAATTTACCGGTTAGGTTTATTAAATCACCTCTGCCCTCGCAGAATTTTTCGCTTTGGCTGATTTCATCTTTTCCTCCGATAATTACGACTTTACAATGATACTCCCCGGATAATCTGCGCGATAGCTGCAAAAAATTATCTACCGGCCACTGCTTTATGGGATCGGATGTCCAAGGATGCAGGATAACCAAGGAATCTGTCTTTATCAGGCCGTATGCCCTTAATAAATTATCGGCTTCTTTTTTAGCCACCTCACCTATCGGGATAAATAACCTTTTATCTTCGATGTCTAAACCAAGGCTGCGTACTAATTCCAGGTTGTACTCTACCTCATGGCTGTAGCCTAAGTACTTTATGTCTTCAATCTTACGCGTCAATAAGAATCCCCATTTACGGTTGTAACCTAACCTCAGGGGTATTCCAGCTAAAAAAGATACGATATTTAATTCTTTGGATGGGTTGAGGATAACGCAGATGCTGAATCTTTTCTCTCTTATCCTTTTACTAAACCGCAAGAGCTCAATAAAGCTGTGTTTTCTGTTTTCCCAATCAATAACCTCATCAACTTTATCTATAGACTCGGCCAATTCATGAACATAAGGGTTAACCGCTAATACTAACCTTGAAGCAGGGTAATTGATTTTCAATGACCTGATTGCCGGGATATTTAGCAAAAATTCCCCGAAGCGGTCTGTGCGGAAAACGAGAATACTTTTTACAGAAGCTTTATTAGTTATCGCTAATACTTTTTTATCTCTTCGGCTGAATAATTTTATTTTTAGCATAGTCCAGACCGCCGGGACTATATCAATTGCCTTTACCTTCTTGCCCTTTGTCCGCGGCTGGTAAATTACGGGCAACTCCTTTATTTTATAACCATACTTACATAATTTACTGACCACTTCAAAGTCAAATCCTATGCCGCTAATGCGTGGGTTAATCTTTTTTAATACTGATGTACGGTAAAACCTGTTACCGATAATATCCGTAAAATTTTTACCGTAGAAAATATTAGTAAGAAAAGTCAGTATTACTGTCCCCAGATAAAACGGCCTTTCCCTGATTATCTTTATCTTTGACTCACCTCTGCGGTTTATTAAACGTGAGCCAAAAATCGCATCCAGCTTTTCCTGCTCGGACAACCTTAGCATTTCATAAACGCAGTTGGGGTCATATTCCAAGTCAGAATTATGCACAAAAATATATTCTCCTTTGGCTAAATTCATACCGGTAATAACTGACCTGCCGTAACCGTAATTTTCCGGTTGATAAACAATTTCCAAAGAACTATCGTTTAAGTTTTTTAGGATATCACGCGTTCCGTCAGTAGAGCAATTATCAACTACGATTATCTGTTTATCTGCCTTTATATTTTTTGCCTGTTCGATGGCTTTTAATATGGTTGGTTTTTCGTTATATACCGTAACGACAACAGTCAGTTTCATTTTTTTGAAACTCTCTTAAAAAAAATCTTAAATTGCTTAAGAATGTAATCCATTTCGCGACATCCCAATTTGGGATAAACCCCGATAAAAAATGAATTATTCATGACGATATCAGAATTGTGCAGGGTTCCCGCAATCCTGCATTTTATATGCTCAAAGGCGGGTTGCCTGAGGATGTTTCCCGCAAAAATTAAGCGCGTCTGGATCTTTGCGCCTTCCAGAAAATAAACTAAATCTCTTCGGGTAAAACCGGTATCTTCTCTGACCGTGACCGGGAAAGCAAACCATGACGGCTCTGATTTTTTCTCCCATTCGGGCAAAATGATAAAGTCGCCGTATTTTTTAAACCCATTATAAAGGAAGGCAAAATTTTCTTTTCTTTTATTAATAAAGGCGGGTAATTTTTTAAGTTGCTCGACACCCACAGCAGCCTGCATCTCCGTTAACTTAAGGTTATAACCGATATGAGAATATATATATTTATGGTCGTAACCATAAGGCAAATCACCAAATTTCTGACTAAATCTCTTCTTGCAAGTGTTATCTTTCCCTGGCTCACAATAGCAATCCCTACCCCAGTCCCGCAGAGAACCAACGATTTTTTTTAAGGTACTATCGCTGGTTAATACTGCTCCTCCCTCTCCCATGGTAATATGGTGTGCGGGATAAAAGCTTGAAGTAGATAAATCTCCGAAGGTCCCGGTATATTTACCATTATATTTTGCGCCCAAGGAATCGCAATTATCTTCAATAAACCACAAATTATATTTTTTCGCTATTTTCATAATTGTTGCGATGTCTGCCGGATTACCGAGGGTATGAGCAATAAAGATTGCCTTGGTTTTAGCGGTTATCGCTTTTTCTATTTGTTCAGCCTGAATATTATAGGTGCCTAACTCTACATCAATAAAAACAGGCGTGAGATTATTCTGAATAATAGGAGCCAATGTCGTAGGAAAACAACAGGCAGTCGTAATCACTTCATCGCCGGGCATTAACCTTTTCTTGTCTAATTTAGGCGAGGTAAGCGCAGAAATTGCTAAAAGATTTGCCGATGAGCCGGAATTGGCCAGCAGGCAATATTTCACCCCTAAAAATTTCGCCAGTCTTTCTTCAAACTCCCGGGCATACCTTCCGGCGGTGAGCCAAAAATCCAGCGAAGCGTCCACCAGATTAATTAATTCTTTTTCATCATAAACCCTACCAGCATAATTAATCGGTGTCTTACCTGGTATGAATTTTTCTCGACTTTTTTTTAACTTATAAAGTTTTTTAACCTTACCAAAAATTTCTTCCTCAATTTGCTTTTCAGTCTTCATAAATTTCCGTCTTTTCTACTCTCACACAAAATTATATATCGTCTCGAACTTCCAAAAGTTCTTTTGTTTCTTTTGCAATGCAATTTATAGATGTAAATTTAGGCCTATATCCAATTTTTTCAGCTTTTCTACTTTTCGAATAATAATTTATTTTTACTCCAGTAACAGATGCTGTTTTTATTTTCTTGTTAATCTTATATTTCAAACCATAGTTTTTTTCAAAAAAATTTAAAATCTCAAACTTTGATACAGGTTTCTTACTATACACATCAAAAACTTCATTAATGTTTTCTTTAAGAATACATTTTTTAATTAACGAAAAAATGTCTTCGGGATGAACGAAATCACGAATTATATTCTGTGAATTAGTAACAAGGCGCTCCTTATTCTTCATACACAAAATTATTTCACTTAGCAAATACGAAGCATCTAGGTCTATAAATCTGCTGAAATAACCAAATACTCTCAAATCAACTATATTTAAGTTCTTTAATGAACGATGCTTAACCTCAGAATAAAATTTTGCTATTCCGTAATAATCTGACTGCTGAATATTGTTAATATTCCACTTAGAATAGGTATCATTTCCTACAGGCAACTTAAATTCAGTCCCGAATGCAGCGCCGCTACTAAAGCTAATATACAAAGTATTGGGATACCTCTTTAAATAATTTAGTACCATAGAGTCGAACTCTTCTGTCAATTCGAAAATTTTAGCACCCGTGTCTTTCACTTTTAAGGGGCTGCCTAGGCCTACACAATTTATTACTACATCGTACTTATAGTTTGGGAATTTTTCAAAATCTCTTTTGATAAATTTTTTTTCGCACCTGATGCTAGATAAAAATTTAAGCAAACGCGTTTTTGAACGGGCGAATAAAAAAACGTCTTCAATACCATTTAAGTAAAAATTATAAATTAGTCCTTTGGCAATATGACCGGTGGCGCCAAGCACAGCTATTTTTTTATTTTTGACGTCTCTCATTTTATCCTTCAAATGGTTTAACTACCATATTGGCTAAGAATTCTTCTCTGTCTAAAAATGGAAACATATCTTCGTAAGGTTTGGAAACTAAAGTGCCATCGGGTTTTTTTTCTGATGATATTCTCGGAATAATTAACTGCCATTGTGGTGTCATTACATCACAGATTACCGGGCCGTCATACTCCATAACCTCTTTTATCTTTTCCTCGACTTCTTCTACTGAATTTATCCTCACACCTTTTATTTCATATGCCTTGGCAATCTTTAATGAATCTGGACACCATACACCCGTATCTGGACCCTCACCAAGCAATCTGCCATCCATAAAGCTTTTCTGCGTATGTCTTATCAATAAATACCCATTATTGTTTAAAATAAAGATCTTTATCGGCAGATGATTATGTTTAATAGTTGCGAACTCCTGAATATTCATCTGTAAACTGCCGTCTCCGGTTATCACTACTGTTCTCTTTCTATTATTTGCAATACATGCTCCTATTCCAGCTACCCAATAACCCATTGATGATAAACCACCGGTAGTTAAAAATCTCTGGCCCTTTTTAATTTTCCATGTTTGACAGGCAACATGGAAACAAGAACCAGTGTCCACCAATATCATATCATCCTTTGTGGCATAATCCGAAAGTTTATCTGTGAAATAATATGAATTGACCGGTTTTTCATCTTTATATGACGGTAGAGCTACTGGATACTTTTTTTTCCAGTGATTACACTTCTCAATCCATTCAGTAAAATCTGGGATCTTGGTTGTTTGGTTTTGTTTTAGCATTTCAATAAAAAATCTTTTGGCAGCATTGTTGATTTTCAAATCTATCTGAACACCCGGTTTTCCCAATTCTTCATTATCAATATCAACAACAACTTTTTTCGCGTGTTTACCGAAGTTTTTAGGATCGTGCCCTACCAACGCTGAAGCAAGGCGACATCCGACGGCAATTATTAAATCTGCATTCTGAATAGCAAAGTTTGCTGACCGCTCACCGTAATTCCCTGGCCGTCCTACATAAAGTTCGTGATCGCTACTAATTAAATCAATACCTAACCTTGAAGTAAGAACTGGGACTTTTAATTTTTCTATAACCTCTATGAATTTATCTAGCGCGTGCCCTAATCTTATACCCTGACCTACAAGAAAAAGCGGCCGTTTTGAATCAACCAGAAGTTTCAATGTTTCTGTTACCTGTTCTTTCAGTAAAGAATAATTAACATTCTCAATTGGCGGTATAAATTCTTCCAATAAATGCGTAGGGACTTCCATCTTCTGAATATCCAGTGGGACATCAATCCATACAGGACCGGGACGACCATTTAAGGCAAGATAATACGCTTGCTGCATGTAGTATAAAATTTTTGACGGGTCATCCACGGTTACAAAAAACTTGGTTGCTTTTTCAACAAAAGGACGAATATTTATACCTTGAATCCCATACTGTCTTATGGGATGATTTTGCTGGTACTGAACATATGATAACATTGTCTGACCAGATATTATTATCATCGGTGCCGAATCAGTCCAACCACCAATAAGTCCATTGGTTATATTTACACTTCCTGGCCCGGCCGTTACTAGGGCAACACCGAGTTTTCCAGTAATTCTTCCATAAGCATCTGCCGCCATCCCTGCTGCTTGTTCATGATGTGTACAGATCGGCTTAATCTTTTTGTTTTGATAAACCGCATCTACAAGAAACATTGCTTGCCCACCTGAAATCATAAATACTGTATCCGTTCCTCTTTCTGACAAAAAATTAAAAATAAAATCTGCAACTCTCATATTTTAACCCTCTTTTTTATAATAGTGACTCAATATCATAGCTTTCCTCTTCTAAACCTTTCTTCTCAGCCAGATACATCGCCACATCTACAATGAAATCCTCCTGACCAGCAACAACCTTGCGCCTTCCCAACTCTAGAAATATATCTCTTGGGTCAACACCAAATCTTTCAGCGGCTTTTTTTACATGAGGAGCAAAACCGGAAAAGACACCTGCAAGACCGCTTATTAAACTTATAGATGTTGTCTCCTGCGGCTTAGTCACCATTTTTGAGACGATATTATCACTGATATCCATTATTTTATACAAATTCAAACCTGTTTCTATCTTCATTTTTGCCAAAAGCCCAGCCAAAACCTCAAGCTGGCAGTTTCCAGCACCAGCACCAAAACCACGAAGAGTCCCGTCAATAATTGTAGCGCCCGATTTAATAGCAGTCAAAGAATTTCCAACCGCGAGTCCCAAATTATTATGTGCGTGGAAACCAACTCTGGTTTCTAATTTGTCAGACAAAAATTGGATTGTTTCAGACACCATGTCAGGAGTTGAAGCGCCTGCCGAATCCATCAATATAACTCCAATAGCTCCGTAACTTTGCATCTTCAGTGCTTCTTCTAACAATCTTTCCTTGGATGCCCGGTGATACATCATAAGTATCCCATAAGCATCTTTACCTTTTTTTCTCACATATTCAATATGCTGTTGTGTGACATCCGCCTCCGTGCAATGAATTGCCACGCAGAATAAATCAACACCTATATCCATAGCAGGATTTAAATTATCTTTGATTGTACCAAACCCGGGAATTAAAAGTGCTCCTAACTTAGTTTTCTTCAATTCGTTCCGTGCTATTCTGAGCATTTCCTCATCTGAAAGGGCCGATAACCCAACCTGCAAAGAAGAAGCACCAAGCCCGTTGCCATGTCCAACAATAATCGTATGAAATCCAGCATTATCTATTTCACAACAGTAATTTTTTATATTTTCTGCGCTTATCTGATGGCTTACAGCATGGGAACCATCACGCAATGTTGAATCAAAAAAAAGTATTTTGTTCATAAATTAAACCTCCCTCCCAAGATTTTTCTCTTGGTATATTCTTCGGCAACATTTACCGCAGCGCAAGTAATAATATCAAGGTTACCAGAATATTTAGGCAAATAATCACCAAGACCTACGACCTCCAGCATTGTTGTCAACCTTCCATTTTCAAAAACAGGTCCTAATGTTACCTTGTATCCCGGGACATACCTCTGAATTTTCTCAGCCATTGACATAATCTCTGAATGTAGTTTGTCCATTTTGGGGTTCTCTATCTTCGCATAAATTGTATTGTGCATTAAAACCGGCGGCTCGGCAGGATTTAATATAATAATGGCTTTAGCTTTCGGAATCTTTGTAAATAATATAATAGCATCTCTAGTTGTCTGAGTGAACTCATCTATATTTGCTCTTGTTCCTGGTCCTGCGGATTTTGAAGAGATACTTGCAACAATCTCAATATATTCTGTTTCAGGATGAACTCTTGTGATTGCATACGCTATTGGAACTGCTGCCTGTCCACCGCAGGTTATAAGATTAACATTGTCTACATTCAAGCACTCCTCAATATTTATTGCCGGAATACACATTTTACCTACTTGCGATGGTGTTAGATCAATTGTATATTTGCCTAACTTTTTTAAAATAGGCGCATTGTATAAATGAACTTTGGCAGAGGTAGCATCAAAAATGATCTCATAACGGTCCGGTTCATCCTGAATCACCTTTATTGAATCATAAGATGTCCTGACCCCCAGCGATTCGGCCTTTTTTATACCGTTGGATTCAGGATTTGTGCCAGTAAATATTGCGCATTCTAGAAGTTCTGATTTTTGAATTTTAATCAAAAGGTCTGTGCCTATATTACCGGTGCCTATAATCCCAACTTTTATCTTTTTCATGTAAGTGATACGCTCATATTATCCTTAGCAACGGTAGTATTTTTGAAAATCTTTTTTGCTGCATTCTCAGCTTTTTTTCTATCAGCAAAATTTCTGTAGATACTTGGGTCAAAATGAATTAGAACTAATTTCTTCACTCCAGCATATTTAGCTACTTCTGCCGCAAGTTCAGGGTTCAAATGTGGCCAATTTCTATTTGTTTGTCCAGATTTAAAAGAGCACTCGGTTATAAGCAAATCAGCATCTTTTGCTAAAGTATATAAACTCTTACAAATACCAGTGTCAGAACAGTAAGTTACTGTTTTACCTTCTAACATAAATCTATAACCTAAACAAATTGTAGAATGAAATAAATTTTTATATTTAACAGTAATCGGCATACTATCCGCAGATATTTCATTTAATTTTATCCAAGTTTTTAAATTTCTTAAAGGCATTGTATAAGGATAATTAATAAATTTTTTTAATATTCTTTTTGTCCCGGATGGACCATAAATATCAATTCCTTGTGGAAAATTGAACTTAGCCAATGTATGCAAGCCGCTTATATGGTCCAGATGGAAGTGGCTTAAAAAAAGATAAATCGGTTTTTTGGTTTTAATATACCTGTCTATTTTGTAAAGACCGTTACCGGCATCAAGAATTATGTATTCCTTTTTCGTTTGAATAAGTATACAGATGGTGTTGCCGGTGTTGGTATCATACCAGCCATTTGTTCCTAAGAAAATGATTCTCATGGATTATGAAAAAAAATCTTATACCAACTTATGGTTCTTTTTAGACCTTCTTGTAATGTATATTTTGGTTTCCAGCCAAGAATTTTTTTAGCTTTTTTAGATGATAGATATTGATGTTTGATTTCATATTTTGCTTTTCCAATAATTTTATAACTTGGTTTTTTATCAGACATTTTATAAATTTTTTTCACCAGTTCCAAAACAGAAATTGGATTTTCATTACTAAAGTTAAATGCCTCACCAAATAATTTAAGCTTTTGCATTTTTTGAGCTAAAATAAGGTATCCTCCAATCACATCCTCAATATAGATATAATCACGAGTAAATTTACCGTCACTACGGATAATTAAGGTTTTATTTTTTAGGGCTGACCTAATCGTATCAGGAGCAATCCGGGAAAAATTAAAATCGCCGGGTCCAAAAATATTTCCGCAGCGCGTAACACATACCGGTAGTTGATAAGTGTGAAAATAGGTATAGGCTAATAAATCCGCGCAGCTTTTAGAGACATCGTAAGGATGCACCCCGCAAAGCGCAAAATTCTCCCGGTAAGGAAGCCTCTTGTGGATACCGTAGGCCTTATCGCTGGAGGCAATAATAACCCCTTCAATAAATTTAGCCTGCCTGGATGCCTCTAAAACATTCCACGTCCCGCTGATATTGGTAGAAAATGCTTTAAGCGGTTTATCTAAAGCAACCCCCACTAACGAGGTAGCAGCCAAATGGAAAATAAATTCTATTTTATTTTCGTTGATGATTCGTTCAACCAGCCCGTAATTTTCTACACTTCCCCTGATGATATTAATCCTGCTGAAATCCGGGCGTAAGATGGTGTTCTTCCTGTGGGTTAAAATATCCAAGCCGAATACATTTGCCTGATAATCCAATAATGCCTTGGTCAGATGACTCCCCAGAAACCCTTCATAACCGGTGATCAAAACATGCTTATTTTTCCAAAATTTATTCATTTTTTAAATCGTTATTCCCAAATAACCCAGGGAGCGCGCTTACGCAACCACATTTCGCTGAGTATATCCAATTCCCTCTGCGTATCCATGCACTGCCAGAAGCCATCATGTAAATAAACAGACAATTCTCCATCTTTAGCAAGTTTCTCCAAAGGCTCCCGCTCTAGGAAACAATTATCGTCATCTTTTAAATAGCGGAAGAATTTTTTATTAAAAACAAAAAATCCTCCGTTTATAAAACCTTCTTTTATTTGCGGCTTTTCGCTAAATTCTATAATATCTTTGCCCTTAATCACTAACTCGCCGAACCTGGAAGAGGGACGTACTCCCGTCACCGTGCCTATCTTCTTAGATGATTTATGATATTCTACCAGTTTTTTAATATCAATGTTGCCCACACCGTCTCCGTAGGTAACCATAAAATCTTCCCCATCGATATAATTTTCTATTCTTTTTATCCGGCAGCCGGTCTGGGCGTATTTACCCGTATCCACCAACGTAACATTCCAATCATTTTCCAGATGCTTACTGTGGAATTCCAACGAATTGCTGCTGCCTAATCGGATAGTAAAATCATTATTCATCGCCTCGTAGTTTAAAAAATATTCCTTGATCATTTCCCCTTTATAACCCAAACAAAGTACAAAATCTTTAAATCCGTAGTATGCGTATATTTTCATAATGTGCCACATCATCGGTTTGTCACCGATTTCAACCAGTGGCTTAGGCCGAATCTCAGTCTCTTCCCTTAAGCGGCTGCCTCTGCCGCCGCATAAAATTACTACCTTAATCCTATCCTTTTTCTCCATTGGCCCTCTCCTTTTTTAGATTGAATATTCCTAATAACAAACTGACCTGAAACCAGAATAATGTCGCCACCTTAGAATAATAAAGGTTTGTCTCGGTAAGGCCGTTTATCAGAAAAGCGATGATGCCCGCGACAATCCCCAGACTACTGATTTTTAAAAAGTCAGTGATATCTTTGCGTTTGTAAAAGAGGAACCATTTTTTAAAAAGCACGAACAATAACCAGAGAAAAACCGCCAAGCCTAATAATCCAATCTCTCCTGCCATATGCAAATATATATTGTGCGCGTAATACTGGGCATTTCCCGTAAATCCGGAGGTTTCTTTAATCTTATACTTTTGGTAATTTAAGCAATAGGTATTGACCCCTACCCCAATAAATGGGTGGGCTTTTATCATATTTAAAGATGTCTTATAAATGTTTATCCTTTCCTTATCCAGCAATACTTCCCAGAGCGAATCTCTACTCTTTACCCAATGATGAATACTTTTGGGAATAATAAAAGGCCCGACAACTAAAGTAATAATCAAAAGCAAGAAAATTAATTTATCTCTTTTTAACACACCCATAAACAATACTGCGGCTAAAAATCCTACTATTGCGCCTCGGGAAAATGTAAAAAAGAGGCAGTAAGCAGCTAGCGCCGCAAGCAAACTCAGGAGCAGCTTCCTTTTCCCTTTTAAATAATAAAGGGCTAAAGAAGCGCAGATAGGCAAAAGCAAGGCTAAAAATACAGCGAATATATTTGTATGGGGAAAGGCAGCCTTGAGGCGCGGCAAGCCAATAGCAAAATCATACGGTTTGTGCCTGAAAAAATCATATCCGAAATATAACTGATGAATAGCATCGAGAGAAGCGAGGTATAACCCCGAAATTATAGCAGTAATTATTCTTTTCAGATGACGGGAATCTTTAAGCTCATCGGCAAAAATAATAAGCAGGAAGCCGTACTTCACAAGTTTACCTATCCCCCCCATACTTGCTGATAGGCTTACTGAATTAATAAAAGAAATAAAGGAAAAAAAAATCAAAAACAGAAACGGCATATTAACCACGGTTCTCGGCGGTAGAAAATCCCTCTCTAAGACTTTCTTGGTAAAGTATGCAGAAATCATAAAGCCGATAAAGATATTTACCAGAGCAGAAGAAAAACTCGCTACAAATGGTATCGCGATAAGCGCGAAATAAATAAACCCGTTGCAAAAGAAAACGATTTTGTCTTTAGGCCGCATTTTCTCCTAATCTCAGCAGTAAATTTTTTACCTTGATTTCCGGCATAAAGCGAAAAAAAAGATGTTTAACCCTAAATTTTGCCAGCGGACGATATAACTCAATAAGTATTTTTATTATTTTTGATTGAAACATGTCTTTTGAGCGATGTTTATCTAAAAACATGGATGCGAAGAATAAGGAAGAAATCATTTTTTTTCGTTCTTTGGAATGCCAAAGGTTATCTCCGTAATCGGCGTACTGCCAATCCTGCAGTTTTCTTTTGTGGATAAATCCGCTATCCAGTGCCATCTGATAAAGATCGGTACCGGGATAGGGAGTATACGGACAGACGGGAGAAATAAGTGCGCGGGGGTTTTCTTTTATTAACTGGAAAATCAAATCTTTGGTTTTGCGGATGTCCTCCATTGTCTCTCCCGGAAAACCACACATAAAATTATACTGAAGAACGATATTATATTTACTCCAAATCCTATTAATCTTAATTACATCGCTAATCTTCAGATTCTTATTTACGTGCTTGAGTATCTTCTCGGAAGCTGTCTCCACTCCGAAATGGACTTTTTTCATCCCTGCTTTAACCAGTAAATTAAGATATCCTTCATCCATCTTTAAAGCGGAATTAATATTGATTCCCTGGACTTCCCAAAAAATCTCCAATTTTTCATCGACTATACCCTGGGCGATATCCCGCGCGCGTTTTAAATCGACAAAAAAATTATCGTCAATTACATAGAAACTGCCGATATTAAAATTCCGGGATAGATATCCCAATTCGCTTACCGATTTTTCCGCGGAAAACGCCCTCCAGCTATTATTGTTATATGCCGAGTTATAACAGAAACGGCATTGATTGGGACACCCGCGCGAGGTTTCAATATGAAATGTCCTGCGGCCTTTAAATATCGGCAAATATTTTTTTAAGTCTATTAAGAATAGGGGTAAGTCCGGCAGATCGTCCAAATGCGCGAATTTCCTTTTCGGATTTCTGATTATCCGCCCTCCTTCTTTAAACCAGATACCGGGTATGCCTCTTAAGCCTGTTTTATCCGCCAAACCCTTAACCAGTTCTAAAAAGGATACTTCGCCTTCCCCGATAACAACGATATCTATGTTTTCATCTTCCAGGGTAGAATCGGGTAAAAGGCTACTGTGTATTCCTCCCCAAACTACCGGAACTTTTGATATTTTTTTAACAAAGCTTGATATCTCTAAGGCATTCTTTATCTGGCGACCGGTCATTGAGGTGATACCTACGCAAATTGGATTCTCTTTGAGTTCGTTTTTAAGCCTTTTTTTCCAGTTTTTATCAACGCGGGTGTCGATTAAAACTGTGTCAAACTCCTTAGCGACATACCTAACAGTGGACAATAATGCCAACGGCAAAGAAGGGTGAGAGCGTAAATCATCCCAATCGCCCACCTTAGGCTGCACTAATACAACTTTTGCCATGAGTTTACCCTGCCATATTTCTAAAAATCGCCCAAAGATATAATTTAATATATTTCGGCGCGACCTTAAATAGGTAAAATTTAGATTTTCCTATAAACCGGCCCTTCCAGACCGTAGGGATTTCTGTTATTTTGGCACCGGAAAAATAGGCCTTTAACGTAATTTCCATAGATATTTCAAAACCCCGGCTTTTAATCTGAATACGGTCTAGTAAAGATTTTCTGTAAGACTTAAAGGAATTTGAGACGTCAGAAGTAGGAATCCCTACAAGATATTTTAACGACTTGCCAACAAATCTAGAAAAAAAAGATTGCAATACTGGGCCGCCGATTTTGCTCCCCTTTCGCATATATCGCGAGCCGCAGACAATATCAAATCCTTCCCGCGACTTTTCGTACATTTTATTTATCGTATCGGGGTCGTCGCATAAATCAGCCATCACGGGAATGAGTATTCCCGTTTTTGCCTGATTAAAGCCCGTCTTTAAAGCATTGGCAAATCCCGGTTCGTCGTCATTATTCACTAAACGGATATTATTATATTCTTGGGATAATCTGCCGACAATTGCCGCAGTATTGTCATTAGAATGATCATTGACAACCACGACCTCGTGCTCCTTATGTATGCCTGCCTCTATAGCACGCAGTGTAGCTTCTATAATCCCCTCTTCATTGCGTGCCGGTATAATAATCGAAAAATTCATTTTTTTATTTTGTAGATATGAATAGTGCCATTTTTAAATGCTAACTCGAAAACCTCCGGATGGCTGCCTGCCCAACCATCTTCTAAGGGAAAATCATCTGCCTTGCCGAGAAGTTGCGAATAAATAAAAAGATAATCCGTATTCTTTTTTAATAAATTGCTTAACCAAACAACATAATCAGCGCCTCCCCGGTAATTTTTGTCATCTTCAAAATTCCTGAATGGAATTTTTCCGTGATATCCCGAAACGTATTTGGCGTCTTTAAAATAATGTAATTTTGCCGGCTCGGTTTTATTGACGGAGACATAATAAACGTTATTTTTGAAATTTGTACCATATAACGGAAAGGGAACCGGCCTGCCAACATGAGCGATGTTATTGCCGCTTGTGTTTTCATTAAGCCAAACCCAAGCCTTGGCAGCATCCGGCCAAAAACCGGAATACTTTACCGTTTTTACATAACGCGGAAATTCATTTTTAATGTAATCCTTTTCCAAAACGACAAGTGCCGAAAAAATTATAACAAATATAAAAATCGAATATTTAATCAGGTTTTTGGACTTAATAAATCTGATTAAATAAGGAGAAGTAAAAAGAAATATAAAGAAAAATATAAATGAAGCGACTAACTCTGTGCGTTTGCCTAATTCGGCAAGAGAAGCAAACAGGCATATAATAATTAGCGTTTTAATCAGCGTTTTGGGCAACCTCAACGTTTCAGCCGCGTAAAAAGCGATAACCAGCGAAATTGCAAACATTGCATAGATGTAGCGTAAATTTGCCAAAGGAATAACAAAACGGAAGACTAAAATAAAAAGAAGCGGCAAAATTAAAAAATAAACCAAATTAAAATTTAACTCCCGCCTCCTTTTTATAAAAGCTATTGGTAAACCTAAAACGATAGCCGGCAATATGAATAAAATGGTCTGCGCTCCCAACCCCTCTGAAAATAATATCTTAACTAAACTGAAATCTCCTGGCCGTATGCCCGTGCGATAAATCTGGTTATCAACCACGCCCTTAAAAATAACCCGGTTAAACAGCTTAAAGTTTAGAGGATAAAATGGGTTGTTGGTCTGAATGAAGTTTCTGATATAGCCAAATCCACCTATGGCGACAATAAAGGAAACCGCCGTAATAAGAAAAAACAAAGATTTTTTTATTTTGACTTTTGTAAAACAAAAACGGGAGAACGGGATTAATAATAACATGGCTAAAGGTATGGCCGTAGTTTTTGTTCCCAATACCAACCCCAGGGCAATACTAAAAAGCAGCGAATTTTTTAAAGATTTCTCTTTATATAATAAGAGAAGATAGTTCAACGCTACAAGCAATAATGCCGCTACCATCACATCAACATATGCGATCTTCGTCTGTTTAAAATAATTGGGG
>Ga0315284_10001045_pt1 | contig 38772 bp, 62 predicted proteins | sample YL17G09_16_MG_FD_203696 | JGI IMG/M metagenome (GOLD analysis project Ga0315284, IMG submission 203696) | Sediment microbial communities from Yellowstone Lake, YNP, Wyoming, USA - YL17G09_16 | ecosystem: Environmental > Aquatic > Freshwater > Lake > Sediment | place: USA: Wyoming | collected...
TACCGACAAGTTTTTTCGACCCATAATAAATAGTCTCAGACATGTTCTAGAGTTTATGTTGTTCCAGATAAATAAACAGCCTGAAGTGCCGTGCGGGTATCAGTTCCTGATTGTATAACTACTGAAACCGATGGAATTCCAAATACTTCAATAAAGTCATTCGTGTTTAATAACCACACAACTTCTGAATTGGTACTCGAATTGTTAGCACCACCCGGGCAGTTATTATATGGAGTGGAACGATCAGCTCCATTCACTCTTATTGCAGCACCTAGGAACGTAAATGTACTAAGTGATTGTAACCGTGTCCGTATTAAATAATACCCAGATGGACCCGTAAGTGTGAAACGAGATGTGGACGTAAGAGTCCATTGAGTATTATAGTTTGTAGAGGGAAATGTGATGACTCCTGCGGCTGCTAAAGTCTGATCGGGTGAATTCTTGTATACAAAAAGTACTGGGAGTGAACTCTGTCGAATACTTCCAACAACGTCAAGTGCAGTTACTGGTGTTGTTGTCCCGATTCCAATGTTCCCAATACCGACAAGTTTTTTCGACCCATAATAAATAGTCTCAGACATGTTCTATTATTGTTCTAGAATTTATTAAAATAGGGCGTCAGGCGGAATTCTGACGTGAGCAACAAGCTCGTCATAGCCAAAATAAACACAGATCCGTCATTTTATCCACCAGGGACTTACGTTGAACCAGTCGCCCAAGACGGATTTGTTATAGTCCCAGTCCCAGATGATTTATGCTGGCAATGAATAAAAAATGAAGTCACCCAAGATGAAAATGGAAATTGGATTCTTTCAGAGAATCTCGAACAAAAAGAGCAGTTTTGGAAAGCATTTCGCCAACGTCGAAATGAACTTTTAAAGGCATCAGATTGGACCCAACTACGTGATGTTCAAAGTTCAGATGATTGGTCTGTATATCGTCAGGCTTTGCGCAACCTTCCCGCTTTGACAACGGACCCGACCCGGCCAGTGTGGCCTACACCACCAGTGTAAGCGCCTTTTCGATCAGTTCCTGAGTCGTACCGTTATTTTTGATGGTACAGGTTGTCTCGAGCGTGTCAATGTGCTGTTCGAACCCATGGTCCGGACCGTTGTCCCGAGTTATCAGAATCGTGATTCCGCCACGACGATGAATCTCCTGCACGTCCTGCTCGTACCGAACATCTGGGATCACGACATTTTCCCCGTCTCGAATGGCGTCAAACAAACGACGGGTGAAAAAGTCTGGACCCATGTGCATGCGCATCGTGTGTGTCAAGTGAACCATCGCGCGCCGGGGCGAAACACCCCATCGCGTATCCATGCACTCCTTCAGGTCCGTCTCCATCGTTTCGGGCGTCCACTCGTAAAGAGCCGCACAGGCATCCTTGATCGGCTGAGCCAATCGACGGAGCGTGTACCCGTGCACGACCAGCGCAGCCGCAACCGTATCCTTGCCGACGCGCGACCGTCCGACGAGCCCGACGATCGTCATCCTTTTACCTGTATAAAAACGTTCAGCTTTACATAGGCATGGGTCATTATGAAACGCTCGGTATTTCACAGGGAGCATCGGTAGATGAGATCAAAAAGGCGTACAGGGCACTCGCCCGCATAAATCACCCCGACAAGGGTGGCGACGCCGAAGAGTTTAAAAAGATTAATCAGGCGTACGAAACACTGAGTGACCCCGATGCCCGAGCGCGATACGACCAGTTTGGCGAGGATGGCCCACCACAAGGCGGGCCCGGGCCGGACATGAGTCACATTTTCGAGCAAATGTTTGGCGGTGGCGGAGGACGTCGACCGGGTGGCGTCCGCGGCGACCACCAACACGTCATCGAACTGACACTCGACGAGGTGTACACGGGTGTGACCAAAAATATGAAAATCACAACCATCCGACCGTGTTTCGAGTGTCTGATTGCGTGTTCGACGTGCGGCGGGACAGGCATGCTGAGTCACATGCAACACATGGGCATCATGGCCGGGATGTTCCAGAGTCCGTGTCAGGCGTGCCAGGGTGTAGGACGTGTTCCAAAGGGATGTCATAAATGTGACGGGAAACGTCACGTCAAAGAGACGGTCGCGATAGGCATTACGGTTCCGGCCGGCGTCCCGGACGGCCACGGCCAGCGAATCAGCGGGCTCGGTGATCAGCCTCGGACGCCAAACGAGCGCCCCGGTGATCTGATTGTTATTTTCAGGGTAAAGCGCCATCCGGTGTTTGAGCGCCACGGAGATAACCTCAAGTACACGTTGACAATTACGTTTGAAGAATCAGTCAACGGGCACGAATTTACAATTCCACATTTTGGCGGACCATTTAGTTTCAACACGATTGACCTGGGTGCGGCGATAGATCCGAGACGCGAATATCCAATCAAGGGACGAGGACTCACAAAGGACGGAACGCTCTATGTTCAATTCGACATACAATATCCACGCGACCCGAGCACGCGCTTCAATCTCGTTTCTCGAGAGCCTTAATGTCCTCTTCGAGGTTTCGAATAGTTTTTATGAGTTCTCTTCTTTGCACGAGATTTTCTTCTAGTTCATGTGACAACCTATCGTGTTCAAGGTCAAGACGGACAATTTCAATATCAAAGTGAAACTTGTGATGGGACAATAAAAGTTTAAGTTCATCCATTTCTATTACATTCATGGAATATTCATGGTGTGGATCCACGCGGGCGGCTGAGCGGCTTGCGGCACATAGGGCACGGCGGGCGGCGGGCAGCGTGGCGGTCAACCCAGGTTCCCAAGCAAGCCTTGTGGAACACGTGGCCGCACGAAGTCTTCTTGCGCGTCTCGGTCGTCGTCTCCTCATAGCAGATGGAGCATTCAGTTTCACTCGGTGTGATGAGCCCCTCCTTTTTTCCATGACTCCAGCACACGTTCAGACCCTTGAACGCCGAGCATTTGCAGGGGTCACCCTTGGCGGTCGTCTTGGTGCACTTCACCTTGGCCACCTTGGCCTTTATATGCGTGCGGCACATACCCTCGCTCGCCAGACACATATGCTTACACTGAGTGCCGTTGCGGTGGATCGCCGAACACTGCACCTTCGCAGGACGCGGAGGGACCCATTGTGGGGCAAACCATCCCACGCAAAACCGCACACCCATATCCCGAAATTCGTTTTGCATCTCAAAGGGAATCAAGCCCTGGAGGCTTCGCAGCTCGGTCAGCAGGTCATAGACGCGGGCGGTAGTGCTGTCAGTCATTGTGTCTGTGTGTCTGAATATACAGTGACGCGTGTGTGGCGCTGTAGACAAAACCTCATTTTTTTTACATGTCATAGATGCGCTGTGAGAGTTCTTCGTCCTGGTCTCGAACCTCGTAAGAGGGTTCGACTGGGCGCTGTTTGTGAAGTGCACGTGTGAGCTCGTTCACCGTATCCCATGCGATGCGGCACTCGATGCTGTCTTCGAAATTGGGACACAGAATTTGAGCATGGTCAATAGCCTGTTTCAACTTGCGACGAATCTGGACGCGACGGGACGGCAGTGGCAGTGGGCGCGCAAGGGCTACAATCCTGAGCATCATTTTACTTTTCGAGTCGTTTTTTCTTTAGGCGCCACAAAAGCCAGAAACCGGCCCATGACGTCATTTGTTTACACTAGGAATTTGTTTTTAGACTGTCCTCGTACTCCTTCTTTGCCTTGTGCTTATGGGCCTTATTTCGCGAGTTGACACGCTGACGATTCGGTGGCAGAGGAACCTTCACCTGTGACCAGGTCCACACGACACGTGTATTCGTATGACTGAGCGGGCTGCGCTCGTGCTTGACAAAGTGCCGTTCGGTGTGCAGAATAGCATTCACCTTGGCGCGCGTAAACCCTGTGAGGTGCGAGAGACGATGGGCAGACACGGGACCGCGCAGTTTGACGATATCCTCCATTAGTCATTACACGCACACATTCTCTAGTTGGTGAAACTCGCGCATCAGACGCTGTCGACACATGAGATACTTCGGTGAGGCGATGGCTAACCGAAACTGGGTCTGGATCAGGCGCGCCGCCTTTTGTTGATGAACAACAAGTGATTGAACCATGTCATCGAAAATCGAACCGGCTCGAATGCGACGCATGCAGGCGTTCATCGCCCGCTCAACCATGTCGTACACGTTACCGGTTTCGAATTCGTGCGACATGCAGAGCAGGCCTATCGGAATACCGTGTTCAATGATTTGACACATGTCGTTCCAGGCGTCAATGTCAAGGCCGTCCGGGATGGGCGTGGTGTCCAGCGCGCACGTAATGGTTCGGTCGACACCGATCGGCAGAAAGTTTGTGTGGGCGAGCATTCGTAGATTGACCGGGTCGATGGCATTTGTGAGATAGCGTGCGACGCCAAAGACGACATTGTTTCGTACGGCATCAAAGAGTGTGTCGATGTGGGCCTCCATTGTGGTTTGCGGCCGGTACATTTCGTAGTGTGACGGTGTGGACACAACCTTAAAATAAAAGTCGACCAATGATCGATTGGTCTACGCACCCAACTTATAATCTCGATCAAAAATAGAAACCACCATGTGTGATAGCATCGCCAATGGTCCCATTAGATCTTCTTCTTCTTCACGAAATCCGGTTTCCGTACAACTCGCTAATGTCCAGTCGACGAGCAAGTACCGGATGAAAGTGTCGACATATAGCACGGATTTTTTCAACACGTTTCAACACGGCAAGGCGGACGATGTATGGGACGAATCATTGACTTCCAGTGCGACCGTCACATGGGATTCAAATCTGAGCTCCGTCAACTGTCTTGTGACAAGCACGGTGGGTTCCAAAGTGATTCGCCAGACGAAAAACGTCATGCGCTACATTCCAGGTCGTCCGGCTGAGTTTTCAACCGCGTACTTCTGGGGAACGCCCGTGAGCGGGATCAGGAAGAGACTCGGGCAATTTGATGAAAATGATGGATTTTTCCTCGAACAGGACGCCACTGGTGAATACTACTGCGTTATTCGAAGCTCCACGACCGGATCTGTAGTAGAAAATCGTGTAGCTCGTTCGAGTTGGAACGGCGACAAGCTCGATGGGATCGGTCCAAGCTGTATCGTTTTGGATAAGAATACGACGCAGGTCATCGTCGTCGACTACGAATGGTATGGCGCCGGTGCCATAAAATTCAGTTTCGTCATCGGCGACAAGACGGTCATCATCCACACGTTCTATTCGGCAAATACTCTGACGAAACCCTGGTGCTCAACACCGTTCATTCCCATGCGCGTGGAGATTGAAAATGTGTCGTCAGTTCTGGGTGATTCCATGTTTCATTTTTCACAGTGTCATTCCAGTGAGGGGGCGTCCGACAATCTCGGAACACCCGTGAGTATATCGACGCCGATCACGGGCATCACACTAACGTCCGTAAACACTTTTTATCCGGTTCTTTCGATTCGACTCAAGTCGACGAACGGGAGCCTGCACTCTGTTGTTATTCCTCAAACTCTCCAGGAGGGTACGCTCGACAATACGTTCGTGTTTTTTAGACTCGTGTTGAATCCTACGTTGACCGGAGCCTCCTGGACCAACCACCCCACGGCCGAGAGCAGTGTTCAGTACGACGTGTCATCGTCGGCATACACGGGTGGAACAATCATCGAAGAGGGGTTTGCGGCTAGTGGTACCAACAACATTTTGCTCCTGAACAGAATACAGTCTGGAAATTTTCAGCTTGGTCGAACGACGCTCGGTACAGCCAGCGACATTTTGACAATCGTCATGGCGGCCACCAACGCAAACAAGAAGGGCATCGCCGTCCTGGGTTGGATCGAACAGCGATGAGTCTTCAGGGATACAAGTGAATGTGGCGCCGGCACGTTGTCGTTGTCGAGACGGTTTCAGTCAAGAAACATCTTTTCCAGTTTTACAAGTCGGTTCGCGCGCGTCTTTTCCTTTTTGAGACTGTCGACGTAGGTTGCCGCACGCTCCACATCGAGCTCGAGTTGCAGCGGCGCAATCAGACGCTCGAGTTCCTCCATGCGCGTCTTTGCCGGCTTGTTCACCGGTTTGTACTCCTTGAGTAGTTTCTTGGCCAGACGGTACTGCTCGAGCGCGTGAGGAACTTCGTCCGTGGCGTACTTGAGCTCAGCCTCAAACTCGGCCAGCTTATTATCGTGCCGCTCGCGCTTCTCGGCTTCCGACAAGCTTCCGTATGACCAGAATGCAGACCCGATGTGCTCTGGGCATGCGGCAGCGAGACCTGCAGCCGTCCCTGGAAACTCGTCGCGGATCATGTCGAGTTCGCGATGGGCGTCACCTTCGTAGTACTCGAGAACGTACTCGCGCGCCGAAGGCCACTTGGGAAAGCCTTCATAGTCAGACTCTTTGGCACGCCAACGGCAACCGTCCGCACAGTACACACGGTAGTTGTCATCGATGCCGAAGCAGATGCCCCAACCCATTTGTCTACTCGGCGCATGACTACTTTATCATTTTGAGTATTTTCACTAAACACGCACAGATGTGATGACGAATCAAAAAACTTTATTTTAGTAGAGTAGTATGGCGGATGATTCGCAACGAATCAAGTATGTGTTTGCCGATTCGACAAACAGAGACGTGACAATATATCCGTACGGAAATACGTTCACGCTCCACCTCACAAGTCCGCTTCACAGTGTGACCCAGGTGGATTTGGTCGCCGCTCGAGTCCCAAACACAATGTACAACCTGACGAACGGCACAAATGTTCTGGCTTGGTCAGACCTAACGACGACTTCAAACATTTCAATCCCGACAGGCTATTATTCGGCTGACGGTCTCGCCCAGGCGCTGACAAACTCGTCCGGTGTACTGTTCTCTATTGAATTTTTACCGTCCGAGGGCAAATACATGTTCTCGAGCAACGTTGCCAACTTTACAATCGAAGGGAAGACGTCCCAGATTCGTTCGATGCTCGGCATTGACTCGGGTATCCTTTCAAGTTTTTGGTTTGCGACGAGCGACATCTATGCACATGATCCAACGTACACTTGCCAAAGTTTGTACAAGACGTCTCGGATCGCCAATCTTTCGACGAACGAGTATGTGTTTCTGGACATTGAAGAACTTCGGACAACTTCCGTTCTGGATGCCAAAAAGTTGATTCAGGGAACGACCGAAGGTTCCACTATCCGGAGTACGTTTGGAATGGTTCCGCTGGACGTTTCGTCCGGGTGTATAAAAAACTATAAAGAGACGACCGATTACAAGCAGTACATTTTATACAATACGCCCATACCCAAGCTCGATCGTCTGACGGTTCGGTGGATTGACCGTTCTGGTGTTCCACTCAACTTTCAGGGGTTTGAGCACAATGCATTCACGCTCCGGATACACTGCGAGTATCACAATCCGCCGCCACCCACCCCACCTCTCCAAGATGTACAAATTCAACGTATAGTCGATGCCATGCAGTTTGCACCGCCACCACCCAAACCTCCTGATGAAAAAAGAGCGTTTGGCCGTTGGGTCATTGTTGTTTTAGTCATTTCTGTACTGGCTGCATACATTGCATATGTCAGATTGTTACGTCCGTTGGTCGAACGGCTGATGGCTCAGCCGCCTGTAGCAGCCCCAGTTTTCAAACCGAAAATAAGTTACTCCTGACGGGAGCCGTTCACGACACCCACGCGGCGCAGGGACATCATGATGAAGATGGCCAGCAGGGACGTGAAGATGGCGCTCAACAGGTAGTAGGCGCCGCCGTTACGGTTGACGTTCACCAGCTGGGAGATCAGGTAGCGGACAACGTCCATCCACGCAATCGCCGAGGCGAAGAAAAAACCAGCCGATGCAAACATGGCAGTCTGTGTAGTAACATCACTAACAAGAGCAAGAGACATTTTGATATTGACTGATAAAAAAATTTCGTTACTCGTCCATAAAGTCATCCTCCTCCTGGAGGATCACTGAGTACTTGACGCGTACCGGAAGTTCGTCGTCATCATCGTCATCATCGTCCGTCACATTAAATACATGAATTTCCTGATATGTTTCATAACCGTCCATTCATTCTAGTAGTTCCTTAGCTTTGTTGATTGCGGTTTTTAACGCCACTTCGGCAGGACTCTCTGGGTCCCACGAGTCCCACGACTGGGAACACTTGTTCATATTAAGGTACAACTCATCATCTCCTGTATATTCACTGAAAGGTTCTTCATCATCGTCCACCTCTTCGATAGAGTCGTCGTCGTCGTCGTCGTCGTCGTCGTCCGACAAAAGTGTACCAATGTGACGACCCGTTACATTTCGAGCCGCAAACATGAGTCCGAGAGCCATATCCCGTGCGGTCACGGTCGACCGACCACACGCCGTCGAATACTTGGCTGCGAGAAGCACCGAAGCTTCGAGAACAGGTGTGAGAATTTCTTCAGCCGCTTGTTCCATTTAGTGGGACAGGCACTGGAATCTCTATTGGAACGGGGACTGTTCCGATCGCTACGAGAGCATGGTTGTACAATCCATCACTGCGACATAACGGACACCGAATCGTGTACGTGCTGATTTGGCCTAGGTATGACCGAGTCAGGCGACGGGTGCAACCGATACAAAGCTCGTGACCACATGCCAGAGTTCGTTTGGTACTGTCGACCCGAAACATTTTTTCATAACATACAGGGCATTCAGCAATTTGTTCATCTTGGACGTTTGATGAAGCAAGTGTCACACATGATTTACATATCGACCTCGAGTCGCTGATGAGCGCCTCTTTACACAACGTACACAACCATGAATTGTTCAAAATATAAAACATTTCTCGGCGTGTTTCGTCATCTGGACAATGGAATCGTTTTAGGACACGTGGCCATTTTGAAACACCCGAATAGTACTTGACCGTGTAAAAACCAGAGACTGTTGTTTCCATAACCTTGAAGCGGACATCGTGTTTGTTTGTGTAGTTCATTTGGTTTTCAGGCGTTCATATTTTTTAAGAGTCATCGTCATCATAATACTCCTCTTCTTCCTGGTATTCCTCTTCTCCTGACTCTTCATCAGCTGAATCCTCGTCAGACAATTGATCCTCGTCTGACGGGACATAGTCTTCATCGTCCGAGTCGGTCATCTCACGAACCCACATGTCCTCACCGACTGAAACAAAACCGATAATTGATTCATCATTTGTGTTGAGGTATTCCGTCACAGATTCATCATCAATTTCGTATGTGTCATCCTCGTAGCGGTAAATGACTCTGCCGTGGTCGCGTTCGTTGGTTGGTGAAAAATACTGGATGGTATATGTTCCGTCGACATGTTCCTTTGTGATCCGAGCAATCAGGTTCGCTGGCTTGTCTGCACCGATATCGGTCCACACGCGAATGAGGCTCATTTTCTGGTCCAGGCATAGAAATTTTTATATACATAATCGACTCGATGATGAACGTTCGCACGCAGGACATCCTCTCATGAAAAGGGGTGGAAGTGTATGAGTGTGTGCGACCGTCTGGACCACCGTGACCTGGGCTGGCGGCTCGACTCGCGTGACTGGTTTTTGATTTTTGTGAATTTTGCAGTACCCTTCATGATGACCCGGCCGACTGCATCGTGTATTTTTGGCCGTCAGACCGAGACACGTCACCGGACCGCTCTGATGAACAACCGTCGAGAGGTCCCTGAGCAACTGTCGCATTGAGATGTCATAGGTTTGAGAAATCCGTTCAAGCATTTTGTTGACACGCTCATTGACACGCTTCTCAACCTCCTCCTCGATCAGGCGAGTAATTTGTTCCATTCATTGACAAAAGTCTCACATCCTTAAAAAGCTGTCTCTATAGAAACGTATGTGGCGGACGTTTGACTTTACTGATGTAACCCATGCTGGGTGCCGCAACGGCACGACGAAATTTTCGGTCAACACGAAACCATTGCGGTTTCAGGTTCCACGTGGCCGGGTGTTGTTCGGAGGTCTTTCTGGATACAAATCAATTACGGTCGAGACGACAGACGAGTTTGCCGAGTGGTGGCGGACTGAACTCGAGCCTGTGCTTGCGTCAGGTCTTTCTCCATTCAAGTCGAACATGACCGGGAAGAATCTTCGGATGAAGGTTGATACTTCGACTCAGGTGTTTGACCTGAATCGGAACATCAAGTTTCCGGAACTTGTTGAGGGTACGTTTGCGGGTATGACGGTGTCATGTATTGTCGAAATTATCGGAACGTATTTTTTTCAAGAAATGCACGGTTTGACGTGTCGCATCTATCAGTTGGTCGAGAGGCCACTTTCTGACATTCCTGAAGAGGAAACCGACACGAGTCAACTCAAAGGGTTTGCATTTCTTACATGAGACGACGACGGCTCAGGATGCCCTGCAGGGTCGCGTACGTGTTGATGCGGCGGCGAGTGGGTGGGGCACCGGTGCTGTACTTGGACTTGGACTTCATACCGTACGGCACCTTGTTGTGTGGCATGACCACAAACTTGCTGGCGCCACGGGTGAAGTGGGTCGCCTTGGGGCGGTAGGTCCGGCCGCCACCCGCCGTACGGGTAAACAGCTTACCGTTCTCGGACTTGAAAACACGCTTGGAGCCAGCCAAGAAGCGGGTTGCCTGGTGAGTCATTTTTAATCTAGACGCATATTTTTTTACATACTGCCGTGGATCTGTTTGGTCGTGGCATACAATGCCTTCCCCTTGGCACCGACGTTCATGAGCACCATCTCGCCCGCCTGGATACCCAACTGAGCGCGGGCCTTCTCGGTCGCCACGGCCCACGGGTTCTTCTTGCCCTTCTTGGCAGCCTTGACGCTCACAATCTCACCGGACACCTTGGACACCTTGAGCTTCTTCTTGGTGAGACCACCTGCGGTGTGAGCGGCAATGCCATGTATAACCTCCGCGCGAGAACCAACAGCCTTCATTTAAAGAGGACGAACATTTTTTTAGTGTATGAACAGACAGTATGGGTGAGTGTGCAGTGTGTTATGGTGAATATGGTCGCATGCGTCAACTGGTGTGCGGTCATGAATTTTGTTCCAATTGTATATGTAATTGGTACACCAAGGGTTCTGGGAACGGGTGTCCGATGTGTCGTCGGCCCATTTACTTTCGAGGCCTTCGTAACATGCGTAAACAATGGGACGAAATTTCATGGCGCGAAAAGGCGGATGAATACTTTGCCGATGCGTTCGATTACATTTTTGAAATTAACGAAGGTATTCCCAAGTATTTTCTGATGGAGGATCTTCGGGACCTTGAAAGCACATATCAGGTGCTTATCGAGGACCACGCCGACCTGGACGAAATTGAATACATTATGTACGAGCCGGACGAATACTATTTTTCGATCCGTCGGTTTGGCCGCGAACGCGACAAGCCGTATGTGGATTTTATTCCAGAGAAGCCACCAGTCATTCGACCGGTCCATGTTGTTCTGCCGTGGTGGCTTTCAATATAAATTGTTGTTCGAGTTGTTACGACGACGTTCGGGTGTAATAACACGACCGGTACGTCTCATACCATGTATGACGCTCGCCCGTACAGTATTTGGATACATCCGAGTCATACATGTGTGACCCGGGCAACTGAACCACCGTCTCCGGGTCGAAGCGATTTGTCCCAAAACCCGTGACATGCCTGCCTGATGACGACCGCGAGCAATCTTTATCAAAAGAAGAGGATTTGCATTGATGATATTTCTCGCGGTACGATTTGTCGCGCGCAAAATTGCCAAGTTTTTACCGGACAGACGCATCAGTACACTGTTGGTCAAATAGGCTGGACGACGGTTGGGCGAAGGACTCTTACGTCGGGGTGAAGGTGTCATTTTATTAAATATGTACGATAAAAAAACGACGCTTCGTAATGAAAATGACAAAGCCTCTGCTGCTTTTGGATGTTGACGGCGTGCTCTTGCGTGACAAGCCCCTGCTTGACCACGTCCGTTACAATGTAAATGCATATGTGGCAAAGAAACTTCCGAATGTAAGGAATCCAGGTCGTGTAAATCAAATTTTGTACAGTCGATACGGTCATACGGGTCGTGGACTTTTTGACGCGTTCAAAGTCAACACGTCGGATTTTACCGAAAAGGTGTACGACCGGGCACTCATGGCTCACCTATGGGAGGTGCTTTCTGGGACTGAGTTTCAACAAGAGGCGTCCGAAATTCACAACCTCACCGATGAGTGGGACGTTCGACTGTTTTCAAACGCACCACTTATTTGGACGCTACCAGTCGCATCGGCTATAAATGATGAAGTAAAGGTGTCCCGGAGTAATTTTTACTTGAAACCTGATCCGCGCGCCTATGTCAAGTTTCCACAAAATCGCAAAAAAGTATTTGTCGACGACTCGATTATGAATCTTCGTACGGCAAACTATATGCACAAGTGGACTCCTGTTCATTTTGAATCGAATATTGACAAAACGAATTCTGAATTTGCAAGTATTTCATCTATTTGGGAACTTGGTTTGTTCTTAAACTCGTATCTTTTGTAAAACATTATGCAATAAATTTTTTTGGCCGGATAGCTGTTGGGGCGGATGCAGATGTCGATTTGCGTCCATATAAAGACTTTCCATTATGACGGATAACATACACTCCCTTGAGAGTTAAGAAAAATTGACGACCTTTTTTATTATAATAAGGTGTTGCTATTCTGGGAGCCAGACCCATCTTCTTTAATAGGGCCGCTCGACGGGTGAGTTCAGGGATTTTGGTGCGATTTATGAGAGCTTGACGACGGGTGAGTTCGCGCATCAAGAGCAGACTGGCAGAACGTTTAGACATTTAAATATAACTCTTATTTATTTCACGGAATGGAACATCTTTGCAATCGTCCGCAGCGTCATCTGACACATCCCTGGAATCTGGATCGCAAGCTTCTCGTCGGCGAGCACATCTGCACATACACGGGACTTGGTCACCTGGAGGTCGACGATACTCTGTTCAACACTCGGGTACTCGTCCGACACATTCTTATATATGAACTTCTTCACGACAACCGCCCGCTTCTGTCCGGTGCGATCCGCTCGACCGATCGCTTGAAGCTCAGTGGCTGGATTCCACGCCGGTGCCATGATGTACACGCGTGACGCCTCTTGAAGGTTGAGGCCGACACCACCCGCCTTGATCTGGATGAGGAACACTGCATTTGGGCCCGCTGTACGGAAGTGTGATATGCGTTCTTCGCGGTCCTCTTTGCCGACGTGGCCGTCAAGTCGAAACACTGGAATATTTTTTGCGACCAAAAGTTCCTGAATGCGGTCCGTCTCGGATGTAAACTGAGTAAACACGAGCGCCTTTTCATCCGGGTGCGACTCGATCATATCCGTGAGCGTCTCGTGCTTCTTCGAGCGACCCGTGAACGGGTCCGGGTCGGTTGAATTTTTCGTCGCCATCCCGTCGATGAAGAGTTGTGGCCAGATCATCGTTTGGCGGATCCGCAAAAGACACTCGAGCACAACCATAGAGTTCATTCCGGTCACTCCGCCTTTGAGGGTTTCGCGGCCGGCCATGAACGCTTCAATGTACAGATCGCGTTCTTCAGGGTACATGTCCAGTTCGACATTTTCAAATGTAGCTGTCGTAACGTTGCGCGTGCGTCGCAATACATATTTGGATCGAACCTCGTCAGTCGAACGCGCCACAGTCCCTGCGGATATGCCGAGAAAACCGCACAGAGCGACAAAGTCTCGCATGCTATTGAACACAGGCGTACCAGAAACGATCCAGCGTACGTCAGCAGGAAGACCCCGCAAAGTTTTGTGCGTTTTGGATTTAGGGTTGCGAATCTCGTGACCTTCATCCAGAATAATTCGTCCCCAGTTGACGTCAGCGGGCACGTCCGCCACCACAGAATACGGCACCAGAACGATGGATGCAAGGCGCCATACGCGACTCGGCCCATCAAATACATGGACGTCAAGCTCAGGAGCGAATCGGTCAAGTTCTTTGCGCCATTGACCAACGATAGATTTGGGCATGACGATGAGGGTGTTCTTAATACGATTACGACGGATAGTTTCGATAAGTTGTAAAGTTTTTCCCAGACCCATTTCATCACACAAGAAACCGCCAGGCGTGGACCCAGCTTCGCGACCGAGCATCCACGCGACACCAGCTTCTTGGTAGTCAAAGAGAGCCATGGAAGAACACCTGTTTGCATATACAGACCATATGGCTCTTCGCCTTATGTTGTTGACAGGACCCACTTTTTTCTGTACAAAGTATAACATGAATCGCAACGCAATTGCGAACAAAATTTATGCCGAGTTATTTGGTGGTCCGGCTCCGGCTCCGGCCCCGGCTCCGGCTCCGGCCCCGGCTCCGACTCCGGCCCCGGCTCCGGCCCCACCTCGTGTGCAACAAGTAGGAAGAGGTTTGATGGCAACAGGCAAATTTGTAGGAAGAGGTTTGATGGCAACCGGTAAGTTTGCAGGAAGAGGTTTGATGGCAACCACCGGAGGACTTGCGAAAGCTGGACGTTCTATCGCGCTCAAAACTGAATCTCTTGAGCAAAAGCTTGTTCGGGCCCAACTCAATCTGGAAAATATGAAGAAACATAAAAATGCCGGTAATACAGGTATTACAAATCAAAGTATTATCAACAAGCAAGTCTTCATTGAAGGGCTCAAAGGGAAGGTTGCAAAAAAGGGGTTGTATCAAAACAACAAGTCGACTCTGAAAACGAACAACAAGTCGACTCTGAAAACGAACAACAAGTCGACTCTGAAAACGAACAACAAGGCACCTAAGGTTGTCGAAGGTGTCACGATGACCGGAAATGGCCGCGGAGGCCAACAAATTATTTTTGGAGGCGGTGCACCGGGTCAGGCTCCGGCGGCTGCGGCAGCACCGTACCCCTTTCCTATGGCAGGTCAGGCTCCGGCAGCGGCAGCACCGTACCCTTTTCCCATGGGCGGCGGTGCGGCACCACATATTTCCGTCAAGGTGAACGCGCGTGGTCCAAACGTCGGTATGCCGCGCGGTCTGAACGTGCCGCCCCCATCTCCTTCCCAAGTGAACATGGTTCAAAACGCAGGTGGTCCCGTGGCTATTCGTGAGGCCGTCACGGCCCTGAAGCGCGCAAACGGAAATATCAATACGGCAATGCGAGCGACGGGCCTGCCACGTCAGACATTTACGAATGTAAAAAATTTGGGTGGTGTCAACATCGCGCCGCGCATCGCAGCCTCAGTCGTCAGACACAGAAAGAGACGCACGACAACCAAAAAGAAACCGACCCACAAGGTCCGCAAGCCTTCCGTCCGAACAAATCGGATAAAGAAGGTGGTACATAAAGTACCACGGAAGAACCTCGAGCATTTCGTGCTCCTATGGGCGCTCAGACGCAAACGCTAAACTCGGACACGTTCAAGTACATTATGACTTTGGATTCAATTCGCCGAAAATACAAAAACGTCCCCTCATGGATTCGAATTACAACAATTACCATGACGTGTCGTTTTTTTGCGGACCGAATTGACATTGCAAAGATTAAAGAATATTTCACGACGAATAATGATGTTCGTATTCGTCGGACCGGGGCGCTGACCGACGGAAACAAATGGACCATGCGCGAGTCTGCATCCGAGTTTTATAATCAGGTGACGATCGGCTACGAAGATGCCTATACAGTCAAGGCGATCAAGGTGTTCCCGAACGGTTCGTTTCAGGTTGCAGGTTGTGCCGACCTGACGGATTGTCGGCGCGTGTGTGAGCAGCTCGGACATATTCTCGGTTCAATTTTTGATCATCCCATGCCGGCTGATGCATTCAGGGTTGTGATGATTAACACAAACTTTGCAATGAATCAGATGGTGAATTTGATGGAGATTTTCGAAAAGCTCGGGCGGTCGAAGAATCACCGATTTGAGGTGTCGTTCAATCCAGATCGGTACTCGGCCGTCAAAATTAAGTTTCAGCCGCGACCGAACATGAAACAGGTGACAGCGAGCGTGTTTAGTACCGGCAAGGTGATAGTGACGGGTGCAGAAACTCTTCAAGAAATTGTGTTTGCGTACGATGTGCTGAACTCTGAGTTGCTCAACGTGACACCTGAAACGACGGAGGACCCGACGAAAAGTATTTTTATGGGTGCCGAGTTTGGAAAGTGGGTCGATGCACTCACGGCTCGGGGTGTTCGCGCATGGACTTAGACTACTTCGTCATTGACTTCGCTAAAATTGGCTGTCGAGCCACCGTAGACCGACCTGCCCGCCAACGACAAGAGCTGATCGGCGATCCGGCGCATCCCAGGAGAAGAGGGGGTAGGGGGACCAGACATTCCAGAGATTTTGAGTTCTAAATGATTTTGTAATTTACGTTCGATTGGATTTCCTTGTTCGAGTGCCGTGTTGAATTCAGAGAAGCATTCTGATAAGAATGGAATGCCTTCCGTGACGCGTTGTTCACGTTCGATACTGAGTTCTTTTGAAATTTTCAGAGCCAGGCGTTTGAAAATAATCGACGACCGAGTCGCGTTTGTCATCTTTTCGTTAATTTTCATGAAGAGCTGGATCGAGCCAACGACGCCTGTACCGGCACTGAGTACCGCATTCAGAATACTGACATATTCTTGACTCAAGAATGAATTGAGACATATGGCCGTCAGTGCATTGACTGCTGATACAATCAGGATAGGGATGTTAAACTTGGATGAAAGTTTATTGTAGTAGTGATAGTCTTTTAAGTTGTGTTCGCATAAAAGAAGACTTTGCTTCTCCATTTTTGCAAGATAGACTTCTTCTTTCGGGTGCCACACGTCCGTCTTTGTCATTAATTTTAACGCACTTTTTTTCTGTCACCAGAGTAAATGTCGACGCGCCTCGGAATGGGTGATGGCCGGTGTTTCACAGTCTATGACTCCACCCGCCTGTATAACGATATGATGATGCAGAAGCAGAACATCACGTATGAGGATAATCTGTCTTTCCGTCGTTACCTTCAGGAGAAGGGTCCGGATGCTTTTTTCGTACCAGCGAACGCGGCCTGCAGCCCCCCTGGGTTTGCTGCCCAGGGAAATTCTGGCAACTAAGTAAATGAATGAGACGTACAGGATAGATCGGTACGTCGCAGCAAAAAAAAGATATATCAAATCGCTTGCCGAGACGGAAAAGTTGAAGCGCGAAATGAACAAGGCGGCCCATCTGTTGTTGGGTCACGGTGCAAACAATACAAATATGACACATATTCAGCTCAATTTTATCAACACTATGATTCAACGCGAGAGACGGTATCGTATGGCCAATCGTGTGTTGGCGCGGTCGCTTCCGAGAAATCTGCGTAACCGAATTATGAACCGTTAAAAAAATAAGTCGATACATATGTAATGCATATTGTGATTGATGGGAATATAGGTTCGGGCAAGACGACCCAGTTGGATATGCTCGAAAAGAATGGTTGGTCCGTCAAGCGTGAACCGCTTGACGAATGGCCGTTGGATCTCTTTTACAAAGACATGTCCAGATGGGCACTTTTACTCCAAATGAAGATTCTGCAGACACTCCGCCCCGTTAGAGACGGTGTCACGGTGTACGAGCGGTGTCTTTTGAGTACACGTCACGTCTTTTGGGAATACTTGCGGTCAAAAAAGCTCATCACTCCAGAGGAGGACAGTGTCTATCAGAATGCATACGAGCGATATTTATGGCACCCAGATGTATATATCTTTCTGGCCAAGTCACCCAAGACAGCCTTTGAACACATTCAGAAGCGCAAGCAGGTTGGCGACTCGCGGGTGACACTCAAATATCTGGAGGAACTCCATACTCTCTACGAAAAGATGCTCACGAACGTTCCATGTCAGGTGTACGTCGTGTCGACTGAGGGGCGTACGCCGGCCGAAGTGTACGCCGAAGTTTCTACGATTTTGTCTCGCTACACGGTAAAGGATAAGAATGGCGTGTACTGCCATAACAGCTTCAGGTCGAAAGTGTCGCAAAGGACCTCTGTGCCATGTGCACAAATTGCAAACGTGTGTCGTCTGTCTTGAGACAGTCCAGACAAAAGACGCCAAGAAACTCAATTGTCGTCACGTGTTTCACCCAGCCTGCATCACAAATTGGTTTGTGATGTCTGACGAGTGTCCAGTCTGCCGAGCGGATCAGGGTGACGACCCACTCATTGTCTTTAAAAAACGCATCGAGGATGGTGTCCGTGTCATATACCAGGATGCGATCCAGTCCCTCGAGGAGGATGTTCACCGTCTTCAGACGCGGAGACCGCGGTCACTTTTTCCTCGTCGCTTATCGTATGCCGGAACAGTGCTCAGCAACAACCCGCCAGGGAATGCAGTGTAAACGCAATTCCCGAACCGGTACAAACCTGTGCGGCCTGCACACCACAACCTCAGCAGGTCAATGTCCCGTGTGTCTCGATACCATGCGTACACAGACTCGTACGCTCACATGTGGCCATACGTTTCATCTTCGGTGTCTCGATCGATGGAAACGAATGTCTCGAACGTGTCCGATGTGCCGAGTTCCATTTGACCAACCATCGTACAAGGTGCGCGTGTCTGTCCAGCGCACATCCGACGGGGAAACAGCCTCACATACATATAACACCAATAGTGTAGCGGCACTCGTATCAACCTTCGGTATCGACCCCTTTACGGACACTCGCTTCGTGACTGATATATTTTTTGACATTGACACAAACGAATCCGTCGAGGAGGTGCTGCATGAACTTGGTCTTAGAATGCCAGTCTCGGGGTCATCATCAGACTCTGTGTCCGGGCCCGAGCCCGCGACCGCGCGAGCGCCGTCCGACCCGCACGACATTTGACACAATAGGCCGAACAAAACTTGCTGTAATTCAGTCCGGGATAGTTACGATTGGCCGTCATGGGGTTCTTTATAGTATTACCTGCCGCGTCGACAATAACCGGGCCGCCACCAAAGCCCTGTTTGTGTGACCAGAGTTTGATGGGCAACGAAATAACCTTCCCGGGTCGAAGACGACCCGTCCGGACCATTTCATTCAGGTGATTCAGTGTTCGGAGCTCCTGGTTCGCCATTGCAATGCGGCCGTTAGCCGCAGAGCGTGCCCGGTGCGCCTTTGTGTACGCAGCTTTGACCGCTGTCTGTGTGACCCGAAAAAACTTTGCGACGCTCTGCACACTGTCTCCGGGTCGTATGCGGTACTCGACACGACGAGCCTCGCGGTACCAATGGAAATCACCACCGTTCGGCGACACAAAGTTCATCACTTTGTAGTAGCCAGCCCGACAGGGAGTAGTCGCCCGAGGAATCTGATATGCCAGTCCTTTATAATCCTCCAGAACGCGCTTGGCAATACCGTCACAGGTCCGAAATGTCAAACCCCAGGCTTTGTCGTTGGACATGTCACCCGGAACATTCTTGTTTGAAGATTTTGGGTTGTTCAGGTCGAACGCATAGTCGTAACAATTGTCGTGCCATACACCTTGTGTCCCATACGGTGTCCACTTGAAGACGACCGAAGAACACATACGCGCCATTTTATTCTTTACGTATATTAAAAATGCTCGGTATCATTTCTTCCCGTAACACTAGTGACCTACTGTACCAGCTGACCATCTTCTTGTTGTTCGTCATCATTATGACTTTCATCCTCCGGTTCCTGTGGAACTCGACGATGGTCAAGCACATCTCGATTCTGCGCCAAGTCGAGACCCTGCAGGAAACCTTTCTGCTCGCGCTCGGTATCGCGCTCTTCAGATTGTAAACAAAACTTTAAATTCGGTCGCCCAGGATGAAGATGCCACAGGATCCATCATTACCGCACCATCATCACTATAGGCTTCATACACGTACGGAAATTCATACAAATTAAACACCATAAGTCCGTCGTTCACAATGTCCAAAGTTACTGGACGACGAACTTCATGAAATCCTTCAGGCCGAAAATTATAGAGCGTGCACGTCGTTATATTGTACACAATTCCTTTGTTGAGTTCAATCTTTGGCCAGGATTTGATCCGCCTCGGTAAAAGCCCGAGTTCTCGACGCGTGTCAATGTCCGTAATGTATTCGAGTATTCTTTCGTTCATAGTGCTCATAGACGTCTCGGCTCTATCAGCCCGAACACATCTCGCACGCCTCTGGATTTGCGAGCGAACACGCCAGGATTTGTTCCTTGGTTGGCTGGACTGGAGTCACGGTGACTTGTTGTGGCATCGCCTTGGCACGTGTTCGCAAATAATAACACCCCGTCTTGAGACCCTTCTTCCAGCCGTACATGTGCATTGATGACAGCTTTGCCAGAGTTGGATTCTCCATGAAAATGTTGAGCGACTGACTCTGGTCGATGTAGGCGCCACGGTCGGCCGCCATGTCCAGAATAGACTTTTGGGGAATTTCCCATGCCGTTCTGTAAATCGCCTTGAGCGACTCTGTAATATTCATTTGCTGGACTGACCCGCCATTCCGAATAATCTCCATCTTCATAGCCGGGTTCCACATGTTCAATTTTTGGAGGTCCCGGACGAGGTGTTTGTTAATCATGACAAACTCGCCTGCGAGTGTACGGCGCAGATAGATGTTGGTGGTGTACGGCTCGAACGCCTCGTTGTTCCCCATGATTTGGGCGGTCGAAGCAGTCGGCATGGGTGCCACGAGTAGAGAGTTGCGTAGACCGTGCGTCTTGATAGACTCTTTCAGTGCGTCAAACGGATGCTCTGGCTTGACATCCCACATATCAAACTGTAAAATCCCCTGGGATGCCGGTGAACCCTGGAACGTTTCGTATGGCCCCTCTTCCTTTGCCAGTTGACACGACTCGAACAATGCGGAATGGTAGATGGTTTCAAAAATTTGCTTGTTGAGCGCGCGCGCCTTGGGCTCATCGAACGACAACCCGAGCATCATGAACACATCCGCGAGTCCCTGGACGCCGATTGCAATAGGACGGTGACGCATGTTCGACACTCGGGCCGCTTCAGTCGGGTAATAATTGCGGTCAATGACCCGGTTCAGGTTACGCGTCACGACGCTCGTCACTTCGCACAACTTAGCAAAGTCAAAGGAGGGACTGACGATGTCAGTCCCGACCCGCACAAATGTCGGAAGACAGATGCTCGCCAGGTTGCACACGGCCGTCTCGTCGGGCGTCGAAACCTCCATGATTTCAACGCATAAATTGCTCGACTTGATTGTCCCGATGTTCTTCTGGTTCGTCTTTCGGTTGGCTGCATCCTTGTAGCACATGTACGGCGTACCAGTCTCGATCTGTGACTTGAGCACGGCGTCCCAAATCTCGCGCGCCCGAACCTTCTTCTTGTACCGACCCTGTGCAATGTACAGCCGGTACAGTTCGTTAAACTCTTCACCGTAGACATCCTGGAGACCCGGTGACTCGTTGGGACACATGAGGTGCCACTCGCCGTCCTCCTCCACCTTTTCCATGAAGAGGTCCGGGATCCAGAGCGCCGTAAACAGGTCGCGACACCGAGCCTCTTCGTCGCCTTGATTCAGACGCAACTCAAGAAACTCAAGGACGTCGGCGTGCCATGGCTCGAGGTAGAATGCAAACGACCCCTTTCGCTTCCCGCCGCCTTGGTTAATATACCGTGCAGTGTTGTTGAACACGCGGAGCATGGGCACGATACCGTCCGACTTGCCGTTCGTTCCCTTGATGATTGTGCCGTTCGCTCGGATGTTCGAGCAGTGGACGCCGATGCCACCAGACCACTTGGAAATATGGGCACACTCCTTCAGTGTCTCGAAGATGCCCTCGACCGAATCGTCCTTCATGGCCACCAGGAAACAGCTCGACATCTGTGGGTGATTCGTACCGGCGTTGAAGAGGGTCGGCGTCGCGTGCGTGAAAAACTTTTGGGACATGAGGTCGTACGTCTCCTTGACGCGCGGGTAGTCGTCACCGTGAATGCCGAGCGCGACACGCATGAAGAGGTACTGGGGCCTCTCACCATCGTTCAGATAACTGCGCTGAAGCGTCTTGATACCAAAGTATCCGAAGGTATAATCACGCGAGTGGTCAATCCATGAATCCATTTCAAGCTTCATGCATTTCATGAAGTATTCGGAAACGATACCCTTGGAGTAGAGACTGAGCATCGCATCCGAAAAACATTTCGGAGTTGTTTTGTGCATGTTTGATACGACGATTCGTGTCGCGAGCGTTTCGTACTCTGGGTCCTCGGTGATCATACCGATCGCCACCTCGGCGCTCAGCGTGTCAATCTCTTCGGTTGAAATACCATCGTACATGCTCGCGACGGTCTTCTGGGCCACCTTGTCCGGTTGAATCACGAGTGCCGGTGTCATGATACACAGTTTGTACAGTCGGGCGGTCACCTTGTCGAACAGCATTTCGGTGATTTCGCCGTTACGCTTCTTGACCTTCATCTTCTTCTTGCTTTGAAGCAGCTCATTTTTTTATACAGGCATGTAGATAAATGAGCAATAAGCTGTTTGCGACTCCGCTCAGTGAGGCGTTCTTTTCGCCCTTCAACCGTGAATACCTTCATGGTGCTATTGTTCGTAGTGTCAAGACCAAGACGGGTATGAACATCGACCGTCAAAATGATGCTGATCTCCAGGCGCTCATGCGCAATGTCTATCAACATCTCGTATCTAAACCGGACGACAAGTCTGAAATGAAAAAAATGAACGACATTGTTGTCAAGGAGGCGACCAAGACCATCAGCACGGGTGTCCTCCAGCAGCTGTCCTATATTGATTACATTTCTAGCAATCCAGTACCGCTCGCCATGCCGGTCAGCACATCAACTGCCGGGTTTAAAATGAATAGTCAGTCGCCAGGATTGTGAAAAAAAAATGAACGATACCATTAAAATGGACAAGCCTGTCGAAGAGAAGAAACCATTCCCTCGTTGGGCAATTTTCATGATTGTCGCTTTTGTCATGCTCGTTGCAGGAGGTGTCGCTTTTATGATGTACCGTCGTCGTGTCGGTAACATGGCAACTCCCATGAATGCTCCAGGCATTAACGCCGGTGTCGGTGCGAACGCCGGGTCCATGCCTGGTCCGACGACTGGCGCGAACACCAATCCGACGAGCCTGAATGCAGGCGGTGCTCCTCCCGCCGGCGTGAATGTTCGGGCGGCCGTTAACCGTGTTTGAGTTGCTGACCAATGTGAATCATTCCGACAGCCAGAATGGCCAGGGCGACACCTAGCCATTGGATCGGATGTTGGAAGCGTTCACCGAGTATAAAATAGGCGGATGCAGCACCGATGATTGTAATCATGCCTTCCCATAACGCCGTCACAATCAATACATTTTTGAGCGCAAACGCCCGAACCAGAAAGAACAAAACAACAACGTATCCTAAGATACCAAGACCCAAATGGTGGTTCGCAGAATTTCCCGACTCTGCAAACCATTTTAAATTAAAGTTACCGAATGTCTCGGCGCACGACATACATAGCACCTCGAACAGTACCATCTTACTTCTTTAAAGATATTATTGTCAGTTCTGATACAATGAATATGACCATGTTGGCCGAGTTTTTGTCCGACGTCATGATTCCACAGCATGTTGCTTTGCCTGAGGCTCCAGAGGTGACTCTTTCTGAGGATTGGAGTCAGTTTGAAGAGACACTCGGGAAGTACAAACATCAATACAACGAAAAGCTCACACTGTTTCGCATCAAGGAGGCTGAGATTGTTCGCATGTCGAGTGATATTTCAATTCTTCAAAATGCATCGACAGTCCTGAACACTCCAGAACTTCAAGAGAATGTTTCCCATACAGTACAGCATTTCAAAGAGACGTGTGGGTTTGAGACATTGCGTGACGAACTATCTGAATTGAACGGTGAAATCAAGGCGATGGAACAGATACTCATGAACACAAACGCCAGAAAATACAGCCAGTTTACGTGCTCAATTTGTATGGAGCGCATGGTTGATACGTTTTTTGACCCATGTGGTCATTTGGCATGCGAGACATGTATCGGTCGCACACGTTCAATGTCCTGTCCTATGTGTCGTACGACTATACAGGCGTTCAAGAAGATGTATCCGACGATGGGTTAATTTTCTGCCCCGTTATCAAATGAACGACGAACCTCCACGGTGGACGAAATGGGTTCCGGTCGCGGTGTTGATGGTTTCGTTATTATCGTTCATGTTTGCGCTCACGGTGCTGTACCCGTGGCACATTGAGCACTCGGCTGATTTTCTAAACTTGTCCAGAAAAATTACAAGCCTCAAGTAATGGAAGATGAACAGCAGACACCAGTGTGGCTCAAGTGGCTGCCGTTCGTGGCACTCGGGCTCAGCGTGACCATACTACTGTTCCAGGTGCTCGTGCTCCACCAGTGGCACGTGAAGCTGTCGAACCAAATGGCATATGTCACCCGAAAAGTTTCTACTATGTAAGTAATGCAATCAGCACGCCAGATCGCCTACGGTTTCATCATTTTTTTCATCATCGATCGCCTGTCCCGGTTAATCAGTGCCCAATGGGCCATCAAGAAAAACTTGACCGAACTCGAGACGGAGCGTATGCGGTGTGCGATTGAGCTCATCGCCTTGTTTGTCGCGCTCGTCGTCTTCACACCGACAGAGGTGAGTGACGCGATCACATCCCAAATTGACTAATAAAAGCAGACAACGCTTAACATACAAGATGAATTCTTACAAAGAGCAGACGTACGAGTTGTGTCGTACAAAAGGTTGGGACAAGGCGCCGGTCAGCACCGTCTGGCTCCTCTTCACAGAAGAGATTGGTGAGCTCGCATCGGCAATACGGCAGTATCAGCGTAATTTCAAAAAGATGGGACTGAAAAAGGATCGCGGGACTGACATTACGACGGAGATGGGTGATGTATTTTCGTATCTCTTTCAGCTAGCCTATATGCTCGATGTCGATCTGGACGACATGTGGACCCGGCACAAAGAAAAGGTTGAGTCCAGGACGTACGCTGACAAAAATATCGGTCAACAATAGAAGACATGACTGAGCTCCTTGAAATCGATGAACTGTCTATGGATCGTATCAATCCATACACGGCAACTGGTACGTTTGGTGTTTCGTACAACGGTGGCCACAAGTCAACCGAGGCGCTGCCGTGGATGATGCCACGCGAGGATCCAGTTGTGCCAGATGAAACTCCAGCGTATGATGATCATTTCACACCAAAACACATATTTCGTGCGCCGGCCATGGCTGCCATGACCGGTGGCGTAAACCCGGCAACTTCCTTTATGTACCCGGCACGCAAATACCAGTTTGATGACGGAACAACATCGTGGTCACGTGAGGTGACGTACACGGACGGCCGGAACTACATCTCCAGCGCAATGTTTCAGGACAATCTCTGGCCGCTTATCATCGCCATGGGGTTGCTTGCCATTGTTCTCGCGCTCCGCAAGAAATTTGATTAAATCTTCAAAACTTTAGGAGCCTCAACCTTGATGAGCTGTTTCTCGAGGCGTTCCTTTTCAAAAACAATCTTTGATTTGATGCACGGACATGCGTGCACTTCAAGTTGAATACATCCGGTACAAAAGTTTCTACGACACTCCCGGCACGTCAACTGTATCCCCTTGTTCCGCATGCACGCCGGACACTTCATCTTCCTCTAGTATCTCGCATATGTATTCTTTAGAGTCCTCTTCGTCCGAAAGCATTTCACATAAACCCGTGATGCGCTTCTGGATGACATGATCCCAAAAAGCCTTTGCCTTTGGCAGGATTCGTTCAAACCATACACGGTCTCGGTCAACTACAGTGACGACAAATTCCTCGCCGTTTTTTTCAGACGCCGGTCTGTACTGTATGAAATCACACACCTCGAGATCAAGCACCTCGAGCAAAAGTTGAATTTGGGGGAGATAGTATTTTGGGACAGCCGATGTAATTTTACGCGTCAGGGGACATTTAATTTCAATCAGACGACCTGATTCGGTCACGCCGTCGGGTGAACCGCCGAGCCATTTGTGGACAGGGTGTTGCACAAGACCAATTTCATGAGATTTCTGATTGTGTCGAGCGTCGTACAAATCACGAGCGATGGGTTCAAGCAGGGTTCCGTGAGCCGTGGCTGAATTTCCATTCCAGTGTTTGAAGCCACACTTTTTGACAAGGAGGTCGTCGGGTGTTTCATATGGATTGTCTCCGATTGCGGTTGCAAGGTCACTGGCGGTAAGCATTGTCCCACGCAAAGCATGCCATTCAGGAGTTCGCTGTTCATCATAACAGCGCTGAAGGAGTTCGGCAACTTTTTCATGCATACGTACCTGACTAGCGCACAAGTGTTTTAAAACAACGCGACAACGATACAGTATGGCGACTCGCGTATTTCTACTTGACCGTTCCGGTTCGATGGAGACGTGCCGCGACGACACAATCGACGGATATAACAGTTTTGTCGAGTCTCAAAAACAGTTCGGTGGAACCATATCTCTGTATGAGTTTGATTACGAAATCCTGACCATTTATGAAAATGTGCCGATTGATAATGTCGTGCCGCTCACACACGAGACATTTGAGCCTCGTGGGTCAACTGCATTGCTTGACGCAATGGGTCATGTTTTGAAACTGAATCTTCCTCGTGATACGACTGTGATTATTCTGACGGATGGGGAAGAAAACTCGTCGGTTAATTATACACCGGGTCACATCAAGGACTTGGTTGAGTCGCACCAGACACATGACGGATGGTCTTTCGTGTATCTGGGGGCGAATCAGGATGTTGTACTGACGGCCAAAAATCTCGGCATTCGCACATCGATTGGATTTGAACCGGCACGTACACCTGAATTATTTGCGACTTTGTCTCAGACGCTCTCTCTGAATTGACGAATCATGTTTTAATAGGTGCTATTATTTCTTACAAGGTTTGTATAAACGTAAAACATGCCGAGGAGTGCGGCGAATATAAGGTAGGCAGTTCCGAACCATTTCTTGTTTGGTTCTGTCGGATCAGGTTTATTGGCCTCGACCACCATGAAAACACCAGACATAAACAGCAAAAGAAGAAGGCCACCGAGTGCCGCACGCACAAACTTCGAACTGTTATTTGCGTTGTTCATTTATACTTGTCTAAATTATTTTTTTTCAGCCCGTTCTGAGGAACATCATCAATGCAAATGCGAGAATAATCTGGAAGATGGTCATGAAACGAGTCGACCATAACTTTCCATTTCGATACATGTCACGAATTGAATTCGTGAACAATATAGAACTGGTCAAGAGTACAATAATATTGCGATCCGTGGCGGACATTTATAATTGATTGTGATATTTTATTTGAAACTACGAACATCGTGGGGTGTTTCCAACCAAAACGTTTTCGGGTCCGTCTGGTACAGTTCAAAAAGTCTTGTATTGTTTGGGTCACTATCCGGTACAGAAAAACCCTCAGGAGCTTCGGGCAACAAAATGGTTTCGACCGAACGAAGTTCCGGTGAGTATAGACATCCAACTTCATAGCCTATATCAAAATTGAGCCCGTCTTCACTTTGAACCCAGTAATGTTCACAAATCTCCAGTGTCTGTGGAACAAGGCATACACCTTTCACAACACGAGTCTTGATTCCTTGAGTTTCAAGAGCGCGTTGGAAAAGGGCACAATGGTGTACTACCCCGCCTCGTACTTTATACATTTTAAGACGGATAGCAAAGCGTTTGACGTCCATTAATTATGAATCAACTCTTTTTTTAAAGCTCAGCATAAGGTGATTTCATGTACATCTCAACCTGTGGCGACGTGACTGATGCTTCAGGCGTCACCATCTGTGGAGTCTCGGGCGTCACCATCTGTGGCGTCTCGGGCGTCATCATCTGTTGAGTCTCGGGCGTCGCCATGGATTGATACTCATACATGGTCTCACCTGCAATTTTATCAAATCCACCAATACCATTAATCTCGACATTTGTTGGTCCTGGAGGAGGTGGTTGCTCAACTGGTGGAGGAGGAGGTGGTTGCTCAACTGGTGGGGGAGGTGGTTGCTCAACTGGTGGGGGAGGCGTTACCGTCACCGTCGACTCTGGTGGAGTGTAATTACTCTGACGATACCGGGTAGCCAGAAATACAGCGACAATAATGACCACCGCCATCAGTATTTTATGCCACAACTTCAACTGGACCATTTTACTAATCGTCAACAAATAAAGTTTGCATCTGATGTATCTCCAATGGAGACTTCCTCTGTGCGGTTGGTCGATCATATGGGAAATGATTCCGCAATTGTCCAAGCTGCACGTGTTTCATATGGTCAGGGTACAAAGTCAATCAATGACGATCGGGCGCTGATCCGATACCTCATGCGTCATAAGCACACGACGCCGTTCGAGATGGTTGAATTTAAGTTTCATATTCGAGTGCCAATTTTTGTGGCACGTCAGTGGCTCCGTCACCGTTCCGCGTCTGTGAATGAAATTTCGGCGCGTTATTCGGTCATCAAGGATGATTTTTTCATTCCGGATGAGCTCCGGAGTCAGAGTATGACGGCCCGTCAGGGTTCTCACGGCGTCGTTGAGGGAAGTGATCTGATACGTCTGAAACAAAAGGCGTCTTGTGACCTTGCATTTCACACGTACGATGAACTCGTCAGACGGGGCGTCGCACGTGAACTTGCACGGACGCACCTTCCTCAGAGTACCTACACTGAATTTTACTGGAAAATCAACCTCCATAACCTCTTCCATTTCTTGCACCTACGCATGGGAAACGATGCACAGAGTGAGATTCGCGAACCGGCCCGTGCAATTTTTGAAATCATTAAACCCATCGTACCTGAAGCATGTTACGCGTTCCAGGACTATGTCCTCGACGCCGTGACGCTGAGCGGTCCTGAAATTCGGGCCATCAAGACCGGCTCCATGGACCACCTGTCAAAAAGTGAACAACGCGAACTCGATGCAAAACGAGGAACCTACATCTAGTTGGAGAAGGCCAGGCCACCCATGCCAGAGGCGATGCGCAGCACGTTGTAGTTGACCGCGAACATCTTCTGGGTGGTGGTTGCGACGCTAGACTTGAGCTGGACAGACAGGGACGCGTTGTCGATGCGGGAGAAGTTGCAGGTGCCGGTTGGCTGGTGCTCCTCGGGCTGCAGGGCGAAGGAGTAGGTGTAGATACCCGGGTAGGGGGTACCGGTGTGGTGGTAGAATGGCTGCACCTGGTTGAAGTACTTGCCGGTCTGCTCCTTGAAGCGGTCCTGGCCGTTCAGCACCACCTTGAACAGGTGCAGAGGGCCCACCTCGTTACCGAAGACGGTGGCGGTCGTGGCCAGCTGCGTGCCCTCCTCAACCCAGAACACGTTACCGGTCAGGGCAGATGCGGTGACGACGTTAGACACAACAACCGGGGCAACGTTGGAACCTGGAGCGAAACCAGATGGCATGAACAGTTGTGGGCAACCAACAACGTGTGGTGCGATGGTACCAGCCAAAGCCAGCTTAGACGGGTCGCACGTCACGTTCACGTTGGACGTGGACGAGCAGAAGTTCCACATGCCGTTCAGCTGCGTCGACTGCTGGGCGGTTGAGGTCGGGTTCTGGTAGCACCAGATCAGCTCCTTCACGGGGTGGTTGAAGGTCAGACGGACAGTCTGTACGGCACCCTCCTGGTTGGTGCTAGACACCAGCGCATCACCGCCGGTGTGCTGCAGCTGCTCAATCAGGTACTCATGGCCCTTCTGGGCGAAGCGGCGACGCTCCTCGGTGTCCAGATAGATGTAGTTGGCCCACACCTCGAACGCGCTGGACGTGCCGAAGTAGCTCGCATAGTACTGGGTCAGGTCGAAGTCCAGACGGACCTCGTGGTACTGCAGAGCAATCAGAGGCAGGTACAGGCCGGGGTTGCGGTTGAAGAAGAACAGCAGGGGCAGGTACACCTTGGGGACCGAGGTCTGCGTCGTGTTCGGGTTGGACATGGAGGTCATCTTGCCCCAGGCAATCTTGTCCGACTCGGTCAGGAACAGCTCGGCGTACAGGCGCCACCAGGTCTGGTAGTGCTTGTCGATGCGCTGGCCGCCGATGGTCAGCTCAACGGCGGAGATGGCGCGCTCGGCCACCCAGTTCATGTCGAATGCACTGTTGGTCGAAGTCAGCGCCAGGGTCGTGCCGTTGGGTGCCAGAGGCTGCAGGGCCACGTGCATGTTGCCGACCAGGTCGCCGTTGCGGGCGATGGTCACCGACACGCGAGAAGCGTTACCGACGGTACCGGAGGTCGTCTGCTGGATCAGCTCCATCGCGAAGTTGGTGTGGCGCTTGTACACCGCCTGGAAGAAGGTCACCTTGGGCGTACCGGTCAGGTACACATCCTGAGCGCCGTAAGCGACGAGTTGCATAAGTCCGCCAGCCATTTTATCATACGTCAAGAGAAAAAAACAACAAAACAACCACTAAAAAGCTGTTTTGTTGTTTTTTGGGGTTTCCCCCGTTTTATGCTTGTGTGTACTGATTGGTTATCTAGTTGGAGAAAGCCAGGCCACCCATGCCAGACTGAATGCGCAGCACGTTGTAGTTGACCGCGAACAGCTTCTGCAGAGTCGTGGCAGTGGAACCCTTCAGCTGCACGGACACCTGGGCGTTGTCAATGCGCGAGAAGTTGCAGGTGCCGGTTGGCTGGTGCTCCTCGGGCTGCAGGGCGAAGGAGTAGGTGTAGATACCCGGGTAAGGGGTACCGGTGTGGTGGTAGAATGGCTGCACCTGGTTGAAGTACTTGCCGTTCTGCTCCTTGAAGCGGTCCTGGCCGTTCAGCACCACCTTGAACAGGTTCAGGGGACCCACCTCCACGCCAGTCAGGGTAGCTCCGCTCGCTACCGCCAGACCATCCTCGACCCAGTAGGCGTTACCGGTCTGGCCGAAAGGCATACCGAACACACCAGTGCTTGCAATTGCACCGGTGAAGTTCACGACGTGGGGCACACCGCACATGTGAGGCAGCACGAAGTTGTTGGAGGCGGCAAAGGCCTGCACGTTGGAGGAAATGCACACAGAGCCCGTGCCGGTGGTGAAGTTCCACATGTGGTTCAGGTTGGCCGTCGTGCTGAAGTTGGGGTTGGTGTAGCACCAGACCAGCTCCTTCACGGGGTGGTTGAAGGACAGACGGACCAGCTGCGTGCTGGTGTCGTTGGTGACAGAGTCACCGCCGGTGTGCTGCACCTGCTCGATCAGGTACTCGTGGCCCTTCTGGGCGAAGCGGCGACGCTCCTCCGTGTCCAGGTAGATGTAGTTGGCCCACACCTCAAACGCGTTGGTCGTGCCGAAGTACTTGTCGTAGTAGGTGGTCAGGTCGAAGTCCAGGCGCACCTCGTGGTACTGCAGAGCAATCAGGGGCAGGTACAGGCCGGGGTTACGGTTGAAGAAGAACAACAGAGGCAGGAACACACGGTTGTTCACTGCAGTGGTCACCGTGCTGTTCACCGCGGTCGTCATCTTGCCCCAGGCAATCTTGTCCGACTCGGTCAGGAACAGCTCGGCGTACAGGCGCCACCAGGTCTGGTAGTGCTTGTCGATGCGCTGGCCACCGATGGTCAGCTCCACGGCGGCAATGGCGCGCTCGGCGATCCAGTTGGTGTCATAACCAGCGTTGTTGGAGGTCAGGAAGTTGACCGTGGGCTGCAGGGCCACGTGCATGTTGCCGACCAGGTCGCCGTTGCGGGCGATGGTCACCGACACGCGGCCAGATGCGGCCGGGGAACCGTTGGTCGTCTGCTGGATCAGCTCCATCGCGAAGTTGGTGTGGCGCTTGTACACCGCCTGGAAGAAGGTCACCTTGGGCGTACCGGTCAGGTACACATCCTGAGCGCCGTAAGCTACGAGTTGCATAAGTCCGCCAGCCATTTTACCATACGCCAAGAAAATAATTCGGGGGTATCAGGGCGCGCCAGACTATTAAAGACTTTATGTCTGTACAAAGTACTATGGCTGATCGTGATAACATTCCCGAAGATGAGGAGATGAACATGGACGAGGATGAGATGGACTTTGACGGTGGTGAGGATGCACTGATCTCTCTCCTGACGACCGACGAGGGTGAGACCATCACGTCCGTCCTGGACAAACTGGCCGGCTCGACCGAAGCGATCGCCAAGCACCTGGAGAAACAGAATGTCATTTTGGTAAAGATTCTCTCGGCTCTTTCGGCCAAGCCACCACCGCCCACTGCTTAAAAATTTCTTGCTCTGTACTACCAATGGACAACGTGCATACAATTGAGCGTGATCGTGCACCAAATCACGACCATGAAATACGAATGGAGGTTCTTCGCTCTGAGGTGAGTTCGCTCACCCCAGAGCGGCTGGAAGTATTCATCGGACAACTCGAGGAAAAGATGGGTCTGACCTGCAAAGGTGATCGGTTTCTGCCGCTCACCAGTGGGTTTCGCCAATTCTTCCGGGATGACGAACTAGACGCGAACGGCATGCCCCAAAATGTCGATCTCGAACGAATTCTAGAACAAAAACGTCGCCTGGTAAACCTTTTTTCCGAGCTGTACCATCGTTCCAGTGAACTGGGTATTAAGGATCGCCCGACCGTTGACGTGAACGGCGACGAGTTTCGAGTCGCCTTCCGTATGATGCGATTGATTGAAACGGCTGACGATGCATACGAAATCATTTTTCGATATGTTCGATCATTCGAGCGGATTAACCATCCGACGTGTACGGCTCCTATTCAGGGTGATATGGAGTCGTCAATGTTTCGGTGCAAGACTATCGAGACGACCGGTGAGGCTGAAGAGCAACCGAGTGCGTTTCAATGTCTGCTCCTGTACCTCCTGAATCAGACGTACATCATGAAGATGCGTCGTTACAAGGGTCAGTGTTGTAAGCAAATTGAAACGGGTGATGGACACCTGACCAAGGCATGGCGCCCCGTGATGGAAATCAAGGAGTTTGTATACTTTTACACACAAAAGGAGGACAAGTATGACATGTGGCGGAACCTGACTAGCAAGGGCTCGATTGTCCGGGATACCATCACACACCTGTCCAACTGCCGCGACATGCAGTTTCCCGAAATCAAAAAGAACCGGAACGTCTGGTCGTTCCGGAACGGTATCTTTGTCGGTCGCGAGTGGGCCGACAAGTATGTGACCAAGTTTTACAAGTACGATACGCCCGAGTGTCAGACTCTCGACCCGACCATCGTAAGTTGTAAGTTTTTTGACCAAGAGTTCGACCACTATGAAGACGTTGACGATTGGTATAACATCCCGACGCCATATATGCAGTCCGTGATGACATACCAACGGTTTTCGGATGATGTATCTAGGTGGCTATATGTGTTCATCGGTCGCCTTTGTTTTGACACAAACGTGATGGACGGCTGGCAGGTTATTCCGTTTCTCAAGGGTATTGCGCGCTCGGGCAAGTCGACGCTCATCACAAAAGTGTGCAAAAAGTTTTACGATTCTGAGGATGTTCGGACCCTTTCGAACAACATCGAGAAGAAGTTTGGTCTCTGGTCCATCCACGACGGCTTCATGTTCATCAGTCCCGAGGTCAAAGGTGATTTGGCGCTCGAACAGGCGGAGTTCCAGTCGATGGTGTCCGGTGAGGATGTTTCGATTGCACGCAAGAACGACAAGGCACTTTCGATGACCTGGAACGTTCCTGGCATTCTGGCCGGCAACGAGGTGCCGGGTTACCGTGACAACTCTGGGTCGGTGCTCCGTCGTCTCGTGACGTGGAACTTTTGTCGCCAAGTGCAAAAGGCTGACCCGCATCTGGACGAGAAGCTGGATGCTGAAATCCCAGCCATTTTGTGCAAGTGTGTCAAGGCGTACCTCGAATACGCAGCCAAGTATAGCGACCAGGACATCTGGAATGTCTTGCCAGAGTATTTCAAGACGGTTCAGAACCAGGTGGCGATGCTCACGAATCCGCTGCAACACTTTTTGTCATCGATGGAAAAGGTGGTGTACGGCCCGGACAAGGCGTGTCCGCAAAAGATTTTCGTCCAAATGTTCCACCAACATTGTCAAGAGAATTTGCTCGGAAAGTGCCGGTTCAACCCAGACACGTACGCCGGTCCGTTCTCGGCCCGAGAAATTGAAGTCCGGACGGAGACGTGTGTGTATCGCGGAAACGCCTACGCATCCCAGCCGGTTATTTACGGTCTGGACGTCGTGACGAACGACATTGTCGCCGACGTGTAGAAAAAACTCTCTGACCAAAGTAATGGCGAGTGCCGCCGCGCGAAAAATACAACAGGCGTTCCGGTCACGGAAAACCGGCTTTGTGAACGAGTCGCACTACGTATCCGATGGGTATAAGCTGAGCGCACCAATCACCACGGCCCGGACGGTCACTCTTTATTTTCCGTGGACCGCATTTGTTCTTCCGGCGTCTCTGCCAGCAGGTATCGCATCAGTAGAGGGCCGTGAGCTCATTGGAAATCCAGCAACATGTCGTCTCACAAAAACACACGGTGTTGTAGGTTCACCCGTCGGGGTGAATCACTGGAACTTTAGAGTCGAAGGCGGTGGCGCCGCCGTTTTCCACAAGAGTGGATCGCTGCAAATCACCACGTCTGGTCGTTCAACATACGAGCCCGTACTTCGTAAAATTGCGACTCGTTTCTTTCCAGGTGTACGAGTCAACGTTTCAAACGTGAAGATGACAAAGTTGGACGGACGAATCAACATTGACCATACTCTCCGGCTCGATGATTTCGTGGCTCAATTTATTCGTCACGTACCTCACTCGATAGGTACAGCAACGTTCGACGAAGAGTTGTTTCCGGCGGTAATTGTTCACTGGAAACAACCCGCCATGACGCTCAGCTTTTTTACAAATGGCAATGTGCTCATTCGTGGAACGAAAGACTTGTCGGTCGTACCGAGCGTCATTCACCGCATCATCCAATACACTGGCCCGTTGAACATCTTCAAACGTGAACGGTCTCGTAACATGGCCGGGCGCCCCATGGTGAACGAAGCTGGTCGACCCGTATATGAACCCTTGGCCGCGACGCGTATGCGTAACCTTCCAGTGTCAGCCAGAAACAAGAATGCACAGAAGCTCGCAAAACTGAACTCTCGGTACCCGAAGGCTCGCAGCTATTCAAACACGCGCAACGGAATGTACGTCCGTCCGGGTCCGAATGGCCTTCCGCGCTTCTATCCCGTCGTCACAAACATGTCCCTTGTGCGCCAAAAGGTTCTCCGGGCGTACGAAACACATGGTGTCGAAATTCCACCAAGCGTCATGCGTCTGTTTAATGTCGAGGGTGCAAACCTCTGGGAGGCGCTCAACATGTCTGCGCCTGCGCCCGTTGCACCAAAGATAAAGAGCCCACCGAGACGCGCGTCAAACTGGAATGCAAACCGTGCAGGGTTTTATGTCCGCCCGGGACCAGGGAAACAACCGTACTTTTATAAAGTGCCGGCCGGTAAGGCGGCCGGTAAAAAGACGGTCCTGAAGGCGTATGCCGAGGCAGGTGTTCCGGTACCCCAACGGGTCCGGAACATTTTCAACATCACCGGGAATGTGAGTCCGGTTGGGCGCGCCGTCATCAAGGTGAACGGTGACCGGATAAATGGCAAGCAGTACTCGCGGTACACGATAGCCCAACTTGTTCGAATGGCCCGGAACATGAACATTGCCGGGGCATCAGAGAATAAAACGGCGGCTCAGATTTTCAAGATGATAAAGAACAAGATTGGACCTTCTCCCGTGTCAGCCGGGCCGTCCCGTCCAAACTTGGTCCTGAACGGCAAGGCGTACATGTTCACAAATAACAATCGCATTGTACGCGATGGCCGTGCGCGTCAATTTAACACACTGACGCGCGCCGAACGTCTCGCGGTCGCCAAAGCCTACCTAAAAAATAATTACGGAAACTTCGAGTCGAAACCACCAAAGACGTGGTACGCTACGCTCAAGAATATAAAGACGACACGTGGACCCGTTCCATCACCGTCTCCGTCACCCCCCGCGCCAGCGCCCGCGCCAGTGCCAGCGCCCCGTTCCCGCACGCCGTCGCCCATCTATGTCAACATGCCCAAGTTCTTCTAGGCCATAATCTTCAACACGTCAAACACCTTGTACACCATATTGAACAGTTCATTCTTGGATTCGGGGACGCTCAACAGCTCGAGCTCAATCTGGTATTGATTTTCATCATCACAATCCTGGTCTTGCGGATCGCCAGTGACGCACGTCACGTCGATCCGAAGATTTTTACGCAAAAATGATGTACGTTTCTTAGTCCGCACGTTCGTCGCCTCCTCCTCCGGGTCATGGTCCATCGGCACCTCACTCGAAACACCGAGACGCACATCAAACGGCTGGCCATTCAATGACACGTCATTCACCTCAAGACGCTTCTTGATGACACTCTCGGTGATATCCTCGATAGTGTTGTCATAGGTTGCACGACGCTTGCTCGGGTAGTGGTAAATAATTGTGTCCGACTCGGACACATTCTCCCAGCCCTTGTACCGGTGAAGACGGCGGAGCACCTTGTCGAACGTCTCCTTGGTGACATTCGTATCGAATGAACCGCGGTTCATTTTGCCGAGACGAATCTCAATCTCACTCGTATCCTTGGTGCAATGCTTGCGAATAATAGGCTCCCACGTGTCAAAGAGAGAACGGGCAACCTCCATGTCTGGTTTAGAGAGTTGGCGAGTGTTGTTTCTAAATATGGTGAAGGGTTTGGAAAACCTTGGCAATACGTGCTTTCTTAATTCTGCACTGCAGTGTTTAAGCCATGTTCCGTGGTTGTCCAACCGGCTCCTCAAGCAGCCCTACACCGGCGAGTGTGCAGTGACCCGCGAGTACTCTGCGCTCATAAACCAGTTGTGGCGCAAGTCTTTGCCGCCCCCGGACGTTCGTCCTTTCCACAAGGCGTTCTGTGAGCGCTTTAGGCGCTTCGGTAATGGCTGGCCACACGATGTACAGGAGGTTGTTCTTGAGCTCGTTGACACATTTGAAAAGTCACTCGGTGTCGGATTTATCCAAGGCATGTTCAACGGAACCGAATCACAGACTGTCACGTACCCCAAGGGCACTTCGACCAAAGAATACGAGTTTACGACGCTCGTGCTCACACCGGAAACGTCCGGCCAGACACTCGAGGAACTCGTTCGACGGCACGAAAAAACGGAGGCTTTTGCGGGCTATATTGATGATACAGGCAATACATATCATGCGGCCGTCAAACAGACTCGGGTTGCAAAGCTGCCCCCGGTATTTATGGTTTCGTTCAGTCAGTACGATGCGCGCCGGACCATCCGGGTCCCACAGACGTACGGCACGGACCACACGTTGTTCGGTCTGGTTGTCCACCAGGGGTCCGTCCACGGTGGTCACTATACCGCATATGTCAAACACAAAGGAACGTGGCGTCACGTCGACGATACATCGGTCGTCGAAGCTGAACCGCCCGAGGCTGGCGACTACTACATGGCATGGTATAAAAGTAAAGAACTATAGAATATAAAATGTTAAAAAATACAGAACTTAATATATGGTTTTGTGGTTTTTATGAAGGTGAAGGGTCTATATCTAATGATAAAAGTAACAATAATCGTTTGAAATTGTCCATATCACAGAATGATCGTACTCCACTTGATTTAGGTAGGAATATTTGGGGTGGAAGTGTGAGAGAACGAACGCGTGAGAGTAAAAATAAAATTTGTCATGGTCATGAATGGTCACTCAATCATTGTCAGGCATTACAGTTTGTAGAAGATATAAAGCCTTATATGAGGATACCTTATAAAATTGAACAACTAAAAAACGCTTTAGAGAAGGCTCAGAAAGGATACAAAGGTGAATATAAATGCAGTTTTTGTGAGAAAATATATACAATCTCTGCAAATCGGCGAAGGCATGAAGTCCATCAGCACATAAATAAGGACCAGTGTTTTTTATGTATTTGTGGTAACAAATATATGTCAAGGGATTCTATGAAAAGACATTTAAAAAATTGTAGCGTCATATGTCAAGATGCAAATCTTTGTCAAAACTCTGACCGGTAAAACGATTACTGTTGAAGTGGAAAGTTCAGATACTATTTCAAGTATCAAAGAGAAAATCCAACAAAAAGAAGGCATTCCGCCGGACCAACAGCGTCTCATCTTTGCCGGAAAGCAGCTCGAGGACGACCGGACGCTCGGTGACTACAATGTGTCCAAAGAATCGACGTTACATTTGGTACTCCGCTTACGTGGAGGTCGGTGTTTCGTGATGACTTAAAAAATAATGTAGCATCTTATTAAATGGTGTACACAGGGAGGATTTAAAGAATTAAAACGTCAGCGGGTTTTATTTGGAAATATCACAGCCTATGTAGCGGTGTGTAAAAATTACGTTCTGTCACGTACACCAAACAGATGTTAGGTCAGGTGCACAAAACCAAAATGCGCCGCTTGAGCTCGCCGAACAACTTTGAGGTTTTGGTGGGTCTGGATGCGCACGAAAATCACAACTTGTCATCGCGCATGAAAGCATACGATCTATGGTTTCATGCACGAGATTGCGCCGGGGCACATGTTGTCCTACGAACCGGTACAAAAGGTATTCATGTCCCGAACGAAGACATTGAATGGGCAGCGGGTATCGCAGCGTGGTTTAGTAAGAAAAAGGGGGACGGACGTGTCAACGTGACGGTCGCGACCGGCGCAGACGTGACGTGTATCGCTCCAAAAGGGACGGTCAACTGTACCGGACGTGAGTTTGTGACGGTTCGGTGCCAAAAAGTTTAGGTTTTGTCTCGAGCGCCATGGCTCAAACACGAAACTCCTATCCACAAACATGATGACACCCACTTGGGATTCTATGTATGCCATGGCGGCCAAGTATCACTCGGACCCGGCTAAGCTGGCATCGACCGCTTTAAAGATGCGCGAACGTGCACTGTCGATTGATGCAGGGCGTCGCAAGATGATTGTGATTAC
>Ga0315284_10001046_pt1 | contig 38757 bp, 34 predicted proteins | sample YL17G09_16_MG_FD_203696 | JGI IMG/M metagenome (GOLD analysis project Ga0315284, IMG submission 203696) | Sediment microbial communities from Yellowstone Lake, YNP, Wyoming, USA - YL17G09_16 | ecosystem: Environmental > Aquatic > Freshwater > Lake > Sediment | place: USA: Wyoming | collected...
CGTACGGGGAACCGGGGTGACGCCCTGATTCCAGGGCGTCACCCCGGGCTGAAATGAAGACCGCATTCCTGCTGCTCACTATTCTGGCCGCGACCGCGGCCCAGGCTGGGCCGGTCCAGTTCTCCGGCTCGGTCGGCATCTTTTCCGAGCAAAGCTTCGTGGCGGGCGAGTCGGCGCCGGGCCCGAACTCGAACTTCGGGTTCAGACTGAACCCGATGCTCTCACTGTTCGGCCTGCCGCTGGGCCTTGATGTCCTTGTCTCCAGCCAAGAGAGCAACCTGCGCCAGGCCCTGGACAAGTTCCGGATTTACTTAAAACCCAGAGAACTGCTTCGGCAGATGGTCAACGCGCCCGGTTTCGCCTTCTCAATCCGCGGCATCGAGATTGGCACCTGCAATCCGAATTACTCGAACCTCGTGCTTTCCGGGGTTCCGGTGCTCGGCGCGTCAGTCGAACTCCAACCCTGGGTGCTGTACCTGGCCGGGGCCGCAGGCCGGTCGCAGCGGGCGATTGAAGGGTCGGACTCGACCCAGCCGGTCTACTCGCGCATGCTCTACGCGGCCAAGCTCGGCCTTGGCCGAAAGGAAGGCAACCACGGGTACTTCACGCTGATGCACGCCGCGGACGCCGTGAACTCTCTGCACCGGAACTACGAGATGGATACCGTGTTCGGCCCAGACACGATCGTTGATACTACTGAACTGGTCCGGCCCAAAGAGAACTTTGTGCTCGGTTTCGAGTACAACCTCTCGCTCTTTGACGACCACTTCCGAATCGAGTCGGAGGTTTGCGGCTCGGAGTTGACCCGCGACGTGCGCGCTCCCGAGTTGGAAATCGAGCAGGCGCCGAAATGGGCCACCAACATCCTGCGCCCGCGCCTGACCAGCGCGTTTGACTACTCGTATGCGGTGAAACCGATGCTGGACGTGCTCGGGACCAAGTTGTACGGTTCGCTCAAAATGGTCGGGCCCGGGTATCAGTCGCTGGGCAGCCCGAGTCTGAGAAGCGACGTGTTCGGGTTCGGGGCCGGGCTGAGCCGGAGCTTTGCCTCAGACGCGATCACGGTCGCGGCGTCGTGGACCGGGGAGCACGACAACCTCATCGGCATGAAGCTGCAGACGACCCGGTTTGACTCGTACTCGGCTGACCTCGGCCTGCACTTTGACCGCGTGCCGTCGCTCGACCTTGGGTTTGCACCCTACACGGAGCGGAGCGACAGTTCGAATCGCCGGACCGACATCGTCACCGCCTCGACCGGATACAGCTTCACGGCCGGCACGATTTCGCACGCGCCCGGGGTTTCTCTCTCGTGGCAGAAACTCAATTCCAGCGACGAGGCCGAGAACTACGTCGCGACCGACTTGACGTTCAGCCACGGCCTGGGATTTGAATCACCGCTCTCGGTGTCCGCGAGTCTGGGCTGGTCGCGCACCGCGTACCCGGCGGACAGCGCCGAAACTACGGTATCGGCCGGGGTCGCGCCCGCGTATACATTCTTCGGCAAGTGGTCGAACTCGCTCTCGCTGGACGGCACGTTCGGCCGCGCCGAGACGCGGTATGACTTCCGGCTCAGTTCGTCCGTGCCAATCGGACGGATCGCCGACGCCAGCGCCGGGGTCGATTACGGCATCTATCGCGGGGACCGCCCGTACACCGACCTGCGCCTGAGCGCGGAGCTGTCCAAGAGCTGGTAGACCCGGGCCCGCGAGACGGTTGCAGCCGACGTCTCAGAGTCGGCGGCCGGACGGGCTACACGCGGCCATTGGTCATACTGGACGTCGAAAGTGCAGTTTGCGCGATTCTGCACACGTGACTACATCATTAAGCGACGCAATATCCGCCACTTAACCGTGGCATACTCATTGCATATATACGACCGAATCATGAAACGACTAGTCCTACTGTCTCTGGTGCTGCTTGCTGGTTTGGCGCTTGCCCAGAGCCAGCAGCAGCGCGTCCGCGACGAGCTTGTCAAAACCGACGGGATAATCGCCGAGGTCAAGCCTAGTATCGAGCGGTCGGGCATCGAGGAGGCCCGGCAGCTTCTCAAGTTGGCGACCGGCCTGCAACAGTCCGCGTGGCAGGCGTTCCAGGGCACGCTGCTTCGCAGAGCCGAGGACCTGACCATGCGCGCCCGCGAGCGGGCCAGGCAGGCCAGGTTGGTGGCGGATATCAACCCCGACAAGGTGCGCGAAGAGGTGAGGCGGACGCGTGATGCCATGGCCGAATTCGGCCCGGCAATTGTCAAGGCCAACGACCCCCGCGCCAACGAGCTCTGGAAGATGGCGCAGACCGAGCAGCGGACCGCCGAGGACTATCTGGCCAGGACCCGTTATGGCTACGCGCTCAAGTTCACCATGGTCGCACGCGAGCACGGCAAGGCTGCGTTTGTCGCAATCCGCGGTCTGGTCGGCGTCGAACGGGTCGAGCGGGAACTCGACCGCACCGACGCCCTGATTGAGAAGACGCAGGCCCGGCTCGGGTCCGGCATCAGTCAGCGCGCGACCGACATCCTGAACAAGGCTATCCAGTTGCAGCGCCAGGCGCGGCAGGCGTTTGTCGACCGCAGGCCACTCCAGGCCCTCAAGTTGACCCTCGCGGCCCGCGACTTGCTGCTGCGCGCGTGGGAAGCGGGCCGGGCAAAGGTGACCGCCGAGCTGGTGGAACGGGCGCTGGCTGAGAACGATGCGCTCATCGCCGACTGGGCGGACGACATCCGGGCGCAGGGCGACACGCCGGCAGCAGGACTGCTTGACCAGGGCATCCAACACCAGGAAGCCGCGCGCGGGTTGTTCCTGAAGGAGCTGCTGAAGCCGGCCCTGGCCGAATGCAGCAAGGCTCGGACGCTGCTCAAGCGTGCCGTAGAACTGATTCAGACCGAGAATGCGCCTGGCGGGCCGAAGTAGCCCGACCCCGGCGCGGGACATGACCGAAATCCGTCCGAGATTTCGGGTCGCGTCCCAAGCCGCCCTGTGACAACCTTGTTGCTGGCCGTCATTTCCGCCCTGACACTGAACCACGAGTTTGGTATCGCCGGCGACTACACGAACCAGACCTACGGAATCGTCAATCCCGACACCATCTGGAATCCCGACGAGCAGGACACGCTCGACATCGAGACCGAAGTCCGGAGTTTCTGGAACCTCAACATGGACATCGATAACGGTGGCACCCGTTTCACTGCCGGAAACGACCTTGACTTCTCGACCCGTTCCGTGCACGAGGCCCTGAATCTGAACCTCGAGCAGGACATTTCCTCGGTTGTCAACCTCGAAGCCTTTAACGACGCCGAGTTCCGCTACTACCATCACGCGCTCCCGCAACTGGCTGACACCGGTTTCCAGAAGGACTACTGGTCCAACACCTCAAGCCTCGCGCTCAACTTCGCTGCCGCGTCCGCGCTGACGCTCTCCGCGTCGGATCAAGTGCAACTCTTCCACTACCCGGAACCGGACAGCTACAACTACGACTACCTGCTAAACCGGTCGCGGCTTGGCCTGCGACAGGAACTCGGCGGCATCTCCGCGCTCGACCTCGAATACGACTGGTCGCGCCGCTGGGCCGCGACTGCCGATAACCAGGACTACGCGGAGCACAGCCTCGACGCCGACCTCGACTTGTACCTTGACAACGGGCCGCATATCGAGCTTGAGAACGCCGTCAGCCGGCGCGCGTACGCGGACAGGAGCCGCAGCTACTGGGATGAGGGCCCGGGCCTGCTCCTCGATGTTGACGTATCCCCGGCAGTCAACCTCAGTCTCGATGATGACGCGCGCTGGACCTGGTATGATTCCTCGACATCGGTGTACACGAACATGCTTGAGAACAGCCTGAAGCTCGACTTTCAATGGCGGGCTACGCCAGACCTCACCTTCCGAATCGGTCCCCAGTATGACGCCGGCCGCAGCCTGCCCGAGGCCACGTCGGACGACTACGGCGAGGGTTCGCTCTTCGCCGGGCTTGACTACATGAGAGCGGACCGGCTCTGGTTCTCGGTTGAGGACCGGCTGGGCCGCCGGCGGTATCCGCTGGCCGACTCGTCGTTCCAGTCCAACTACACCTTCAACGAGTTCAACCTGATGGTCAACTGGACAATCATCAAGACCAGCCGCGGCGGGCTCAGCGTGGACGGCATGGTCTCGATTTCGCCTGAGTGGCACACGGACCAGACGAGCGACCTCGTCACCCGCATCTACACCCTCGAACTGAAGTACGGACTGTAGCCGCGCTCCGACAACGTCGCGCGGAAACCCCAAACCCCAAGCACCAAACCCCAAACGCCGGTGGCTTGCTTTGTTCTCCTCACAGCGTATAATGGCGCATCTGGAGTTCAAGATGAGAATCTGCATCGCCGTCATCGCGCTTGCCGTCTGTCGGCCCGCGCTGGTCCGGTGAGAACTCATGCTTGAAACCAACCTTGCCAGGATAAGGAAACTCGCCAAGCAGAAGGATAGGGAGAACTGGGCCTTCCGCACCAACCTCAAGGGCTGCGACCTTCGCCCAAGAGAGATAGACGCGATTGTCCACCGCCTCTGGGCCCTGGTTTCGTCAAACATAGATTGCCGAACCTGTGGCAACTGCTGTCGCGAACTCGGGGCCGCGATGGAAGCGGATGACATCACGCGGATGGCCGAAGCCGAGCATCTGACGCCTGCCGAGTTTGAACGGAAGTACCTGGACAAGACCAATGAGAAGGGCAAGTTCGTCGTCAGGCAGAGGCCCTGCCCGTTCCTAGCCGGCACCGCCTGTCGGCACTACGACATTCGTCCCAAATCCTGCGCCGAATTCCCGTTCCTGCACAAGCGGGACTTCACTACCCGCTCAATAATGGTGCTCTGGAACCTGCCGCTCTGCCCGATTGTCTACAACGTCTACGAACTCCTCAAGCAGGAGGTCGCGCACATCGAACTCATCCGCCGCGTCGCACGGCAGGAAGACATCGAGTAGCCCTGAATCCCGACGTAGAACGAATTGCCATCCTGACCGGACCTGTCCGTTTCGTGTCGTTCGTGCTTTCGTGGCTACTCCGTCCGTCCGCCCCTCTTGGCGTTCTTGGCGACCTTGGCGGTTCTCATTTCTGGCCGTTCCGTGGCTCCGCTGTCGGTTTCCGGTTTAGCCCGGCCGCTTGACTCCGGCCGAATTCCGCCGACAATGGCAGGGATATGAAGAAGATATTCATTGTTGTTCCATTGCTGATTGCCGCGGCCGCGGCTCAGGCGCAACCGTTCGGCTGGGACCCGACGACCAGACTCACCGTGAGCGACAGCGCGACCCACAATTCGATGACGCCTGCCCGCAGCATCGCGGCCGGCCCGGCCGGTTCCGTCCACGTCGTGTTCTACGACCATCGCACCGGCAGCGACCTGATATACTACAAGCGCTCGGCTGATTCGGGCTCGACCTGGTCACCCGACACCCTGCTCTCGAACGGCATCGGGTACAAGTCTGAGCCGGCAGTCGCGGCCTCGGGCGGATACATCCACGCGGTCTGGGAGGACCGCGGCGGCGGGTACAATGCCGGCGTCTGCTACCGCCGCTCAACCGACGCCGGCCTGACCTGGCTCGGGGAAACCCTGGTCGCGTCAACCGCCCAGAACTGCCGGAACCCGTCGGTCGCTGCACAGGACTCGTTCGTGCACGTGGCCTGGGCCGACGACAGCGCCGGCCGCGAGCTCTACTACCGGCGCTCGACCGACTACGGCGCAACCTGGGGCGGGAAGGTCAAACTCACCAACGACATGCAGGAGTCGTGGCATCCGTCGCTCGCGCTCCACGATAACTACGTGCACCTCGCGTGGCGCGACTGGCGCGACCATTCGTTCGAAATCTACTACAAGCGCTCGACCGACTATGGCGCGACGTGGGGCGCTGACGCAAGGCTGTCCGGCGACGTGGCGACCGGTTCTTACAACCCCTGCCTCACCGCTGACTCTGACCTTGTTCACGTGGTCTGGTGGGACACGCGGACCGAGCCGTTCGAGATCTACTACAAGAACTCGACCGACAACGGCACGACGTGGAGCGAGGACGTGCGTCTGACCAACGACACGACCGGTTCCTACAACATGACCGTTGCGGCCCGGGGCGCGACCGTGCACGTGATGTGGGAAGCGTTGTATGGCACTTCGTTCATCATGTACAAGTACTCGACCGATGGGGGCGCGACGTGGTCAACCGACACCGCGCTCACGACCGCGCCCGACTACTGGTCGGTGTCGCCCTCCGCCGCGATGGATGGCGACGCGGTCCACCTCATCTGGACCGAGTTCCGCGACTCCGAGTACGGCGAGATATACTACAAGCGGAAGATCGGCGCGGGCGCGGGGGCCGCAGAGAGCCCCAAGCCGCAAGCCTCAAGCCACAAGCTTCAAGCCACGGTCATCCGCAGCCTGCCCGCCGGCGCGGTCGCGTTCGACGCGATGGGCAGGCGCGTGCTGAACCCGAAGTCCGGCCTCTACTTCGTGACGGAGAACGGTGTACGGAATACGGTACACGTCCACAAGGTCGTGATTTTACATTAGAGGAGAATGAAGATGAAGAGAGTCGTGTTCGTGTTTGTCTGTATCCTGGCCGCGGCGTTTGCGGCCGGCGTGACCGTTAGCCGAACCGGCGACGCGCTTGCCGGCGGCGCAAGCACAACCACCGCGACTCAGTTGGACCCGGTTGCGGGCACCGATTCGATCACGCTCGTCCCGATGCCCGGCTGGCCCAAGCAGGTCGGCACCCATCCCAACTACAAGCCGTCCGGCGTCACGCTCGCCGACATCAACCACGACAGCACCCTGGAGATAATCGTCGGCTCGACCGACAATACGCTCAACGTCTGGGACTACCAAGGTACCCCGATGCCGGGCTGGCCCCAAACCCTGCCCGGGTTGATTCAGTCCAAGGTCGCGGTCGGCGACATCAACCGGGACGGCACAATCGAGATTGTCGCCGCGGCGCGGAACGGCAACGTCTATGTGTACACGGCCGGCGGCACGCCGGTCTCCGGATGGCCCCAGAGCGCGGGCGGCAGCGGCGGGTTCGTTTCGCCGACGCTGTTTGACATCGACGGCGACGACACGCTTGAAATAATCCAAGCGCAGTATCCGCCCGGAACGGTCTATGTCTGGAAGGCAGACGGAACCGTGTACCCGGGCTGGCCTAAGACCACCGACAACCTGGCCGTCGCCACCGCCAGTGTCGGCGACATTGACGGTGACGGCGGGGCCGAGATTTGCGTACCATCGTATCGTTCGCTCTACCTCTGGGACAAGGACGGCAACGACAAGCCCGGCTGGCCAAAGACCCTCGGCAACGGCGCGAGCTACTCTCAGCCTCTGCTGTATGACCTCGACAATGACGGGAAGCTGGAGATTGGCTTCTCGGCCTACCCGAGCGGCATCGGACAGGTGTTCATCTTCCGGTATGACGGTTCGGACTTCCCCGGCTGGCCCAACTCGATGCTTGCGGCGCAACCCTACGTCTGCCCGGTCGCGGGCGGCGTGCTTTCCGATTCGGTGTTCTCAATCTTCTGCGGTGGGCACCTGTTCGGCGGCAACGGCTTATACGGTTGGAAACAGGACGGGGGCGCGATGGCAGGCTGGCCGGTCCCGCCTGACTTTCTCGAATGCTCGCCGGTCGTGTTCGACCTCGAAGGCGACTGGAGCCGCTGCGTGATGATAGCGTCGAACACGACGCCCGGTGCGCTCTATGCTTACCACGCGGACGGTTCACCGGTCGACGGGTTCCCGTTCCCGACCCCGGACGCGGCCGGGCCCAACAGCCCGGCTGTTGCCGACGTTGACGCGGACGGTATTCTCGAAATCGCGCTGTTAACCATGGACGGCTCGGTCAATCTCTGGAAAGTGCAGGGCGTCGAATACCACCCGTACATGACCGATTGGGGCACATGGTTCCACGACAACTGGAACACCGGTCAGTTCCACCCCAACCCGCCGCAGGGGCTTACCGCCTCGCATGGCGAGCCCGGCGTGCATCTGGCGTGGCGGTCCATCCGCGAGTGGCACCTCGGCTGCTACAATGTCTACCGCAGCACGGAGCCCGGCTCCGGATTCAGCAAACTGGCGGCGTTGACCGACACCGTGTACGACGACACCTCGGCGCACGGCGACACCACCTTCTACTATGCCGTCACAGTCGTGAAGGAATACGAGGTCGAGAGCCGGCTTTCGACCGTAGTCCCGTTCAACCCGGCGGGCATCGTTGAGGGCCGACGGCTCACAGCTAACGGCTCACAGCCGATACCGACCATCGTCCGTGGCGTCCTCTTCCTGCCGGCTTCTCCCTTCACTCTTCTCTCTTCACTCTTCTCTCTTGCCGGCCAGAAGGTAATGGAGCTTCAGTCAGGCCCGAACGACGTCTCGCGCCTCGCTCCCGGCATCTACTTCGTCCGGTCAGCGTCTGGCGTCATGCGTCAAGCGTTCGGCGTCACCAAGGTCCTGGTCACCAAGTAGAGTATGAACACGAAACGCGCGGTTTTCCTGTTTGCTGTATTCTGTCTACTGACTACTCCTTCCTTTGCCGGGTTCACCAAGATAACCGAGGGCGCTATCGTCAATGACAGCGGCTGGTGCTATGGGTGTGCCTGGGCCGACTATGACGGCGACGGGTTTCAAGACCTCTTCGCCACCAACAACAACTCGAACCAGAGTAAGAACAACTTCCTCTATCTGAATAACGGCGACGGTACTTTCACCCGGATTCTTGACGGCCCGGTAGTGAACGACGGCGGCAGTTCATACGACTGCACGTGGGGCGACTTCGACAACAACGGATTCCCGGACCTGTTCGTGGCCAACTACGGCGAGAACAACTTCCTCTACTCCAACAGCGGCGACAGCACATTCACCAAGGTAACAACGGGCCGAATCGTCAGCGACGGCGGCCGCTCGACCGGTTCGGCTTGGGCCGACTACGACCGTGATGGGTGGCTCGACCTGTATGTCTGCAACCGCGACGAGGCCAACTTCCTCTATCACAACAACGGCGACGGTACGTTCACGCGTATTCTCACCGGCGCGATTGCCACCAACGTGGACAACTCCAGCGGCTGCGCGTGGGGTGACTACGATAGCGACGGTTGGCTCGACCTTGTCGTGGCCAACGTCGGGACGCCCTGCTGCCTGTATCACAATGAGGGCAACGGCACCTTCACGAAAGATACTGCAAGCGCGATTGCCAGGGACACGTCTCGCTGCAATGGCGCGAGCTGGGGTGATATGGACAACGACGGTGACCTCGACCTGTTTGTCGCCACCGGCGTGCTCGGGATGTACAACGACCTGCTCTACCGGAACAATGGCGACGGCACGTTCACGAAGATAACCGACAGCCCGGTGGTGAATACCGCGACGTGGGCCGGCGGCGGCGCGTGGGCCGACCTTGACTCGGACGGCGACCTCGACCTGTTCGTCGGCGGGTACGATGGACACAACCGGCTCTACGAGAACGACGGCTTCGGCACCTTCACGAGCATAGACACCGGCATCGCGGTCACGGACGGCAACTACACCATGGGCGCGGGCTGGGCCGACTATGACAACGACGGCGAAATCGACCTGTTCACGGCCAAGAACAACTACTTCGGCGGCAGCGACAACGCCCTGTACCGTAACGACGGCACGGGCAACAACTGGCTCTGGGTCCGGTGCGTCGGCACGGTCTCGAACCGGTCGGCAATCGGCGCGCGAGCGAAGGTGATAACGCACATTCACAGCGGGGCCATATACATCACGCGCGAAATCTCTTCCCAGACCGGCGGCGGCACCAGCGGTCAGAGCAGCTTGCTTGCCTCATTCGGACTGGGTGATGCGAGCGCCGTAGATACGCTGGTCGTCCGCTGGCCATCCGGCATCGTTCAAACCCTAACCGCGGTTTCCGTCAACCAGATTATCACTGTTACCGAACCACAGACCGGGGTTGAGGAAAGAGTGAATGGTGAAGAGAGAAGAGAGAAAGTAGCGGCTTCGGTCATTCGGAGCCTGCCCACCGGCGCGGTTGCGTTCGACGCGATGGGCAGGCGGGTGCTGAACCCGGAATCCGGCATCTACTTCGTCCGTGAGCAGTCGGCGGCCGGCGTCCGCAAGGTGGTAATCCAGCGCTGACGGAGGTTACCCTTACCCGTGAGCACTGAACCTCAACCGGACAGCTTCACGTTCCGGGCCGCAGAGTTGATTCGGAGCATCCCCAAGGGCAAGGTCGCGACCTACGGCCAGATTGCGGGCATGGCCGGCGACCCGCGCGGAGCGCGTGAGGTGGTGCGCGTGCTCAATACCCAGAAGGACCTGCCGTGGCACCGCGTGCTCGCCGCAGGCGGCAGGATAACGTTGCCCGGTCCGGGCGGCGTCCTGCAGCGTAAACTGCTTGAGGCCGAGGGCGTCCGTTTCGACGCCGAAGGCACCACCCCCCTCGCCCTTCACCAATGGCGCGGCCCGTCGCGTCCGCCCGCCCGCTGACCGCGCCCGCTCCATATCAGGCTAAACCGACCCCAAGAACCACCGGCACCGCCCACCCCAAAGCCGAGCTTGACACCAAGGGAGAGATTAGTAGTATTTAACTACTAATGTATATAACAGCAACTAATACTAGCAACAAGAAACGTCCGACGCAACAGTTCGGCGTCGGCCTGCGTCAAGTAAGGGAGATGGCCGTAACCGACATGGAGGTAACGATGAAACGTCTGCTGACCGGTTCTGTAATTCTGATGGCCGCGGTCGCTTTGCTCGCGACCGGCTGTGACAACCAGGCCCGGGCGCCGAAGCAATGGTCCCCGGGAGAGAATGACCCGTCCGGCTACCGTGAGGCCGTTGCCGAGGTCGTCGTGACCGCGGAACGGCCGGCGTGGGTGATGCCGGTCGTGGTCGTCAGCGCGAACTCGATGCCCGAGGTCGTGGTGCTGGCGTCATGGGCGCCGGTTGCCGTCGCCGCGCCGGCGGCAGGCAGCATCAACTAGCCTCGGCCGCTGCACCTGACGCTATGGCGACGAGCGACACGACCCTGACCGCTGGCGCGGAGCCGGTGCCCGCCCCGGCCGCAAAGCCGCGCCTGTGGAACCGGAGCTTCTACCTGCTCTGGCAGGGGCAGCTCATCTCGGCGCTGGGGGACACGGTCTATGCAATCGCGCTCGGGTTCTGGGTCCTGCAGAAGACCGGCTCGACCGCGGTGATGGGCACCCTGATGGCCGCCTCAACGTTGCCCCGGGTCGTGATTGCGCCGTTTGCCGGCGTGCTGGTGGACCGGCTCGACCGGAAGTGGATGCTCGTGGCGATGGACGCGGTTCGTGGCCTGTTTGTGGTGCTGGTCGGAGTTGCGGCATTCACCGGGCATTTGCAGGTGTGGATGGTGCTCGTCGCCGGCATCATCATCAGTATCGCCTCCGCCTTCTTTGGCCCGGCGGTCGGTTCAGCGATACCGGACATCGTGCCGCCCGGTTCGATTGTCCAGGCCAACTCCGCGTTTGCCCTGCTCCAGACCGGCTCGGGCGTGGTGGGCAGCGCGGCCGGCGGGTTCCTGTTCCAAATGCTGGGCGCGCCCGTGATGTTCCTCGCCAACGGGATTTCGTACCTGGTCGCAGCGGTCGCGTCGGTACCCATACACGTGCCGAAGGTGCGCCACGAGACGCCGGAGTTCCGGTTCTTCAGCGACCTGAAGACCGGCCTCGGATTCGTCTGGCAGCACCGGGGCATCCGCTACATGGTGCTCACCGCGGCCGCGCTCAACTTCTTCGCGGTGCTCGGCATCACCCTGTTCCTGCCGCTGTTCCAGCGCACGCCCGGGCTCGGGTCCGGCGGCTACGGCATCGTGATGGCCGCTTTGACCGGCGGCATGTTTGCCGGGTTCCTGTTCACGTCCGCCAAACACATCGCCTACCGGGGGCGGTTTCCCATTTTCTTCGTGTGCGGCATCTTCTCAATGGCGTGCGCTGCGGCGATGCCGGGCTGGCTCAACGTCCCGCTGATGGCGGTGCTGGCAGCGGGTTTCGGCGCGGCCAACGCCGTGGTCAACTCGTTCCTCAATGCCACGCTGGCGACGGCGGTGCCACAGGCCCTGCGTGGCAAAGTGTTCAGCTTCATCGGCACGATTGCCGGCGGCCTGACGCCGCTGGCGTTTGCGGCGGGCGGCGCGCTAGCCGAGGTGTTCCCTCTGCGGGTCCTGATTTCGGCCGCCTTTGTGGTCACACTGTTCTGTTTCGTGCCGCTAGCCTTCTCTCCGCCGACGAGGAGACTCATTAACTTCGACCCCGGGACCGATACGCTCGAGGACATCCGGTGAACTCCGTCAACCGAAGTCAGAAGCCAGAAGCTAGAGTGCAGAATGCAGAGTTCCGGGATACTCTGACTTCTGCCTTCGACCGTTCCGTGTCTTTGTGTCCGAGTGGTGAATTCCTATCTTCGTGAAATGGGAGGCATGATGTACCTGATTCTTGCTCTGCTGGTGGCGGCGGCGCCCGCCAAGACACTCACCGTGAACCGGGCGACGACCCCACCGCGGCTCGACGGCGTCATTGAAGACGCGTGGCTCGCCGCCGACTCGGTCGAAGACTTCGTCCAGTACATGCCGGACGAGGGCGCGACGCCTTCGGAGCGCACTGTCGTCTACGTAATGCAGGACGACGCGAACCTCTACGTTGCGTTCCGGGCATGGTCGCTCGCCGCGCCGCCGGTCGGCCAGCTCTACGGGCTCGAGGACGAACTGACGCTCTACCTCGACCCGATGGAATCGCGCCAGACCGCGTATTTCTTCAAGGCCTACGCCAGCGGGCTCTGGCGCCAGGGCCTGATACTCGACAACGGCGCCGACGAAGACTGGTCGTGGGATGGAGTCTGGTACGTCGGCACGAAACTCTACCCGGACCGTATCGAGTGCGAGATGCGCATCCCGTTCAAGACCATCCGCTGGCGGCCGGGCACCGAGGGGTGGGGCGTGAACTTCGAGCGGGGGGTCGCCAGGAAGAACGAGTTTATCTCCTGGACCGAGCACAAGGAAAGCGAGGGCGGTAGCCAGGTGTCGAAGTACGGCCGGCTTATCGGTGCCGAGCCACGCGCGAAGGGGTTCTATTTCGAACTGCTGCCCGAAGGCTATGTCCGCTACGACGAGAACGGGGCGGGCACGCGGAAGTGGAGGCCTTCGGCCAGCCTGAACCTGAAGTGGGACCTGACGCCGCAGACGACGTTGAACGCGACCGCGCTGCCCGACTTCGCCCAGATAGAGTCCGACCCGTACAGCTTCAATATCTCCCGCTACCCGACCTACCTCGAAGAACGGCGGCCGTTCTTCATCGAAGGCAGCGAGATATTCCGGCTCGGCGGTCTTGGCCACATGGGCAACTTCCGGCAACTCGATCTCTTCTACTCGCGGCGCATCGGCAAGCCGGTCGGCAACAAGCCGGTGCCGATACTCGGCGGGCTGAAGCTGACCGGCCGGGGCCGGGGCTGGAGCGCCGGTTTCCTCGGCGCCGCGACCGACCAGCTCACCGATACCGTCGGCGTGACGGAACTTGAGTCGCGGCGCGCGTTCGCCGTGCTCTCGGGACGAGGCCGGCTCAGCTCGCTCTTCTCGGGCGGCCTGTTGTTTGCGGGTACTGCGGCCGACACCGCGCGGCACAACGCCGTACTGGGCGGCGACATCGGGCTCGATGCGGGCCGGCACAAGGCGATACTGCAGTTCGCCGGCAGCGAGGATGCCCGCAAGACCGGCTGGGCCCTGAACTCCGGCTACGGCGGGTACCTCGGGCAGTTCATCGCGGTCGCCTCGGCTTCGTGGATTTCCGACTCGTTCTCGGTCAAAGACATCGGCTACGTGCCGTGGGCCGGGCGGCGGACGGCCAGTGTGATGGCCGGCCCTTGGTGGAGCCGGCTCGGTCCGGTCCGGCGGCTCTACGTAACGCCCTGTTTCACCGTGCAGCGCGAGCCGGGTAGCGAAGACTATTCGTACAAAGGCGGGCTTTGGGCCAACGTCCAGATGCGTACCAACGCCGGCGGCGAGTTCGGCGTCAACGCAGGCCGTGTCTTCGAGGCCGACACCAGCTACTTCGGAAGGACGGCCAACCTCTCAGCCTGGGCGAGCGACCTCAAGTACAACATCAACGCCAACGCATCGTACAACCACGGCTACAACTATGGACGCGGCTTTATCGCGGACAACTACAGCGGCTCGCTTTGGGGCACCTACTACCTCGCCGGCAAAGTTGCCGCCATGCTGAGGCTGTCCACTTTCTGGGAACTGGACCCGGCAGGCAAGGTTGTCGCGGTCACGTCTCCCCTGGGCCCACGCCTGGACTTCAGTTTCGACCCGCGAGTCAACTTCAACGTCTACGACAACATTGTGTTCGCTACCCCGGGAACGAGGCTCGACAGCACCCGGGCGGTGTCCAACCGCATAGGTTTTCTCTTCTCGTGGAACTTCCTGCCCAAGAGCTGGCTCTACGTGGCGCTCAACGACTTCCGCATGGATGTCGGCGAGGGTCTCAGCCTGGTCAGCCGGGTCGGCGCGGTCAAACTCCGCTACCTTTTCTACTTCTAGAAGCGCACGGCAATGGAGGCACAAATGAAAGGCGACCCGATTGTCTGCTGGGAACTCGCATCTCACGACGAGGCGAAGTCGGCGGAGTTCTTCCGCAAAGTCTTCGACTGGGAAGTGCCGTTCGACGAGAAGCTCGGCTTCTACCGGGTGAAGTCGCCCGGCACCCCAACCTGCGCGCGCGGGCTCATCTTCACGCTCCGCCAGGCCAAGCTGCCATTTCTCACCCTCTACATCGGCGTGAAGGATATAGAGGCGAAGCGCCGGCTGGTCGTGGAGAATGGCGGGTTCATCGTAATCGAGCCGTTCGACATCGGTGACGGCGAACGCATCTGCCTGTTCAACGAACCATCCGGCGTCACGTTCGCGATGATACAGGAGAGAGGCGCGTAGCCGGTCGGCATCCCGCGAACCCCGGCAGCGGCGAACCCGGTCTAAGAAATGATGCACCGGGGCGACCCGGCTGCTATCGGAAGAACGTGAACGCGACAACAATGGAGTTGGACAATGACAGAAGAACAGTCGGGCAGGATGACCGAAGAGCAGTTTCACAAGAAGATGGCGGTTGACCTGTTTAACCGCACGTGGGACCTGCTCGACAAGCCGGAACGCACGCCGGAAGAGAATGACGAACTGGTTCACGCCGGGCACGCCTCGCGCTTCCACTGGGGCAAGGTCGGCGAGCCACTCAACTTTGCGCGTGGCGAACAGCAGCTTTCTCACATCTACGCGGTATTGAAGCGGGCCGAGCCGGCGCTCTTTCACGGACAACGGGCCCTCGAAATCTGCCGTGCCAACGGCATCGCCGACTTCGACATCGCCTTTGCCTATGAAGCCCTCGCCCGGGCCCACGCGGTCGCCGGCAACCAGCCGGAACGGAACCGCTATGTCGAACTCGGCCGCGCGGCGGCCGCCGGCATTGCCAGAGAAGAAGACCGGAAGTACTTCCTCAGCCAGATCGAGACAGTCTAGCAGCGCGTCACTCCGCCAGCGCGCAGACCGCTCAGGCGCAGGCCGAATTCACGACCAAGCCTGGAGATACGACGGGGCTGAGAATTGGAACAGGGACGCGGCGGGGCTGCACGGCGAGTTGCGGGATATGAGGGCGGGCCGGCGGTCAGCGGGTCACGGCTTGCGGTTCACGACAGGACTTGACGGACGGCACTGGGAGGAGCATAATTATACACTCTACGGGTTAGATGGTTGAACGAGAGAACCTCAGCCCGGGCCCAGCAAAGGCTGGGCCCGGTGTTTTTCCCAAAGGGTTTCTTCGTCTTCCGGCTGCCAGGCCGGGTCAACGATGCAGAGGAGTTCGATTTCTTCTTTGCCGGTATTCTCAAGCCATTGGACTGAACCGGGCGGTATGTAGACCGCATCGCCAGCCGTAACCTCAGCCGCTTCTTCGCCGATGTGCATCAGGCCGGTTCCCCGGACAAGGTAGTAGACTTCAGCGGTCTTGAGCCGGTGGGCCCGTGACCGGGCGCCGGGCGCGAGCCAAGCCACGGCAAGGGAGTAGTGTATCTTTGCCGGGTCGCGGTCGGGATGGAGCAGTTCGCGCAGCCGGGTCCGGTCCCCGGCCGTGATTTCCTTGCAGTCCTTCAGCTTCTTGATGAGCATAGCGCCGAGTCGGACTACTGAGGGCAGGTGGCCTCCGGTTCGGGGTCCGAACCCCAAACCCTCGCCCCTAGTCCCCAGCCCCTTCCTAGTTCAGCTTCCCGACCGCCTGCTCGACCGCGGCGAGCAGTTCGCCCGATTTGACGGCCGCGGTCAGGTTGTTGATGTCGTCCTGGACCGGCCGGTCTTCGACCATCTTGGTGACGTACTTGCGCACGAAGTCGTAGGCGACCTGGGTACCCTTGCCCGCCTTGAGCGGCTTCTTGAACTCGACCGCCTGCGCGCCCGCCATCAGTTCGATGGCGACCACGTACCAGGAATTGTCGAGAATCTGCCGCGTCTTAAGGGCGCTGGTGAACGCCATCGAGACGAAGTCTTCCTGGTCGGCCGCCGCGGGTATCGAGCCGATTGAGGCCGGGGCCGAGAGAATCCGGCTCTCGCAGATGAGCATGCCCTGCGTGTACTGGGTGAGCATCAGGCCGGAGAACATGCCCGCACCTTTGGTGAGGAACGCGGGCAGGCCGCAGGAGAGGTTCCGGTTGAGCAGCCGGTTGGTCCGGCGCTCGGAGAGCACCGCAATCATCGTCACGCACTCGCCGGTCAGGTCGAGCGCCAGCCCAAGCGGCGTTCCCTGGAAGTTGGCGCCGGTCAGGTAGGCTTTCTCGTCCGGGAAGAACAGCGGGTTGTCGCCCACGCCGTTCAGTTCGATTTCGAACATGTAGCGCGCCCACTTGAGTGCGTCTTTGGCACTGCCCACGACCTGCGGGGTCGAGCGCAGGGAGTAGGCGTCCTGCACTTTCTTGCCCGGCTGCTTGAGCATCTCGGAGTCGGCAGTCAGGCGCCGGACGTTCTCGGCGCAGGTGACCGCGCCCGGGTAGCCGCGCAGGTTGTGAATCCGCTCGTCGTAGGCCACCATGTTGGCGTTGACCACTTCGAGGGTGAGCGCGGCGGCGATTTCGGACACCTTGTAGTAATGGTCGGCGTCGAGCAGGTGGATGGCGCCCCAGCCCGCGGTCATGTTGGAGCCGTTGATGCAGGCGAGTCCGTCGCGCGCCTCGAACTGGATGGGCGCCACACCGGCGGCTTTCATCGCCTCGGCGCCGCTCATCCGCTTGCCCTGGTAATACGCCTCGCCCTCGCCCAGGAGCACCAGCGCCATCTGGCTCATCGGCGAGAGGTCGCCGCACGCGCCAACCGAGCCTTTGTCGAACACGACCGGGGTCACGCCCTTGTTGAGCATGTCGATCATGCACTCGACGACCTGCAACCGGATGCCCGAATTGCCGTTAGAGAGTACGTTGATGCGCGAGCAGATGGCCGCCCGCACCGTCTCCTCGGGCAGCGGCACACCGCACCCGGCCGAGTGCGAATAGACGATGTAGCGCTGGAACTGCTCGGTCTGCTCCGGCGTCAGGATGGTCTCGGACAGTTCGCCGATGCCGGTCGTGATGCCGTACATCACCGCCCGCGCCTTGACTTTCTCCTCGATGAACGCGCGGCAATGGTTGATTCTCGTCTTCGCCGCCGCGGAGAGTTCGACCTTGTCGCGCCGGCGTGCCACGCCGACGATGTCTTCAATCTTCAGGTTCTTGCCGTCTAGTACAACCGCCATCCGATTACCTCCGTGAAATGCGGACCCGGTGCCGCGCGCCTCGCGCCTCGACCGGTCCCGCTACTTTTTGTCTCCCGTGTTCTGCTGTCTGCGGGGCCCGCCGCGGAACAACCGGCGTGGACGCGGCGGCGGCCCGGCCCGCTGCGCCATCTGTTCGACGTGGTTGCCCGGCCAGAAGACCTTGCGGCACTTGGGGCAACCCCGAAAATCATGGTGAATCTGGTAGATGAAGAACGGCACCGTCGGCCGCGCCTGCTCCCGGGTAATCTGCTCCAGCGGGACGTTGCACTGCAGGCACCGGCCAAACGCCGCAATCTTCTCGGCCGGCGGCGCAACCGGGCGGGCCGGGGCGGGAACGCCTACCGGCTGGGGCCGGGTCGGGGCCGGCCTGGCCGCAGGTGCCGGCGTCGCCGGTACTTCTTCCGCGACCGGCACTGCCGGCTTGAGACCCGCGTCGATTTCGGCCTTGACCTGCGCCACCTGCTCCGGCGCAAGCTGGCCCGGCACGTAAATCGTCCCGGGCAGGCCGCGCAGCTTGTTCGTGCGGGTGAGCAGTATCCGGCCGCTCTGTCGCGCGACCCGGTAGGCCGGCATCCCGCCCAGGTTCCGGTCGTACTCGACGTCAAGCCCGAGCAGGCGCAACTCGCGCGCCAGTTTGCCGAGCATCACGTCGCACAGGAAGCTGACCGTTTCGGGATTCTTAGGCGGAGGGATGTGGCCGCGCGGGGCGCGGCTCTGCGGCCGGGGCCGGTGGCGCGGCGGCGGCCGCCGGTTACTTGGGGCTGGAACAGGCTGCTCTTCAGGAATCATCAGCTTACACTGTAGCCAAAAAGACCCTGAAATCAAGCGCGCGTTGTCGCCCAGGAAACCCTAAACCCCAAGTCCCAAACAAGCACCAATGATTCAATGACCCAAACGGAAAGCCTCGGCGGTTCCTTCGTCTTCGTGTGGCCTCGCCACCGTGGAAACGAGCAGGGCAGGCTTCTGACTTCGCCTGTTCAGCTTTCATCCCTCATCCTTCATCTTTAGCCCCGGAACCCGCTTGACATATCAGGTTCGAATCATAGGGGTATGATTCGCCAAGAGCTTGACAGACCGTGATTTTGGGCGCATAATAATAGCAGATGCGCGAGCCGTTCGCGGCAAGACTCGGCTGGATTCCACCCTACCTGTTTCAGGAGCTTGACGACTTGAAAGCCCGCACCGGCGGGGATTTGATTGACTTGGGCGAAGGCAGCCCGGACCAACCCGCGCCTAAACCGATATCAGCCGCGCTCACCCGGGCGCTGAAGAATACCGAGAACCACCGCTACCCGGGCTACGCCGGCAAACTGGTCGCGCGCGCGGCCGTGGCCGCGTGGTATCGACGGCGCTTCCGCGTGGAACTGGACCCGGAGACCGAGGTGGCGATGCTGCTCGGGTCAAAGGAGGGCGTCGCGCACCTGATATGGGGAACGTGCGGGCCCGGCGACACGGTCGCGGTTTCCGACCCGGGGTACCCGGTCTACCAGAACCAGTCGCGGCTGTGCGGGGCGACGCCGATCCCGGTGCCGCTGGAAGAGAAGACCGATTTCCTCCCCGACCTCGACTGGCTGTCGCGCATCGCCCCCCGTATCAAGCTGCTCTGCCTGAACTTCCCTGGCAACCCGACCGCCGCGGTCGCCACCGTCGAGTTCTATCGGCAAATCGTCGCCCTGGCTGAGCGGCACGGGTTCTTCGTGGTAAACGACAACGTCTATTCCGAACTCTACTTCGGCAAGGTGAAGCCGCCGAGTATCCTCGAAGTACCCGGGGCCAAGGAGCGCTGCGTCGAGTTCCATTCGCTGTCCAAGACGTTCAGCATGGCCGGGTGGCGGATCGGCATGGCGGTCGGCAACGCGCGGCTCATCAAGGCGCTGCTGAAGATAAAGCAGAACACCGATTCCGGGCCGTTCGGTGCCATCCAGGACGCCGCGGTCTTTGCCCTGCGGAACGGCGCGAAGTTCGTGGCGGCCAACCGCGCGATGTACCGGCGGCGCCGGGACACGTTCTGCGGCGAACTGGTCCGGCACGGCTGGGGCGTGGCGCCGCCGGACGCGACCTTCTACGTCTGGACCCGGGTGCCGGCCGGGCACGAGACCGCGCCGGCCGGCGAGTCACCGTCGCTCAACTTCACGCGTAAGATGCTCTCGAACTGCCGGGTGATGTGCGCGCCCGGTACCGGGTTCGGCCAGTACGGCGAAGGGTACGTGCGGTTCGCACTGGTTGCGTCCGAGCAGCGGCTCAAGGAAGCAGCCAAGCGAATCGGGAACTGGCTTACGTGAGGAGGAGAATAGTGAATAGAGAATTGAGAATTGCGAAAGGCGGATTCGGCTTTCACTATTCACTATTCACAATTCACCATTTCCTCAAATGGCTCTGATAGTCCAGAAGTACGGCGGGAGTTCGGTCGCCGACATTGAGCGCATTCGCCGGGTCGCGCGGCGGGTGGTGGCGACGCGCGCTGCCGGGAACCGGGTCGTGGTCGTGGTGTCGGCAATGGGCGGGACCACCGACGCGCTCACGAAGATGGCGCACGAGATTACGCCCTGCCCGCAGCGGCGGGAGCTCGACATGCTGCTGACCGCGGGCGAGCGGGAGGCAATGGCGCTGGTGTCGCTCGCCATTATGCACGAGGGGTTGGAAGCGGTCTCGTTCACCGGCTCCCAGGTCGGCATCATCACCGACCGGTTCCACTCGGACGCGCGGATTGAGGAAATCCGCTGCGACCGGCTCCGTCGGGCCCTGCGCGGCCGGGTGATTCCGATTGTCGCCGGGTTCCAGGGCGTGAGCCCCGAGCACGAAGTGACGACGCTCGGTCGCGGCGGTTCGGACGTAACCGCGGTGGCACTGGCCGCGGTGCTCGGCGCGGACCGGTGCGAGCTATACAAAGACGTGGACGGGGTGCACACCGAGAACCCGTTCGAGTTCCCGGGCGTGCGACTGGTGCCGCAGCTGAGTTTCGAAGAGCTGGCCGAGCTGGCCGGCTCGGGTTCCGAGGTAATTCACCCGCGGGCGTGCGCGCTGGCGGCAAAGTACCGGGTGCAACTTTCCATCCGGTCCTCATTCAACGATAAGCGAGGTACGACAGTGGCCAAACTTGAGAAGATGGAGAAGGCTTTTGTCCGGGCGATGACGCACAACCACAAGCTGGTGCGGCTGTCGCTGGTCGACGTGCCGAAGAAGAAGCAATGCCTGCACCAGGTCGTGACCCAACTGGCCGCGGCCCGGGTGCCGGTCGTGTTCTTCAACCACGGCGTGGTTCACGGCGACCGGTTCGACCTGTCGTTCATCATCCCGGAAGAACAACTCGCCCCGGCGAAGGCGATACTGGCGCGGCTCGCGAAACAGGTCCGGGCAGTGCGTCTCGAAACCAGGGAGAACCTCTGCTCGGTGTCGGTGGTCGGGCCGGGCGTGGGTTCGGACCCGGAGATTCTCTCCGGCACGCTCGAAACGCTGCACCGGGTCGGGGTTCACCTTGACGCGTTCTCGACGTCGGAAACGCGGCTGTCGTGTTTCATGGACCGGAAGGACCTGCGCCTCGCCGCGGCCGCGCTGCTGGCGCGGTTCAGGCTGAAGCGATGATAGAAGAGAACCCGATAGAGGGAGTAGAGAGTAGAGAGTCGGGAGCAGCCGGCGAGGGACGGCCGGTAGCTGAGGGCAGCACGCAGCCGCAGCCCGCGCCGTCGGTGTCCCCTGACCGCGAATCTGCAATCTCCAATCTGCAATCTGAAATTCCACGCCCCTCGTCCCGCGCCACTGATTCTGTGTCCGCACCCCTAACCCCTAGCCCCCAACCCCTAACCCCCAGTCCCCAACCCCTAATCCCCAGTCCCTCGTCCCTTGTCCCTGGTCTCCCGCCCCTCGTCCCGACTGAGGTCGTCGAAGCCTTGCTCTTCGCCGCCGACGCGCCGGTGAAACTGGACCGGCTGGCCGAGCTGGCCGAGGTGTCGCCCGAAACCGCGCGGACGGTGATTGACGGCCTGAACGCGACCTACCAGGAGACAAACCGGACATTCCGGGTCCAGCGGGTGGCACAGGGATTTCAACTCTACACGATGCCGGCGTACGCCGAGTTCGTGCGCCGGCTCTACCAGCACCAGTATACCCACCGGCTATCGCGGGCCGCGCTCGAGGTGCTGGCGATCGTCGCATACAAACAGCCGGTCACCCGGCCCGAGGTCGAGCAGTTGCGTGGGGTTGACTGTTCCGGCCCGATTGTTACTCTCCTTGAGCGCCGGCTGATTGCGACCTACGGCCGTGCTGCTCGACCCGGCAACCCGTTCCTCTACCGGACCACGCCCGAGTTCCTGCGGTACTTCGGGCTGGCCGGGCTCGAGGACCTGCCGCGGATGGAGGAAATCGGCGAATTCCTGGCCCGGCGCGAGGCCGGTCCGGACGCCGGCGAACCGGACAAGGGCGAGATCTTCGATTCGCTGGCAATGGACGGCGGCCACAAGGACGCGGCGCCGGAGGATGCGAGGTAGACGACTATGTTTGAACGGCTGAGAGAAGAACGAGCGACCGGCGACCCGACGAAACTGGTGGTCGGACTCCTGTCATCGGAACGGAACCTGCTTTTACAGGCGCAGTCCGCGCTGGTTGAGGCATTCGGGGACGTGACCGTGAAGAGTCCGGAGATTCCGTTCAGCTTCACGAACTACTACGAGAAAGAGATGGGGCCGGGCCTGACTCGACAATGGGTGGGGTTCCACGGCTTGGTCGAGCCCGACCAGCTCTATGATTTCAAGCTTACGACCGGTCTCCTGGAGAAGCGTTTCCACGCACCCACCGGCCGACGCCGCGTGAACCTCGACCCTGGACTGTTGTCACTCTATAACCTGGTGCTGGCTTCGACCAAGAGCTTCGCGCACCGCGTCTACCTGCGCGACGGCATCTACGCCGAGCCGACGCTCGTCTTCCAGGCCGGTGAGTTCCAGCCGCTGGCCTGGACCTACCCGGACTACCAGACCGAGGTCTGCCAGAAATTCCTGCTGGGCTGCCGCAAGGAACTGCTCGCCGACATCGCCCGGCAGAGGACCGGGGGCAACGGCCCGTGGGTTCCAGCGTCGTGACGAAGGAATCACATTGAAGGAGTTGCGCCACTACTTCCTCACCGGCATCGCGACGCTGCTGCCGTTGAGCGTCACCGTGTTCGTCTTCTGGTTCATCATTGCCCGGCTGGGCAGCCTGTTCCACCCACTGTTCAAGCTCCACGCGTGGCTTGAACACCTGCCCGGCTGGGTCGCGACGCTTGCCGGGTTCGTTCTCTTCATGGTTCTCGTCCTGCTTACCGGCTGGATAGCGTCAGGCCTCATCGGCCGGCTCACGCTCGGCTGGCTCGACAAGCTCATGAAGCAGGTGCCGATTGTCAAGACGATATATTCGTCGGCGCGCCAGCTCACCGACGCGGTTTTTGTCAGCCGCAGCTCGCTGCGCAAGACCGTTATCGCCGAGTACCCGCGCCAGGGCATGTTCGCGGTCGGATTCCTGACCAGCGATGACCGGATTACCCTGGCGGACGGCCGCCAGGCGCTTTTCGTCTTCTTTCCGACCACGCCCAACCCGACGTCCGGCTGGCTCGCGCTGATTCCCGAGACCGAGGTCACCGAGACCACCATGTCGATTGAAGAGGGCCTGAAGCTGGTCGTGTCCGGCGGCGTCATCAAGCCCGGAAACATCGGCGCCTGCATCCGGCCCAAAACCGGCAACTGACCGCAGAGATTCGAGAGCTCAACGTCCGTCTCTCGGCTGGCGGCAGCAGCCGACGGCGAACAGCGTTCGGCCTGCGCGGCTAGCGCCGCACCTTCTTCTCGGGCTTCGGTTTGCGGGGCTTGGGCTTGCGCGGCTTCGGTTCTTTCTCTTTGCGGTTCTTCTTGTCCGGCTTGTGGTTCTCGTACAGCTCAACCAGTTCGGTCAGTCGTTTCATCACCTTGCCGTTGACCGTTTCCTTCGGGTAGTTGCCCTTGGCGTCGGGCTTGCCCGCCGGAACCCCGGTCAGAAGTTCGATACCCTCGTCAATCGTGCCGACCGCGTAGATGCGGAACTTGCCGTCTTTGACTGCCGCGATCACGTCGGGCCGCAGCATCAGTTCCGGCAGGTTGGTGCGCGGGACGATGACGCCCTGCTGCCCGGTCAGGCCCCGGGACAGGCAGGCCTCGAAGAATCCTTCGACCTTCCAGTTGACGCCGCCAATCGGCTGGACTTCACCCTGCTGGTTGACCGAGCCGGTCACGGCCAGGTCCTGCCGGATGGGCAGGCCCGACAGGTCCGAGAGCAGGGCGTAAACTTCGGTGGACGAGGCGGAGTCGCCGTCCACGCCGCCGTAGGACTGTTCGAAGCAGATTGAGGCCGAGAAGACCAGCGGCTGCCGGCGCGCGTACTTCTGGCGCAGGTAGCCGGAGAGGATGTAGACGCCTTTGTCGTGGGTCGGCCCGGAGAGCTGGGCCTCCCGCTCGATGTTGATGATGCCGGCCGAACCGACGCCGGTCTTGGCCGTTATCCGGGTCGGGATGCCGAACGAGTACTCGCCGGTGTCATAGACCGCAAGCCCGTTCACCTGCCCGGGTTTCACGCCGGTCACGTCAATGTAGATGGTGCCCTGACGGATTGCCTCCTGCAGCTTCACCTCGAGCAGCCGCACCCGGTCGCGGCGGCGGTTGATTGCCTCCCGCACGTGTTCATAGGTCACGGCCTTGGCGCCGGCCTTTGCCGCCCAGTGGCTCGCCTCGGTCAGGAGTTCGCTGACAATGTTGAACCGGGTCGAAAGCTTGGTCTGGCGCCCGGCCAGCCGGACACCATACTCAATCACGCCGCGCACGCCCGACCGGTCAAACGGCCGGAGATTCTCCTTCTGGCACAGCCCCACGATGACCTGCACGTAGTCGCCGATCGCGGCCTGGTCCAAATCCATCACCCAGTCGAAGTCCGCCCGCACCTTGAAGACTTTCTTGAAGTCCTCGTCCGCGCCCGCGAGCAGCGAGTAGACCTGCGGGTCGCCGATCATGATGACTTTCAGGTCGATGGCCACCGGCTCCGGCTTCATCCCGACCGCGCCGAACAGCGCGGAGTACGGGTCGCCGCCGGTAATCTCCAGTTGCCGGTTGCGCAGCGTGCGTTTCAGCGCCGGCCAGACGCCCGGCTCCACCAGGGCGTCAAGCGCGTTGATGACGAGAAACCCGTGGTCCGCGCGCAGCACCGAGCCGGCCTTGATCCTTGAGAAGTCCGCCCGCCACTGCCCGCCCCGGTCCCAGACCCGGTCAATCGAGCCGAACAGGTTCTTGTAGTTCGGGTTGGTCTCGAAAATCACCGGCGCCGTCTTGGTGCCGGAGTTGTCGACCAGCACGTTCACCCGGAACTCGACGTACGGGTCGGACCCGCCGGGCGGCTGGACCGAGGCCGCCGCCTCCGCTTCCGCCGGCGGCTTCTGGCGGAAAGCGTCGGGCTCGGCCAGCACCGCGTCCTTGACTTCAGCCAGGTAGTCGGCGAGCGGCGATGGCTTCGCGCGGGCCGGGGCTTTCGCCTCCCTGGCGCCGTGATTCCGCTTCCGGTGATTGCAGCGTTCCTCGATGTCGGCCAGCCGCTCCTCGACGACCGGCCGGATGATGCTCTGGTCCAGCTCCGTGAGCGCTTCGCGGGCCGCTTTCTCCAGGTCGCGGATGTCCTTGGAGATGGCCGCGAGTTCGGCGGCCAGTTCCTGGTACCGCGCCTTGATTTCCTCGGCGCGCGCAGCGGAGAGCTTCCCTTCTTCGACCAGCGCGGGAAGCGTGTCAATCTTGGCCGGCTGCTTCTCGACAATCGGCGCCAGCTCGGGCCGCAGGAACGGGCCGGTCTGGACCAGGGCGAACCCTTCGGTCGCCACCCGTTTCTCGAAATCCCGCACCCGCGCCACGCCCCGTTCCTTGAACCCGTCCACGATCCCCTGCCGCCGCTGCTGGTAAGTGTCGCTTTCGAGCAACATCGGTATGTTCTTGATCAGGAACTCGACGAACGCGTCCATGTCGCGGCGGAACTCATGTCCCTTGCCGGCGGGCAGCCGCAGCAGGCGCGGCTGGTCCGGGTCGCGGAAGTTGTTCACGTAGCACTTGTCGTCAAGCTCCCGGGGCCGGGCCTTGGTTGACTCCAGCAGCATCCGGACGGTCGTGGTCCGACCGGTGCCGACCCGGCCGGAAACGAAGACGTTGTAGCCGACCGACTCGATTTCCAGCGCCATGTTCAGCGCGTCGACCGCGCGCGGCTGGCCGATGATTCCGGATGTGACCGGAAGGTCGTCGGTCGTGTCGAACTTCAGCTCACCGAGCGTACACTGCCAGCAGAGCTGGTCCGGAGCGACCTCGAAGGGTCGCAAGGAATCAAGGGGTCGAGGAATCGAGGAGTCCAGGGTCCGAACCTGTCCCTTCCTCCGTTTGTCCTTGCTCATCTTCTTCATCCCTTTGTCCTTCGCGTTTCTCTTCTTCATCGTCTGCCTCCGTTCTTTCTAATCACGCGCGGCCACTTTCAGGCCCGGGAACTTCACGAACGGCACGAAATACGTGCCGAGGTCGCGCTCGGTGTCGCCCACCGCCGTCACGTTCCGGAACATCTCGTAGACGTTGCCGGCAATCATCACATCCTTGACCCGGCCGGTGACCGCGCCGTTCTCGATTTTGTAGCCGGACGAGACGTTGAGCGTGACGTCGCCGGCCAGCAGGTTCGACTGGCCGCCGCCGAGGCAGTCATAGACCAGCAGTCCCTCGCGCACGCCCTTTATTGCATCTTCGAGCCGGGCCGTGCCGACGGCCAGTTCGATGTTGCTCGTGCCGGGCTGGGGCTGGGCCGAGAAGTCGCGGCCGGCCGACCCCGTCGTCTCCGCGCGGCAGGCCCCGGCCGTCGCGAGGTCGAAGAGAAAGCCGGTGAAGACGCCTCGGTCGAACAGGGCGGTCCGGCGCCGCGGCACGCCCTCGGCGTCAAACGGCCCGGAGGCGAGGCCGAAGTCGCGCAGGCCGTTGTCGGCAATGGTAATCTTCTCGTCCAGCAGTTGCTGCCCGGTCTTGCCGATGAGCGGTGAAGTCCCCTTTTCGAGCAGCTTGCCGTTCACGCCGACCTCGATTGGATAGAGCAGGCTCGGCAAGGCGGTTGGCATGAAGATGACCGGGTACGTGCCGGTGGCGAGTCGCGCCCGGGAGCGGGCGGAGAATGCCCGCTGCTCAATGCGGTCGGCGAGCGGCCCGATTGCCGGCGGCGCGCCCGACGAGAGATTCTCGTACTCCGGTATCCAGACCAGGCCGTCGTGGACGATGAGCCCGGTAACCGACAGGTCGAACTCGGCGCGCGAGAACCGGGTGTCGAGCCCGGCGCCGTTCATCACCACCGTCTTCCGGTAGGTCCGGGTGAACGTCACGTCCAGCTTCAGGTTGGGCACCCGGGCCCGGACCGCTTCAATCAACTCCCGGCCCCAGTCAATCATCTTCAGCGCCGGCAGTACGATGACGCGGTTGTCGAAAGTCGTTACCGCCGGCTTCGGTCCCGGCCCGGGGAAGTCGAAGCGGCACGGTTTGCCGAAAGCGGCAGTGTCGAACGCGGCCTGGACCATTTCCTCAACCACGTCCGGGTTGGTGGTCGAACTGAACCCGACCCGGCCGTTCCGCACCAGCCGCAGCCCGTACCCACGGGTCAGCCGGCTCTCCTGTGAATGGAATTCGTTCGCCCGGAACTCGACGACGGTGCGGTTTGAGTCCGCGCGGAACACCTCGGCCTGCCCGCCCTTTGCCTGCGCCAGCAAAAGGAGTTCGTCTTCCATCGCGCTATCCTACACAGAATCCGGCATTGAACCACAGAGCGCACAGAGCCAACAGAGGGTTTTCGGATTACAGGCTGCCTGCGCGCTGCCTTCCTGCCCTGACCCTGTGTCCTCTGTGGTTGATTTCACATTTGGTCCTACCGTCCGCCGATGACGACGTTCCGGATGCGGACGTGCGGAGCGCCGAGCCCGACCGGCAGCGGCGACTGGGCGCCCTTGCCGCAGCCGCCCAGGCCGCCGAACATGGTCAGGTCGTCGCCAATCATGTCGATGTTCTTCAGGGTCTCGAAGATGTTGCCGGACAGCGTCACGTCGCGCACCAGCTTTGTCTTGCGGCCGTGCTCGACCAGCCATGCGTACTGGGACGCAAACGTGAACGACTCGAGTTCGGTCATTCCGCCCCGGGAACCGGCTACGTAGAGCCCGCGCTCCAGTGAATCCATCATATCCTCGATGTTGGCCGAGCGCGGCTCGATGAAAGTGTTGCTCATCCGGACAACCGGCGAGAACCGGTACGAAACCGCGCGGGCGTTCCCGGTCGGCGTCTCGCCCATCCGCAGGGCGCTGTGACGGTCGTACAGGTGTCCGGCAATCACGCCGTCCTTAATCAGTTCGGTGTGCCCGGACGCGGTTCCCTCGTCGTCAAACCGGTAGCTCCCGCGCTCGCCCGGCATCGTCCCGTCGTCAACAATCGTAAGCTCATCCACCCCGTACCGTGTCCCGACCCGCATCAACTCCAGCAGACGCTCATTACCCGCGAGAAAGTCCGCCTCGCTTAAGTGACCGAACGCCTCGTGGGCAAAGACCCCGGCCAGCAGCGGGTCGATGACCACGTTGTACACGCCCGCCCGCACCGGCTCGGCTTTCAGCAGGTCGAGCGCGACCTTGGCGATACGCTCCACCATCGGCTCCCGGTCCTTGAGTGACGCAAAGCCCTGCGTCTTCCCGAACGAATCGGCGTAGTCCTGGACATTGGCGCCGTCGCGCGCTACCGCCCGGCAGGAAAAACCGGTGTAGACCGACTCCTGAGTGATGTAACGGTCGTCGGTTGACAGGAATGCGGTTTCGCGGAACACATCGTGGTACGTCGACTGCGTGGTCGTGATGCCGGCGGTCTTGAGCAGGATGTCGTTGTAGCGGCGAATCAGCGCGTGCTTGTCGGCGAGCGGTACCTTGCGCGGGTCTTCGTTTTCGGGCAAGGTTACGCGGTCGGTGGACGGCGGAATTTCACCGAGGGTCTCCGGCCGCGGCGGCATCGCTTCCACCTGCGCGGCCACGTCCCGGGCCAGTTCCTTCAGGTTGTCGTCAACCTGGTTGAAGCTGGCTGAACCCCAGTTGCCGTGATGGAACACGCGGATGCATCCGCCCCGCTCAAACGCCCGGCCGATTTCGTCGAGGTCGCGGCCACGGTAGATGATGCGGGCCTGCTCCGACTCCTCAAGCCGGATGTCGGCGTAGTCGCTCGCCACGCCGCTCAGAATCTCCGCAAGAAACGGTTTCAGACTCTCCATAGCAACTTCGGGTCGGTTATCAGCAACTTCTCAGCCTCAAGAGCGTAGGGCTGAACTTGGTTTTGTCAACAACCCGCGTCCGACGCCAGGACGCACGGCTCATCCAGTTGATACCCGGCCGCGCTGGACTGAACGCAGGACGCCGCAACGCGAAACCGGCAGCTTGACCCCGGGCCGGGTTCGGGTAAAGTATGGCGCCCGTTCGTCGCTGAGACCCTAATGATATTGTCTGGAGGCGTCATGAATGCTCAAATCCCTGCCCGGCTGCTGCTCGGACTGCTTGTGCTGTTGCTGGCCGCCGGCTGCGCGACCGCCAGTGCCGCCGACAACGCGGAAACCGGCGGGGCGGCGAACTCCGGGGCCGGATTATGGTACACCCTGATTACTGCGGTCGTCGCATTCGTCGTTGGGTTCCTCGTCGCCGCGACGATGTCACTGAGTGGCGGCTTCCGGCTTTCCACTCACCGGCACCGGCGCCGGCACCGCACCGAGGTCGACCGGAACAGGGGCAGCCAGCACATCGGGGCCGGCATCAGGCAGGAACTGGCCGAGTGGCGCTGCGCAGAACACAATGAAGACGCCGACTGGGACGAACTCGGCCGCAGAATCGAAGACCGTATCCGCGAAGATCTCAGAAATCACCGCAAGTAGATACCCGCGGGCAGAGACCGTGGGTATCTACGTCCGTACTGTTCTTCGGTAACGATCGGGCTACACTGTAGCCATGAAGCCTTCAAACTCAGGCGCGGTCACCGGACGCTTGACCGCCACGTTTGCTGCGGTAGAGTATGATATTCGTATCGTAATGGAGGTGTCGCTATGACGCACGACTGGCCGAAAATCCTGCTTGCCGGGCTTCTGCTTCTGATTCTGGTCACAAGCTGCGCGCCCGGCAACGTCCGCTACAGTAACGAGACCGGCAAGCCGGCCAACTTCTGGGCCGGGCTCTGGCACGGCCTGATAATCATCGTCACGTTCGTGGTCAGCCTGTTCACGAAGGACGTCGGGGTCTATGAGCCCAACAACGTCGGCTGGGGCTATAACCTTGGCTTCCTCCTCGGCTGCATGATGTCGCTCGGCGGCGGCGCCCGCAGTGTCTCCCGCCGACACAAGCACCGGCACGAGCCCGACTGGGACCGAGTCGGCCGGCACATCGGCGACAGCGTCAAGGAAGGCCTTGCGTCGTGGCGGACGCAGGAACGTCCGGCCGAATCCGACCAGGACTGGGACGAACTGGGACGGAAGATCGAACAGCGCATCCGCGAAGAGATGAAGAAGAACCGGGGCTGAGATGATGCGTCTTCCGGTTCGGCTATTCGTTCTTCTCTCTTCTCTCTTCTCTCTTTCCCTCGCCGCCCAGTTCGTCAGCGAGCCGGGGTACACGCTGCCGGCCGAGGAGACGCGCATCGGCGACGTCTATTTCGGGGGCACGATGCTCCGAATCGAAGGCCGGCTCGACGGCTCGGCCATCGCCGGGGCCCAGTCCATCAACGTTTCGGGCCCGGTTACGCGCAATCTCTTCCTTGTCGCCCAGAGCGTCGATGTTTCGGGCGCCGCGGCCGGTGACCTGGTTGCCATCTGCGCGACGCTCAATGTCAGCGGCCGCATCGGCGGCGCGGTCCGGGCCGGCGCCGGCACAATCTACATCAATGGCGCGGTCGGCCAGGATGTGCTGGCCGGCTGCGCGAACCTAGTCATCGGCAAGAACTCCGAGGTCCGTGGCGACGTCGCCGCCGGTTGCCGGTCGCTCGAAATCGCCGGCACGGTGCGCGGCGACGTCAAGGCGGTTGCCAACGAAATCGTCATATCCGGCGCGATTGACGGCGACGTTGACGTTACCGTGGCCGACAAGCTCACGCTCACCCCTGACGCCCGCGTCTACGGCAACCTGCGCTACCGTTCGAGCAAGAAGCTCGATGTCGGTAACCCGGACATGGTCTTCGGCAACATCGAACACGTGCAACTCCCCTCGCCCAAGGAAATCGAAGACATCCGGGATCTGAAACCCCGGCCCGGCACGTTTGTCACGTTCTTCCTGCCGTTTACGATTCTCTCGATACTGGGGGCGCTCGTGGTCGGGTTCCTCCTCGTGGCAATCTGGAAGCACGTGCTCAACGAGGGGCTCGCCCGCTCGCTTGCCCATTGGGGTCGGACCGTCGGGTTCGGCGCCATCGGGTTCCTCATCGGCCCGATGAGCATCCTGGTCGCTTTCGCGCTCATCATCACGATTCCGGCCGGCCTCGTCGCCGCGGCCGCATACCTGGTTTCGCTGTACCTGGCCAAAACCCTCGCCGGCATGTTTACCGGCAGATTGCTGTTCCGGATATTCGGCGTGCCCGACATCTCGCTCTGGTGGGCCGCGCCGGTCGGCATCGTTATTGTATTCGGCCTGTGCGCCGTCCCGTACGCGGGCTGGGCAATATGGCTCGCAAGTATGGCGGTCGGTTTCGGGGTCATCGCCGAGCTGCTCGGCATGTCCCGCATTGCTTAGTCAGGAGGAAACATGGATCGTCCGACCCCGCCTTCGTACAGCGAAGGCGTGAAGAAGTACATTGACCGGGCAAACCAGGCACTGGCGGCCCGCGGGCGCGACATCGCCCGCGCCCGGAAATTCCGCTTCGACACCATCGCGGTGCACGGCCTGTACACCGCGACCGAGGCGATTGAGAAGAACCAGGGCGCGATCATCGAGCCGGTCTTCGCCAGTTCCGGCCAGGCCTACCGCGACTCGGACGAGATGGAAGCGGCGCAGAGCGGCCTGATTCCGACCTGGGCCTATATCCGAATCCAGAGCCCGACCCTCGGCTACCTTGAGGATACGCTGTCGCTGCTCGAAGGCTACGGACTCGACGCCGAGGTCGGCTGCTGCGTCTACTCGTCGGGCATGGCCGCAATCGAGAACCTGACCGACACGCTGCTGGTGAAGCAGGGCAACGACCCGATCAACTTCGTCGCCACCTGCCAGATTTACGGCGGCACGTACCAGCAGTTCAACGTCCGCAAGATGCAGGAGCGCGGCATCGAAGTGCGGTGGGTGCTCGACTCGAACAACCTTGATGAGTGGCGCTCGCTCATCGACAAGAATACCCGGTTCCTGTATGGCGAACTGCCGTCGAATCCCGGCCTGTCATTCTTCGACCTGAAGAAGCCGATTGACCTCGCGCACGAGCACGGCCTGCCGTTCATCGCCGACTCGACCATCGCTACACCGGCGCTGCTCCGGCCGCTCTGCCATGGCGCCGACGTCGTCGTCCAGTCCGTGACCAAGACCATGAGTTCGTCCGGCACCGGCGCGGCCGGCGCCATCATCGCCCGCAAGCCGATAGTGTCCAACGTCAATAACGACGGGATGAAGGCCGACCTCTGCCGCTATCTCCACGAGTACCCGCACCGCGACCAGGGCGGCTGCCTCCACCCGTTCCAGGCGCTGTCCTCGATGAACGACCTGCGCACGCTGCGCACGCGCGTTGACGTCTGGTGCCAGAGCACGATGAAGGTTGCCCGGTTCCTCGCCAAGCACCCGGCAGTCATGCACGTCAACTACCTCGGTCTCGAAGACAACCCGCTCCACGAACTGGCCACCGAGTACCTCTGGCTGGTTGACGCCGAGCACGACGAACGCTACGGCAAGCCTGTCAACCGCTACGGCCACCTGCTCTCGTTCCGCGTCAAAGGCGGGCCCGCGGCCGCGCGTAAGGTCTTCGACCGCCTGCAACTCATCATGCGCGTCACCGACCTCGGCCGGGTGAAGTCCATCGCCACCATTCCCTCGATTTCCACGCACCTGCAACAGGGCGAGGAATCCCGCAAGATGGCTCACATCCCGCCGGACTTGGTTCGCCTCTCGGTCGGCGCGGAACATCCGGACGATATCATTGCCGACCTGGAGCAGGCATTGGCTGCAGCCAAGGGGTTCTAGGGTTCCAGGGTTCAGGGGTTCGGGTAGGATGCTGAAGAACTACGGCAACCTTAGAGTCTGGCAGGAGTCGTATGGCCTCTGCCTCGACGTTTATCGCCAGACGCGAGCGCTCCCGGCCGACGAGAAGTACGGCCTGACGTCTCAACTTCGTCGCGCGGCCGTTTCGGTACCGTCGAACATTGCTGAGGGTTACGGGCGGAGGACCTCGGGTGAGTACCTGCAGTCGTTGCACATCGCCTATGGTTCGGTCTGTGAACTGCAGACCCAGTTGCGCCTCGCTGCTGACCTCGGGTATCTGGCACCGGATATCTCCAAAGCCCTGCTGAACCGGACCGGAAGTGTTGAGCGCATGCTCAAGGCGCTGATACGTGCCTTGGACGCGAGGCGTGCGTCCCCGCGCCGCTCCGATTCGCAGCCTGAACCCCAGAACCCCCGACCCCCTGATCCCCGACGCAAGACAGGAGGAGTCTAGCTATGTCATCCCTGCTCTTCTCCACCAATCTCCTCTCTCAAGACGTCGACCTCAAGGCCGCCCTACTCACCGGTCAGGCTCCGGACAAGGGCCTGTACATGCCGCGCGAAATACCCCGAATCCCGCTCGACGAAATCATCGGGTTCCGCGAGAAGTCGTACCCCGAGGTTGCCTTCGCCGTGCTGCGGCGCTACACGCCGGGCCTGATTCCTGACGATGAGCTGATGCGGCTCTGCGTAGAGTGCTACAACTACGAAGTGCCGCTCGAACGCGTCTATGGCCGCAGCTTCCTCATGCGCCTCGACCAGGGCCCGACCGCGAGCTTCAAGGACTTCGCGGCCCGGATGATGGCGCGGATGATGCGCTACTTCCTTGCGCAGGAAGGCGGCGAGTTGGTCATTCTCACCGCGACGTCCGGCGACACCGGTTCCGCGGTCGCCCACGCGTTCCACAACGTTGACCGCATCTCGATGGTCGTGCTCTTCCCCATCAAGGAAGTCTCGGACCGCCAGCGCAAGCAGATGACCACGCTCGGCGGCAACGTCACGGTCATCGGCGTCGACGGCCAGTTCGACGACTGCCAGGCTCTGGTCAAGCAGGCCTTCACCGACCCGGACCTGCGCCCGATCCGTTTCTCCTCGGCCAACTCCATCAACATCGGCCGACTCCTGCCGCAGGCGGTCTACTACGTGTACGCGTGGGCCCGGCTGCAGGAAAACGACGAGGCGGCGGTCATCTCGGTCCCGTCCGGCAACTTCGGCGACATCTGCGGCGGCATGATCGCGCGGCGCATGGGCCTGCCGGTTGACCGGTTCATCATCGCGACCAACGCCAACGACGAGTTCCCGAAGTTCGTCGCTACCGGCAGGTACGAGAAGGTCGTGCCGTCGCGAGTCTGCATCTCCAACGCGATGAACGTCGGCCATCCGTCCAACCTGCCGCGGCTCGTCGCTTTGTATGGCGGCGTTATGGACGAGCAGGGCAGGGTCTCGAAGGGGCCCGACTTCGCGGCGCTGCGGCGCGACGTGTATTCCGTCAGTGTTGACGACGAAGGAACCCGGCAGGCCATCAAGGACGCCTGGCAGAAATACAAGACCATGCTCGAACCGCACGGTGCCGTCGGCTGGGCCGGCCTGGTCCGCTACCTCTCCTCACTTGAACCCCGGAACCCCAGAACCCCTGAACCCCCTCCTCTGGCCATCTCCATCGAAACCGCGCACCCGGCCAAGTTCCCCGAAGAAATTCAGCGCCTGCTCGGCGTTGACCCGCCGCTGCCGCCGTCGCTGGCCGGGCTCGACGCCAAGCCGGAGCAATACGAGCGTGGACCGAATGACTACGGCTGGTTCAAGGAGTTTCTCGAGCGAAAGTTCAATGGGGGATGAGCCATGCGAATTGACGACCGCCTGAACGACTACGTTGTTGAACAGGTCGTGCGGCTGGTTAAGACGCCGAGTCTGGCCGGCCACACCGATGCGGCAGTCGGCTGCGTCGAGAAGGAGTTAGCCCGGATGGGCGTGGGGCACCGGCGCACCGGGCGTGGCGCGCTGCTGGCAACGCTTGAAGGCCGGGAGCCCGGCCCGCACCGGGCGCTGACCGCCCACGTCGACACCTTAGGCGCGATGGTGAAAGAGCTCGGCAAGGACGGGTCGCTGCTGTTCACGCCGGTCGGTGGCTACGCGCTGGCGACGGTCGAGGGTGAGTACGTCACGGTCGAGACCGGCACGGGCAGGCTCTTCCGTGGCACTATCCTGTTCGACGAGCCGTCCGCTCACGTCAGCAAGAAGGTCGCCGAAGCCAAGCGGGAATTCGAGAACATGAGAATCCGGCTCGATGCCGAGGTGCGGAACGAAAAGGAAGTCGCCAAACTCGGCGTCGCGGTCGGCGACTACGTACATTTCGACCCGCGCTGCGAGGTGACCGAAACCGGGTTCATCAAGACCCGCCACCTCGACGACAAGGCGGGCGTTGCGTGCCTGCTCGGCGCGCTCAAGGCCCTGGTCGATTCCGGCTCGCGCCCCCGCCTGACCACGCATTTCCTTTTCAGCACGTCGGAGGAAGTCGGGTTCGGCGCGTCGGCCGGCATCCCGCAGGAAGTCGGCGAGTTGATTGCGGTCGACATGGGTGCGGTCGGCAAAGGACAGGAGTCGGACGAGTACTCGGTCTGTATCTGCGCCAAGGACTCGACCGGGCCGTTTGACTACGCCCTGCGGCAGCGGCTGGTGAAACTGTGCCGGTCGCAGAAGATACCATACAAGGTCGACATCTACCCGTTCTACGGCTCGGACGCGGCGGTGGCGGTACGGGCCGGGTTGGATGCCGTCACCGGGCTGTTTGGTCCGGGCATCAACGCTTCACACAACCTCGAAAGGACCCACCGCAAGGCGCTGGCCGCGACCGTGCGGCTGGTTCTCGCCTGGGTTGAACCGGGCGGCAGGAAGCGCTGACCCGGGCCCGGCGTGAAGTACATCATCTTCCTTGGCGACGGGATGGCCGATTTCCCGGTCGACGAACTGGAGGGCAGAACCCCGCTGCAGGTGGCGGACAAGCCGGCGATGGACAGAATCGCCCGGCTGGGTCACTGCGGTCAGTTCATCACCGTGCCGGACGACATGCCGCCCGGGTCCGAAGTCGCGAACCTGACCGTGCTCGGCTACGACCCGCGCGAATGCCACCAGGGCCGCGGGGTCATTGAGGCCGCCTCGATGGGCGTCAAGCTGCACGACACCGACATCGCCATGCGCTGCAACCTCATCTGCATTGCCGACGGACGCATCAAGAACCACTCGGCGGGTCACATCTCCACCAAAGAGGCTCATGAGCTCATCCGCCACGTTGACCGCTACCTCGGTTGCGACGACGTCCATTTCTTCGCCGGCATCTCTTACCGCCACCTGATGGTTCTCGACGAAGGCTCGACCGACTTCGAATGCTTCCCGCCACATGACCACGTCGGCGAGTTGGTCGAAGACCTGATGATTGTCCCTAGGTCGGATGAGGCCAAGCCGACCGTGGACCGGCTGAACGACCTGATTCGCTGCTCGTGGGAATTGCTGCCCCAGCACGCGGTCAACCAGGCCCGGGTCCAAGCCGGCAAAGACCCGGCCAATTCAATCTGGTTCTGGTCCCAGGGCCGCAAGCCGAAGATGAAGACCCTGAAAGAGCAGTACGGCATCGCCGGCGCAGTCATCTCCGCGGTTGACTTGATCAAGGGGCTGGGCGTTTATGCCGGGCTCGACGTGATTGACGTGCCGGGCGCGACCGGCCTGATTGACACCAACTACGAAGGCAAGGCCGACGCCTGCCTGAAAGCGCTTGATGACCACGATTTCGTCTTCGTTCACGTCGAAGCCTCAGACGAAGCCGGCCACGCCAAAGACCTGAAGCAGAAGATTCTCGCCATCGAGTACCTAGACTCGCGCCTTGTCGCCAAGGTAATGAAAGGGCTTGAGGACAGAGGCATCGAGGCCACAGTCGCGGTCCTACCCGACCACCTTACCCCAGTTGCCCAAGGTAACCACGTCCACGGCCCGGTCCCGGTCGCCATACTCAACCCGCGCCTCGCGCCTGACTCGGTCCAGACCTACGACGAGGACTCAGTTCAATCCGGCGCCTTGGGCTTGCTTCGGGGAAACCAGTTCATCCGCACTCTCCTGGGCCGTTAGCCGGCCGTCTCACGTCAGACGTCAGGGGCAGCGCGTCTCGCTCAATCGCGGGCGCGGTTTGGCATTCTACCTCCGGGGCTCCTCAGCTTGACTCGGCGGTTGGACTGGAGACAATCAGGCGATGACTTTGCTTCTGGTGTTGAGCATCCTTGGCCAGCCACCCCCGGCGGCCATGCCCGAGTCTCTGCGCACGACGCAGAAACCCGTCGGCATCGAGCGAATCTCAGTTCACCGTCAGCCCGACCGCTGGCTCGCAATGGACAAGTTCTGGCACTTCTCAGCCAGTTTCGTCACCGTCGGCGCGGCGTACCACCTGAGCGCCAACCGGGTCAATATGCAGTCCCCGTGGCCTGCGAGCCTTGCCTTGGGCGGTACGTTGACCGTGGGTGTTACGAAGGAACTGTGCGACCTGGCCGGACCGGGGAGACACTTCTCATGGAAGGACCTGGCGGCTGACGCCGCCGGTATCTGCGTCGGCTACTTCGCCTTCATCCACCGCTTCTAGCGTTTCGAATGGCCCGGCTCGACGACCTGAGCCTTGGCGCCACGGTCAACCCGCGGACAAACCCGATGCGGGCGGCGCCGAGGGAATGAGCGCGACCAGCGTGGCGTTAGTGAGAAGAGCGTTGACATGCCTTACCACAACTGCGGCGCCACCCGCACCAAGGAGGTCTTTTACAGACAACGGTTTGTTCACAACCCGGTCGCGGCGGCCCGGCCAACCGCGACCTCGAATGCAATCGGCCCGAACTGCGGCCGGACCACGATGCCCGACCCGTCCTGCGCATTGGTCTCCATCACCAAGGCGCAGTCGAATGGTAGTCGCAGACAGAAGCGGCCGGGCGCGGCTACCGGTTCGTCGTTTGCCGGCGCCGGTCGTCGGGCGATTTTGAATCCGACCAGCGTGGTGCCGGTCCCGACGCTAAACTGCACGAGTACCTGCTGCTGCGGTTGGGACGCCGGGGTCGGTTCAAGCGCCAGGCCGGTGCCCGTAATCGCCAGCATAACCATCATTGCGGACCAATGTCTCATTGTTGCCTCCTCAAGTCTCGATCATGACCGGCTAGGCTTCCAGGCTGAAGGGCGGGTAGTGGTCGGTCGAAAACAGCACCGCGTACCAGATCACCCGCGCCTGCCAGCGCATCACCCCGACCACGAAGTCGAACAGGCCGCGCGGGTACCGCCCAGTGAAGAGAATCGCGAACCAGGCGATGATGACGCAGACGTACGCGGCAAGGTCGAGGAATACAAGTACAAACAGGTGTGGTATGACCAGGAACCACTTGACCAGCGGCAGCCAGCGGTTGAGTTCGGTATTCGCGTCCGGGTAAGGCACTTCTAGGTGGACCGCCTGTTCCTCGTCGGTCGAGGGATACTCATCACGCAGCAGCGCACCGTATGCGCTCACCCGGAAAAGGAACCGGTTGAGGTTCAGGTTCCAGTCGAACCACCAGCGCGGGTACTTGCGCCGGAAGAGAATCATCAGCAGCGCCGGCGCGACCACGAACCCGGCCGTGGCATATTCGAATCCCCGGCGCACGTCTTCCTGGCTGTGATACCCGGTGCCGATGAGCAGGCCGAGGATGACGGCAATTGGCACTATCGCAAAGAGGCGGAAGAATGTCGAGAGCCGGTCGAGCGGCCGGTC
>Ga0315284_10001048_pt1 | contig 38687 bp, 41 predicted proteins | sample YL17G09_16_MG_FD_203696 | JGI IMG/M metagenome (GOLD analysis project Ga0315284, IMG submission 203696) | Sediment microbial communities from Yellowstone Lake, YNP, Wyoming, USA - YL17G09_16 | ecosystem: Environmental > Aquatic > Freshwater > Lake > Sediment | place: USA: Wyoming | collected...
GAAAGAAAATTTTGCTTTTCAGATAGCAATTGGTGAGTGGGGAACGGCTTTGGTTACTTTCCCCAAGAGGAAAGTAACCGCCATCCAAGCGCGGCGCAAGCGCTTGAAAATTATCCAATCTCGAATACCTTCTGACTGCTGGTCTGCCCCCTTACTAACCGGACCCGGCTCCTTGCCACCCCGCATTCCAGCGCCAGCAGCTCTGCCACTGCTTGATTTGCCTTCCCCTTCTCCGGCGCCGCCGTTACCCATACCCGATATTCTCCCGCTCGAATTTCCTCCACCGCATTTCGGGAAGCCCGTGGAACGACTTTCACTTTTATTCGTCTCAAGCCGCCTCCAATCGCAATAATGTTTCTCGCGTGTGCCGCACCATCGCCTCTGCTAACTGTTCGCTCAATTTCCTATACTCGTTTTGATACTGCGCCGGATTAAGATTATCCAGCCATCGCCTTGCTTCGTCCAATTGCCCCTCCCCAATAGCCCGCTCAATCCATCGGATCAATTCACTGCCCGACTTAGCCTCTGCCTGCTGTTGCTTGACTGCCTTCTCTGCCCGCCGCTTCAGCTCAATAGTCAGCAAACCAACCAAATTTCTTTTTTCTTGATAGCTTGCTTCCAGGGAATATTTATGCCAAATCGTCCGCTCCGTCGTATGCCACAGGGAAGATTTCAACAAATCTTCAATTTCTTCCATCACCCGCTCGCCCGTCGCTTCAAATTCCTTCAGATAATCCAATAGTTCCTGTACCCATTCTGGGTGATCGCCGCAGGCCTCGCCGCCGGTGATCCACGCCCTTCCTTCGCTGGGTACAAATATCCCTTCTGCTACTAACTCGTCTATCCTAGCTGCTAATTCTCTGCGTAAATCTTCCGCCTTTTCTGATTGGGTTGCTTCCCAAGCCCCCTCCTCAAGTCTTAATTCATAATTCATCATTCTAGTTCTCTAGCTGCAGCCAGTAGTGGTGCCGCATTCACGGCAGGCGTAACAAGTGCCGTTTCGTACCATAAACGCTCCGCAGGTCGGGCAGGGCGGCGCCGTGCTTTCCTGCACATCGCCATTGGCGGCCATTGTTATCTCCAATGCCCCTTGCACCGGCATGGGCTCGGGCTCTTCCTGCGCCACTTCCCCGGCGCCCGCGCCAACATTGCTAAGCTCCACCTGCTCTAATGATTGGGCAACATCCTCCCCAATGATCCCCATTAACACCTGCCTGTCCGCCGGTAAATATCTCCTGCCTATCCAACGCGCGATGTAATCGGGGATTGATTTGGCAAACGGGATTTCCATGTCGTCTGTGGGGCCCCACGGTTCAAACCGCATATTAAGTAATGAGCCAACCAGTGATTCTACCGACTCGCCTCGTTGGAGCGCCTTGGACAGCAATCGTGCCAATGTATCCATCAAACCGGAGAAGGCCGAGCCTTCGCGCGCTGTTTGTAAAAAGATCTCTCCTAGATGGCCGTCATTATAGTGATTGGCCGTAACGTAAACTTTATGATTGCCCACCACAAAACTATGGGTGACGCCCTGGCGGGTTTTGGGCATATTGACTTCTGGTGATGGTTTCCGCTCCGCGGGTTCTTCCTCCGCCCCGCCAGCTGGCGGATTCTTTTTAACTGTCAGTGGTTGCGACGCTTTGCAATTGTCGCGATAAAGCGCCAGCGCCTTTAGTCCTCTTTTCCATGCCTCTATATACATTGCCTCCACTTCTTCCACCGTGGTTTCTTCGGGCATATTCACCGTCTTGCTGATCGCCCCGCTGATAAACGGCTGCGCCGCCGCTACCATCTCCACGTGCGCCAGCGAACGAATAAATCGTTCCCCTTTGCCAACTTTGCTGGCGCAATCAAACACCGCCAAATGTTCGTCGCGGATATGCGGCGCGCCTTCGACTGTGCCGTTTTCCAGAATGTAATCACTGATCGCCTTACTGTCCGCCGCGCTATAGCCTAATCTTTCCAATGCCGCTCCCACTGATTGATTGACAATGGAATATCCCCCGCCTCCGGCCAGCTTCTTGTATTTCACTAACGCAAAATCCGGCTCGATCCCGGTCGTATCCGCATCCATCAAAGGACCGATCGTACCCGTTGGCGCTAACACTGTTGTCTGGGAATTGCGGTAGCCGCTTTTCTCGCCTAAATTATAGGCCTGCTCCCAATCTTGCTTAGCCGCCGCTGCTAACGCAGGATTCTGGCCAGCCAATTGTTCCGCCGCCGCCCGATGCATGGCAATTACTTCCAGCATCGATTCGCGGTTTTTGGCATACATCGGGAATGCTCCCAGTCGAGTAGCCAGTCGGGCGGATTGGGCATAAGCCCGCCCCGTCATTATTGCAGTAACCGCCGCCGCAAATGCTCGTCCCTCATCAGAATCATAGGGCAAGCCAAGCCGCATTAAATATGCCCCTAAGTTGGCATAGCCCAGTCCCAGCGGGCGATAGTCGTGCGAGTTGTAAGCGATCACCCTGCTTGGATATGACGAAAAATCCACCAAGATTTCCTGCGCGGTGATCATGATCTCCGCTGTCCGTTGAAAACCTGCCGTATCGAACGCGCCGTCATCAGTAAGGTATTTCACCAAATTGATCGACGCCAAGTTGCACGCCGAATCATCCAAGAACATATATTCACTGCACGGGTTGCTGGCGTTGATCCGTCCGCTGACCTTGCAAGTGTGCCACTTGTTCACGACGGTATCGTATTGCATCCCCGGATCGGCACAGCGCCAAGCCGCTTGGGCGATCTCCCGCATAATTTGCCGCGCCGGTAAAGTTTTAGTCACCTCATTGGTCGTCACCGCACGCAAGTCCCATTCCCGCCCTTCCAAATAGGCCTGCATAAATTCATCGGTCACCCGGACGGAATTATTGGAATTCTGCCCGCCGACCGTCTGATAGGCCTCGCCGTTAAAATCCGCTGGCAATCCCGCCTCGATCAAAATCTTCGCTTTTTCCTCTTCGTGCGCCTTCCAATTGATAAACTCCATTATCTCGGGATGGTCTACATTAAGGATCACCATCTTGGCCGCCCGCCGCGTGGTGCCGCCGGACTTGGTTGCCCCCGCACCGGCGTCCAATACTTTCAAGAATGCCATCACGCCGGACGAAAAGCCCCCGCCGGACAATTTCTCGTATCTCGAGCGCAAAGTGGAAAAATTGGTTCCCGAACCGCTGCCGTGTTTGAACAATTGCGATTCTTTCTTCACTAAATCAAAAATATCCGTCAAGTTATCTTTGACCGACTGGATAAAGCAAGCCGACGCTTGCGGATGCTCATAAGCATTGGTTGTGATTTCGATCTCCTTGCTCTCCGGATTCCAATACCAGTTCGGGGTATCGCTGGTGATGCCGTATTCGTGGAACAGGCCTACATTAAACCACACTGGCGAATTAAACGCCGCCCGCTGGGTCACCAAAATGTAGGTTAGTTCATCTTCAAAAATGTCCGCCTCATCCTTCGAAACAAAATGCCCTAATCTTTCCCCGGCCATGCGGATCGTATGCGCAACCCGAAAGATCAGCTGCTTCACGGAGGCCTCCGCGCCCTCAGGCGTACCTACTCCCCGTTTGCGCAGATATTTATAGGCCGCTATCGTTACCGCCGTTTCCGACCAAGGGAGGGGTGCTTCGACCTCTTTGTCCAGCAAAACCACTCCGTTGGCGTCTTTCAGGGTAACCCGCCGCGTCCCCCAAGTAATTGCCTTAAATATGTCATCGCCCTCGCGCGTAAAATACCGCTTCACCAACCCTTGCGTCGCAACTTGCTCCTCCATGGTATCTTCCCCAAATTTATTGAGCTGCTATATTTCTTCGCCACTCGCTACTCACTACTCATCACTCACAACTCGTTTACTTTTATCTATCAATTTGCGAATTTCCCGGTCAAAAGTTTCCAAGTCGGTAAATTTTCGGTAGACCGCCGCGAAACGGATGTATGCCACCGCATCAACCTCTTCCAGTTTTTTAATCACTATCTCGCCTACTTCCGTTGAATCAATTTCCTCGCGATTTAATTCGTAAACTTCTCGCTCGATATCATCAATTACTTTTTCGATCTCTGCCGCCGCCAGCGGTCGCTTGTGAAATGCTTTGTAAATACCGGTGGCGAGTTTCTCTCGCGCAAACAATTCCCGCGAGCCGTCGCGCTTAACAACCATCAATCGCGACTGTTCTGCCCGTTCATAAGTCGTGAACCGAAATTGGCATTTCACGCATTCCCGCCGGCGCCTAACGCTCGCACCGTCCTCCGCCTCACGCGAATCTACTACCGCGCTTTCTAACTCACCGCATTGTGGGCACTTCATGAAACCAGTTAAAAGTTAAAAGTGATAAGTGAAAAGTTCTGGTGGCTGTCTCTGACAGCTTATATCACTGCCTCCTAGATACTAATCGCTAGATACCAGATACTACTTATTGTATATGCAAGGTTAATAGTACCCCTACATCTTGTATTTGCATGAAACCCGCTCTGATAATCAGATACCCTTGCTTTTATCCCCACTTGCTAGCAGGTTAGCGGGTTAGCAGGTCAGTAAGCAAGTGCCCCGCCGGGCTTTTTCTTTTACTTTCTTTGGCCATTGGAGGAGGGATGTCCTGAATTGAGATAAATCGCCATCGCGGGGGGCATGTCTGAGGTCGCCGCGGCGACCGAGTTTGCCCCTTTAAGCGGTAAGGCGATTTATCCAATGAATAATCCCGACGAACACAGGCCACGGCTTTGGATACTTTCCCCAAGAGGAAAGTATCGCTGGATCAAACGCCAGCTTGCGTTTGGTTCCCGCCGATGGCAATCGGCAAAACAAAACCCCGCCATGGCTGGCGGGGCATCGCTTTGCGTAATGCCTTACGCAATTTTATTTACTTCATTTTTTTGCGAATGAACGCCGGCACATCCAACTCTTCCTTATCTTCTTCTCTATCATCCCGCCGCGTAGCTGCCGCCGGCTTAATTTCCATCTTTCGGCGCTGAATATAGGATTCATCAAAGCCGGTCGCGATCACCGTGATTTTAATTTCACCTTGCATCGCCTCATCCACTACCGCGCCAAAGATGATGTTGGCATCCGGGTCTGACGCTTCGGTGATCACCCGCGCGGCCTCATCAATCTCATACATTGACATATCCGGCCCGCCGGTAATGTTAAACAGAATGCCCTTCGCGCCATCGATCGACAGCTCCAGTAGCGGTGAATCGATCGCCATCTTAGCCGCTTCCAACGCCCGATTGTCGCCCGTGCCGCGGCCAATGCCCATTAAGGCACTGCCGGCATTTTGCATGATCGTCTTCACGTCGGCGAAATCGACGTTGATCATCCCGTGCATCGTGATGAGATCGGAAATGCCCTGCACGCCTTGGCGGAGGATGTCATCCACCACCGAGAAAGCGTCATAGAGCGAAGTCTTCTTATCGATCACCTGCAAGAGACGGTCGTTTGGGATTGTGATTAAGGTATCCACTCGGCCCTGCAAATCACCGATACCTTCCTCCGCCACCCGTTTGCGCCGCATTCCTTCAAATGAAAACGGCTTGGTGACAACTGCCACCGTCAAAGCGCCCAGCTCTCTGGCGATTTCCGCCACGATCGGCGTTGCCCCCGTACCAGTGCCACCGCCCATGCCGCAGGTGACGAACACCATGTCAGCTTCTTTCAGTGCCTGGTAAATGGACTCCTTATCTTCCTCCGCCGATTTCTTCCCTAGCTCAGGGTCCGAGCCAGCGCCAAGACCACGGGTAGTGGCCTGGCCGATCTGCACCCTAACAGGTGCATCATTGTGATGCAAGTCCTGTGCGTCAGTGTTTATCGCGACAAACTCCACCCCCTTGATCCTGGATTGGATCATCCGGTTTATCGCGTGGCAGCCGGAGCCGCCCACACCGACAACCTTAATGCGTGCGAACACATCAGCTTCGTCAAATGACTCCACTGTGGTTCCCACATTAATGGTCCGTTTCTTGGTTGCCATTATCCTCCCTTCGACCTCCTTAGAACAATTAATATAGCCGTTGTAAAACCCAACTTACAACCTAACATTGTAAGAACCGCGGTTTGATCCCGTCAAACCCCTTTATCCACCTCCCTCCCCCAAAACCGCTCCCGTAGCGGACTATTTGGTGAATATGTTCTTGATCCGAGAAACGATCGCCGCGAAATCCAGTGCGGGAAATGCCGTGCGGCTGTCTTCCTCGTCCATCCCCCACAGCATGCATCCAATTGCGGTCGCAAAGCGGGGGTCGTCTAATTTATCAACCATTCCCTTGAGTTCCACTGGGAACCCTAATTGCGCGGGTAGGCCCAAGTGCTCTTTGGCCGCTTCCACGATCCCGGCTAACCTAGCACCTCCGCCCACCAACACCGCTCCGGCTGGCAACATGCCGTCGCGACCGACTTTGCGTAACTCATTCTTTATCATCAAAAATAATTCCGCCAGTCTTGCTTCAATGATCTCCGCGATGTACCGGCGGGAAACCACTTGCTCTTCATCCCGCTCAAATTTAGATAAATCGATCGTGTCTTTGTCAGACAACATCACCGGACTGGCCACTCCGTATTCCAATTTTATTTTCTCCGCCATGTCCAACGATATGCGTAGCCCAATAGCGATGTCTGCCGTGATGTGATCCGAACCGATCGGCAATACTGCTGAATGATAGATTTCCCCTTCTTCAAATACCACCAGCCCCGTAGTACCGGCTCCGATATCGATCAGCACCACTCCCAGCTCTTTTTGCTTTTTTGCCAGCACCGCTTTCGCGGCGGCCAGGGGCGCCAGCACAAAACCGGCTACCGAGACCCCCGCCTGCTCCACCGTCTTGCGTAGGTTCTTGATAAAGGGAGTCGAGCCAGTGATTACGTGGGCATCCACCTCCAGCCTTGCTCCCGCCATTCCCACCGGGTCTTTGATCCCCTCCTGACCGTCCACAATGAACATCTTCGGGATTACGTGCAAAATCTCACGATTGACCACTACCGGCACCGATTGCGCCGTTTCGATCACCCGCGCAACATCCTCATGAGTAATTTCCTCTTTCCCGCGTGCAATGGCGATCAAACCTTTATTGTTCGTCGCCATGATATGTTCGCCGGCAATCGATACATACACTGCTTCTGCCGGCAGGCCCGCCATCCGCTCCGCTTCTTCCACCGAACCGGCGATCGCCGACACTGCCTCTTCCACATCTGTCACTACGCCGCGGCGCATTCCCGAACCATCACGCACGCTCACTCCTACCACACTGGGATGCGTTTCGCCCTCGGCGCGATGTCCGATAACTGTAACGACTTTCGAATCGCCGATGTCTATGCCAACAGAAATCTTCTCTTTCACCCCGTTACAAGCCCTCAGCGAAAAATAATTCTTTAGAATTATTTTTACGCGCAGTTATTGATATACCAGTCATCATAAATGTCTTTATCTTCAAGTCAGACGTCCCGAATCGAACCGGCAGACTTCTAACGGGGTTCACCCCTCTGCCTAACCCTCCGCAAAAATAATTTTTGTGAAAATTATTTTTGATGCTCAATTATATAACCTGTTACCAATAGCCTTCTTGGTGAAACCCGATACCCCGTTCACGGTCCAACAGGTTTGTAACGGGGTTCATATGTATGAAACCTGTTCTCATTCTAGCCCAAAGGGGGCACTTGGCAATCAGCTAAGCTGAAAGAACCGCTGTGGCCACCTTATCTTCCAACTCCTCCATCTCCACGGCAGCCCTCTCGTCAGGGTGATGAATGCCGGCCAAGTGCAGCAGTCCGTGAGCAAGCAGATGGATGAATTTTTCCTTTGGAGAAATCTGCTCTGCCCTTGCATCACGTATCATTTGCTTTCGGGAAATAAAAATGTCGCCGAGGTAGTTTCCGTCATCAGCGCCCTGCAACTCCGGCGGTGCAGTCTCGGCATATGTAAACGATAGGATATTGGCGGGCGTATCCTTGCCGCGATATTTTTTATTCAATTCCTGCATTCGCTTATCTGTGGTAATGACCAACCCCGCTTCGCTTTCCACATCCAGCTTGGTGAGGCTTACTACCACATTAAAAATAAATTGGATGAGTTCGTCATCGATCCCATCCAACCCGTACCCGTCATACCCGACATATACTCTCGCCATTGTCCAGTATCTAGTATTTAGTATGCAGTATCTAGAAAAAAATACCTTCTAGATGCTAGATACTAGCCTCTAGATACTAACTGGTTCGTTCACGAACCAGTTTAGCCACCATTCCGCCATCAGCGCGGCCCTCTGTCCGCTTCTTCACTTCACCGATGATCGCCCCTAAATTGGCAGTTCCCATTTCCGCCACCACCGCATCTACCACGGCTTTCACCTCCGCCTCTCCCATTTCCTCCGGCAAATAGGCAGATAAGATTTTCAGTTCCTGTTCTTCCTTTTCTTGCGCTTCAGTCCGGCCGGCGGTCTTATAGGCCTCGATGGCTTCTTGACGCTTCTTCGCCTCCCGCTTCACCACCGTCTGATAATCTCTCTCCTCCACTTGAGTTTGCCCCTGTGTCCGCTTTTCAATTTCCATATTGTTGAACGCCGCCATCAGCAGCCTCAGTGTCGAAAGCCTGGCGGCATCTCCCGCTTTCATCGCCTCTTTAAGTTCGGTCGTAATTTGTTCCTTGAGTGCCATATTTCCTGTCTGTCATTCCCGCCTACGAGCGGGAATCCAGAAAAGAAACAAAACATTTTCTGTCTGGATTCCCCGGTCAAGCCGGAGAATGACGATGATAGTTTAATACAACTCCTTTTGTTTCTGGACACGAATTTTCTCTCGCCGCAAAGCCGACTCTTTTAATGCCCGTTTCGAAATTGGTTTAGCAAAAAACCGGCGCTCTTTGTATTCCGCCAATACCTTACTGCTCATCACCATTCGGTTGAACCGCCGAAGCATTGCTTCGAAGCTTTCCCGTTCCTTCCTTTTCACGAACGTAGACATAGTCCTCTCTTGTGTCATTCTCCGACTAAATCGGAGAATCCATTCTTATCCTCTCTCTAGATGCTAAATGCTAGCCGCTAGACGCTAAAATCCTACCTCTTTTCCCCTTATCAGGCAAGGATTTTCTCTAGATATCCCGCCAGGGCTTTGGCCCACCCATCAAATGCAGATGCAAATAGGGGACGAGTTGCCCGCCGCCCTCGCGCACATTGAAACTCACCCGATAACCCGGGTGGTCTATTCCCAATTCCTCCGCCAGCAATTTCGCCCGATATACCATCTTGCCAACAATGGCCGCATCTTCTTCGACCATATCTGCCACACTTTGGATCGGCTTTTTGGGAACGATAAGAATATGCACTGGCGCCGCCGGATGAATATCATCAAACGCCAGCAAGTCATCATCCTCATACCGGATATTCCCCGGCTTCATCTCCCCCTTAGCAAACTTATAAAAGATACTGTCCTCCATAGCCCCAATATACCCCAATTGAGCCAATTGCTCCGTTTCTTTTCTCAGCCCTTCGGCATAGGGTCGTTCTGTCTTCTTAACCCCATTGAGCCAATTGCGTCATCTGTATGCAAAATTTTCGCAGCGAAGGCGCTGTTTGAGGAGCGAAGCGACGAGTTCGCCGAAAGCCAGAAAGAAAATTTTGCTTTTCAGATAGCAATTGGTGAGTGGGGAACGGCTTTGGTTACTTTCCCCAAGAGGAAAGTAACCGCCATCCAAGCGCGGCGCAGGCGCTGGAAAAGAAAATAAAAAGAAACCCCTGCCGGCAGGCAGCTTGACAGAGCAAGAAATCCGCTCCTATAATAGATTATCCTATTCTAGGAGGTACCTATGAGAATGCGGGTTGTCTGTCTTATCGCTATCATCAGCGCCCTGGGGCTCGGCCCGGAAAGCAGGCAATGGAATTGGGATGGGGATATTCTGCTTTCAACTATCCCGGGGATGACCAATGCATCATTGGATATTATCCTGGATCGCATTGGCCGGTTTCTCCATGTGCCCGACTTTGCCAGCCAAGTTGACCGGCAACAGTTGCACACTTTCGGCGAGCTGACTAAGGCTGCTGCAATCGCCCGGGCTAGCCGCCTTCTGGCAAGCGTGAGCCACAACTAGGAGGAGCCCACAATGGCCGTCACGGACCTCGAAATCTTCGAAACCATCACCAGAGTGGTGGCTAGCATAACCGGGCGGCGGCAGGAAACTCTCTACCGCGACCTGCCGCTCATCAGTCTCCATCTGGACAAGAGCCAGGTGCTCAGAGTGAGGGCATGCCTAGAAGAGCAGTTCTGCCTAGAACAGGGGATACTCGAGCCATTTTTCGTCCTCGACTTCGCGGCGCCGTTCCCACTCACGATTGGAGACATCGAAAACTGCGTTGCCGAGCTGCGCAACGCGTAGCTCGGCCTTGCACCCCCAAAAGCCCACTTCGGTCTAGCAAACTGGAGATGGGCTTTTGCTATTGTCCAAAACTTCCTGCATCAATTTCTGTCCACTCGCCATCCTCATCTCGGTACGCCTTCACAATTTTCACCGTCTCGTCCGGCGAATAGATTTTTTCCACCCCGCTCCCCGCTCCGTACTTGCTGCCGCCGAAACTTTTTTCGCCTATTACTTTCGGCCTTGTCACCCGCTCCAGCATCATTTTGCCCATCGGCCCATTGAATACTACAAATTCGCGATGGCCGCCCGATGCCGCCATAATCTCTTCGTCACCCCGCTCCAATACACCGAACTGGCTCTCCACCCGATCCAGCAATTCCGCCCACTTGTCATCACCCATAGAGTTATGAGTTACGAGTATAGAGTTGTGAGTGAGTATATTTTTTCAAAATAATATTCGCTTCCCCCATTACTCATTACCCAATACTCACTACTTTCTTTCCTTAAGTTTACGTTGGATCCCTTTTAGCAAATCTCTATCCAATACCGATTCCTGCGTCCCATCCGAGAGGTCTCTGATAATCACTCCGCCGTCATGCACTTCCCGCTCGCCAATAATGATCGCTAGTTTCGTCTTCAGCCGATCGGCCACCCGCAACTGCCCTTTAATGCTTTCCCGGCCCAAGGCATGCGCCACCTTAAAACCCGCATCTTGGATTTGAGTAATGACTTTAATCGCCTTTTTCTTCGCCTCATCGCCCAACTGCGCCACAAAAATGTCACTCATTGCCGGCTCGGGTACTTCCGCCCCCTGCCGCTTAATTGCCTCGATCGTCCGCTCCACCCCCAAAGCAAACCCGATCGCTGGCGTATCCGGACCGCCCAACAGTTTTATCAAACCGTCATATCGTCCGCCGCCGCCCATGGCATTGCTGTTCTGCTTGTCTGTCACCTCAAATACCGTATGGGTATAATAATCCAACCCGCGCACCAATCGCGGGGCAAGTTCATAATGCACCCCCATATCATCCAGATATTCCAACACTTTGGTGAAAAAATTCCTCGCGTCAGGCGTCAGATTGTCCAGCAGAATACTCCCCGCTTCTTCTAAAACCCCCTGGCAGCCTTTCTCTTTACAATCCAGCGCCCGCAACGGATTTTTGGCCAGGCGGTTTTTGCAATCATTGCACAATTTTCTTCGATGTGCCGAGAGAAAATCCGTTAAGGCCCTGCTGATGCGGGCCCGGCTCCTGGCATCACCAATGCTGTTCACCCGCACGACCAGATCCTTCAAGCCCAGTTTTTCATACAACTTCATCATCAGTGCGATCATTTGCGCGTCAGTAGTCGGATCCAATTCGCCAAACAATTCCGCTCCGGCATGATAGAACTCCCTGAATCTTTCCGCCTGCGGTCGGTCGTAGCGGAACATTGATCCAAAATAAAATAGTTTCACCGGTTGCGGTTCTTTGTGCATCCCGTGCTCGATATATGCCCGCGCCGCTCCCGCCGTTCCTTCCGGCCGCAAGGTAATTGAATTACCACCCCGGTCTTTAAAGGTGTACATTTCCTTACCGACAATGTCAGTAGTTTCACCCACACTGCGGGCAAACAAGTTAGTGTCTTCAAATGTAGGGGTGATGATTTTGCCAAAACCGGCGGAAAGCATCATCTCGCGAAAAGTATCTTCCACGAACATCCAATACTTCTGCTCGCTCGGCAGAATATCCTGCGTCCCCCTCGGTTTCTGAAAACTCCTTCCCATACGTCCGTATCTTATCATACCCCAAGGAGGCAACTACCGGTGTGCTATGATAGGCCGGTACTAGGAAGGTAATATGTCAGACTACTATCGGGGAAAACGCGAGCGCGACCTGTTCGACCCCAAATCCAAAGAGACCTACAAGCTAAGCCGCACCAAAGTGGACAACTTTATCAGATGTCCGCGGTGTTTTTATATTGATATCCGCCTAGGCGTGGGCCAGCCGCCCGGCTATCCTTTCAGTTTGAACGCGGCCGTAGATCATCTCCTGAAAAAAGAATTTGATGTCCATCGCGCCGCCGGCACTCCGCACCCGATGATGGCCGCTTACGGTTTGGATGCGGTGCCCTATCAACACGAGAATCTGGATGTTTGGCGCAACGCCCGCACGGGCATTCAGTACATTGATCCCGCCACCAACTTCCGGATTTACGGCGGCATAGACGACATCTGGATCAATCCGCAGGGAGAACTGCTCATTGTGGATTACAAAGCCACCAGCAAAGATGCTGAAGTGACTTTGGATGCCGACTGGCAGGAAGGTTACAAACGGCAGGTGGAAATTTACCAGTGGTTATTCCTCAAAAACGGATTTAAAGTTAATGACACCTCCTATTTCGTATACTGCAACGGCAAGCGGGATGCCAAGGCCTTTGACGGCAAACTGGAATTCGACATCAAAATAATTCCCTATACCGGGAAAACCGATTGGATCGAGCCGACCTTGCTGAAAATGAGAGAATGCCTAACCTCCGACCAACTGCCCGATCCCGATCCGGACTGCGATTTCTGCAAATACCGCTACGCCGCCGAGCGGGTAGCAGAAGAACACGCCAAACTCACCGGTGTAAAGTGACATCAGTCATCCTGAATTTATTTCAGGATCTTATAATATAGTGGATTCTGAAACAAGTTCAGAATGACAAGCGGGAGAGCAAGCCGCTGCATAGTGGCAGCTGGCTTTTGTGATTGCCCCTCACCACTCTGCAAAGTAATTGACATTCCCATCCATATTTGATAGCCTAGATTTCGCTGGTGGGCATTGGCGGATTCGCGCTTTCCCTTGTGCAGGGTATGCGCAAGGAAGATCAACAGCAGGAACATGCACGTTACTGTTCTGCCACTGCCCGCCAGCATCGCACTTTAGGCATCTACTCCAAGATGCTACCACGGGGGTGTAAACTCCCCTCTCTTCCTTCCTCTTCGGGGAGTTTGCACCCCTGCCCTTTCCGGGGACACCGGCTGGAAGGAGGCAAGCCCTACCGCTTGCTATCCCTAACTGTCCCCCCAAGGCCCCCGCGCAAGCGGGGGCCTCTTTTTATCTACCAGCCCCCATCCCCATTGAGCAAATTGTGTCCGCCCCTTCCCTCCGCCATTGGAGCTCAAGCGTCCTCTCTCTCCTCGGCCCTTCAACGGAGGGGCGTCCTGAAATGAGCAAAATCAGCGCTGCGGGGAGATGTTTGAGCGAAGCGAGTTTCGACCATTAGCAGAAAGCCGATTTTGCCATTGAATAGACCCGCAGTTGCGGGCCGGCGATTTACCCCGCTTTGACAAGCCAAAGCGGGAATTGGTCGAGCGCAATTTGGCGCTCGCCCCTAGCCGACAGCAGTCGGCAAAAACCATTCCCAAGACGAAAGTAACCGTCATCGAAGCGTGACGTAGACGCTTAAAAAGAAAAACGAAAAGATTCTGGTCAAGCCAGAATGACGGAAAAGAAAAACAAAAAATTAAACAGACTTGCGTCTATCAGCCCAATTTTGCCACAAAAGCAGCAGCGGCGAGGCGATGAAAATCGATGAGTAAGTTCCCAAGATCACGCCCACCAAAAGCGACAGGGTAAAGAAGAATGTCGTCCGTCCGCCCATCAAAGTCATCGCCAGCAGCACCAGTACTAATGTAAATGTCGTATTGATCGAACGGGTAATGGTTTCGACAATGCTGTCATTCACCGTTTGTTCAAAGTGGACCGCTCCTCGTTTAATCAAGTTCTCCCGCAACCGGTCATAGGTCACGATGGTGTCATGCACCGAGAATCCCAATAAGGTCAAAAGCGCGGTGATGAACATATTATCCACCTCCGCCCCGAAGAAGTGGCTGAGGAGAGCATAAACGCCCAATAAAATAATTACATCATGCGCCAGCAAGGCGATCACCGCTGTCGCTCCGAATCGCCACGAGTTAGTCGGCCGCGGCACTTTACGGAAAGCATAGGCCAAGTACAGCAGGATCGCCAGCATTGCCGCGATTACCGCCAAAATTGCCTTACGCACCACTTCGCTCCCGATCGTCGGGCTGACGCTGCTAAACTGCAATTCACTCAAGTTCGGCAGTCCCGCCCGGGCACTGCCCAACCAGGCATTCTTTTGCTCGTTGGTAATGGATTTACTCCGCAAAATCCAGCGCTCGCTGCTGCCCGCCGCCTGGGCCACCGCCTCCTGCCCCGTTAAGTCCTTATAGGTAGTAACCAAATATTGGCTAACGGAAATATCAGCCGGCAGCTGGTAGGTGCTGACGCCTCCTATTTCTACCTCCAGAGCGGTACCGCCAGAAAAATCAATCCCCAAATGATAGCGAAAAGTGAAAATGCATACCAAGCTTAACACCACTAGAACGGAGGAAACCCCTAGCCAAATTTTTGTCGCTTTAATTATGTTCATGTTCTTCCTACTAGGTCACTAATCATCTAGGTCACTTATTGCTACTGGCGCTTGGCGCCCATTGTCCACCAACCCAATTTATTCTTTAAGCCTGTTCCGGCCACTGCCCGCAGAATGGTATGAGTAACTGTTAAAGCGGTGAACATGCTTACCAAAATACCAATTCCCAGTGTCACCGCGAAACCGCGAATTAATCCCGAACCGAAGTAGTACAAAATGATGGCCGTAATCAGAGACGAAAAGTTGGAATCACGGATCGAGCTCCAGGCCCGGTTAAATCCGGTGTCAATCGCTGAGATCAGCGGGGCTCCTGACCGCAGTTCTTCCTTCATCCTTTCAAATATCAAAATGTTGGCATCAATTGCCATACCGATCGACAAAATAAAACCGGCGATGCCCGCTAAAGTCAGCGTCACCGGCACCGCGATAAAAATGGCAATCGTCAGCATCGCGTAAAACACCAGCGCCAGTGAAGCCAAAAATCCCGGCAACCGGTAGTAAATCCACATAAACAGCATCACCAGCAAAAGTCCCAAAATCCCCGCCACCACGCTTTTCTGCACCGCCTCGGTCCCCAACGTAGCGCCAATGTTATTTTGGGAAACCAGCGTGATCGGCACCGGCAGAGCCCCCGCGTTGAGCTGGATTGCCAGCGTTTTGGCAGATTTCAAATCAAAATTGCCGGTGATGACCGCTGATTCGCTGTCAATCTTCTCATTTACATTAGGGGCAGACAGTAATTTCTTGTCCAAAAAGATAGCCAAAGGCTTATTCACATTCCTGCCGGTCACGTCCGCAAACAGCTTTCGCCCCTCCGCGTCAAACCGGATACTGATCTCCGGCTCAGACACCACCGCCGTTTGTCCCTGCTTAAACTGCACTTCTGCCTTCGAAAAATGTGCGCCGGTCAGCCCAACGTCCTGCCAATCATCATAGTTAGCCGAATTGAACTTGCCGTCTTTCAGGCTTTTGCCTTCAATGCCCTCGCGAAATTCCAACTGGGCAGTTTCCCCGATTAGTTTTATTGCCTCATCAATATTTTTGATGCCGGGCAATTCGACTATCACCCGCGAGTTATCGCGTGTTTTTTGAATGCTCGGCTCAGTCACCCCCAGCGCATTGACCCGTCGGTCGATCACCTCCACTACCCCCTGCGCTGCGTTAGCCTGATCGGCCGCGGCTACTTTGGACAAATCAGTCTGATACACCAATTGCGTTCCGCCCTGCAAATCCAATCCTTCGTGGACTTTGAAACTCTGTTTGAGCCCGACAAACTTCGCCACCGCCGGAAAATCAACGATCGCCGCTCCCAGCAGCGCGATTACAATTAAACTAATTACCGTAACTCTTCTAAACATGGCTATAAATGCTCTATCTCTCCCCTCGCCCTCATTTCTTCAATAATTTTTCGCACATCCTGATCCTTGCTTTTCTTCATCACCAGCAGGGCATCGGGGGTATCTACCACGACCACGTCGGTCATCCCGACCACAGCCACCAATTTACCCTCATTTTCGCTGAAAATCAAAGAGTCTCGGGTATCGATCGCTCGCACCTTGCCTTTCTTCACCAAAGTGGAGTCGGCCTCTACCTTGGTTAGAATATCATAGACCGCCTGCCAACTGCCGACATCCCGCCAGCCGAAACTGGCCGGCAAAACCGCGATGCTGCCGGCTTTTTCAAAAATGGCATAGTCAATTGCGACTGATTCCAAATGGGGGAAAACTGACAGCAACACTTTATCCTGCTCCGGCGTCCCCCACGCCGTCTGAATTTTCATCAAGCCCATATACATTTCCGGTAGGTAGCGGCGGTATAGTTCCAACAAAGTTTTCACCTTCCAGACAAAAATAGCGGTATTCCAGAAGTAATTGCCCGCGGCCAAATACTTTTCTGCCGTCGCCAAGTCCGGCTTTTCCACAAATCGCGCCGCCTTGTAAATCGGCGTTCCCCCAGTTTCCGTCAAAACATCGCCCGCTTCCAGATAGCCGTAGCCTGTGGCGGGATATTCCGGCGCCGCCACAATGTCCACCAGATACTCGGGATATTCTTGCACTACCTGCTCGGCCAAACGCAACTTGGCCCGATAATCATCCTCGTCCCGAATAAAATGATCCGCCCAGGCGTTGACCATCACCGCCTCGGGATCTTTCTTGACTAAGATTACTGCCGCCAATCCCACGGCGGCGGCGGTGTTCCGGCCAATCGGTTCAGCAATAAATTGCTCCTGTTTCAGTTCCGGCAGCTGCCGGAAAAATTCCTCTTTATACAAGGCATTAGTTTCTATCCAAATCTGCTCTGCCGGCAACAGCTTGCGGAGCCGCTGATAAGTTTTCTGCAGCATCGTCTGCCCATCGTCAAACGGCTGCAGCTGCTTGGGACTATTTTTACGACTGACCGGCCAGAGCCGGCTGCCTACTCCGCCCGCCACTATCACCGCGTGTAAATTATTCATATTCATTATCGTCATCCTGGCTCCGTCCAGGATCGTATAAATGACGGCGTCTACCATACGTTTCCTAGACTGCTATGATAGTCCTAGTATATGAAGAAACGGCTATTCATAGCAATAAATCTCGCGCCAGAGCTGGAAAAGCAGCTGGGCTATCTGCTCGACCAGCTGCGGGATTTTCCCTATCTCAAAACCGCCGATAAAAACCAGCTCCATCTCACCCTCGCCTTCTTCGGCGATATTGACGAGGATAAAATCCCCATCATCGCTGACATCCTTAATAAATTATCTCAAGAGACAACTGGCATCATCCTCGAACCCCTCCCGCCAGAACTCATTTCCCCTCCTCACCATTCCCCCTCTCTCCACTCACAACTCAATACCCACAACTCGCAACTCTCTCCCTTCCGCGGCATCTGGCTGGCCATTAAACCCAATCCCGCACTGGAACAGCTTGCTAACAATCTGCGGGCCCAACTCAACTCGGCCGAATTCGCCCCTGATCCTAAACCTTTCAATGGCCACATCACTCTCGCCCGTTCCAAGACCGACCGCCTTTCCCCCGAACTTCAACAATGGCTCTCCGATCGGGCCAACACTAATTTCCCCGCCTCACCCGTCAGCAAAGTTATCCTCTACTCCAGCCAACTTACCCCCACCGGCCCCGTGCACACTATCGAATTCTCGGTCAAAGTTTTCTAACGATACCTTGTATTTTATGCCAAAACTTGCTCCCGCCCACCGCTGCCGGTCCCTCCTTTTTACTTTCCACAAGTTCCACAGACTCCATACCCGGTAATGTTTCTTTCAGCTCCGCCTCCGTCCAGAATGACATCTCAGAATGATCCTTCGCCCAATCGTCCTCTGGTCCAAATACTCCGAACACTAGTAGCCCACCGGATTTCAAACCATGCCGAATATTAATTAAAACCCGCCTGACATCTTCTTTTTTCAAAAATGGCAGCGTATTCCAAACCATAATTAAGTTATAGGTATCTGGCGGGATATTAAATTTGGCTATATCCGTCTGGATCGCTGCCACCGGTAGACCAGCACAGTTTGCTCGAGTCTGTTGCACAATCGATTGACTAACATCGACCGCCGTAACTTGGAAGCCACTCTCGGCCAGATACTTAGCATCCACCCCGGCCCCGCAACCTAAATCCATCGCCTCGCCACGAACATCACCCAATAACGCAACTGCTTTAACCAAAAGCGGAATCGGGTTCCGTCCCCTTGTTGCCTCAACGAATTCCCTCCAATCGGCCATCATTGGTATGGTAGCACGATTGTTACCGACGTCTCAGCGAATAAGAAAAAGCGGTCGCAAGCGATTTTTTATCTAACCTAAAGCCATAAATCTGTTTAAATTTTGTTTCAAATTTCTTTTTGGTGATTTTCACGTTGATGGTTTTAATTAGCTTTAGCAATTTGGCTTTGCCGTATTTCTTGATTAGATAGTTGACCCAAAAATATCCTACGCCATAAACCCACTGACCGCCCCGATCGAAAAACTGATTCACATCTACAAGGATTTCCTTTTCCGGCACCTTCTTAATTTGTCCCGCCAAATAACAAGCCAGACCTTCGTTAATCCAACGCGGGTCCCAGGTCTCCGTCAGCTTGCGGTAATACAGGTGCACATACTCATGCTGTAATACCAGCCAGAAACTCTTGATATCCTTGTGATCCGATTCCTTAGTATAAATTTTCGGATCCAAAATAAAAATCGCACCATTTTCTGTCCTTGCCACCTGCCAAGACTCGGTCTTATATCCAAACAATTTATCGTATTCCTTGCGCGACTGGACAAACAGCACCCGCGGCATTTCTACCTCAAAACCAAACCACCTGTCCATCTTTTTCTTAAAGGCTAATAGGTGTTTTTGGTATCTATCCCCTGGAATAGTCTGAACTCTAGCGATATATTGCTTCATATACATATTTTACCCCACTCTCCAAATCAACGAGGGGTGGGGCGATTGCCCCACCCCTCCTAGGGTGCAGTCAGGTTTAAGCGCTCACAGGCACGGCCTGAAAGATGCGTTCTCGTATGTGCTCGAAGAGCGCCTGCCGAGTCCGGCAATGAACATAGGGGCTGTCCCACGCGCCATTAAGCGCGTACTTGAGGAAGGGGCAGCCTGAGCCACAATTCTTCTTCCACTTGCATCCGTCACAGCGAGCCTGACCCGCCTGAATCCCCTGCACGACCCATTGAGCCGTGGGGGTGTGAAGAATGTCCTGCAGGGACATCGCGTGAATGTTGCCCATACAGGTCTCCGGATAGCAGTGATAGCGCGAACACGGAAAGGCATTGCCTGATGCATCGAAACTAAGATGTTCAGCGCAACCGGCTTTCCATGAACACACGCTGACGTGGCCTCCGATCTGGCTCTTGATGGCGTCCCGGAAAGTCCTGACACGGATATCAGGATCACCGTGTGCAAACCACAGATCGAAGAGACGAATCGAGAACTCCGTGGCTTCATCGCTCGACAGCCCAAAGACTTGTTTGCTCTCACGCCAGAGCTCAGGCTCAATGCATAGCAGGAAATCGAAGTGTGGGAACTGCTGCTCCAGAACCCACTCCCAGATCGCCCCGGGAGACTTCACGTTAGTCTGTGAAATCACCACCAGGAGACCGGGATCGATCCCGCGCTCTTGCAGCGCACGATAAGCCCGCATCGATAGGTCATAGGTTGGTGCGCCATCCAGGAACACCCGCACCGCATCGTGCAAGTGTGCTGGCCCGTCAATACTGACCGACGGACCAATGTAGAGTTGGCCGAACAACTCGACCCACTCTGCATCAACTAGCGTACCATTGGTCTGCATGCAATGGCTAACCTTGTATCGCCCATTGGTAGCCCGGCGCTGAGCCGCTACCATTTCACGGTAAAAGTCCTTGCCAGCCAGCATGGGTTCACCCCCATGCCACACCACCACCAGGCTCTCACTTTTCAGTAAGGGACCAATCTCGTCGAAGATCTTATAAATCGTATCGATCGAGATAACCCGATCCGGTGTAGTGCGCGGCTGCCAAGACGAACCGTTGTAGCAGTACTTGCAGGCCATGTTGCAGTCCATATCTACTGGGGTAATCAACAGTTTGGTCAACTGACCAGCCATCGCGTTACACCTCCGTAAGATGATGGTGGAGGGGTTGGTGGAATAGACGTATCTGCCCCACCAACCCCAACATGTCCGATCACTTCCCGTCATCGCTCCCGTATGCGTCCTGCCGCACTAGACACTGCCGGCTTCGTACTCGCACGGGTTGCCACAGTCGTCGCACGGACAAGTCAACTTGGCCGTGGTGACTTCCTCGGCATAGCGATTGACGATCGGATGATCGACAAGTTCCTCAACTGGGCCCTGATCGTTTGTCACGGGGACCGCACCTCCTTTATGAAATTAGTTCTCAAAGAACCACTCCTCTTGTATCAAAAAATCCGCCCCCAGTCAATCTTTCCTTGTCTTACAACGACCAGGCCGAATCTACTCTTTAGGGAAACATTTACGGGTTGCCTCAGCCGCCTGGGGCAACAACTCTTTGAAGTCGCCTTTGGTTTGGCGCCAGAGTTGCACGATCTTCTTTCTTAACTGTTCGTGTCCCCTATATCCCTGCTCCGGATGCGGCAGAATATCTAACATCTCCTCATTCAGCAGTACCGTCAAAGCTTCTTGCAAATCCCACTGCCGTATCGGAGTTAAACCAAATTTTTTTATCTGCGCCTCATACTTATCCCAATATTCCATGTGCATGATTTCATGGGCCGCCGTATTGGCCAAACTCCAAAACCGAGAATACATAAAGGCCCAATTTTCCCTGTCGAACGGGCAGCGCACTGCCGTTGTATAGTGGGCTAAGTATTTTTTGTGCATATCACTAACGGGAATAGCCAAGATTTTACCCAAGCGAGGCCAAAACTTGGGCGCAAATCTCTTCCATTCCGCCTGCATTTTACGCACCACCTTGGCAGCATCCCGCTGAATAGGATAAGCCCCCTTTCGGCTCGCCCGTAATCTGCGTTTGGCCAAATTCAACGCGCCTTGATTGCTTGCCGCTTTCTGAATAGCCTCAACCAAACTGGGAGCCATTTTTATCAGCGTCTTAATCCCCCAGTCGATCTCCCTGTCATCCATCTTCCGTATGCTCTGCACCCAATTAGCCGCATCCCACGACAAATTATATGCAAAGTATAAAGACGGCAATTTAGCAGTTCTTTTTGAGACCCTTCTCATATTCCGATCATACCCTAAATTTAAAAACCCCGGTCAATCTTTTTCCCCTCACTAGTCGGCCACTGACTCCAACTCAATCCTCGTCTCCTTCAGATACGCATTAAACGGTTGGCCGCTTTTCTCGAAATCCTCCAGCCACGCCAAAAAATCATCCAATCGGTCATACCCCTGCGCTAAATGATTCTCTCGCCGCATTGTGTAACATTCTGAATTATCCTTGTTTAGCCGCAACACCATTGCCCGAATGATATATTCCCGCAACCGTGAACGTTTTGTCGGATCATAATCTTCCGTCAGTGGATTGATAATTGAATGCAACAATTCATGTTGGATCCGCGGCACTGACATTCCCGACTCCGATGGTCCCAAAATCGCGTATGCGGTCCTGCCAACTTTCGGTCCAAGCCCCGCATTGTAACTGTCCAAAAAGTTAGGAATAACAATTAGTTCATCAATCCCCAACTCCGACATCCGTAAATATTGCCCTACTGCTTCAGCTGCCATCTCACCATTTTGTTGGGCCATCGCTGCAACCGATTCATATTCCGGCAAGACTTGGTACCATAATTCTTTTAGCCCAACTTCCCCAATAAAGCTCTCCAAGGCTTCTCGGAAACCAGCCACCCGCTCCGTGGCCGGGTCACTCAAAATCTCATGCAGCAACAAATAGTAATTATTGTCAGTATTATTCTTAAAAATCTCCGCCAGTTTATTCACCACCGGATGCTTCTGTGCCGTCCCCTCCCGCACCTTCATCCTGACCGAATGCATCTCTTTGGCATTTTCCCGGTCATAACCACATGCATTTAAAGCCGCATACAAGAAAAATATGTGCTCATCTGCCACAGCTTTTACTCGAATTTTCATTGTTCTTATTATACTCGCTTCTCGAGCTCGGCCGACTCGGGGGATGCACCCTCCAAGGGGGTTGACACAAAGCCGATTTCATGCTAAAATAAGAGTAAATTGGCTGGCAAATATAGCAACCAGCCGAAAGCAAAACAAAAATGAAAAAGTCGAATTTTTACCACCGGGTACTCGGTTGGGTCGAACAGGAGCTAGAGGCTACTCTGGCTGTTCTTATAGTATTGGCAGCCGTGGTCGGCTACTCTTTAGCCGCCACTGAAGCTCCTTCTACCCCAAGCCAAGGGGTTACTGCCCAACAGGCCGCCTCCTTTACCATAGGCAGCCAGCAGTATCAGACTTTAAGTTTTGATTCTCAATATACCACTAGCGCATACCGCGTCAGGACATTGGGTATTGCATCAGGTGATCCGTCAGACATTTCCAGCATTCCCGGCAAAGGAATGAGCGGAGCAACCCCCGGCGGAACCTATCGTGTGTCAGTGAGCCTCAGTCAAGCTTTCGCTGGTTCGATCTATGTTGGCGGCACTTATTCAGCCGGCTCCGTGACGCTCAACGATAAGCCGATAACCAACGCCAGCACGCCTGTGGCAATAGACAGTACAACCAAGTTGACGCTGACCTTCCCAGGCGGTCCCGACACCTACATTCGCACCCTAAGCGTTGCCTCTCTTATCACCCCCCCGGCAACGGTAGCTAATATTTTCCTGATTCCAAATAGCGCCACGATGGAAGTGGGCAGTACGCGTACTTTCGTGGCATTTGTCACGGACACCAATGGCAAAACGGCCAACGTCCCCATTGCTTGGAGTATCACTTCTGCCAAGCCGAGCGACATTGCCACCGTCAATTCCTCCACCGGCGAGGTAACTGCTACTGGCGCTGGCACCATTACTGTTAAAGCCAGTACCAATGGCGGCAAAACTGCCACTGCCACGGTCACTATTATTGCAAAAAGTGTTCCGGTACAATCCACCGTCACACCCACCAACACCGGAACCGCAACTGGAACAGCCACAACCACCCCGCCTAGCCAGACTAGCACCAGCACCAGCCAGGGTCTGTTAGATCAACTGGCCAGCCTGTTGGTGAAGCCCAGCGAGGCGGCTACTTCTACAACCCAAAACACGACCCCGACTGCTTCTGCCAGCGAAATAGCTAATACGCTCTTCTCTCCCACTATGGTCACCGCGCGTGTTGCCGCGACCGGCAGCACCGCTCCTTCTCAAACCGAGCTCAACCAGATTACCACTGGTATGACCCTCACTCAAAAAATAGCGACCCAGATCAGCGTTGGCGTGAGACAAGTAGTGACCGATATCAAGGCAATGGTTGTTGGCCAGGCCTTGGTCACTGATGCCAATGGCAAAGTGCTGGTCAAGCGGCCTAATGCTCTAGGGCTGTTTGCTGACGCGATCAGGGGTCTGCTCTCCGGCGCCGGCGCCACCCCCACCAAAATTAATCCCGAAGAGCTACCTGGGGGCAACCAGTAATTAGCTTCTGATCCTTACCATGCAAAGGACCACTACAAAACTACTGGAAGTGGAATTACTAATCCTCTTGGCTGTTGTAATCACACTGGGTGCCATCATCGGATATTCACTGGCCGCCGCAAGAACCGACCTTACCCCGCAACTACTAAAAATCAACAGCGGCTCTGAAGCCACTCTTCCTCGCTAACAAATAAATTCACCCCAAGAAAAATATCCTGATAAAACTATCAGGATATTTCTTTTATTAGCTCACGGACATATTCCTGCTCCACCGATTCGTTCTCGTATAGACCAAGAGCGCCCTCTAATTTTTGACGGGCTGCCAGCAGATTTCCCCTCTTCCTCTCTAGCAATGCATACTCTACTAGCGCTTGTGCCGCATTGGTAATACTACCAGGAATGTTGCGAAATATCTCAAAGCTCTGTTGTAGGTACCCCTCTGCCTTACTGTAGTCACTCTCATTAACAGCCTCCATCCCCTCTACAAGCAGAATGGTGCCCTCCGCCTCTCTTCCCGCTAGCCCCTCCATAGGGATTTCTTGCTTAATGGCTTGCGCTAGGGTTGCTTCTCCTCTCTTCATGGCCAGAAAGGCTAGCTCGGCCTTCCAACCATTAACTCTTAGATTGGCAGTTGATTTGCCGACAACTCCGCCTACCATCGGTATAACTCTCTCTATTAATTCATAAGCGGCCCCATAGTTGTGCATCATTTCCTCAAGATTTACTAAGGCTAGATAAACACTAAGCTCTCTGGCTGGTGCGTGGTCCCTCACTAGTTCCAGCACATCATACAAAATGGTTTTGGCCCTATGGACATCCTCCTTTGTCCCCCGACCTAACTCCTCTGCCAGCATAATTTTGGTGGCAACAATACCTGCCTTAAAATTCTTTTTCTCTTCTTTTGCCAGCAGTTCCTGCAGAAGCTGGCGAGCTTCCTGATGGCGGCCATCCGCCTCCAAAAAGCGAATCCTGTTATCCGCCACTCTGTCCCACACATCCAATTCTTCAAAGCCGTCATCTGGGCCGACAAGCTCCAGCGCCTTTGCGTAATATTGCCATGCATCACGCGGCCGCTCGCTTCGTCTGGTTATTAGTCCCCGCGCATTGTAATAATTGGCCAGCAAAATCCGTTTCCGCGCGTCCCCCCGATAACTTTCATTATCCCGCTCCAGCCCTTGTTCCATCCTCTTAACTAAACTTTCATATTGTTGTGTTAGCCCGGCCGCTTCCGGAATGCGGTTCGCTCTGTACAGCTGATCCATCTTCATTACTGCCACTTCCGCCTCCGTCACTCCCCGAATATCTTTATTCAACACGCCTCCAAACCGATTCAAATACTCCAACGCCTTGTCGGTTACTCTTAACGCTTCTTCAATATTCCCCGTTCCCATTCCGGTACGGGAGTGAGTTTTCACTAATCGGCTATGCGCTTGGAGCAAATCTGTTACTAATTCAGCTTTGTCTTTCTTAGGCAGTGTTTCCCACGCGGCGGCCCGGCGCAAACCCTCCTGCTCATCATCGCCCGCCGCTTCCGGCATAAAATTATTCTCAAACATCGCAATAGTTCTCCAATAAGCATTCATCGCCAACCGATAACTTACCGCATCCTGCCGGCTCAAAGCCACATCACCCAAGCGCAAGTTATAGCGCATTCCCTTAGCCACATCGTCACTTGCTCCGAACAATCGCGCCAAATCTTCCAGCCGTCCGCCACGCTTTTCTTTGTATTCACCCACCAGCCGCGACAGCGTTTCGTTGTCCAATTGTTCCATCCGCCCGCCCGCCCGCTCTACCACCACTTCAGCAATGTTTTTTTCTATTGCTTCCTGAATGTTGGCGTGGGCAAAGGAATAGGTTTCCGCGCCCCGCTCGATCCAACCCAGCCGCTCCCAGTGCTCCAGAAAAGCGTTCACCCCTTGCGGGGCAACCCCCAGCAGATCCGCCAGTTCGGTATCCTTGAACTCCCGCCCCAGCTTACTGGCAAACTTCACTGCCACCCGCTCCTTTCCTGATGACAGAGAACCAAACATCTGCTCGTATGCATTTCCCAAATCTTTGGCGTCAGACAGTAAATCCTCGCTGATGTAGTCCGCGAAATAATAGATGCCTTCCCGTTCATCAAAGAACTGGAATGGTTTACCGGTGCGCGGGTTGAGCCGCGCGCTGTAAATATCGTGATAGTTCAATAAATATCTGATAACCGCCCTTCCCACATACGGGTTACCATTGGACAGTCGATAAGAAATATCTGTTAATCTCTCATTGGCACGCATCAATTTGAAAGTCGTGGCTGTCCGGTCTCCCCGCCAGCTGTCATCCCCCTCGCGCCGGTACTCGGCAAATTTTTTGATCCCCCCGATCGGGAACTGCGTCGCAATGAAATCTGCCCAATATTGCGAGCCCAGAGGGCCCAGCTCTATCTTCCGAACGCAACTCTCGTCCAATCGGAAAAATTCCACCAGCCCTTCCTGCGGCCGTGCTACCAAATGGTACAAGATCCTCTCGTCTTTAGTGTTGGCGATGACTTGCTTCAGCAGTTCCTTGGATGCGTGGTCCGCCCAATGCAAGTCCTCAAACACCGCCACCAACGACATCTCCCGCGATTGCTCAACCATCAACGCAGTAAACACTTCTGCCGCTTTGGCGCCAAATCCGGGGAAGTGCTGGTCGGCCGGAACGCTCACTGCCGCCAATTCAAATTCTTCCGCGAATAATCCGGCATACTGAATATATTTAGGATCAACCTCAGCCAACTTAGCGCTGATTTTTTCCAGCGCCGCCACCGGCAGTTCATTTCCTTCAATTCCAAAAAGCTTGCGCGCCGGCACTTTCCATAATCCGTAAACCTCCTCCTCGCCAAACTCCTGCGCCTTGCCCTTGATGACCGCCGCGTCGCACTTGTCATAGTAATGTTCGCGCACCATCTCGTCGGTCAAAAGCGATTTTCCCTCGCCGCTCTCCGCCACCAGCATTTCCACGATCTGCTTGCCGGAATCCGCCATCTCAGTAAACGCTTCCCGCATTTGTTCCTTCTGTTTTTCCCGTCCCACCGGTCGGACATTGGCAACGTGTTCCAAGGTGGATTCCATATTTTCCACTCGGCCCACCTGCAGAATAATGCGCTCCCGCTCGATCCCCTTCAGACCAAGCGCTTTTTGGCTTAAGGCCCCAAGCTTATCTATCCTCAACACATTCTCCGCCTGCATCACCGTCGAGCTGTCAGCCAGCACCTCGCCCCTGCTGGCATGCCCCGACAACCGATAGGCATTATTGGCTTCCACAGCGATCACCCCCAGCTCCACCTGCGGTTCTCCTGATCCGATCGGGCCGGTAATTCCCCGATATCCCGTTCCCGAATAGATCCCCACCGCCGACGTTATGCCGTTGTCCTGTAAAATATTCTGCGCTTCCTTGGCACAACGCAGAGCATTGGCCTCTTTTCTGTCTTTGGTGAATAAGGCCATAATTTTCGAATTGGCATCGGCCAGCATCAGCTTTTCAAAATTGCCGTGATGTTTTCTTATGCTGGCATTGACCTCTTGCAATACTTTCTCCAGCTTGCTCACTGCCTCACTCGTTTCAGACGTCGCAACATCCTTCACTTCCCGCGTCACTTGCTGGTGCAACGCATCAATGCCCACGTCAATGAACATCACCGTCATCGGCAACCGCTCGCCGTCATACAAATTGGGACGAACGCCCTCAAATTCCGCCACGTATCGATGATAGGGATGCAAAAATCTGGCCGCGGTCGCAATGGTCTCAAAGGTCGGCGATAGTGGTTGATAATTTTTTTTATGCTCCTGCCAATATTCGCCTACTGCTTCCAAATTGTCATAATGCTCAACGGCAACGCCCGAATCCCGCTCGATCGCCATTCCTCCGGCTCTTAGTGCCGGTGCCACGGCGCTGTGTACCATCACATCCCCTCGGGAAGCGACATCCTGCAGCTCCCGCGCCTTGACTAATGGTTCGCCCAGCACCAGCGGTAAACTGCGCTTGGCATCCAGCCGCACTGCTCCCAAAAGCAGATCGCCCGAGGCAACGCCCCCCGCCAAGTTGATACCCTCGGGATGTTCAGTTGTAAGCTCTTTTGCTCGGCTTACAAAATGCAGCGCCCGCTCTTGATGGGCATCATCCAGGAAAACATAAACCACTTCATCACCGCCTAAACTTACCAACTCGCCGCCGGCCGCGGTAGCTTCGGTGTGCACTTGCCCAAAAAATTTCGTGATAGTCTCATTCAATCTCTGGCTGCCGCTGCCCGACCGCGTCCAGTCCTCTCGTTTAACCGCCGCCTCCGCCAAGCGGGTAAAACCGGACAGATCCAGCACCGCCACCGTGCCTTGCTCACGCCAAAAGCGGGTCTGCCCATCTTCTAACTTTTCCAAATTATTCAAAACGAAATCGGGGACCAGCATATCCATCCGTTCCAGTTGCTCCTGCCGCGATCTCTCTGCTTCCCCCGAATCAGCCTGCAGCTTGTCCCAAAATCTCTCTCCGAGGCCCCACGGCTCGGCTTCAATCTCCCGACGTGACGGTTTGACTTCTTCCTTTTCCGCCAACACTTTTTCGGCAAACTCGCGGATGCGCTGATCGATTGATTCCGCGGTGTTCTGGTTCGCCTGCCGCGCCGCGGCTGTCCTTGTTCTATGGGCAATTTGCATTTTCGGCGCTGGCTCCAGCCCCACCACCGTTAATCTTGCCGCCAAAGAATCTATCGCTAATTCCTTCGGCGGCAAATCACCGCCCCTAGGCAAAGGCAAAGTCTCTGCTTCGATCGATGCGGTTTTGTTATCCAGCACTTCATCAAACGGCATCTCCGAGCTAGACCACTCGCCATCACCCAAAACGGCATCGCCCAAGGGCTTTGCCTCTTCTCTTTGCAGCTTCTCCCCCCTTGCCTCCGGCCAAATTCTTCTCCCCTTGTGAACAGCCATATCTTTCCTATTATCCAACATCTCCGCCCCCGAGTGAAAACCGATCGTCAGCCGCCAAAAACCCGCTTCCAGAGCGACTAAATCATACCATAAAAATCCGGAAAAAATCAAGTCCCCGCAATAAAAAAGCGGGCCATTCTGCTGGACAGCAGAATTCCCGCTTTAAGGTTCAATGTCTCCAACTACCACTGAATCAGCCAGACCGATGCCGGCGCTCCGACATCCTCCGCCCCGATAAAGTACCGACCGCGTTGGGGCAGAGTTACCATGAACTTGGCAGTCGGCTTGGGATCTTGCTTTGAGCCGAAGTCGACGTCGCTGATGTAACTAATTGACGTCCAGCGCGCATCCTCGACATCAAGCGGGCAGATCCTTAAGCCGCGACTTCCGAACATCTCATCCAATGTCGAGGCCGGATAGACATATAAATCGAATGTCCCCGACGAGACATGACAAACAGCACTTTGGTTGCTATTCCATGTCAGGTCAAAGTCATAGTTGCCGCCGCCGCTTCCCTCTTTCGCCAGCATTGTCACCTCGGGCAACGGATGTCTCCAGTTCTTGTCAACGTATGTTCCGGGCCGAGAGGGACCACCTCCTCCCGCAACAACACATCCGACCGACACCAGTGCGGCTGCCAAGACAGCCAGCACTACGATAATCGCTATGAAGTTCTTCATTACTTTCTCCCTGTTTCTTGTATTACATCCGATACCTTGAACTTCACTCCTACCTTGCATAAGTCCGCCACAACGAAGCGGCAGTCCACGTGCCCGATTACCGTCTTGCGCACCCAGCATCGGTAGTACACATCGAAGTTAGTAGAGCGTCTGTAGTCTGGCAATACCTTCCCCCCGGCCACTGCGGGAAATCTACTAATGAGTATCCCCTCACTGTTTTCAAATCCCGGCGGAAAATAGTGGACATCAGGCGACGCATAAGCAACTGTCGCCCAGTGGCTATACACTGGGAAGCTACTACCCAAACAAAGTTCCACCATCGCCTGGTTGCCATCTACCGTGGCAAAGCTAACGGCCTCGGGGGTGGGCCAATCTACGATCTCGGTACGAACTACCTCCACGTTAGCCGTTGCGTCCCATACGGCAAAGTAGCTTGAGCGATACCCTCTCTTTGCCAGTATCGAGAATGCTGGATCGGCATAGACAAGATAAGAATTGGCCGTGCTGCCAGTGCCTAGCTGGTACAGACCGCTCTGACTCCGCTCGTTCACTATCACGTCGTATACTGCTGTGCCCGGAACAGCACGAGTATCTTCGACCAAGCTTCCAATCGCCCGTTTCACGACACGGAGATCTTCCCTACAGCCGTATATCTTGGCCTCTGTTGGCCAAGGATTCTGCATTGCCACCCATGCCACCCGAAAACTAGGATTGTAAAATGGAACCGCCTTGCATAACCCACCGATGTCATGCCAATAGCCCATTCCATTGTCTACCCACAACCCAGCCTCCTCCGGCAATTGGTTAGACGGACAGTGGGAATGTTCTAATGCTAACTGCAACCACGCCTGTTGCTGGTTCTTGTCCAGTACTGTCCAAGGGAGCGGTGGCGGTTGTTTCGAACACGCCGCCAGCAATATCAGACCAAGAGCGACGACCCATCTCACTTCTTTTCACTTCCTTTTCAAGGAACATTACAGTCGCATTCAGCTAATCAAAAAATTCGCTTCCGGTCAACGAAAACCCGCCCCGATCGAGGGGTTAGGGGTTGTTTCGTGGCCAGCTTAACAGACCGATCAGTGGCTTCCCCGCTTCCCAACTATGACCAGTTCTCTCTCACTACTTTTTCTAATTCCTCCCGACTCAATCCAAAACCAAAATACTGCTTAAATAATCCTTCAAAAGCCTCTGCTGACATCTTCTTGATGGTCGGCACTACAATTTCCGAAAGTTTACTTAAAAATTCTACAAACTTGTCCTTGCCAAACTTTTCAATCAAATATTTTACCCCCACATAGCCCACCGCATAAGTATCAAATGTCTTCTTATTAAAATATTCTCTGATATTCAAAACTAACTCCTTATTCCTAAGAGCTAGTTTCTCTCCGGCCAAATAACACGCTAACCCCTCGTCCATCCATATTGGCAAATGTGTCCTCGTCAACGCATACCAATAAAAATGCGCGTATTCGTGTTTCAGCAGAGTCCAAAAATCATATGAAATTCTGGGCTGCAGTTTTGCTACTTCCTCCATCTGTAACACATACAATTTATCTCGCTCTACATCGGCCCAGGCCATCGGTAAATTTTCACCCAATGGGCTGTCCCAAATTTCCGCCACATCTTGAGCAGATTTCAGTACCATCAACTCTGGCATGGGTAAATCAATCCCAAACCAGCCATCTAGCTCTTTTTTGCACTGCGCCAAAAATTCCGATACCTGACTAAAATTAATTTCACCCATCTCTTTTATATTACGCCTTAACTACAAAAAACTTGGGGGCGTCATAGACGCCCCCTAAGATGCAGTCGGTAATTCTACTTACCGCTGGACGACCCGCCGCCAGAACTGTTGTCCGAGGACGAGGAGTGCCGGCCAGCCGGCACACTCCAACCACCCTCTTTCGCAGCAGCATCCTTGGCGTCATGCCACGCACCGCTTACGTGCTTGACACTTACGCCAGTGTCTCTAGCAGCGTCTTGTTTGGAGTAGGCTGTTCCACCGCCACCGATACGATGATCGGCCATACCGCTGTCGCTGGAACCACTACTAGAACCACTGCTTCCACCGGACAAGGTTGTCACCTCCTTTTGTCCAAGAATTTTCCTACCGTGGTTGGAAGTTGTTCCCTGTAAAGCGCAAACAGGAACATATCGTAGTAAGCGCCATTCCAAAAGAAGTGCTGCGGGGTTTGGGCTTCAAGTATCAGACCAGCAGTACGCATAGTCTTTAGCGATAATGGATTAAACCCGTACGCCTCCGCATAGATCTTTCGAAACGGAAATGCTGTGAACAGGTACTCCACCAGCAATGCCCACGCTATAGGAGCAATCGCCCGCTGGGTACCGCGGTACTTCGGATTGATGTATATCGCCATATATGCCCAACCGTGTACCAGGTTGGCATCATAGGCATACACCGTGCCAACTGTCTCGCCGCGATAGCGAACCATAAGTCTGATGTAGACATGTTCACTTTCAAACCTGTCCAGCTCTGCCCTGAAAGCATCCAGGTCGATCGGACGACGACCCGGATTCCACAAAGCCAGATTAGATAGGTCATTTCGCCAGCCGTATAGTAGCTTTGCATCCTCCCCTTCAGGAGGATGCAGCTCGACGCCAGCACACAATAACGACACTGCCATCTCGGGCACCTCCTTACGAATAAATCAAAGAGCTAACCCAGTATTAGCCCATAATCCGCTCTCGGTCAACCTTTTGCCTTCTCCGCCATTGGAGCTCGAGCGTCCTGCCTACCCGGCCAGGGAAGCCCCAAAATCCCCCCAATCAGCGTGCCCGCTGTTTGACCCCGACTTTAGTCGGGGGAGTTCGGTGATAAGCAGATGGAGGAGATTTTGGGAACTGAATAGCCCCGAGGGGTCCCTTTGGGACGAGAGCGACTGGCGGGACGGTTTCTGTCGCTTTGCCAAGACAAAGCGACCACCGGTGAAGCGTGATGGGACGCTTCAACAAATAACATAAACAAGAAAACCGCCTTTTCAGGCGGCTCTCTTTAAACAAAATAAACCTAAACCAACTCCGCTTTGGCGCCGGCAGCTTCCAATTTTTTCTTGATCTCTTCCGCTTCTGCTTTCTTCACGCCTTCTCTAACCATCTTTGGCGCGCTTTCCACCAAGTCTTTGGCCTCTTTTAGTCCAAGTTCAGTCACTTCGCGGATGGCTTTGATAACGCCGATCTTATTGGAGCCCGCGTCAACTAAGTTGATATTGTATTCACTCTTCTCTTCTACCGGAGCATTCTGCTGTCCAGCAGAACCCGCGGCGGCAACAGCGACCGGAGCGGCGCTCACGCCGAACTTGTCTTCCAGTACTTTAACCAACTCAGCCAGTTCCAGCACGGTCATTTCGCTCACCATGTCCAAAACTTTCTTGGCTGAATCAGTTAGTTTGCTTGCATCCACTTTCGCTTTGGCTTCGACCTTTTTCTCTGACTGATTCTTGGAATCAGTCACCCCGAGCGTAGCCGAGGGGCTACCTTCAGCTTCCTTAGCTGGTTTCTCTTTCACAACCGAGGCCTCTTCTTTGACCTCAGTGACTTGCTCTTCTGGAGTCGTGTTCTGTTCGTTCTGCTGTTCAGCAGAATCTTGCTGATCTGCCATAATATTTCCTTTCTAGCTATTAAGCTATTAGTCTATGCGTCTATCAGTCTATTTATTACGTTATAAAACGACTGAAGATTGTAATTTAATCCGTATGTGAAATTAGCAATGGGCGCATTCATACTGCCCACAATTCGCGTCATCAGTTCTTCATACGACGGCAGCATTGCCAGTTGTATGATCATTTCCACTGGCACTAATTTGCTATCAATTATTCCCAACGTGATATGCACCCGGTCATCACTGCCCTTGGCAAATTCGTAAGCCAATTTTGAAACGCCGACTTCATCTTTTCCGCCCCAGACCAGTCCATAGCTCTTGCCCGTCTTAGCCAACTGTAACCCTTCAACTCCTGCCTGCTTCGCCGCGATCTGCACCAGTGTGGGTTTGACGATCGTATAGCGCATTCCTTGCTCGCGCGCTTTTTTGCGGAAACTATCCAAATCCACCATCGTGAGCTTAGTAAAGTCCGTCACTATGCTATTGGCGCTTTGCTTCAACGCCTGCGCCAGCTCATCGATTACAACCGCCTTTTGTTCCTTGGTCTTCGGCATATTTTAGCTGGTTAGCTAGTCAGTATATTAGCAGGTCAGTAAAAAAATCGTCTCCTTGAGAGACGAACCAACACTTCTTGGGCAATCTGTGGAATCTGTACCCAATCTGTGTTCACATTGGGTAATCTGTGGAATCTGTACCCAATCTGTGAAATCTGTGGTTCCCTTCTCGGCAGGTCTTACTTGCCCGTCCGTAGCTCAATGAGCGTAGGAGGGTGGGTTGCCCGCTGTCTCTAAAGGACAGAGGTATCTTACAAAACCCTACCCCTGCCGTCAACCCCCTTTGTATAATGACCTATGGGGGATGGTCCGATTGTCCCTTAATATTCCGTTCCAAGGAGGCCAAGCCATGCCTAGGATAGCTCAGCCCGAGGTATTCTTGGTGGGACAAACCACCATCAATGTACCGGGGCTAACTGCCTATCTGACCAAAACCAACAATCTCGAGTTTCTCGAGACCATAGAAGCAGCTAGGGCAGAAGGGCTGGGCGACATGGAAATCCTCTCCAGCTTCTTCGCCAAGCTCTGCTACCGCGCACTGACGCTGGGCAAGAACGAGAACGTCACCCAGACGCGTTCGATCAAGGCTAACATCATCCGCACGATCGAAGAAGGACACGGCTCGGTTTTCGAGCATCCCCAACTCAACTTTGTATTGCACGACGTCTCGCGAGTGTTAACTCACGAACTCGTGCGCCATCGCGTCGGAGTGGCATACTGCCAAGAGTCCGGCCGGTACTGCCGGCTCGGGCCGGCCACCACCGGTCTCTACATCCCGCCGGAAATTGCCGACAACCCGGAAGCCAAAGTCCTATTCATGGATGCTGCAGAACGGTCGCTGGTAACCGTGGCACAACTCTATGAGGCCTTCGGCATTGACGAGGTCAACTTCCATACCAAGAAGCAGCTGACTTCGGCAATCCGGCGAATTGCACCAACCGGCATCGCCAACGACATCGGTTTCTCGGTTAACCTGCGCGCTGTTCGTCACATCATCAAGATGCGGACAAACCGCAGTGCTGAACGGGAAATCCGCTTGGTCTTCGGCCAGCTGGCCAACATTGTGAAGGGGATTTGTCCGCTGCTCTTTCACGGTGGCATAGAGGAGACCATCGATGGTCTTCCGGAATGGACCTTCCCCAAGCAGCCGCACCTCTAGTCCGCAAAAGCCCTGCAAGATTACGCAGGGCTTTTTACTTTGCCATAAAAACACTATCCAGCACCGCTCGAATCTCCTGTTGCACTTCTTCTCCGGTGTCGTCTGCATCCACCCGTCTTATCTCCGGAAAATTAACTTCGTCTTCTGCCATCCGCGCGTATCCCTGATGCACTTTCTGCAGCGTTTGCAGTTTTTCGAACCATTCCAGTGCTCGTGCCTGCTGCAGCCGCTCCATCGCCCGCTCCGGTTCGATCGCCAGCCAGATCATTACTTGCGGGCGGAGAAATTCCCGATTCAATTCCAGTAGTTTCGCGAAGGGCACATCCTCCGCCGTGCCATAGGCCAGCGTAGAATACAAATATCTATCGCATAAAACTAATCTTCCCTTCTCCAATTGTTCGCGAATTTCTTGCACATGTTGCTCGCGATCTTTCACATACAAAGTTTGCAATTCCAATGCGCCGGGATAAGGCAGCTCGCCCCGCAAAATCGCTCTGATCTGCCGGCCATATTCCCCATCGGTTGGTTCGGTGGTATGCCAGACATCCAATCCTTTTTCCGCCAAAAAATCTTTTAACAGCGCAACTTGGGTGCCCTTCCCGCACCCATCTATACCCTCAATGACAATAAAATTTTTCAGAGTTTCCATTATCCCGTCGAGCCAAACCCCCCGCGGGTTTTGGCCGTTACCTCGCCGATCTCCCTGAAACTGACTTTTCCTATTCTAACAAATGTCCCCTGCGCGAACCTCTCGCCGCGCTCAAGCGTCACTATCTGGTCTCCTACATTATGCACTTGCACGATGACTTCATCCTCCGGCCCGCGATAATCGCTGTCCACCACCCCCACTCCCTGCGGGATTACCAGCCCCGGTTTTTTCTTGGCCAAGCCGGATCTCAAAGACAACATCAAAAAATACCCGCACGGCGTGGCCACGATCAAATTCGAAGGAATGCGGACAATTTCCCCCGGCAAAATCCGCACTGTCTCCCGCGGATAAATATCAAATGCTGCCGCGCCAGCAGTCTGATACTCCGGCATCGGCAAGCTTGGATCAATCCGTTTAATATCAACTTTCACTGAGGGGTTACTTTCTCCCCCGTCTGATCCTCATATGGCAATATAGCCGTATCCAAAATATCAAACTGGATGCCGGCTTCCTGAAAAATTCGCCTGCTGTCCTCTCCCGCGTGGTAATCCTGCCCCACCGCCACTCTCTTTATTCCCGCGTTGATTATCATCTTGGCGCAACTGTAACACGGCGTCATTGTGCAATACAAAGCACTGCCGTCAATGGCGATGCCAAACCTTGCCGCTTGAGCAATTGCGTTTTGTTCGGCGTGAGCGGTCCGCACGCAATGCTTAGAGATATGGCCGTCAGCGTGAATAGTATCTTTGAATTCATGCCCCACTTCATCGCAGTGCGGCAGTCCCATCGGCGAACCGACATAGCCGGTGGACAAAATCCGCTTGTCCTTCACTATTACCGCACCGCTCTTTCCCCTATCACAAGTCGCCCGCTCGGACACTGCCGCGCAGATACGGAAAAAATATTCATCCCAACTTAACCGCGCCATAAGACACCTCCTCAAAATCTCTCGGCCATTATACCATCCCCCCCTTCCCCCATTGAGGCAATCGCGTCAGTCTTCTGTCCGCCATTGGAGCTTGAGCGTCCTTGCCTTCCTATCCCCTTTGAGCAAATTGGGCAAGCCAATAGCAAAATCACCCGCCTGGCTCAGCACTGTTTGAGCGAAGCGAGTTTGCGGTTAAAGCCAGAAAGGGGGATTTTGCTTTTATTGGCTCCCAATTTGTGAGCAGGGGTGTCTTTTTGGAGGCACTTTTTGGACAAGCAAAAAGTGCCCGCCACTTAAGCCATGGCGAGGATGGCTTAAAAAGAAAAGAAACAGAAAAAATTAAAGCGAGTTCAAATCCACCTTAATCCCCGGCCCCATTGTCGTTGCCACCGATACCTTTCTGATATACGCGCCTTTTACACTCGCCGGTCTGGCAGCCTTGACTGCGTCCATAATGGTTCTGAAGTTGCTCAGCAAATCTTCCGTTTTAAATGACACCTTGCCAAAGCCCAAATGGATAATGGCATCGCTGTCCAAGCGAAACTCAACTTTACCTCTCTTGAATTCCTCGACCGCACGAGCGACATCCGGCGTCACCGTGCCGGATTTGGGATTGGGCATTAAGCCCTTTGTTCCCAAAGTTTGACCCAGCTTACCCACCTGCGGCATCACCGCCGGCGTGGCGATCACCAAATCAAAGCCCAGCCAGCCGTCCTGAATTTTCTTTATCATATCTTCCAAGCCCACAAAGTCCGCTCCCGCGTTTTTGGCTTTTTCTGCGTCAGCCTCTTCCGCCAACACCAATATCTTGCGAGTTTTGCCTGTGCCGGCTGGAAGACTCACCGTCCCGCGGATATTCTGCTCCGTCTTTTTCGGATCCAGCCCCATACGGACATGAAGCTCCATCGTGGCGTCAAATTTGGTCGGCGAGGTTTCCTGCGCCAGCTTGACAGCTTCATCCGCCGGATAGAATTTATCCTTATCCACCTTCGGCAAAACGGCCAGATATTTCTTGCCGTGCCCCAACTTTTTGACCTTGGGCTTCCGCCTAGAGGCTTTAGCCTCGCCGTTCTGCTGCACAGCAGAATCCTTAACCTTCTTGGCTACCTTACCAACCTGCTTACCTGCTGACCTGCTAACCCGCTTTTTGGCTTCTGCCATCATTACCTCCTTTACGCGGTACAAACGTCTTGCGACTCCCGCCTCTTAGGAAATATAACAATCTAGTTGTGAGTTGCGAGAGCCGAGTTGCGAGTGGTTTCCTGTACTTTCCACTCATTACTCGTTACTCGATACTCATTACTCATCATTTTTCCACTTCCACACCCATATTGCGGGCAGTGCCGGCAATAATTTTCATCGCCGCTTCGATATCGTTGGCATTCAAGTCCGGCATTTTCTTTTCCGCGATTTCTCTCAGCTGTGCTCTTGTCAGGACGCCCACTTTTTCTTTGCCGGAAGTCTGAGCGCCTTTCTCCAGACCCAGCGCTTTCTTGATGAACTCAGAAGCCGGCGGCTGCTTCAGAATAAACTTGAAGCTCCGGTCCTCATAAATCGTCACCACGGCCGGAATGACATTCCCCATCATCCCCTTGGTGCGCTCATTGTACTGGTTGCAGAAGTCCATAATGGCAATGCCCTGCGGCCCCAATGACGTACCTACCGGCGGGGCCGGATTGGCCTTGCCCGCCTCGATTTGGAGCTTCACTACTGCCTTGATCTTCTTCGCCATAACAAGGGGCATTATTACCGAATATCCCCCAAGCGTCAACTCTGGAGCCGGAGAGAGGAATCGAACCCCCAACCTTCACTTTACAAAAGTGCTGCTCTACCGTTGAGCTACTCCGGCATTTTCAAAGAGGGCTAGGATGATTTTCCCTGCTGGCTACAGGGGCCCTTCACTCGCCGCACAATGGAAAACAACAAACTTATAGAGCGGCATCGTGCGCGAACCCTGCTCAGCAAGCCTCAAATCCAGAACCCTACCGTGGGCCGTTGCCCAAACGAGTTGGGCAATCGCCCACGGTGCCAGGGCTAGGATTCGAACCTAGGAAGGCTTGCGCCAACGGTTTTACAGACCGCTCCCTTTGACCACTCGGGAACCCTGGCACGTTCTCTGGAGCCGTTGGGCGGGATTGAACCGCCGACCCCCTCCTTACCATGGAGGTGCTCTACCAGCTGAGCTACAACGGCATCGCTTAGCATCTAGTATTCAGAGACTAGCATCTAAGAAAAATAAAAAAATCTCCGCTCTAGATACTAAATACTAGCCGCTAGATACTACTTCAGCTTCTCTTCCGCTTGTTTTAAAAGTTCTTTCGTCTGTTCGTTTCTCGGGTCTAGAATGA
>Ga0315284_10001049_pt1 | contig 38664 bp, 34 predicted proteins | sample YL17G09_16_MG_FD_203696 | JGI IMG/M metagenome (GOLD analysis project Ga0315284, IMG submission 203696) | Sediment microbial communities from Yellowstone Lake, YNP, Wyoming, USA - YL17G09_16 | ecosystem: Environmental > Aquatic > Freshwater > Lake > Sediment | place: USA: Wyoming | collected...
CTTTCGACAAGGTGGCGGCCCTGCTGGACCTCGAGTACCCGGGCGGGCCGAGCATTGACCGGGCGGCCGAGCGCGGGAGCCCCCGTGCCGTCCGGTTCAGCCGGCCGTGGCTCGGCCGCGACTCGCTCGATTTCAGTTTCAGCGGCTTAAAGACCGCCGTCCTCTACCACGTCCGCGGACCGGGGGCTGCGGCCAAGACCCGGCCGACCCGCCTGTCGGACCAGGAGGTGGCCGACGTCGCCGCCAGTTTCCAGGAGTGCGTCGTGGACGTGCTCGTCGCCAAGACGCTCCGCGCGGCCGAGATAAAGGGCGCGGGCGCGATCATCGTCGGCGGCGGAGTCGCAGCGAACCGGCGCCTGCGGGCGCGCCTAAAGGAAGAGGCCGGGAAGGCCGGCCTTGCGCTCCACCTCCCGAAGATGGCCTATTGCACCGACAACGCCGCCATGGTCGCGGGCCTGGCGTACCACTACGTCGAGGCCGGTCAGACCTCGGACCTGGACCTCGAAGCCTGGGCGTGACCGGGCCCATCTCCGGCGGCGCTAAATCGTTTGCGAAGGGCGCTTGCGGCCGTATAATCCCGCTCGATGTGGGCTGAAGTGGGGCCCGGTTTCTGCGCGATTCCGGCGCAAGCGGAGCAGCGACCGTGATGACGCGGCTGGGGCAAGGGGCCGAACCGCGCCGACCTGCCTTCAAGACCGTCGTCAACCTCCTCCTCGTGTTTGTGCTCCTCTATTTGTTCCTTGGCGGCATAGGCATGCTGGGCCAGGGCGTCAAGGAACTGGGCAAGAACCCCCAGTACAACAAGGACGCGCCGGTCGAGGGGGTCCGCAAGTACCGGGACGTCGTCTACGAGGTCTTTTCGTATGCCGAAAACCCGCTGGTCGGGCTTTTCATCGGCATCCTGGCCACCAGCATCTTCCAGAGTTCCTCGTTCACGACGTCGTTTGCGGTCTCGCTGGTGGTGACGACGCCGCTGACGCTCCACCAGGCGATCCCCATCATCATGGGGGCCAATATCGGCACCAGCGTCACCGCCGTGGGCGTGTCGTTTGCCCATGTGCGGCGCGCCGACGAGTTCGAGCGGGCCTACGGCGCCGCCATCGTCCACGACTTCTACAAGACGTTGACCGTCCTGCTGCTTTTTCCCCTGGAATGGATTGTCTGGAGGCTGACGGGGCAGGGCTTCCTCGAGCGGCTGTCGCTGGCCTTGGCCCGGACGTTCTCGGGCGGCGCGGCGGCGGGCGAGGAGCCCACGAACGTCCTGAGGGTAGTGGTCAACCCGCTCGTCCAGGGGGCGGAACGGCTGCTTGGCGACGGCCTCGGGCTCGGCCACGTGCCGGTCAACATCGTCCTCACCGTTCTGGGCCTTGTGCTTCTGTTCGCGGCCCTGATCTACCTGACGGTGATCCTGCGAAACCTCGTCCTCCTTCGGGTCGAACGGGTTTTCGATCAGGTGCTGTTCCGCAACGCCGCCGCGGCGTTCGTGGTCGGACTCGCCTTGACGTCGGTCGTCCAGTCTTCGAGTGTGACGACGTCGCTGGCCGTGCCGCTGGCCGGGGCGGGGCTCCTGACGATCAGCCAGGTCTATCCGTACATGCTGGGCGCGGCCATCGGGACCACCGTCACGGCCCTGATCGCGAGTTTCGCCACCAGCGCCGACACGCCGGCCCTGGCCGAGGTCGGCGTGGCCCTGGCGTTTGCCCACACGCTTTTCAACGTTCTGGGCAGCGCGGTGTGGTACCTGTTCCGCCGCGTGCCGATCTCCATGGCGACGTGGTTCGCCCGGATCGCGGGGCATTCCAGTCGCTGGGCTGTCATGTATGTGGCAGGGTTCTTCTTCGTCCTGCCGATCCTGGTGATCGGGGCTTATTGGCTCTTGAAATAGCGCGTCGTCGCGCAAGGAAAGACCCATGTTTCGTGAACTGCTGGCAGCGTGGCGTGGCCGCGACGCCCTGTCGCAGATGTTCGACGAGTTCGACCAGATGCTCATCGAGACCCACTGGATGTTCCAGCAGGCGGTGGAGGTGTTTTTCAGTCGGGTGGACTGGCAGGCGATCCAGGATCCGCTGTACGTGCGCGACCAGAAGGTGAACCACCTCGAGCAGTCCATCCGGGCGCAGATCGTCAAGCACCTGACGATCCGCCCCGACGCGAACCTGGCGGCGTGTTTGGTGCTGATGAGCGTGGTCAAGGACGCGGAGCGGATCGGCGACTACTGCAAGAACATTTTTGAGGTGGGGAAGTTTTACACGCACGAGTTCACGAGCCGGCGGTACCTGGAGCCGCTGGAGCGGATCCAGGCCCAGACGGAGCAGTTGTTCCAGACGACCAAAGAGGCGTTCGGTCAGAGCGACATGGAGAAGGCGCGGGAGGTGATCGGGTCGTTCGGGCGGTTGGGGAAGGAGTGCGACCTGTTGATCCGTGAACTTTTGAGGGAGCGGGACACGATTCCGACGGACGAGGCGGTGGCGTACTCGCTCCTCGCGCGGCACCTGAAGCGAATTGCGGCGCACCTGTCGAACATTTCGACGGCGGTGGTGGCCCCGGTCCACCGGATTGACTACGTGGACGAGGCCGAACCCGGCGAACTGTCCTAGGATTGTGGCCACGGCGGCCGGCAGGTGGTACTATGATGGTGTTGCCGGGCTGCCGGACCGCAGCCGGACCTGCATCGCGACGGCGCATTTAACGCGAATCTTGCAGCGATCTAACATGCGGCTGACACGGTGCGGTCAGAATCGTGCGGGGTGTATCTGCTGCGCCGGCATGAGCGGGGCGAAGCATGGCCAAAGAACATATCCTCGTGGTGGACGACGAGGCCGACATCCTGGAACTTGTCGAGTACAACCTTTCGAAGGACGGCTACAAGGTGTCGCGCGCCGAAACGGGCGAGGCCGCTCTGGCCAAGGCACGCGCGGCCATGCCTGACCTTGTCATCCTCGACCTCATGCTCCCGGGCCTCGACGGGCTGGAGGTCTGCCGCCGCCTCAAGGCCGACCCCAAGACGCAGCACGTGCCGGTCGTCATGCTGACGGCCAAGGGCGAGGAGGCCGACATCGTCGCGGGCCTGGAACTCGGGGCCGACGATTACATCACCAAGCCGTTCAGACCGCGCGTGCTCGTCGCCCGGGTCCGGGCGGTCCTGAGGCGCAAGGCCAAGGAGGCCCTCGACGACCAGGCGCCCCTGAAGGTCGGCGACCTGGAGATCCAACCCGGGCGCCACGAGGTCCTCGTCAAGGGCAAGCCGGTTGACCTGACGCGGACCGAGTTTCGCATCCTCCACCTGCTGGCGAGGCGGCCCGGATGGGTCTTCACACGCTACCAGATCGTCGACGGGACCCAGGGCGACGACGCGGCAGTCACCGACCGGTCGGTGGACGTGCACATCGTCTCGCTCCGGCGCAAACTGGGACCGCGGGGCAGCGCGATCGAGACGGTGCGCGGCGTCGGATACCGGTTCAAGGACCGATAGCCCATGGGAAAGCGTCGCAGCCTTCTGTGGAAGTTGTACCCGACATATCTGCTCGTCATTCTGCTGTGCGTCGGGGGCGTGGGCGGGCTGGCCCTCCAGTTCGCCGACGTGTTCTACCAGCGGCAGGTTGCCGTGCGCCTCGAGACGACGGCCCGCTTGATTGCCGACGACCTGGCCGAGTGCGTGCCCGGCCTGGAGCCCGCGAAGGTCCAGGCGCTGTGCGTGAAGCGCGGCCAGGCGACGGGCCTGCGTGTCACGGTTATCCCGATTTCCGGTGAGCGTTTCGTCCTGGGCGACTCCGAGCACAACCCCGAGGGCATGGAGGAGCACGCGAGCCGCCCCGAGGTGAAAGACGCGCTTGCCGAGCAAGAGCAAGGGCTGCCCAACCCGAAGGGCGTCTCGGTTCGCCGCAGTCCGACCCTTGGCATGGACACGATGTACGTTGCAGTCCCGGTGCGGATCGGCGACGGCCAGAGAGTTGTGGTCCGGACGGCGATCCGCCTGAAGGACGTCCAGGGTGCGATTGCGGCGATCTGGTGGCGGATCGGGGTGGCGGCCGCCGTGATCACCGGCCTGGCCGCTGGCATCGCGATGGCGGTCTCCCGGCGGATCGCACGACCCCTCAAGGAGATGGCCAAGGGCGCCGAGCGGTTCGCCCGGGGCGACCTTTCGCACAAGGTCGTGGTTCCCGAGACCGAGGAGGAGGCGCGCCTGGCCGAGACGCTCAACCGGATGGCGGCTGAACTCGACCAGAAGATCCGCACCGTCACCCGCCAGAAAAGCGAACTCGAGGCCGGCCTGGCGAGCATGGTCGAGGGCGTCCTGGCCGTCGACCGCGCCGGCCGCGTCCTCAACCTCAACCGGGCCGCCTGTGAGATGTTCGGTGTCGCCCGGGAGCAGGCGGTGGGGCGCGGCGTGCAGGAACTCGTGCGCGACGCCGAACTGAACCGGCTGGTCGACCGCATCCTGGAGGACCGCCAGCCCGCCGAGGGCGAAATCGTCCTCAGGCGGGACGGCGAACGGATCCTACAGGTGCGCGGCACGGTCCTGCGCGAGGCTGCGGGGCGCGACATCGGCGCCATGGTCGTCCTGAACGACGTGACGCGCCTGCACCGGCTCGCCCAGGTCCGCCGCGACTTCGTCGCCAACGTCTCCCACGAACTCAAGACGCCGATCACCAGCATCCAGGGCTTCGTCGAGACGCTTCGCGAGGGCGCGATCCGCGACCCCGAGAAGGCCGAACAGTTCCTCGACATCATCGGCCGCCAGGTTGACCGCCTGAGCGCGATCATCGAGGACCTGCTGGTCCTGGCGCGCATCGAACGCGACGGCGAGGCCGGCCGCATCGAACTCCAGCGCGCCGACCTCGCCACGCTCCTCGATGAGACGGTCGAGGAGTACGCCGAGCGGGCTGCGGCCGCCGGCGTCTCGGTCCGCGTGGACTGCGCGCGGCCGCTCTGGGCGAACGTCAACCCGCACCTCGTCGCGCAGGCAGTCGGCAACCTTCTGGACAACGCCATCAAGTACAGCCCCTCCGGCGAGGCGGTCGACGTCGAAGGCCGCCAGGACGGCGCCGACATCCTGATCCGCGTCCGCGACCGGGGGTGCGGCATCGCCGCCGAGCACCTGCCGCGCATCTTCGAACGGTTCTACTGCGCCGACAAGGCGCGGAGCCGGAACCTGGGCGGCACGGGCCTCGGCCTCTCGATTGTCAAGCACATCGTCCAGGCGCACGGCGGGTCGGTTTCCGTCGAGAGCACGCCGGGCAAGGGCAGCACGTTCACGATCCGCCTTCCCTCGGCCTGACGCTGCGGGCTCGAAATTCCCCTCTGCCGCATCCGAATTCGCGAAGTCCTATTTGGGCCCTAACTGCGCTTTAAGGCCGGAAAAGTGCAGCTGGAACTCTACGCCGACTACGCCCATCAGTTGGCCAAAGACCCGACAGTCAGAGAGGACGCGATAGGCGGCGGCCTGAAAATCGGCACGAACAAGAAGAAGGGCGATGCGTCGCTCGCCTATCTCTACGAGTACATCGAGGCCAACGCCGTCCTCAGTTACTTCAGCGACAGCGACTTCGGCGGGTCGAACCGCAAGGGGCACGTCGTTAGCGTTCAGTACAACCTGACGGACAACTGCCAGGCCGGCGTGACGGTCCTCTTCACCAACCCGGTTGACGGAACGAAGACCGACAATCTGACGGCCCAGGCGGACCTGGTGTGGAAGTGGTGACGGCAGCCGCAAGCGGTTCGGGTGCGGACGTTAACGTGGATCGCACCCGGGATTAACTGAATCTTAACAGCCGGCTGTAACAATAGTTGGCAGCGGCCGGCCCAGGAATGGAGACACACGATGAGAAGCATGGCACTGGCAGTGGTGGCGATGGCGGCGCTGTGCGGGACGGGCGGTCAGTTGTCAGCCCAAGTCAACAAGGAAACGATCTCGGTCACCGGCGCCGGCGCGACGTTCCCTTATCCCATGTACGCGAAGTGGTTCGACGTCTATCACAGGCTCCATCCCAACATCGAGATCAACTACCAGTCGATTGGATCGGGCGGCGGCATCCGGCAGGTCACCGAGGGTACGGTGGACTTCGGCGCCAGCGACGGCCCCATGAATGACGAGCAACTCAAGGCGTTCAGGGGGAAACGCGGCTGCGACATCCTGCACTTCCCGACGGTCCTGGGCGGCGTGGTCCCAACGTATAACATCCCAGGCGTCACCGGGGAGATCAAGTTCACGCCGGCGGCGCTGGCAGGCATTTTCCTCGGGACCGTCACCAGGTGGAACGACCCGGCCATCGCGAACGCCAACCCCGACATGAAACTGCCGGCCAATAACATTGTGGTCGTGCATCGCTCCGACGGCAGCGGCACCACCTACATCTGGGTTGACTTCCTTTCCAAGGTCAGCAAGGAATGGAAGCGAGAGGTGGGCTTGGGAACTTCCGTGAAGTGGCCCGTCGGCTTGGGCGGCAAAGGCAATGAGGGCGTCTCGGGCCTGGTGAAGCAAACGGCCAACTCTATCGGTTACGTCGAACTGATTTACGCGGTTCAGACCAAGTTGGCCTACGGCTCGGTCCAGAACGCAGCCGGGAAGTTCATCAAGGCCGACCTCAAGTCAGTCACGGCTGCCGCTGCCGGCGCAGCGGAAGATATACCCGATGATTTCCGCGTTTCAATTACCAACGCGCCCGGCGACGACGCGTTTCCCATCGCCAGTTTCACCTGGCTGTTGGTGCCCGACCAGATCAAGGAGCAGGCCAAACACAAGGCAATCGTGGACTTCCTCCACTGGATGCTCGCGGACGGCCAGAAGATGGCCGAAGCCCTCGAATATGCCCCACTGCCCAAGGAAGTTGTGGAAAAAGAGAAGAAGGCCGTCGAGAAGGTCCATTGATGAATACACAGCCGTCGCTTTCTGAGGCCGATAGAACCCCCGAGCCGGGTGCCTACGCACGCACCCGGTTCCGCGGTTTGGTTCGCCTGGGGGACCCGCTTTTCTATGGCCTGACACTCGGCTGCGCCGCCCTCATCATAGTGGTTACGGGCTGGCTGGTTTCCCAACTGTACATCCATTCCGCCGAAGCGCGCCACGAACTGGGCTGGAGGTTCCTGATCTCGCAGAACTGGGACCCGGTTGCCGGGGATTTCGGCGCCCTTCCCTTTATCTTTGGCACGCTCGTCACTTCGGTTGTGGCGCTTCTGATGGCCGCGCCGTTGGGCGTAGGGACGGCCATTTTTCTGGCCGAGATGACGCCGCGGCGGTTGTCGAGTTTCCTGGCCTTTCTGGTGGACCTTCTGGCCGCCGTCCCCAGCGTGATCTATGGGCTGCTGGGCATCTTCCTGCTGGTGCCGCTGCTGAGCAGCACGGTCGTGCCGGCGATGCAGAAGGTGGTGGGGTTCCTTCCGATCTTCAGCGGTTCGTTCTTTGGCGTGAGTTTGTTTTCCGCCAGCCTGGTGCTGGTCATTATGGTGGTCCCCTTCATCGTTTCGATCTCGCGGGAAGTGTTGCTGGCGGTTCCGGTCGAGCAGCGAGAAGCCTCTTTTGCCCTGGGCTCGACTCACTGGGAAACCGTCTGGAAGGTCGTCCTGCCCTGCGCCCGGCGCGGCATCTACGCCTCGGTGTTCCTGGCCCTGGCGCGGGCACTGGGCGAGACGATGGCCGTGACGATGGTCATCGGAAACAACCCGCAGATCACCAAGTCCCTGCTGGCGCCGGGCTACACCATCGCGGCCGTGGTGGCAAACGAATTCACGGAGGCCACCGGCGATCTCTATCTGAGCGCGCTGATTGAATTAGGGCTGGTCCTTTTCGGCATCACGTTCGTCATCAACGGGCTTGCGCGGCTGTTGATCCTGGCGACGGGCAAGGGACTATATCACCATGGCTAACCTGATCCGGCGCCGAATGACCAACGCCGTCATGTTTTCCATGACGTTGATCTGCGCGATCTCGGTCATCGGCGTTCTCTTTTTCATCCTGGGTTACTTGTTCTGGAACGGGGGACGTTACCTGAATTGGGATTTTTTCACGAAGTTGCCCGCGCCCGTCGGTGAAAGCGGCGGGGGCATGGCCAACGCGATCGTCGGCAGCGCGAAACTGCTGCTGCTGGCCACCCTGATCGGTGCGCCTATCGGATTGTTGGGCGGGATTTACCTGGCGGAGTTCGGAGGCCGAACGTTTCCTTTCGTCGTGCGGTACGTGGCCGACCTGCTCAACGGGGTGCCGTCGATCATCGTCGGCATCTTCGCGTACACGGTGGTGGTGTTGAAGGTGCGGCACTTTTCGGCTTGGGCCGGGGGTTTTGCGCTTGGGATCATGATGATCCCCATCGCCTTGCGGAGCACGGAAGAGTTCCTGCGCCAGGTGCCCAGGAACCTTCGGGAGGGCGCTCTGGCGCTGGGAGCGACCCGCTCGCAGATGATCCTGACGGTCGTGGTGCCGGCGGCGATGCGAGGAATCCTGTCGGGCCTTATGCTCGACATAGCCCGCGTCGCTGGAGAGACCGCTCCGCTGCTGTTCACGAGTTTCGGCAATCGCTTCTGGAGTGAAGGTTTCAACAAGCCCACGGCCTCGCTGCCGGTGATGATTTTTACCTATGCGATCGGGCCTTATGAGGACTGGCACCGCCAGGCCTGGGCGGCGGGCTTCGTGCTGCTGGCGATGGTTCTCATGTTCAACATTACCTCTCGCCTGCTGATGTCCTGGCGAAGGTCACGGTAGGCGATACGAAGGGCGACTATGACAAGGGGCATGACTCAAGAAACGTCGGCGCTGCCCGAACCGCATGAACAGGTGGACACGAGGCGGGAGGTGATCGCGTTGGCCGACAACATCGCCATTCAGAAAGACGTTCGACCCAGCGGCCGGCGCGGCGAGCACCTGCCCCCGATCATCTGCGCGGAGAAGTTCAGCCTCTATTACGGCCGCAAGGTCGGCGTCCGCAACATCACCATGGACATCCAGCCCTGCTGCGTGACGGCCATCATCGGCCCGAGCGGGTGCGGCAAGAGCACGTTCCTTCGCAGCATCAACCGGATGAACGACCTCATCCCCCACGTGCGGACCGAAGGGCTCCTCACGGTCAACGGCGTTGACGTCAATGACAAACGTGTGAACCTCGTGAACCTGAGGCAGCAGGTAGGCATGGTCTTCCAGAAGCCCAACCCGTTCCCGAAGAGCGTCTACGACAACGTGGCCTACGGGCCGCGCCTTCAGGGGGTGCGGTGGCGGCCGGTCCTCAACGAACTCGTCGAGCAGTCGCTCCGCGATGCCGCGCTCTGGGACGAGGTCAAAGACGACCTCCACAAGTCCGCGCTCAGCCTCTCGGGCGGGCAGCAGCAGCGGCTGTGCCTGGCCCGGGCCCTGGCGACCAAGCCGAAGGTCCTCCTGATGGACGAGCCGTGCTCGGCCATCGACCCCATCGCCACCGGAAAGATCGAGGACTTGATTGACCAACTGTGCGACCGCTATACCATTGTCATCGTGACGCACAACATGCAGCAAGCGGCGCGCGTCAGCGAACACACGGCGTTCTTCTGCCTGGGCGACCTCATCGAGTTCGGCCCGACCGAGACGCTGTTCACGAACCCCTCGGAAAAGGCGACCGAGGACTACATCACCGGCCGCTTCGGATAACGCCCGGGGATGAGCGCAGCGAATCCCCGGGGCAGCCCGCAGGGCTATGATGAAAGGACACCAGCGCCATGAGCGCCCACCTGCTTCGAGAACTCGAAAACCTGAAGCGCCGGGCCCTCTCGGTCGGCGGGATGGTCGAGGACGCCATCGCCAAGGCCGTCCAGGCGATGCTCCACCGCGACGCCCGTCTCGCCTCCGACATCATCCGCGCCGACGCCGAGATTGACCAGACCGAGGTCGAGGTCGAGGAGGAATGCCTGAAACTCCTGGCCCTCTACCAACCCGTGGCAGCCGATCTGAGATTCATCGTCGCGGTCCTGAAGATGAATGGCGACCTGGAGCGGATGGGCGACCTGGCGGTCAACATCGCCAAGGGGGCCGTCCGTCTCGCCGCCGGCGAACCCGTCGAGGTGCCCGGCGACTTCGCCACCATGGCCGCCAAGGCCAGAAGCATGATCACGCGCAGCCTCGATGCCGTCGTCAACGCCGACCCCGTCCTGGCCGCCAAGGTCTGTGCCGACGACGACGAGGTGGATGACATGAAGCGCAGCATGTGCGACATCATCCAAGGCGAGATGGGTTCCTCCCGCGAGCGCGACGAGTCGCTCCTGACGATCTTCATGGCCGTCAGCCACCTGGAGCGCCTCGCCGACATGGCCACCAACATCGCCGAAGACGTCGTTTACATGGTCAAAGGCCGGATCGTCCGCCACCAGGGCCCGGCCCGCGCCAAGTGACCCGAGACGGCGCCGCCACGCACGGTATTAATCAAATCTTAACACGACCTTAACACTTTCCGAGGACAATCCTCACACTCTGACCGAAGGCGGATGACTCGCCGCGTTCCGCCGCCGCACGCCGGCGGCGGCCTTCACCATGCTGGCGCGGCGTCGGACCAGTGTAGGGAACCCGCGTTGACCGGACTTGCCGAACGGGTTGAACCCGGCCAGCCGTTCTGGAAGGTCGCCTTCAAGATCTTCCTGGTCCTCGTCTTCCTCTATTTCTTCCTGGGCGGCATGGCCATGATGAGTTCCGGCCTGAAGGCGCTCGGCAAGAACCCCGAATACAACGCGTGGAAGACGAAAAAGGATGCGCTGCGGAAGGCCCGCGAGACGCGAGAGGCCGCCGCCGGCGGCGCGCCGGCCGCGGGCGCCGCGCGCGAGGAGGGCGGCACCGACGCCGAGGAGCAGCGGCTGGGCCCGGCGCCGCCCGAGTACCGCCCGGTCGTCTACGGGGTCTTCGAGTACGCCGACCATCCGCTGGTGGGCCTTTTCCTTGGGGTCCTGGCCACGAGCGTCTTCCAGAGTTCGTCCTTCACGACATCGTTCGCTGTCTCGCTGGTGGTGACGACGCCGCTGACGCTTTACCAGGCGATCCCCATCATCATGGGGGCCAACATCGGCACGAGCGTTACGAATGCAGGCGTCTCGTTCACGCACATCAGGCGGCGGGACGAGTTCGAGCGGGCCTACGGCGCTGCCATCGTCCACGATTTCTTCAACGTCCTGACGGTGATGGTGCTGTTTCCGACCGAGTTGATCGTGCGGCACGCAACGGGCAAGGGCCTCCTGGAGCGCCTCTCGACGATGATGGCCGAGGGGTTCTACACGGGCACGCCGGTCGGCCAGAAACCGACCAACTTCATCGAGACGGCCGTCAGCCCCGTCACCGAGGGGATGCGCGCGTTGCTCGAAGACGGCCTCTGGCTGAGCCACGACGTGGCGAACATCGTCCTGGCGGTCCTGGGCGTCGTGTTCCTGTTCGCGGCGCTGATCCTGCTGACCAAGATGCTCCGCAGCCTCGTCCTGAAGCGCATCGAGCGGTTCTTCGACCGGGTCCTGTTCCGCAACGCGGTCATCGCCTTCGTGGTCGGACTTGTCCTGACGTCAATTGTCCAGTCCTCCAGTGTCACGACGTCGCTGCTCGTGCCGCTGACCGGCGCGGGCCTCCTGACGATCTACCAGGTCTTCCCGTACACGCTCGGGGCGAACATAGGGACAACGGTGACGGCCCTGATCGCGAGTCTCGCCGCCGGGGGCGACACCGCCGTCGAGGCCCGCACGGGCGTCGCCCTTGCCTTCAGCCACATGCTCTTCAACATCATCGGGACGACGATCTGGTACCCCCTGCGATTCGTGCCGATTGAAACGGCCCGCTGGTACGCCCGCCATGCGGCCCGGGCGAAACGCTGGGCGTTCCTGTACGTCGGCATTGTGTTTTTCGTGTTGCCAGCCTGTGTGCTGGGGGTATATTGGCTCTTGAAATAGCGCGTCGTCGCGCGAGGAACGACCCATGTTTCGCGAACTGCTGGCAGCGTGGCGTGGCCGCGACGCTCTGTCGCAGATGTTCGACGAGTTCGACCAGATGCTCATCGAGACCCACCGGATGTTCCAGCAGGCGGTGGAGGTGTTTTTCAGTCGGGTGGACTGGCAGGCGATCCAGGATCCGCTGTACGTGCGCGACCAGAAGGTGAACCACCTCGAGCAGTCCATCCGGGCGCAGATCGTCAAGCACCTGACGATCCGCCCCGACGCGAACCTGGCGGCGTGCCTGGTGCTGATGAGCGTGGTCAAGGACGCGGAGCGGATCGGCGACTACTGCAAGAACATTTTTGAGGTGGGGAAGTTTTACACGCACGAGTTTACGAGCCGGCGGTACCTGGAGCCGCTGGAGCGGATTCAGGCCCAGACGGAGCAGTTGTTCCAGACGACCAAAGAGGCGTTCGGCCAGAGCGACATGGAGAAGGCGCGAGAGGTGATCGCGGCCTTCGGCCGGCTGGGAAAGGAATGCGACCTGTTGATCCGTGAACTTTTGCGGGAGCGCGCTACGATTCCGACGGACGAGGCGGTGGCGTACTCGCTGCTCGCGCGGCACCTGAAGCGTATTGCGGCGCACCTGTCGAACATTTCGACGGCGGTGGTGGCGCCGGTCCACCGGATTGACTACGTGGACGAGGCCGAACCCGGCGAACTGTCCTGATCCCCTGAGCCGCTTGCGGCTTAGCCATGCCGCGTGCGACTTGGGCGCGGAGTTCCACCCGTGGACACCGAACGCCTGAAGAAACTCCTGGAGTCCGTCGCCAGGGGCGAACTCGCCCCCGCCGAGGCCGTCCAGCGCCTCCGACACATGCCTTTTGAAGACCTTGGCTTCGCCAAACTCGACCACCACCGCTCGCTCCGCTGCGGGTTCCCGGAAGTCATCTTCTGTGCCGGCAAGAGCGTCTCCCAGGTCACGGGCATCGTCGATCGGATGGCCGGCCAAGGCCACACGGTCCTTGCCACCCATGCCGCGCCCGAGATGGTCGAGGCCGTTCGGGCGGCCCACCCGGAGGTCGTTCACCACGAGGCGGCACGGGCGTTCGTCGTGCCGGGGTCCGATAACATCTGCCGCCTGCCCGGGCTCGTGGCGGTCGTCTCGGCCGGCACGAGCGACCAGCCGGTCGCCGAGGAGGCCCGCGTCACCGCCGAGACGATGGGCTGCCGCGTCGAGACCTTCTACGACGTCGGCGTCGCGGGGCTCCACCGGCTCCTGGCCCACACCGAATCGCTCACCCGGGCCAGCGTCCTCATCGTCGTGGCGGGCATGGAGGGGGCCCTGGCGAGTGTGGTTGGCGGCCTCGTGGACGTCCCGGTTATCGCCGTGCCGACGAGCATCGGGTACGGGGCGAGTTTCGGCGGCCTGGCGCCGCTCCTGACGATGCTCAATTCGTGTGCTGCGGGCGTCGGCGTCGTCAACATTGACAACGGTTTCGGCGCGGGGTGTCTGGCGGCCATGATCCTGCGATCGGCGGGCCGCCTCGCCCAAAGCGCCGGCGCAGCGCCCTAAGCCGCTTGCGGCTTAGCAATGCCGTGGAGGGTTAAGCCATGGAGCGCGTGACCGATATCCCGAATCCGCCGAGCCGCCCGCCCGACGCCCACAAGGGGATCGCCGGCCTCGTCCTCGTGGTCGCCGGCAGCCGCGGCATGGCCGGCGCGGCCGCGCTGGTCGGCAATGCGGCCCTGCGGGGCGGGGCGGGGCTCGTTAAGATCGCCACCCCCGACGACTGCCTCGATACTGTTGCCGCCCTCGCCCCATGTTGCACCACGGCGCCTTTGCCGGCCGGCGGGGCGCACGCTGCAGCGAGGGTCCTGGAACTGGCCGAGGGCCAACACGCCCTGGCCATGGGGCCCGGCATGGGCCGATCGAAGGCCGTCGCGCGGCTGGTCCGCGCCGTCCTCGCCGGTGCCGCCATCCCCATCGTCCTCGACGCCGACGGCCTGAACGTCATCGCCGACGATCCGCCAGGGGCGCTCGCAAAGGCCAAGGCCCCCGTCCTCCTCACCCCGCACCCCGGCGAGGCCGCACGCCTCCTCGGCTCTAGCGCCCAGGACGTCCAGGCCGACCGCGAGGCGGCTGCCGAACGGCTCGCCGGACTCGGCGCCGTCGCCGTCCTCAAGGGGGCCGGGACCGTCGTGTGCGACGGCGAGCGAGTCTATGTGAACGAGACCGGCAACCCCGGCATGGCGACCGCCGGCACAGGCGACGTCCTGACGGGCATGATGGCCGCTTTCCTCGCCGCCGGGATGCCCATGTTCGAGGCCGCCGTCCTGGCCGTCTGGGCCCACGGGAGGGCGGGGGACCTGGCGGCCGAACGCCTCGGCTTCCTGGGACTCACCGCGGTGGACCTCCTGGATTGCGTTTCGGAGGCTTTGAGAGTATAATTCCTCCCTCTTTTGTCTCGAAATCGGTCCTTGGGAGGCATGGATGGGCAAGGTCAAAGAGGTGAAGAAGCGAAAGCGGCCGAAGCCGCCCCCCAGCGGCGGGAAACCGTCGAAGGAGTTCAAGATAGGGTTGCTGCGGCGGATGATGGAAATCCGCGCGTTTGAGGACAAGGTCTTCGAACTCCTGGCGCGCGACATCCTCAAGGGCGCCAGCCACGTCTATGCCGGCCAGGAGGCGGTCGCCGTCGGCGCCTGCTCGGCCATCAGCCAGAAGGACTACATCACCAGCACGCACCGCGGCCACGGCCATTCGGTCGCCATGGGATGCGACTTGAAACTCATGATGGCCGAACTGTGCGGCAAGGCGACCGGCTACTGCAAGGGGCGCGGCGGCTCGATGCACATCGCCGACGTCCGGAACCGCAACCTCGGGGCCACGGGCATCGTCGGCGGGAACATCCCCGTGGCGACGGGGGCCGGCCTGGCCGCCCAACTCAAGGGCGAGGACAGCGTGGTCCTCTGCTTCTTCGGCGACGGGGCCGCCAACGAGGGCGCGTTCCACGAGTCGCTCAACATGGCCGGCCGGTGGAAACTGCCCGTCATCTATATCTGTGAGAACAACCTCTACGGCATGAGCGTCGCGTTCGAGAAGGCCTGCGCCGTCTCGGACATCGCCGGCCGCGCCCGCGGCTACGCCATGCCGGGCGTGTGCGTGGACGGCCAGCGGGTCCTGGAGGTCCGCCAGGCGGTCCTCGAGGCCGTCGGCCGCGCCCGAAAGGGCGAGGGGCCCACCCTCATCGAGGCCAAGACCTATCGCTATCGCGGCCACTCGCGCAGCGACCCGCGCGCCTACCGCACCAGGGAAGAGGAGCAGTACTGGCACGACCGCGATCCGATCAAACTCTTCTCCGAGGATCTCGTCAAGGAAGGCACGATGACCCTCGAGGAGATCACGGCCGTCCAGGCCGAGGTGGACGCCGAGATCGCCGAGGCCGAGCGATTCGCCGTCGACGAAAGCCCCTATCCCGACCCGTCGGAAGTGATGCAGGACGTGTACGTCGGCTGGATCGAGGGCGAGCGCGGCCTGGTGCGGCTGTAGCGCTGTTTGCCTTGGTTAGCCGCGGCGCCCCAACAAGGGGTAAACTTGCGCCGCGCGTGTTGTTTCACCTGCGACGAAAGGATTGACTGGGCGATGCCCGTGATCACTTACCGTGAGGCCATCCGCGACGCGCTGGCCGAGGAGATGCGGCGCGACCCGCGCGTCTTCGTCATGGGCGAGGACGTGGCGATCTACGGCGGCGCCTACCAGGCCACCAAGGGCCTCTGGGAAGAGTTCGGCGAGAGCCGAGTCCGCGACACCGCCATCAGCGAGGAGGTCATCGCCGGCGCCGCCACGGGTGCCGCCATGTGCGGCATGAGGCCCGTCGCCGAGATCATGTACGTGGATTTCATGACCCTTGCCATGGACCAGTTCGTCAACCAGGCGGCGAAGAACCGCTACATGTTCGGCGGCAAGACGACCGTGCCGATGGTCCTTCGGACGGAGGGCGGGGCGGGCCGGTGCATCGCCGCCCACCACTCGCAGAGCCTCGAGGCGTGGTTCGTCCACTCGCCGGGCGTCTTCGTCGTCATGCCCTCGACGCCGTACGACGTGAAGGGGCTCCTCAAGACCTCGATCCGCGACGACAATCCCGTCCTCTTCATCGAACACAAGATGCTCTACGGCGAGAAGGGCGAGGTGCCCGCCGAGGAGTACCTCATCCCGCTGGGCGAGGCCGCCGTCCGCCGCCAGGGCGCCGACGTCACGATCGCCAGTTACTCGCGCATGGCCTTCAGGGCGAACGAGGCCGCCGACCTCCTCGCCAAGGAGGGCATCGAGGCCGAGGTCATCGACCTTCGGTGCCTCCAGCCGCTCGACATCGACGCGGTCCTTGAGTCTGTCAAGAAAACGGGCCGCCTGGTCCTTGCGTCGGAGGGCTACAAAAACGTCAACTTCGTCTGCGAGGTGGCCATGCGGGTCCAGGAGCACGCCTTCGACTGGCTCGATGCGCCGATCGAGCGGGTCTGTGCGGCCAACTGCCCGGTGCCGATGAGCCCGGTCCTTGAGGACGAGGCGATCCCGTCAACCGAGAAGATCGTCCAGGCCGCCCGGCGGACCCTCGGCAAGGCTTGACGCGCGTTGTGTTTCGCCGCCGCGCTGGCGCGGCGCGCTTGGAAGGGCGCACGATGATCCAAACGGTTATCCTGCCCAAACTCGGCCAGACCGTCGAATCGGCCGTCATCGAGAAGTGGCACAAGGCCGAGGGCGACCCTGTCGCGAAGGGCGACGTCCTCTGCGAGATCACCACCGACAAGGCCACCCTCGAGGTCGAGAGTTACTACCGCGGGACGCTCCTGAAGATCCTGGCGCCCGAAGGCCGCGAACTCAAGATCGGCGCCCTCATTGCCGTCGTCGGCGAGCGCGGCGAAAAGATCCCGGCCGAAATCCTCGCCGAGGCGAGTGCCGAACCATCGGCGCCGGCGAAGGCCGCACCGGCCGCCAAGGCGCCGCCTCCGGCGGTCCGCAAGGGCGGACGCATCGTCGCATCGCCGCGCGCTCACATGCGGGCCCGCGAGTCGGGTGTAGACCTGGCGGCCATCGTCGGCACCGGACCGGGCGGCCGCATCGTCGAGGCCGATGTCCTGGCGGCTGCCGAGGCGGCGACTGCGGCCTCTGCCGTCAGGGCGACCCCCGTCGCCCGCCGTCTGGCCGAAAGGCATGGGGCGGACCTCGGAGCCATCGCCGGCACAGGCCCTGGCGGAAAGGTCACCAAGGAAGACGTCGTGCGTGCTGCACCGGCACCGGCCCCGGGTCCTGCCCAGGTTACCCCCCTGACGCCGATGCGCCGGATCATCGCCGAGAGGACGACCTTCTCGAAGCAGACGATCCCCTGCTGGTACGTCGAGGTCGAAGCCGACGTTACGGACCTCGTGGCCCTCAGGAACCGCTTGAAGACGAAGGGCGACGCCGGCAATGTCACGTTCAACGACTTTATCCTCAAGGCGTGCGGCAAGGCGCTGGCCGCGTTCCCGCTCGTCAACAGCCGGTGGACGGATGCCGGCATCGAGCGTCGCGGCGAGGCGAACGTGGGGTTCGCCGTCGCGCTGGATGAGGGCCTGATCGTTCCGGTGGTGCGCGGCGTGGACCGGAAGCCGCTCGGCGAGATCAGCCGCGAGGCGGCCGACCTGACGGAGCGGGCGCGCTCCAAGAGGCTCCTGCCCGAGGAGTACCAGGGCGGGTGCATGACGGTGTCGAACCTCGGGATGTTCGGCATCCGGCGGTTCATCGCGGTCGTGAACCCCGGCGAGAGCGTGATCCTGGCCCTCGGGGCGATCGAGGACCGCCCGCTCGTCCGGATGGGCGGCATCCAGGTCCGCAAGATGATGTCGCTCGTGCTGTCGGCCGACCATCGCCTGGTGGACGGCGCGGTCGGCGCGCAGTTCCTCGTTGCGATCCGCGACGCCCTGGAGGCGCCGAAGACGCTGGTGGAGTGAGGCCGCGCCCCGCGCGGCTGCGCGACGCGCAGCAAAAAGCCCCCGGTCCCCTCCATGACCGGGGGCTTTGTCTTGGCTGTACAGGCGCTGTTATCCGCCGAAGGACAGGTGGATCATCACGGCGACGGCGGCAAGGGCCGCGATCGAAAGGGCGACTGCAAACAGGCTGAGCCGCCCGAGACGCCGGTGGGCCTTCAGGAGCGTCGTCTGGTAGACGTCGAGGACCTGGCGGTGAACGGCCTCAAGTTGTTCGATGCACGCCACTTGCCGCAGCGAATTCTCCTCAACGCTTCGGAAAGCGGACCGCAGACCCGTGAGGCCGTCAATCATCGTTTCGGTGAGTCGGTTCTGCTGCTCGAGGAGGTGGTTGGTCTCGGCGATGAGGCTCGAGCGCTCGCGGGCAAGGCCGGGCAGTTCGGCGATGGCCTCGGCGACGCCCCGTTCGGTCTCGCGATGGCCTTGAAGTTCCGCGGCGACCTTGGCGAGCGACTGGGCGCCGCTTGCACTCCGCGCGACGGCCTCGGCGATCCGATCGGGCAGACTTTCGAGACGGTCGAGCCACTGCGGATCGCCCCTCTCGGTCGGCGGGGCAGGTGGCGGCACCCTCTGGGCGACCGGCCTCGGCAGCGCCTTCACGGCGGTCGCTACGGCAACCGCCGCCATGTCCGGCAGGTCCAGGTCGTCGCCGGACGGGTCGCCTGCACCGACACCCGCCAGCGCCAGTTCACCCGATGCGCGGCCAAGGGGCCAGCGCTCATCCGGCCCGGCGGTGGCACGGAGATGCGCGCGGCTGGCGCCGAACCAGGATTTCACTCGGTCCACGAAGGCCAATCGGCTCATGAGATTCCCTCTTCGTCCTGCGGGACGCCCGACCGCGGGCAGTCCTCGATGTGGCGCGGAACATTCCTCGCTCCCTCTGGGTGGTGCTTATCGGACGTTTCGCGGGGCGGGGTTGAGGAAAAGGCCGGGCTTTGCATCCAAGGAGGCACGGCCAAGGCACAGGCGGCATGGCTAAGCCGCAAGCGGTACGGACTAGACCTCCAGGATTTCGGTGGTCTTGTGGGCGAGGGCCTCGTCCACCTCTTTCTCGTAGGTGTGGACGAGTTCGGTGGCGTCGTCATGGGCCTTGCGGGCGGCGTCCTCGCCGAAGAGTTTCTCCTTCTCCTCGGTATCGATCCGGTGGATGGCATCGCGGCGGGCGTTGCGCAGCGAGACCTTGACCTCTTCAGCCATCTCCTTGACCTGGTGGACGAGTTGTTTGCGTCGTTCCTCCGACAGGGCCGGGATCGCCAGGCGGACCAGTTTGCCGTCCGCCACCGGCGTGACGCCCAGGTCGGAGGCCTGGATCCCCTTGACGATGTCGGCCACGGACCCGGGGTCATACGGCTTGATGACGATCAGGAGCGGGTCAGGCACCGTGATGCTCGCCAGTTGCCTCAAGGGCGTCGGGCTGCCGTAGTAGTTCACCTTGATGTGCTCGACGAGGCCGGCCGACGCCCGGCCGGTCCGCACGGTCCGGTACTCCTGCCGCAGGTGTTCGACGGACTTCTGCATCTTGTCTTCGGCTTCGAGGAGGATGTCGTCTACCGGCACGGCTGGGGTCCTCCAATCGTGGTCCCGACCGATTCGCCCGACACGACCCTGGCGATGTTTCCTTCGGCCTTCAGGTTGAACACGACGATGGGGATCTTGTTCTGCTTGCACAGGTCAATGGCCGCAACGTCCATGATCTTCAGGCCCCGCCGGACGACGTCGTCATAGGTGATGTGATCGTAGCGTTTCGCATCGGGGTTCCTGACGGGGTCGTCTGAGTAGACGCCGTCCACCTTGGTGGCCTTCAGGAGGACGTCCGCCCCCAGTTCGATGGCCCGCAGGGCCGCGCACGTGTCCGTGGTGAAGAACGGGTTGCCCGTGCCGCCGGCCAGGATGACGATGCGTCCCTTTTCGAGGTGCCGGATGGCGCGGCGGCGGATGAACGGTTCGGCGACGTCCTTCATCTCGATGGCACACTGGACCCGGGTGTCGGCGCCGATGGCCTCGAGGCTGTCCTGGAGGGCGAGGGCGTTCAGGACCGTGGCGACCATGCCCATGTAGTCGGCGGTGGTGCGTCGGACGTCGGCCTGGCTGGCGAACGCCGTGCCGCGTATGAAGTTCCCCCCGCCGACGACGATCGCGAGTTGGCAGCCGCGGTCGAAGACCTCCTTGGCCTGGTGGGCGATGGTCCGGACCTCTTCCGGGTCGAGCATGCTCGCCCCGGGCTTGCAGAACCCCTCGCCGCTGATCTTCAGGAGGATCCGCTTGTAGGCTGGCGCGGCCATAAAACCGTCCCACTGCCGAGATGAAGCAGGCTACGGCATCAACGCCCCGGGACGGCGGTCCCGGGGGTCAACCCACGCCGGGCGCGATGCGCTTAGTCCTCGCTCTCGCCTACCTGGAACCGCGCGAAACGCCTCACGACGAGGTTCTCGCCGGTCTTGGCGATCATCTCCGCCACGACGTCCTGGACCGTCTTGTCCTGGTCCTTGACGAACGGCTGCTCCAGGAGCACGCGGTCGGCGTACCACTTCTTGATGCGGCCGTCGACGATCTTCTCGACGATTTTCTCGGGCTTGCCCTCTTCGATGGCCTGTTCCTTCAGGAACCGCCTCTCGGCCTGGACGAGTTCCTCCGGGATGTCCTCGCAGCGGACGGCCACCGGCGCCGCAGCGCAGATGTGCAGGCACAGGTCGTTCAGAAACCGCAGGAAATCCTCGTTCTTGGCGACGAAGTCGGTCTCGCAGTTCACCTCGACGAGGACGCCGACCTTGCCGTTGTGATGGATGTAGGAATGGACGCGGCCCTCGGCAGCCGTGCGGACGGATTTTTTCTCGGCTGTGGCGAGGCCTTTCTTTCGAAGGACTTCGACGGCAACGCCGAAGTCGCCCCCGGCTTCCTCCAGCGCGCGCTTGCAGTCCATCATGCCCTGCCCGGTCTTCTGGCGGAGTTTCATGACATCGGCTGCAGTGATGGCCATCCGAATGGCTCCTCCTTGCGGCACGGGTACCAACGGTTCGTCGTCTTAAACCGGCGCTCTGCGGAAAACACGCGCCGCGCGAGGCGGTTAGGAATCGGCGTTCGGCGCGTCGTTGCCCGATTCCGCGGCCGGAGCGTCGGCGGCTTCCGCGGGGGCCTGGGCGCCCGAATCGGGAGCCGCCTGCTGAGACGGCGGCGGCTTCGGGAGCGGCATCTCGGGCACCGTCCACTCGCCCTTCCTGGGGTGGCGCTTCGGAGGCCGCGACCCGCCTCGCGCCTGCGGGCGCGCCGGGCCGCGAGCCAGGACCTGTCCCTCGCCCTCGACGGCGGCGCGTGCGGCACGGTTGGCCTTGCCCTCGATGACGGCGTCGGCCATCTGCTTGGCGACGATCTCGATGGCCCGCATGGCGTCGTCGTTGCCGGGGATGAGCACGGAGACGTCGTCGGGGTCGGCCTCCGTGTCGGCCAGGGCGACGACCGGGACGCCGAGTTTCTGGGCCTCGCGGACGGCGTTCCTTTCGCGGGTGGGGTCGATGACGAGCAGGGCGCCCGGAAGGCGCTCCATTGTCCGGATGCCTTCGAGGTTGCGTTTGACCTTGCGGTGCTCGCGATCGAGGCTGGCGATCATCTTCTTGGAGTACTGGCTGACCTCGCCGGAGGTGAACAGTTGATCGAGTTCCTGCAGCCGCGACAGGCGGGAGCGGATCGTGCGGAAGTTCGTCAGCGTGCCGCCCAGCCAGCGGTAACTGACGTACGGCATGCCGCACCGCTTGGCTTCCTGTTCGATGGCGGCGCGGGCCTGGCGTTTCGTGCCGACGAAGATGACGTCCTGGCCTTCGGCGACCAGCCGCGTCAGGAACTTCTTGGCCCGGACGATGCCCTTGACGGTTTCCTTCAGGTCGATGATGTGGATGAAGTTCCGCTTGCCGTAGATGTACGGTTTCATTTTGGGGTTCCACCGGCTGACCGGATGGCCGAAATGGATCCCGGCGTCCACGAGTTCCGTCAGTTGAAGCTCCGCCAAATGTTTGCTCCTACCGAGGCGCTGGCGCACAGACTTCCTTCCCCTTGAATCGTTAAGAGAACAACTCTAGTGGGCGGCAGGGGCCCTGTCAAGGGCTTTTTCGGACCCCGACCCGCGGGCTGCGCCCATAGGCCCTTGCCTCCGGCGGGCCGAGCCGCTAGACTTGCCCCCTTGCATCGTGCAAGGGGAATGCATGGCAAGGATGCCCGACGAGCACGGCCGTTTCGGCCCCTACGGGGGACAGTACGTCCCCGAAACGCTGATGGCGGCCCTGGAGCAACTGGCCAAGGCCTACGAAGAGGCCCGCGCGGACCCGGACTTCCAGAAGGAACTGGACTTCCTCCTGAAGGGGTACGTCGGGCGGCCGTCGCCGCTATACTTCGCGCGGCGGCTGACGGAGGCCTGGGGCGGCGCGCGGATTTACCTGAAGCGAGAGGACCTCAACCACACCGGCGCCCACCAGATCAACAACACCCTCGGCCAGGCCCTTCTGACCGTCCGCATGGGGAAGCGGCGCATGATCGCCGAGACCGGCGCCGGCCAGCACGGCGTCGCTACGGCGACGGGCGCGGCCCTGATGGGCCTGGAATGCGACATCTACATGGGCACGGAGGACGTCCGCCGCCAGCGCCTGAACGTTTTTCGGATGCGGGCCCTCGGCGCTCGCGTCCTGGGCGTCTCAAGCGGCCAGCGGACCCTCAAGGACGCCATCAACGAGGCCATGCGCGACTGGATGGCCACCGTCGAGACGACCCACTACTGTTTCGGAACGACCGCCGGGCCGCACCCCTTCCCCGTGATGGTCCGCGACTTCCAGTCGGTCATCGGCCGCGAGGCCCGCCAGCAGATCCAGACCGAGGAGGGCCGCCTGCCGGACGCCGTCGTCGCCTGCGTGGGCGGCGGGTCGAACGCTGCCGGTGCGTTCTACGCCTTCATTGATGATAAGGAAGTGGAACTGGTCGGCGTCGAGGCCGCCGGCCGCGGCATCGCCACCGGCCAGCATGCTGCGCCCCTCTGCGCCGGCAAGCCCGGCGTCCTCCACGGCTCCTACTCCTACGTCATGCAGGACGAGGACGGCCAGACCCTTCCGGTCCACAGCGCCAGCGCCGGCCTGGACTATCCCGGCGTCGGCCCTGAGCATTCCTACTGGAAGGACACCGGCCGCGTCCGGTACACGTCGGCGACCGACACCGAGGCGCTCGCGGAGTTCGTGGAACTGGCCCGCCTGGAGGGCATCATTCCCGCGCTCGAGTCGTCGCACGCCCTGGTCGAGGCCAAGCGGATGGCCCCACGGATGGACAAAGGGCGCATCATCATCGTGAACCTTTCGGGGCGCGGCGACAAGGATGTCGAGGAAGTCGCGCGCCTCCTGGGCGACAAACTCAAGTGAGCCCCGTGCGGGCCGAAGTTAATCCTTGAACGAGCGGCGTGCGGAAGCACGCCGTAAGGTCGTGCCGCACCGGCCCGTCGCTGGCCAAACTGGGCCAAAGGCGAACCATGAGCCGCATCGACGCCACTTTCAAACGTCTCCGCGAGGCCAAGCGCAAGGCCTTCATGCCGTTCGTCAGCGCGGGCGACCCGAACCTCGAGACGACCGCGAAGATCCTGAAGGCCCTCGAGTCGCGCAGCGCGGCGGACCTGGTGGAACTGGGGGTGCCGTACTCCGACCCGATCGCCGACGGGCCGACCATCCAGGCGAGTTACCAGCGGGCCCTGGCGGGGGGCGCGACCCCCGGGGCGATCCTCGACATGATGAAGATGCTCCGCGCGGGCGGCTTCAAACTGCCCGTCTGCCTGATGACGTCCTACGCGATGGTCTACCGCCCGGGGCCTGAGGCGTTCGTCGCCCGGGCCGCCGACGCCGGCATCGACGGGTTCATCGTCCCGGACCTGCCGGTCGAGGAGTCCGGCGACCTGGCGGCCCTGCTCGCCCGGCGCGACATGGCCCACGTCCTGCTGGTGGCCCCCACGACGCCGCCCGCGCGCCGAAAGGCAATCATCGCCCGCTCGACGGGTTTCATCTACTCGGTCAGCATCGTCGGCATCACGGGCGAACGCGACGAACTCCCGGAAGACCTCTCAGCCTACATCAAGGGCATCAAGAAGGAGGCGCGGGTGCCCGTCTGCGTGGGGTTCGGCATCTCCAAGCCGAAGCACGTGGCCGCAGTGGCGAAAGTGGCCGATGGGGCCATCGTCGGAAGCGCCGTCGTCCGCCGCATCGCCGAGGGCGCCGGCCGGCCGCCCGATGCCGTCGCCAAGTCCGTAGCAGACCTCTGCGAAGAACTCTCGGCGCCCCTCCGGTGACAATAAAAGCACATCTCTCACCGCAGAGATCGCAGAGAACGCAGAGAAAGGCGTTGATTGGCAATAACGGCTTCGGACCAGAATGCACGCCCGAGGCGCCTTCGTCACTTCGTTACTGCGTCACTACGTTACCCGCCCTTGTTTCTCCGCGTTCTCTGCGGCCTCTGCGTTGAAGGTGTTATTGAAACGCCGGCGGCAGCATCTTCTCGGTCGCCTTCCGGAGCGCCTCCAGCCGCTGCGCCTGCATACGCGTCTGCCACCAGACCCGGAACACCTCCGGGGCCGCGCGGACCGGCAGATCGTCCGGCACTTCCTCCGGGATGACGAGGTCGTCGGCGGTACCTCTCCTGCCGTCCCTCCCCGGCAGGACCAGGGCGAAGGCCTTCGGGCCGGTCGTCCGATAGGTCACGGGAGTGCCCTGCGTGGTCGCCGTCGGAGCAAGGGGCCAGCCCTCGGGGCGGGTCATCCGGCCGAGTTCCTCCAGCGATTGGGGGAGACAGCCGGCCTGGGCGTAGAACCATCCGATCTGGAGCGAGAGTTCATCGAGGTTCGCGTCATTGGCGGCCTTGATGGCCGCGATGGTCGCTTCCGGGGCCGCGCCCTCGCCCGTCGGCGCCGGCTCCGAGCCGCATCCGGCAAGAAGCGCCACGGCGAGCGCTACAGCGACCAAGCGTACAGCAGGAGACATTATCGCACGCCGCTCTTTCATTCAGCGCGGCCCGCAGCCTACTTCGCCGAAGCAGCCGCTTCGGCTGCGAAGGCTGAAAGCGGGCCGGCGAAACGCCCCCTCACCCCGTCCCTCTCCTGCAAGGGGAGAGGGAGGTATTGACTGATGTTTACGGCACCGTCCAGTCGGGCTTGCCCTTGGCGTCGTAGAAGCCGATGGTCGGCCTGCTTTCGGTCATGAGGAGCCGGATCTGGGGCGTGCCCGTCAGGCCGTAGATGTCGAGGCCGCTGGCGCCGCCGGTCGCCATGAGCGACGTCCGGAGGCGGCCGGCGGAGTCGCTGAAGTTCAGGGACGGCACGCCCGCCCGAAGGCCGAGGTCGGCGCGGCCGTTGCCGTCGGCGTCGAAGAACGTGAGCCGCTGGCCGTCTTCGCTGATCAGAAGGTCCATGTGGGCCTTGCCGGCGGCGTCGCGGAACACGAGTTGCGGGCCCTTCGCCTCGAGGCCGAGGTCGGACCGCTTCGTGCCACCCGAGTCCCAGAACACAAGGTGCGGCTGGCCACCGTCGACGGCAAGGCCGGCCCGCCTCTTGCCTGCGGCGTCGCAGACTTCCAGGGCCGGGCCGGCGGCCGCGCTTCGCAGGGCGGCCTGGGGGTTCCCGGGGGCGTCGAGGAGCACGAGCGACGCTTCGCCTGAGCCGACCGCCAGGCGCGCCCGCCCTTTGCCCTCGGCATCGGCGAGCGCCAGCGACGAGGCGCCGCCGGTGAGCGCCAGGTCGGCCCGGGTCTTGCCGGCGGCATCGTACAAAGCGACGTGCGGCCCGCCGGCGGCCGCAAGGACCCCGGCACTCTTCGCCCCGGCCTCGTCGTAGACCGTCAGGCCCGAGACGTCCTGGCCGGCCGCCAGGTCGGCGCGCCTGCTGCCGGCGGCGTTCATGAACGTCAGCAGCGTAGAATCGTCACCGACTCCGAGGGCCGCCCGGACAGCGCCCTGGGCGCTGCACATTTCCAGGCGCGGCATGTCGCCGGCCATCGTGAGAGCGACGCGCCGCTTGTCGTTGGCATCGGCGATGCCCAGGCCCCATGCCGCATCGGTCGCATCCAGGGACACGAGCGTCTTGCCGCCCGCGCCGCTGAGCGAAAGGCCCGTGCCCGTCGCCGTCACCGCAAGGGCGGCCCGGGACGTGCCCTTGTCGTCGGTCAGTCGGACCGACGGCCCGGCGGCGGTCGTCGCGAGGACCGCCCGCTCGATGCCGGCGGCGTCGTACAGGCTCAGGCTCGGCACGTCATCGGCCACCTTCAGTGTCGCCAGGGCCTTGTCGCCTTTGCCGAGGAGCGTGAGGCCCCACTGGCCGCCCGACGAGGCGACCGTGGCACGGACCTTGCCCGAGGTGTCGAAGAATGAAAGGCCGCGCGCCGCCTCATTCGCCGCCAGGCCGCCAGTCAGTTGGCCCGAGGCATCGAGGAAACTCAAGGAAGGCCGGCCCTCGCGGATCTCGAGGACCGCCCGGACGCGGCCCTCGTCGTCCACCAGGTTGAAGCCGTGCGCGCCGTGGACCGGCCGCAAAAGGAAGTAGGCGACGACAATTCCGACCGCCGCCACCAGGATGATGACGCCGACCCACTTGAGGGTCCGGATCTGTTTGTCCAAGGCCTGGAGTTTGATCGCCAGCGCGGGAACGTTGATGGTCGGTCCAGCCATGGTTCTCCCTTTCAAGGTCGCTGTTCAGTCGTCCTTGGGTTCTGCGCCCTGGGGACGTCCGCCCTCGGGCGTTTCGTCGCGGCGGCGGCGCAGGTCGTCGAGCCGCTCCTTCATCTTGGCCTCGCGGCCGCGGCCGGTCGGCTCGTAGTACCGGGCGTCCACGCCGAGGTAGTCCTGCTCGACGAAGCCGCCCTCGAAGTCGTGGGCATACTTATATCCTTCGCCATGGCCGAGCCGCTTGGCCCCGCGGTAGTGCGAGTCGCGAAGGTGCTTCGGCACCGGCACGGTCCGGTTCTCGCGGACGTCCTCGCGGGCCTTGGCGATGGCCGCGTACGAGGCGTTCGACTTTGGCGCGCACGCAATGTACGTCACGGCCTGCGCCAGCGGTATCTGGCACTCCGGCAGGCCGACGAACTCGGTGGCCTGCATCGCCGAGACGGCCACCATGAGCGCCGCCGGGTCGGCGTTGCCAACGTCCTCGGCGGCACAGATGACGATCCGCCGCGCGATGAACCGCGGGTCCTCGCCCGCCTCCAGCATCCGGGCCAGCCAGTAGATGGCCGCGTCCGGGTCGCTGCCGCGCATGCTCTTGATGAACGCGCTGGCGGCGTCGTAATGCTCGTCGCCGGTGGCATCGTAAACGATGGCCTTCTGCTGAATGGACTCCTCGGCCACCGCCAGGTCCACGCGCAGGCGTCCGGCCTTCTCGGGCGGGGCGAGCGGGTCGCGGACCTGGCTTAAGACCGCAACCTCAAGGGCCGCCAGCGCCCGCCGCGCGTCGCCGTCCGAGATCGTCGCCCAATGGTCGAGCGCCTCGGGGGCGACGTCGAGGTCGTATCGCCCCAGTCCGCGCTCTTTGTCCTCGACGGCCCGCCCGAGGATAATACGAATCTCCTCCTCGGTGAGCGGCTCGAACTTGAAGATCTGGCTTCGCGACACCAAGGGCGCGTTCAGGGCGAAGAACGGGTTCTCGGTGGTCGCCCCGACGAGGATGACGACGCCGTTCTCGACGTCCGGCAGGAGCACGTCCTGCTGGGCCCGGTTGAAACGGTGGACCTCGTCCAGAAAGAGGACCGTCCGCTGCTGGGTCGTCAAGAGGCGGCTGCGGGCCAGTTCCAGGATGTCGCGCACCTCCTTGACGCCGACGTTGGCGGCGTTGAGGGTCTCGAAATGGGCCGAGAGGCGGCCGGCGATAACCTCGGCGAGGCTGGTCTTGCCGGTGCCGGGCGGGCCGTAGAAGATCGCGCTCTGGAGCCGGTCGGCATCAACCATGCGCCGAAGGAGTTTGCCCGGGCCGAAGAAGTGGTCCTGGCCGACGAACTCTTCGGGCGTCCGCGGCCGCATGCGCACGGCCAGCGGCGCGTGCGCCTTTAGGGCCTTCTTCTCGCTCTCATCGAAGAGTCCCATGGCCGGGCATTATAGCATGGCGAGGCGCCGGCGAAAGAGTTACTGCGGGCCCCCCGTTTCGCCGACCCGCCCGTTCGGTCCCGGCGCGCCGGGACTCAGGGCAGGCTTGCGGGTCGCGCCGGGAGCGCGGCGGGCAAGTTTACCCGCCTATGGAGGGCCCGCCGGCGAAACGGTGCCTGAAAAGACGTTGCGGACGTTTCTTGCCGCTGGTAGGCTGATATGCGCAACTTTCAGGGGGCGGGCCATGGGCCGACCGGCTATCATTGCGTTCTCTTGTGGCGTCGCGGTCGTCCTGGCACTGGCCGCGCCGGCGCGCGGCGACGGGTGTTACGTCTCGGAAGTGGCGTACCCGGCGGCACCGAAGATACCCAGCCAGCGCGCGCTAATCGTTTATCGCGATGGCGTGGAAACGCTTGTGGTCGAATCGGCGATGAACACCGAATCGCCGAGCGTCGGGTGGGTTCTGCCGCTCCCGTCCGAGCCGACAAAACTTGAAGTGGCCGACCCCGGCATGCTCCCGTCGCTGGCCTTCTGCGTCAGGCCGAGGATCGTCCACGACCTGCACGAAGCCTATTGGCCGGCGGTCCTCATCCTTGGCTTTCTGATTCCGCTTGCAGCCTTTGCGATTCTCTCGCGGACGGGGCTGTGGGTGCTTTGGGTTTTGTGTTGGGGCGTGTATTACCTCTTGGTTCTCATGGTGCTGATGCCGGCGGGCATGGAGGTTTCCGAATCGGCGGTCGGCGTCGAGGTCCGAAGCGCGCAGCGGATCGGCAACTACGACGTGTCGGTCCTGCGCGCGGATGACGCCACGGCCCTGTCCAGGTGGCTCGAGGCGAACGTCCTCAAGCCGCTGGACGAGCGCAGCCGGCGCCTCGTCGAGGACTACATCGGGCGCGGCTGGTGCTTCGTGGTGGCCCGCCTTGTTCGCGAAGGACCTGGCGAGGCCGTGCCGCATCCCATCCGTGCGACCTTCCCCGTCAAGCAGCCCGTCTATCCCATGAAGTTGACGGCCCTGGCCGCATCGGCCTGCCGCGTGGAACTCTTCGTGGTCGCCGACGGGTCGGCGAGCGCACAGGGCTTCCGGGTGCAGCTGTCGGACAGGCCCCGGCCGGTCGCGGAGCGTGACCGGGGTGGGATTCTTTACGCACGCTGGCCCTCGCTTGCCCCGATAGTCATCGGGAGTCCCGACGTCCAGGACCTCCTGTGGGACGGCTGCGCCGTGACGCGCCTGGAGGCCGACCTGGAACCGGCGGCCATGGACCGCGACGTCGAGATCGCCGTCGGAGAGTTCCGTCCGGAGCGGTTGAACGTATACAGTCCGCGCGGCCGGCGCGAGGCAGTCCTGTCGGTCCTCCTATGGGGCCTGGTCCCCTTTGTGATTTCCGCGGCGGTTGTGTGCTACAAGAGGCGCCGGCCGGGCAAGAAGGGGCTTGTCTTTCTTGCATCGCTTGGCGGGGTGATTGCTGTGTCTGTGGGTATCACCTCTCTCGCTTTGCCGGTCGTGCCAGTTGGAAAGAGCACGACCCTTCCTGCGACCCAAATGCGCCTTCATGCAATTGACTTGGTTGTGAGAATCATGGCACACAATGGACTTCTGCACCGGGACATGACCTTCGCCGAACTAGCGGACTTCCCGCGAAAGGCTGTTGAACTGAAGTATTTGAACGCGGAGGGCGCCGCTCAAGCGATTCTCAACCCGTTTACGGGCGAGCCGATGCGCGTCGAGCGAAGCCCGGGCAACTTCTCGACCCGCAAGGTTGGCGACGAGGTATACTTCTGCCTCTATGACCGCGACGGCAGCGAAATCCGTGTGACGGCCCTTCCGCCGCAAGGCGCCCCCGAAAGGGGCGCAAGGCAATGACCCGCGGCGCAAGCCGCGGGCACGAAGCCGCAGTCGGGAACCCGAGCGCGGGAGGATAGCGCCCATGGCATCTAACAACCTGCCGCTGCCCTTGAAGCCCGCGTTCCGGCGCGAGTTCCTGGATTTCGAGCGCGGCATTCGGATGGGCGGCCTGGAACCGAACGAGCGGATCACGCAAATCCTCAAGGCGGCGCTCCTCGCGCGGCACGGCCAGCCGTTCATCATCGACAAGTGGGGCAGGGGGCGGTACTGGCGATGGATCTGCTGGCTTCCCCGGGCAAACCGCGACTCGAAGACCGTTTCCGCGGGTTATAACTTCAGTTGCGCGAAGTTCTTCACGAGCCTCGACCTCGAGGACGAGACGCTCGACTCCGGCCTCCAGATCGAGCGGGCGTTGGTTCGGCGCGGCCGGGCGGCTGCCGACGAGGTGTACCTGGAGGACGATTGGGATTGGCACCGTCTGCTCAATGGTCTTCGCAAGGGCGGGCCGCTCGAAGCCGAACTCAAGCGACTCGTCGGCCGCGAAGGATTCACGGCGACCGCCGGGCCGTTCTCGAATATGACGGTCTTTGAGGGGTCTAAATGGGGAGGGGTTGCGGCCGTCCGAAAGGCTTGCCGCGCGATCCCGGACAACGAGTGGGGCGGGTTCCAGTTGCTCTACCCGATCTCCCGAAAGGAACTCCAGGCCATGAGCGGCTCGGAGATCGTGGCGGCGGTCCTTGCCATCTTCGACGAAGTCACGCCGACGATGAACCTGGTCATGAGCCTCCCGTGTCTGAAAGAGAGGGCGATGCGGTGAGGATGGCCCTTGTTTGGCTCAGCCTGGCGATGGCGCTTCCGGCGTCGGCGTCGCTCGCTGCGGCATCGGGGGATCGCTAGTCGAACGCGACGTTCTGTTTGCTCTTGGCGGTGTACTCGTGCAGTTCGATGCGGTTGCCGTCGGGGTCGCGGATCCACGCCTGCCACGAGCGGTCGCTGCCCAGTTTCTTCGGCGTCGCCTCGATGCCGCGCGCCGCCAGGGCCGCCAGCGTCGCGTCCAGGTTGTCCACCTCGATGCAGAAGTGCTCGTAGGATTGGTCCTCGGCAGTCGCAGCAGGGGAGCCCGCGAACAGTTCGACGAACGTCCGCTGGCCCGCATGGAGGTACACGCCGAACCGCTCGCCCTTCTCATTGGTGAAGTCAAACGCCGGCGCCAAGCCCAGGCCGTCGCGGTAAAACGCCAGCGACGCCTCCAGGTCGTGAACCGTAAAACATATGTGGGCCAGTCCTCGAATCATCGGATGTCCTTTTGCAGGGGGCCTTAAGCCCGGTTCAATTCCTCAGCGACTGGATCGGGGCGGGGATGCGGCCGCCGCAACGATGCCCGGGTAGTCGTCGGCCATGACGTTCAGCACGTGGGCGTGCTCGAATCGCGTTTTCATGCCGGCATTCTACCGGCCGGACCCGACAGCCGCAATCCTGCGCATCGCCGGTCGCGCTCGCGGCGTTAACCGCTTGCAGCCGCCGCCGCCGGGCCGTATTGTGCCGGGCCGAAAACCGGCGGCGACGAGGAGGGCGGACGTGCAGCGGATGACGCGCATCCTGTGGCTCACGGCCATCGAGAGTTTCGCGACGATCCTGATCGAGCGCGGCGTGTACTTCTACACGCACGGCAAACTCGGTTTCACGGACGCCGAGAACCTGATGCTCGCTCTGGGTTTCGGCGCGGCGTACGTTGTGGGGGCCCTGGCGAGTCACGGCGCGTCAGAGCGCCTGCGCGAGCGGCGGATGCTGCTGATGGTGATAGGCGGCCAGGTTCTCGCCCACATGGTGCTGTGCCTGCGGCCGACGTCGGCGGTTGTGGTCGTCGGGACCATGGTCATCGGCCTGCTGAACGGCCTGAAGTGGCCCGTGATTGAGAGTTACATCGGCGCCGGCCGCACGCCTTCCGAGACGGTCCGGTCGGTCGGGCGGTTCAACCTGTCGTGGTCGGCCGCCGTACCGCTTGCCCTGGTGGTGGCGGGGCCGGTGATCGGGTGGTGGGCGCCCGGTCTGTTCGGTCTGGCGGCGGTCCTGAACGTCGGCGGCCTTGCGCTGGCGGCGGGTTTGGCGAGGCAGCCGGTCCACTTGCCGCTCGATCATCCGGAGCGGGCAACGCCCGTCGAGCGGCGGCGGTTCGGGGCGCTCCTCGTGTCGAGCCGCTGGTCGATGGTGGCGAGTTACTCGCTGATGTGGGTCCTGGCGGCGCTGATGCCCGAGATCTTCGACAGGCTTGGGTTCGCCGTGGTGACGGCGACCGCGATGTCCGGCCTGCTGGACGTCATACGGTTCGCCTCGTTTGCGGCGCTCCAGACGTGGCGCGGCTGGCACAACCGCGCCTGGCCGCTTGCGCTGGTCATCGTCGGCATGCCGCTCGGCTTTTTCATGGTCCTGTTCGGGCCTGACATCGCCTGGGTGCTGGCGGGCGAGTTGATCTTCGGCGCGTCGGCCGGCATGACGTACTATGCCGCCCTCTATTACGCGATGGTCGTCAAGGACGCATCGGTGGTGGCGGGCGGCGGGCACGAGGGCATCATCGGGGCGGGCTTTGCCATCGGCCCGGCCGCGGGACTCCTCGGCCGCGCGCTTGAGCCCATGGTCGGAAGCCTCATGCTCGGCCGCATCATCGGCCTGGGGACGCTGGTTGTGGTGTGCGCGGCCGGGGCGATCCGGGCGCTTGGGCGCGCCCGGCGCGGCGGGTGACACAGCGCCTGGTCCACAAAGCCCGGGGATGAGCGAGGCGAATCCCCGGGGCAACCCAGCCGCGCCGGCACGTATACAGGAGCATATGATGAACCTTCGCGACGAACATGCCGCCAAGCACGAACGGGTTCTGGAGTTCCTCGACGCCCGCGGCCTCGATGCCGCAATCCTCTCGCGCCGATGCAACTTCAGTTGGTACGCCTGCGGCACGGCCCGGAACTACGTCGGCACGGCCGACGACGTCGGGAACTCGACGCTCCTGGTGGACCGCCAAGGCGCGCGGGTCATCGCGAACAACATCGAGGCAGCACGCCTCGGCGCCGAGGACCTTCCGGCACTGGGCATCGGCCTTGTGGAGTATCCATGGCAGGACGCCGCGGCTCGTGCCGCGGCCTTCGGCAAGGCGATCGGCGGCCGGCGCGTCGCCGCCGACGCACCGCTTGCAGGGGTTCGGGCCGAGTTGCTGCCGCCCGAATTCAACCGCCTCCGCTGGTCGCTCCTCGGGTCGGAGATCAAGCGATACCGAACGGCGTGCGACGACGTGGTTGCGGCGGTCGAAGGCGTAGCGCGCGCAGCCGAGCCAGGGGCAACCGAAGACAAACTGGCCGGCGCGCTCGCTGCCGCGCTTCGGGCGCGCGGCCTGCTGCCGTGGGTGCTCCTGGTGGCGGGCGACGAGCGGGCCCGCCGGTTCCGGCATCCGCTTCCGACCGCCGGGCGGGTCGAGCGGTATTTCATGCTCGTCACGTGCGCCGAGCGCGGCGGCCTCATCGCAGCCTGTTCGCGCCTGGCGTCGTTCGGGCCGGTCCCGGCCGACCTCGAGGCCCGGCACCGGGCCGTCGCGACGGTCGATGCAGCCCTGATTTCGTCCACGCGGCCGGGCGCGACGTATGGCGACGTGTTCGCCGAGGCCCAGGCCGCCTACGCGGCTGCCGGCTTCCCCGACGAGTGGCGCCTGCACCACCAGGGCGGGTCCATCGGATATCTGCCGCGCGAAGCCAAGGCCGCGCCGGGCGACCCGACGCCGGTCCTCTTGAATCAGGCGTTTGCGTGGAACCCGTCGATCGCCGGGACGAAGTCCGAGGACACGATTGTCTGCCTGACCCGTGGGACCGAACCGCTTGCCGCGCCGACCGCCTGGCCGACCGTGGCCGCCGAGTGGAAAGGCGCGCGGATGAACCGCCCGGCGATCCTTGTGCTGTAGGATTCGTGTGGCGGGCAGATGTCCAATCAGGAAGAGACCGGGGAGGGGCCGTTCGGGTGGTGTTCGATTCTATCAATGACCACTCGCGCGCCGGGCATGGCGAGGTGTCGTACCTGAAGTTCGTATCGCAATTCATTTACCGCGAGCGCGGGTCGAAGGCGTCGCGGAGGCCGTCGCCGATGAAGTTCAGCGCCAGGAGCGTCGCCCCGAGCAGAAGGCACGGAAACGCCAGGAGCCACCAGTAGGTCTTGACGGGGTTCAGGGCCTCGATGGCGCTCGAGGCGAGCGTTCCCCACGAGGCGAGGGGCGGCGGCACGCCAAGACCCAGGAACGAGAGGAACGATTCCTGGAGGATGGCCAGCGGCACGGTCAGCGTCGCGCAGACGAGGATCGGCCCGGTCAGGTTCGGCAGCAGGTCGCGAAGGATGATCCGGCAGGGGCCCGAGCCGAGCGCCCGTGCGGCCTGGACGAACTCGGCCTCGCGGAGCGCCAGCACCTGGCCGCGCACGATCCGCGCCATCGTCAGCCACGAGACCGCCCCGATCGCCAGGAACAGCGCCACCACCTTCAGCCCCCGCGTCTGCTCGGGGATCATCACCAAGAGGAGGATGACCAGGAGGATGTAGGGCAGGCCGTACAGAACGTCGACGATCCGCATCATGACGGTGTCCAGCCCGCGGCCGGTGTAGCCGGCCGTCACGCCCCAGAGCGTCCCGATGAGGACGCTGACGAGCGCGGCCGCCAGGCCGACGCCTAGCGACACGCACCCGCCGAGGAGCGTCCGGGCGAGCATGCTGCGGCCGAGGGTGTCCGTCCCGAGCGGATACGCGAGCGACGGCGGGCGCGGATGCAGCGAGCCGCCGTCATCGGGAAGTGGTGTCTCGTACGGCGCCCGGCCGTGCGCAAGGTACGCCGAGATGTTCCATACGAGGCCGGCGAGGCAGGCCGCCACGATCGCCGCGAGCATCAGCAGGCCCGCCAGGGCGAGCCGGTTCCGCCGGAACCGCCGTATGGCGAGGCCGAGCGGCGACATCGGCGGGCGCGCGGCCGGGACCGCTGCGCCGGACGCGACCTCCGGCCTGGCATGCACCTCAGCCATAGCGGATCCTCGGGTCAATCCAGGCATAACCAATGTCTACGAGTAGATTAAACAGGACGAGCAGCCCCGCGTAAAGGAGCACGGTCGCCAGGATCAGGGGGTGGTCGCGGTGCAGGGCCGAGTCCACGAAGTACTGGCCGACGCCGGGTATCGCGAAGACCTTCTCGACGACGAACGATCCGGTGAAGATGCCTGCCGCCGCCGGCCCGAGGTACCCGAGGACCGGGAGCCAGGCGTTCCGCAGGGCATGCTCCAAGAGGACCGTCCGCTCGCCGAGGCCCTTGGCGCGGGCCGTCCGGATGTAGTCGGCCGAGAGGACCTCGAGCATCCCCGTCCTGACGAGCCGCGCGATGTACGCGGCCGGCAGGGCCGCCAGCGCCAGCGCCGGCAGAATCAATTGGCTCGGCCGGCCCCAGCCGCCCACCGGCAGCCACCGGAGCCAGAACGCAAAGACCGCCAGGAGGACGCTCGCAATGACGAACGAGGGCTGGCTGATGCCGACCATCGCGCCGGTCATCGCAAGGTAGTCGGCGCCTGAGCGCGGCCGGGCAGCGCTCGTGACACCGGCGGCCGTCCCGACGACAACGGCCAGGCCGAGCGCGCAGAACCCCAGGGCGAAACTCACCGGAAACGCCGGCAGCAGGATGTCATGGATGACGTTCCGATCGGGATAGCGGATGGAGTTGTGGCCCCTGAAGGTCACGAGGTCGCGGCCATACAGGAGGTACTGCTGCCACATCGGCCGGTCGAGGTAGAACTCGTGCTGGCGGGCCTCGACGACGGCGGGCGGCAGGTCCTTTTCCTGGACGAACGGGCTGCCCGGCGCGGCACGCATCATCAGGAACGCCAGCGTGTAGACGGCGATCAGCGTGGGGATGAAGTAGAGCAAGCGCCGAAGGATGTACGTGACCATGGCCGCGCGCCCGATTTAGTGCCCGTTCTTTTGTTTGTGCGCGGCGGATATTTTTGTTCGTGCGCGGCGGGTCTCTGCACCCGCCGCGTCAATCGCGGTGGTTGCGGAGAACCACCGCGCCCGAAGAAAGGCGCCCGCCGCGCTATTGGTTGTCGCGCCCGAAGAAAGGCGCCCGCCGCGCCAAAAACTGAATCGCGTCCCCAAGCATAGCCCGCCCCGTCGGCGAAGGCAAGCCGACACCGGCGACCGGCCGCCGGGGCCGGTGCGCCCTTGCTGCGCGCCGCACGCGGTGATAGGATGGGGCGGCCAGGCGGCGGATCCGCCGCCATGTGTGCACCCCAAGGGCCGAGGACATGGCGCAGCCGCCCCCAACCGACGAGACGCCCGCCGCGCGGCCGGGAGACGACGGCCGCGCGGCATCGAACCGGCCCCCGGCCATGGCCGAGGGCGGCCTGGCGGCCGACCTGGTCTCCGGGGCCAGCATCGGGACCGTCATGGTGATCCGCGAGATCTCGCTGGCGGCCCTGGTCTTTTCGGGGGCGCTGGCGCCCTACGTCTCGGTGGGGGTCGGCCTGGCCCTGGCCAGCGCGCTCGTGGTGCGGCTGCTCGTGGCGATTCGGAGTTCCTACGGCGGGACGCAGGCCTCGCTCCAGGACGCGCCGATTGCCGTGCTGGCGGTTGCGGCGGCGGCGATCGTCGCGCGGTCGGGCGGGGCCGCATCAGACCAGACTTTTCTGACGGTGGTCGCATTCGGCGTTGCCGCGACCGTTCTGTGCGGCCTGTGTTTCCTGGTGCTCGGCACGTTCCGCCTCGCCCACCTCGTGCGGTTCGTCCCGTATCCGGTCATCGGCGGGTTCCTCGCTGGGACGGGGTGGCTCATTGCCAAGGGGTCGGTCGGCGTCATGTCGGGCACGGCGCTGCACTGGGACACGCTGGGGGTGCTCGTGGAGCCGGGGGCGGCCGCACGGTTGGCCTCGGGCCTGGGCATCGCGGTCCTCCTGCTTGTGCTGACGCGGGTGCGGCGGCACTTCCTCATCATCCCCGGGGTGTTCGCGACCGGCGTCGCGGTCTTCTACGTCGTGCTGGGGATCGCCGGCGTGTCGGCCGGGCAGGCCCGCGGCGGCGGGTGGCTCTTCGGTCCGTTCCCGGAGGGCGGGCTCTGGGGTCCCTACGTACTGGATGCCGTGCGGACCGCGGACTGGGGCGCCATGCTGGGCCAGGCCGGGACCGTCGGCTCGATCCTGCTGGTGAGCCTGCTGGCGCTTTTGCTGAACGCCAGCGGCCTGGAGATCGCGATACGCCGCGACGTGGACCTGAACCGCGAGTTGCGGGTCGCCGGCCTGGCGAACCTCGGGGCCGCGCTCGTCGGCGGCATGATCGGGTACCAGTCCTGTTCCTTGTCGGTGCTGGCCAGCGAGATGGGAGGGCGCGGCCGGCGAGTGGGGTTCGTCGCCGCGGCTTTGACGGCCGTGGTCCTCTTCACCGGCCCGACATTCCTCGCGTACCTGCCCAAGCCGGTCCTGGGCGGCGTGCTCCTTTATCTCGGGGCGAGTATCATGATCCGCTGGCTCTATGTCGCGCGCTCCGGCCTCCCGCGCAGCGATTACCTGGTCCTGGTGCTGATCGTGGTGGCCATCGGCACGCTGGGGTTCCTCCAGGGCGTGGGGCTGGGCATTCTGGCGGCGATCCTCCTGTTCGTCGTCCGCACCAGCCTCGTCGGCGTGGTCAAGCGCGAATGCACGGGGGCCAGTTGCCGCAGCAACGTGGACCGCCCGAACGAGCACCGCCGCGAACTCGATCGGGCCGGCGACCACGTCTACGTCCTGCAACTGAACGGGTATCTGTTCTTCGGCACGGCCGACCGGCTGCTCCAGCAGGTGCGCGGGCGCGCCACCGATCCCGCCAAACCGCCGCTCTGGTACCTCATCCTGGACTTCGGCCGCGTGGCCGGGATCGATTCCTCCGCCGTGTTCAGTTTCGTCCGGATGCAGCAACTGGCCGAGTCGCGGTCTTTCGTCATGGTCCTGGCGCACCTGTCGGACACGATCCGGTCGCAGATGGAGAAGGGCGGCGTCCGCGAGCAGCCGGGCGCAGCCACGGCGAAGCCCATCCCGGGCGAGGCGAAGCCGGGCGGGGTCCTGCGGGTCTTCCGTGACCTGGACCACGGCATCGAATGGGTCGAGAACCGGATCCTGGAGCGCACGGGCCAGAGCGGCGCGGCCGAAAGCGCCTCTCTTCGCGAGACGCTCGACCGTCTGTTCGAGGGCAAGGTCAATCTGGACAGCCTGATGAACTATCTCGAGCGCGAGGAGGTCCCGGCGGGAGGTTACCTGGTGAAGCAGGGCGATCCGCCCGACGGCATGATCTTCATCGAGTCCGGCCGCGTCACCGTCGAACTTGCACTCGACGGCGGAAAGAGTGTCCGCCTTCGCACCATGCAGAAAGGCACCATCGTCGGCGAGGTGGGGTGGTACATGGACCAGCCGCGCTCCGCCTCGGTCCTGGCCGACTCGCCGACCGTCATCCACCGCCTCTCCAGCGCCGCCGTCGAGGAAATGAGCCGCAAGGACCCCGCCAGCGCGCTGGCGTTCCATGCCTGTATGGCGCGGCTGCTGGCTGAGCGGCTCGTCCAGGCGAACCGCTCCGTCGAGGCGCTCTCGGAATGAGTGGACAACAATAATCAACAGCCAACATTCAATACACAATGCTCAAGGGGGCGCGGCCGCACCGTCGGCGAGCCGGCCGCGGCGCGCCAGGTCCGGTCCGAAACCCGGCACACGGCGAAGGAGTGAAGGATCGCGTCCCCGGAACTCCAAAATCCCCCGTGACAAGGCACGACAACAATGCTTATCTTAATGCCATTGATGGGTGTCCCCGGATTTAGCCCGGATTTACGGATTTAGGGTTAGATA
>Ga0315284_10001050_pt1 | contig 38662 bp, 32 predicted proteins | sample YL17G09_16_MG_FD_203696 | JGI IMG/M metagenome (GOLD analysis project Ga0315284, IMG submission 203696) | Sediment microbial communities from Yellowstone Lake, YNP, Wyoming, USA - YL17G09_16 | ecosystem: Environmental > Aquatic > Freshwater > Lake > Sediment | place: USA: Wyoming | collected...
AACTTCAGTACCTGGAATTGTACTCCAGGCGGGTATAGTTCCATTACTCCTGAGATACGTTGCAGATGCACCAATAGTCAGGACAGAAAGTGTGTTTATAGCAGAAGCATAGAGAGTATCGCCCGTAGCATAGGATGTTAATCCAGTACCACCTCTGGTTGTTGCTATTGTTGTCGCATCCCATGTACCAGTTGTAATCGTTCCAAGAGTAGTAATTGACGTTTGTCCAACATATGCTGCATCAATATCAATCGTTGGGTTAGCAGCAATTCCATCACCATTTGATAATGATATTCTATTTGTCGTTCCAGTTATGGTTCGAGATTCCCATGTACCAGAACCTGAATGGACTGTAAGTCCATTTCCAGTACCATTCAAATCTTGCCAAGATGTGTATTCTGCGCTAGTGAAATGATAATATTCATTAGCTGTACCACCTTGTAACCCACTAAGGTCGTTGTGATTGGAAATGCTTGCACCTTGAAAACTTAATTCAAAAGCGCTATCAACCTGAACGAAAGTTACCTGATTTCTTCTAATAATAATTCGTCCCACGAGAACAGCAAATTTTACAACATCTGGTGGTAGTGGAGGTATTAGTGCTTCTTGCGCTGTTGAAAGACTATTGGTATTTTCTAAGCCGTAAACAACATTAACAGTTCCTTCTGCCCCGACGTAAACCCAATGATTATTGTAACGATTAGCACTTAATGCAACTAAGCCCGAAGTTGGATCATTGAACTGTGTTATATCAATTTGAGTTTGTGCTGGTACGGAAACCCAGGTAGATGGTGCTGAACGATACCAATACGTAAATGTATCAACACCACTTGTGTCAAATGCTGCGAACACATATTGATCAATTCCTTCCCAAAAAGCACCAGAAGTAATTGCGATATTTCGCGTTCCGGTTTCACTAATACGTGCCCCAGAAGCATGTTGAAATGGTTGAGTCGCTTCGAATCGTTCAATAACTCCTGCTATTGAATTATCAATTTTTAATCTGGTTATGTTATTGACAGATACTTGTGTGCCACTTCTGTAAACAACTCCCAATAAGATAAATCTATTATCGTATGTTTGAGATGTCTGAGTTACTACTTGTGGTGAACCACCATTATAATCAACGTAAATGTAATTTACCATTACATCAGTTAAACTTACTGATGCGTTTGTTGCCCAATCGAAGAAATATAGTGGTGAAAGAGTGGAGTTCGCATCGTGGATTAAACCGGTGCCACCAGTAACTGCAACCGTACCATCTCCATTTGAAGTTATTACCCCACCAGAAAATGAGCCACGACTACCAAAAAGACCGATGAAATCTTGAACTGTGTCGTAGGTCGAAGGACTTAATTTTAAGACACCAATATTATCTGCTGTTAGATCAGTAAACGAAACCGTTTGAGTCCAATCTGTATCAAGAGCTCCCGTTTTAATATAAAGTTTTCCGTTTGTGCGAAGATATAATGAACCTAGTGCTGTTGAAACGCCTGTTATTGTAGGATCAGCAGTTGCAGCAACAACAGACGACAATGTTGATTCGTCAACAAATAGTGCGAGACCATTTTCGTCTATTGTAAATGCGGTGGTAATATCTGCCATGTTATGGTCCTATTGCAGCTAGGCGTTTAATTTCATAGTCGAAAGCAACTCCAGCAGTTACAGTTAGTATCAATTGTGTTCCAACAGAAGTTACACTAAACGATAACCCAGTAATTGCACCACCTCTTGTTAATAAATTTGATGATGTAAAGTCAACTCCGTTTGCATCGTCTCTAATAGCAAATATTTCTCGAGCACGAACTCTTGAAGGAATACCATTGCTGTTAATTCTTACGACCCATCTAGCCATATTTATTCCGACAGGAAGTGTATCAGAAATCGTTACAACACTCGTTCCTTTTATCTCTGCATTGTTTTGATAGACAAATGCATTTAGTTTGGCTGTTGCGAGTTCGAGATTATCATTTGTACCAATAATATTACCAACAGTAAGGGGACCTCCACCTGTCGGAGAAGCATAGTCTGGTGTTTCAACACCAACGGCATCCTTTCCAATAAAGGTCCGAATGTCGCCCTCTTCTGTAGCGCTACCACCAGTACCGGTAATATTTCTCCAGTCAGCACTTGTGTTTGTAAAATCTTGAAACTTTTGATACACAGCAGTGGTAATACTGGTGCCAGCATTAACAAGCCAAATTGAACCAACTGGAGCATTTTGTGCATCAGCTTGTAAATTGGGAGCAGAAGTGCCCGTTAGGATTTGGACAAACGATGATGGATCAATGTCAATCTCAAATCCTCGTTTTGCACGGTGGAAATCTATAGTCATTATAATACCTTAGGTTGCTGGCCACTTTTTTGTAATATCGTATTCTTCGCCATTATGAATATCTCCTTCTTTTTGAAATTACACTTTCGCCAGCAACTAAACCACTAGAAGGAGTACCATTACGTTTAAAGATTGATACATCTACAGTCAATACTGCTGGTCTAATGGCCACAGTATTCGCTATCCAAGTTTCTGATGCAGCAAGTGTAAATGTGCCAGGGTTTAGTGATGATACTGGTGAAACTAGACGAGCTGATCCAGTTTCCGCTCCAGCATTAACTCCTGCTCCAGATACTGTGCTATTTAAGTTTGTAAAAGTTGCCGGGGCAGCAGTATAGGTTATATCGTCATCTCCAGAACCTGATACTGCGAGCCATAGAGTAAATGAAGTGGTCGTGCCCCAACTTGGTATTAAGTTTGGTGGGTCGGGTAAGTTGCTAGCTCCAGTAGCTGGAGTTCCAACTGCTACTCCTGTGAGATCACCAAACCAATTTGTGATGCGATGCACGTGTGTTGCTGCTGTGGTTGCTGCACTTGTCACAAAATTGACTGTAGTTCCTCCCTCTGTTCCATCGGCTACCTTAGCAAATCCAGCAAACGTTACTGTAAAGGCAAGAGAAGCTGCTGTGTTTGTCGTACTCCACAAAGCAGTCCAACTAGTAGGTGTTGTAAAGCTTGAACCGACCACGCCTGCAGTTCTTGCACTGATATGCATGAAGAGCAAATCACCTGCTGTAACTGTTGCTGGCATAGAAACATTATGGGTAGTCGAAGCCACCGCAAAAGCAGTAGTAGTTACAGATGATACTGTTGGGGCTGGATAGGTAGTACCAGCAGGATCATATAGCATTGGATATCGACCCTGTAATCCATTCACTATATTATCGTGCCCTCTAGAAGCGTATATTGTGGCAATCTCGGCATCAGACAAAGCACGATCATAAACTCGAACGTCCTCTATATTACCATTGACATCAAATGAATTACCGTTATTTCCATGTCTGCCGATTAGACTGTTTAATCCTTGTGTATAGCTAATTGTAGTGGCACTGGCTGCTGTAGCCACCAAGCTTCCATCGATGTAGATATTGTTGATATTGTTGGTATCGCTAAACGTGTATGCTAGGTGACGCCATCCAGTTCCTGCGATGAAAGTCGCTGTAGTGAGGTTTACCCACGTCACTCCGTTATAAACAAAACCGGTTACGCCATTACCAGGCGCACCACCTGGCGCATCCGCTCGTAGTCCAACGTTGTCTCCAATCGAAACGACTTGCGCACCTGAGGTGTCAGCGGCAATTAAGTTCACCCAGGCAGACAAAGTAACATCCACTGGATTTCCAAATAGTCCAGTGATAAGAACCCCTTGATTATTTGTGCCAGGAAATGCTATCATGTCGTAAATTCCACAATCATTTCTAACAGATACCAATCACCAGTATGCGTATCACCTGCTTCCGTACCTCTTCGAGTCAACTCAAATTGATAATGTGTTCCTACGCTCCAACCTAGGGATGCTAATGTAATCGTTTGGTTATCGTATTGGAAGTTCGTATTAGTTGGAATTGAAATTGTTGTCAAGTTTAGAGCCGCTGACCAAGCACCAACTACTGCGTTATCAGGAACTGATCGGTGGTAAAGTGTTGGTTGAATTGCTGTTGGTGCGCCTGGGGCTGTTCGTGCTCTACTCTTGAAATAGAACACAACGTTTACCGCTCCTGATGGAATAGTAAACTGACCACCAACTCCTTCTTCAATCGTATCGTCAAAGTTACGAATTGTTAAGCCAGAGTTTGCAGTATCTGCTGTCGCTGGTGCAAGGGAATTAACTGCCCAGTTTGCTGTCACAGGGTTGTCGAACTGATCTGCTTGGAATGTAAATCTTTGAACGAATGCACCAGCGGTGGCAATGGTAATTGCCCCCGCTGCCGGTGTTATTGTAATACCAGAGCCAGCGGTGATGGTTTTATATTCAAGAGCAGTCGCACCTGTATTAACGCCAAGTACTTGGCTTGCGGAACCAATTGACGTTAACCCAGTGCCGCCTCTGTTTGTTGCAATCGTCGTTGCACTCCATGTACCTGTTGAAATTGTACCAAGTGTCGTAATTGATGTTTGACCAACATATGCTGCATCAATATCAATTGATGGATTACCAGCAACACCACTACCGTTTGATACGGAAATACGACTTGCAGTGCCCGTAATTGTACGTTGTGTCCATGTATCTCCACCAGTTCGAACTGCAAATCCAGTACTACCAAGGCCTTCGAGAGCAGCCAAATCATTGGCAAGTACAAATGTTGGATTACCAGCAACGCCATCAGCAGTTGATATACTGATACCAGCTGCTGGTGCAACGAGTGTACGTGTTGTTGAAGTACCGGTACCTGTAATTACATATAATCCTGTTGTTGCAATTGCAGCCAATGCAGTTAGATCAGAGTCGAGCGTTTGGAAACCAGTAATTGCATGTGTATGATCACTTCTAGACAGTGTATCAGCAATACCTGCAGCATTCGTTGTAACTGGAGTCAATGTCGTAATTGGAGCTGCAGTCGATATTGGGTCGGCCGAAGTAGCACCGTGACGAGATCCGTGAGTGGATACATCAACGCCGTCAACCAAGTTAACGTTGGTGACACTATTACCACCCATATTGAGATTACCGGACATAGCACGAGTACCGCTAACTAACAAGTACTGTGGATGATCGTCGTTTAATAATCCGGTCAAATCTCCGTGTTTAACAACTCCTGAAATTGCGGGGGACTGGAATCCCAATCGTGGACGAATGTCAATAATTTCGACTATGTTCGGATTGCCTTCTTGAACAATAATTGCTGCAATTGGAACGTTAATATCCAAAGCCAAAAACGACGGTGGTGTTGGCAATGGAGCTGTCTCAGCAGCTAATAGTGTTGCATGTTCTGCTTGCCCGTAAACGAAATTGTAGATTTCGTTACCATCATCACCTGCCAAGTATAGAGTGTGTTTGGTGTAGAACCCTACTGTGAGCGCGGTTAAGTTTGTTAGATCATTATATTGTGTATTGTCAGCGATTGTACTCGTATCACTGTCTGGTGTTCCAGCTGTGTGAAAATGTCGCGTGAATGAGACACTAGTTCCACCAGATGGAGTAAACGTTTGCTTAGAATAGTAATACGTACCGGAAGAAATGTCAAGTTCTAGTGGTGTTGCATCTTCTGAAACCAGACAACCGCTTCCGAAAAGAGATCCAACAGCCTTTCTCAAGAAATCATCAAGGAACGTTGCTGACTGGGTTGCAACGATCGGAATATCAGCGACAAGAGCGATATTACCACCTCGTGTTAGAACACGACCAAGAAGAATTGTCTGGACAGTATCTGGAAGACTGTTTGCAAATTGAACAATTTGAGACTCATCAACGTAGATGTAATTTGACGTGTCGTCGTCAACAGTCAAAAGTGTCGTTATCCAAACGATTTTTTGGGCGCGCATCGTTACGCTATTGATGAGATAACCGTAACCATTAGACACAGAAACTTCTAACGGATTGATTGTGGTTGTAATCACACCACCTAACAGAGATCCTGTTGCAGAGGCCTGCTGAATCAAATCGGTAACGTTTGTAGCATTTCCTTGTTCTGCACCAAGTAATAATGAACCTATAAGAGAGAAGCCAATATTTTCTGGTTCTGTAGAGTCTGTACTAGTATATGAAAGAGAAAGTGAAGCTCCTGATGCCACGATGACTTCTTCGGGATCGGCTGATCCCGCGAAAAACCCAACTGTCCCCGCGTGTTCGATTAGGATGTTTGGCAAGTCATCTTGAATAATTTGTGCCTGGAGGTAAATCTTAGAACCTGCTCCAACATTCGGAACGTGTACCCCGAGACCAACATCTCTGATCATCAATCCACTACTACTTACAGTAGCACCGTCTTCAATGTATAAACCTACTCCAACTTCGTCACCTGAAATTCCAATATTTTGGAATGTAACTATAGCTCCTGTTCCTACAACACTTAAGGCACGAATAAGACCAGTACTTGGTGTAAGCTCCCCAACACTGGAAAGTACATCTACCGTTGTACTTTGACCTCCCGTAGAAACTACTTGTATACCGTACTGATGAGTTGCACCACCGTGGCTATTAATGTCATGTAGATGAGCTACAGTTGGTACTGCATCACCTTCAATGTAGATGTCAGATTCATTATCTTCAAAGTGCATTCGTGACACAAGGACATGATCAACGTCTTTTATAACAACACCACGCCCACTCGTTGCTCCACTAACCATAAAGCCTATCAATCCCGAATCATTACTCATCGTAACAACGTCATCGGCAGGGTTCGATGGTATAATGGTAGCAGTTCCTTCTGTTACTGCCGTAAGGTGAGTACTTGGTGGTATTACAAGAGCAGATTCAGTATAAGTTCCTGGAAAAACAATAACTGTCCAGTGATTCGACGGTATAGGTGATTGGGTAGCAACATAATCTAATGCATCAGCAATTGAGTCATACTGATCAATACCAGGATCTTGCTGAACAAACACCGTATTTTGGAAAATTGCATCATAAGTCAACCAGTCAGTACCTATATAAACAAATACTCTATTTGCATATGTACCACGTTTGATCAAAAGGGCATCGCCGTGCGATTCTTGATTTGTATCTTCTGTAAATATACCGGTCGGTTGGTCGTAAATGTACACATTAGGACCACCACTACCGACTATTGCAGAAAAGAGAACACGTTGACCTCCTGTAATCGATTGACCATCAATAATAATTGGAAAACTAGGAGTACCGGTTGGTACAACAGCGGCTACTCTATCAACAACTTCTGCAGGTTCGCGCCATGATGTTGATGCAGCAACATAATCTTCGGTTGCTAAAACTTCCCACTTGTCAAATCCTGAACCAGCATTCTGTTTGACGTATAGATCACCACCCGTGTCTAGATAAATTGAGCCGACTTGTGCATTAATCGTGTCGGTAGTTGATCCTGGAGGACCACCTCCACGAAGAACCTTGACAGAACGATCAATTTCAAGACCTTTTGAAATCCTAAAAAATTCAAGCATCTATTTGTTCCTATACGTTTTTACTATTTATACGGAGACGGGCTCTCGTACGAGATCAACCACAATTGGAAACGCTTCATTGTTAGTTATCTCGAGGTTAATATTCAATCCACTTGTTACTACATCAACATCTATATCAAATGATGCTCCAACTTGTGAATACATTGTAAATGAAGGACTACCGTAGTGTGTTAGCATATTGATTTGAAATCCTTCAGTTTCATCTGTTGTATCATGAGATGCAGCAAGTAACCATTTAACTTGATGGTAACCAACGTGATTAACTTGGTCTACTATCACTGTTGTTGCTGGATCGATAATAATTCCAGTAGTAAATGCCATGTAAATGTTACATTCCACATCTTGCGCACATGGTGCTGGGGCGCAATTCGTTGTCGGTGGAGGAACGGTTGTCAGGTGATCAATTGTTACACCAATCCGTGAACCGACAACTGCTATATCATTTGGTTCATTATTTGTTACCCTTAGTGTTACTTTAGTACCTGTAACTACTATATCAATTGTTGCATTTATTCCCATTGGACCAACAATTGCATATTCAGTTATTGTAAATTGAGCTATACCATTAACACTGTAAATTTCACGCGCTTCAATATTTCCACTTGTAAGGTCGAGTAATGTTAGTAACCATTTTTCAGCCTTATGATACCGAAAAGGAACTGTATCTACAATCAACGTTGTTCCTGTTGGAACTGTTGTATCGTGTATCTGAACGATATCAAGTGGCGCAAATCCACTTGGGATAGGAACCGTAGGTGATGCGATCCGTGGAACTGGTACTCTCGTCAAATAAATAACAATCTCGTTTGCTTCATTATTAGTAATTTCCAACTGAAGATTCCCACCACTAATTGTAACATCAACAAGATGGCTAACACCGTTTCCTTGTGATGAATATACTGTTTGGAATGGTAATGTTCCATCTTGGTGAATTCCATACACCTCATACATTTCAACATCATTAGTATGATGATTGACAACAGCAACAAACCACTTTGCACCTCTGTAGTCACTAACAGGAATTGTATCAACAATTACTGTTGTACTACTATTGACAATAACAACTCCTGTGATCGCTTGGAGAGCTGGTGTAACAGATAGGGTTAAATATGGTGAGATACATATTGGGGTACCGGTCGGACGTGATAATATTGGGCTGGTCATTAATCTGTGTTTCCGAGTAAGTGGAACTATCAACTATTTATGGAGTGTAATCACCACATATAAATAACCAATAACGAAGGATTGATATGGCGAATAAGATTATAACAGCACATTTTACTAGATGTGGGGTCCCTGCAACAGGACTAACACCAACTATTGATATATGGGAACTTGATCCTATTGTTCCAGCGACATTCACACAAGTTATTAACGATGGAGTATTTACTGAACTAACACAGGGTTGGTATCGGTATGATTTTGGTCCGTATAATCCTGCAAACACATATACATTCACTGTCGATGGTGGTGAGACTCTACCGCTTGGTGAAAGATATCAGGTCGGTGTTAACGAGTCATATGTTGAAGAAATTGCATATGAGGTGTGGGAGGAAGATGCAACTATCCACCTTAACGTTGGAACGACGGGACTTGTTTTAAATCAAATTAAGGCTAATACAACGTCTATCGTTCTCACTGTTGGAGCAATTCACTCTATAGTCACAACACTTCTCAAGTATGAACGCAATAGAACAAGAATTGATAAGATAGCGAGAACACTAACAATTTATGATGATGATTGTGTCACGCCATTAACTGTCTTCGATCTCAAAGATTCCTCTGGTAGCCCAAGTGTACTAGAAGTTTGTGAACGAGTACCAACAACGTGTCCATAAAATGTTAACTTCTCCTGTTGGGGGTCTAATTACTGGTGGTCTGTGTCTTCCCGCATGTTGCGGAATGATCACAATGAAGTTTCACCTATTCGTATGTAAATTAAGCGTCGGTGGTGGCGCCTTTCCCGGTGTTATTCCACTATCACCTGGACAGGCTGGAAAATTATTTAAGCCTGTCAATAGTCGTTGGTTAATGCCATACGAGAAGCGTTGGCACTGTGTTAAAGAACGTCATGTTGTAATCAAGACGAAACTACAACATGAAGATGGACAAATTGAACAACAACTTAATGTAACTATCTGTGAACCTGAACAACCTATCGCAATCGAAGACACAATCATTCAAATTCAGATTCCAACAGCTCTTGCTGCACTTGATATCTCATCGGATGCATATCTTCGTCCAATTCAGTTCTATGCAAGACGTGTTACACATGGGATTGAAGTGATTAATGTTCAGCCAATGGTGAATGTTACACTGAAAAAACAAGATACGGACGAAAACGAATAAATAGTACATTCAGGGAATAATTATGAGTGATGCAATCAAACTAAACATAGAAAAGGAAAATTCATTGACATTTCAGGTGAATATTTCCGGTATTGATACAACCGATATAAAGGTTCGCTTTGCAATTGATACTGAGGCTGTTTGTTACATGTTCCCTTGTGAAAAAGTTAACGAAGAAGAATATAAGGTTGTTATTCCAGCACTAAAACATATTCCACATGAAACATACAACTGTATGATTGAAGTTGTTGCAAACGAGTTCTTCTTTGTTGCAATGAATGGGAAGATCAAACTAGTTGGAACACCAAAGATCAAAGCAAAGGTCAAGAAAGAAAGTGTGGAAGATAACTCCGACGCACCAGAAATTCACATTACTGCATCGCCAATCAAGGTTGAACAACTTGAAGAAGGAAAGAAGCGTCACAAACGTGACGAAGAAGATGAAGATGAAGCACTTGATCAATCAGATACTGATGATGCTCTAGAAGTACAAACAGATCCTGGTGCTCTAACATCTGAAAGTAGGGACAATGCTGTTAAAAGAATTCTTGGTGAGCTTGGATATAAGTATGAACCAATTAAGAGTGGAAAGTCATTAAAGTCCTATCTTAAGGACGGATAATACGATTCGCTTCTAGATTATCAACCAATCTAAACAAATGTTTACAAAGTCCTATAACACTTAACGGATTCACAGGTGGTCTTGTTGTTGTCTTCCGTATGTATGGTGGAGGAGGATTGCCTAGTAGACTATCATCGTTATAGTTTGTCATTGCAAACCGCCATCTAAAGTCCATACAATCGCAAACGACTGTACAATTATGAACTGTCTTTGATACAGGAGTCATATGATACTCTTGTCCGTCACTACCTTGAAACGTTGCAACATCTGGAGTATCTTCATCGTGAAACTCAACATCGGTTATCATTATTGATGGGTGATATGTTCCACCGGCTGTTTTTGCAACAGCCTTAATTTCAAGTGTATTCGATTGTACATATGGAACATACTGAAGATTAGATACATTCACTGTCGTCATAATGTTCTGACGCTTCTTTGTACCAGGAAAGCCCCTAATCGCATCTTGCTCAAGACGACTGAGTTGTGCTTCGTATATTTGTTTAAGAGTCAGCATTGAAATCTCATGTTTAGATCAGATATTTATCTCATCCAGGAATAAAAAACTGTTGACATCATAATTAATTGAGAAGATAATAGATATGCCCCCCCAGCAAGCATATTCGGTTTTTACCCTTATTATTATTTCTACTATCCTTGGTCTCTTCCAAACCATGGATCGAACGAGTTTTGGTCATTCGGGTTCGTAAATGCACCACTTACTTGTCGAACTGTCGGAGAAATTGTTGGACCACTAAAGTCGATTAGGAACGGCATCCCTGGATCACCCTCGTCGAACTCATCATCAAAATATTCGTCCTCGTTAAGTGTGTATAGTGTATCAAATGCAGCCTGTTCATATGTAGCAATTTCTTCAATCAATCTAATCACAATTAGCAACGCAGAGATGCAATCGTCAGTACTTCCTTGCTGTGCCATAAATGTTCCAGCCTTGCGAATATATCTCTTAAGTTCTGTAAGCAATATCTTAGATCGAATACCAATTTTCCCTCTTTCTACAAGTTGTTTTAAAGTAATACATGCTCGAAGTTTGGTCTTTCCGGTTGTATTCATTCCAAGACGGTTTTTACCTGATTCGGAAATTAATTCACCAGAACTAGCTTGTTCTTCGTCGTTTTGGTATAGAGCGACAATTGCCTCACCAACACCATTATTTTCAACAGAAAAGTACGCTTGTGCTCCTGCTATTTGAATTTGTCGGAGAATCCATCTTAAACTTAGATAGACAAGCTGTGTGTTTGTGGTATTAGATCTAAATTCGGCAATTTGTTGCATACTTGGAAATTCAAACATCTCAATTACACTTGAATCATTTCCACTACCTGTAGCTGGATCAATACCAATCAAGTATGTTCTACCCTTTCGTATTGGTTCCCATTGGACAAATCCCCTCTCATTTGCTGCAGGCATTGTGACGGTATTATTATAGGCATTAAGAATAGATGATGGAATTAGTAGTGCTTCACTACTAATGAATTCGCACATATATTCCTGTTTCCACTTTTCTTCGCCAATCACTGCAATTTGTTCTTGCTTAAACTTTTCATCTCGTCCTGGTGGTTCATCCCATTTAACGTGACGAGATTTGAATACTATACCTTCTTTAGTTGCCGCTTGAACTTCTGCTCGATTCCATAGTGTAGCAAATAGATCACTATCACCATTTGGTGTAGATGCTATAATGCATGATCCACCTGTTGCAAGTGTTGGTGATACTGAAGACCAAAATTCATCCTGAATTCCCGGTTTAACGAATGCGAACTCATCGCAGAACAGCAACGAGATAGCAAGAGTACGACCAGACTGAGGTGTTGTGGCTTGAGAAACAATTCTTGAATGGTTATCGAAACTAATGTTGTGTTTGTTCCACCCATCATCGACAACGCCAGGCTTAAGCCAGTCTGGTAAATTTTCGTATGCGTATCTAATCTTAGTGATCATTTCCATTGCGTTGTAGTTCTTATTTGACACAATAAGAACTGTCTTGTCGAAATTAAACATTGCATACCACAAAATATATGCAACAGATACTGTACTTTTACCTGTTTGCCTCGCACTGAGAATAATGTTGTATCTGTGATTGCGGAAGTTGTTGATTAGTTCTTCTTGATATGGATATAGATCAAATGCTATGTTACCAAGTAAGGGGTGTTGTACTTTAACATACTTTCGGATGAAGTATATTGGGTCAGTTGCACATCGTTTAAGTTCAAGAATATGTTCATGTGCATATTCGATTGGTGTATGCGCACGAATAACATTTGGATTACTTCGTAGTGTCATAATGATTCTCCACGACACTATTTACTGAAAATTAATCCCTGATGACCTTTACTATGTTTGAAGTAATTCTTGATGCGAACACAGCTTGTACTCTTAATCCTTTATATGGACCAAGTTTCCTCTTTTTGTCGTTACGAATTAAGAACCAAACCTTTTGGTTCTCTAAAATATCCAAAGGATGCTTTATAATATTGCTTACATTGATAAAAAGGTTATCGTCTGAAAAATGAAAGTCCACATCGTTAAACGTGCGTATAGCGACGATACCCCTTGCCAAAATATCGTCTCCGAAGATGACAGCTAATTCTTCGTGAGGTAAAGCGGGAACGGCGACGTTTGGGGAAATTGTAACTCCAACACAGTTTGGTACAATCTTAACTAGATCGGAAGTTAGTGCAATATCAATTAGTTGTTTAGCATTGTCGTGCCACAAAGTGTCTGCAGATTCCCACAACTGAGCGTTATCCATCTTTAGTGAAATTGGAAATATCGAGCCATTGATACAGTGGAGTTGAATGTCTGCTTTGTTCCTTGACTTTCGTTTGTGCTTTACGATTGATGCTTTTGTGACGGACTTGACTGTAATTGATTTGTTACCATCTGATAGAACAATATTTAAACAACGTTTATGTTCCGTATGTGTGTTGATTGTGCTAACAAGCCTCATCTCGTTATCACGACCAGGAAAGAACTTTTCTTTCTTTATGATAATGTTTAGAGAGCCATTATAGACAATATGACCAATACTAGAATATTTGGTTGTTTTGACGTGAATTGTGTTAGGAACATTATCAAGAATGAACCTCATTATATCGTGGCGATCCTTGTTTGTCGTAAGGACAAGTTTCGACTTCGTTAGCTCTCTTATTGTTCTAAGACCAAGATCGTAGTGAAGTGTCTTGATGTCAAGTGGTGTAAACGAGCTATCTTTTGAGAATAGGGTTATTAAATCAATCATCCAGAGGTTCTGGCTCTATTGTGAAGTCGGTGTCAATCACACGCTTCAACATTTCTGAACGGCTCATTATTACAGTATTATTGACCGTTCGTGGCTTAGTTGCTGTAACAGCAACTTTATCCTTATGACGTTTGTGTTCGGCAAGTTGTTTGACAGCATCTAGTGCAGTGTTTAGAAGTCCGTTAGCAACTTCCATGTTACGTGCCGCATATTTGACATCACCATCTGTTGCGATATTAACTTGCATGTCGTACGCTGTTAGTGCTATATCATTAATGTCGTGGAGTTTCTTTTCAATCTCATTATCTTTGACGTCATACTGGCCGTGAGGAACAATGTCAGTTGTTACATGACGTTCTGTTGTTGTCACGGTTGTTCCTGTAGGTATATCAAATACCGCTTCAAGAGGATGTTCAACAAGTTTTTCTTCTACGATCTTTGTCATATTGAGGTTTGAAATTGTTTATCTGTCTTTGATTGTTGTTTAAGATACCACTCTGCTGTTTCAAGAAAGTTAGCATCTGTAATCATTATGTCAAGGACTTCACTTGTTAAGTCATCAAAATCAATATTGTTGATGTCAACACCTAACTTTCTTGTGTTGGAAGTGAGAACAGCACGGAGGAACTTTTGAAGTTCTGTTCTTACGGTGGCATCATCTTCATCCTTAAAGTGCTCGTAAGGATAGTCATAATCAATAGCTGCCTTTCTCATAACAGGATCGAATAAAACGCTCCGCATTCCATATTCAGGTTCAGCAATTACTTTGCGTAGTCCAGCGATCGCAAATCTTACAATTTTATCTTTCTTTGAAGGGTCGAGTTTAGTGTCAGCATATAAATTCAGACCAGGAGCATACGCTGCTAAACCACCAATAGTCTTCAAAAAATCACGTCTTGTTATTTCGTTAATTATCTCACTCAATCTCATATTACTTCCTTCGGAACAGTTCACGTTCTGTTAGGATTCGAAACCTATATCCATGTTGCTTACAGTATTGTTCAGCAGCTTTCCATTTCGCAGTGTTAATTGAGAACATTAGTGCTTCCATAAGGTCGGCACTATTTTGTAGTTGTTTACTAGGTTTGATTTCGATAATTTCTTCAACTACTTGATTATATTTATCTTTATACTTAATGTAGTAATCGGGAAAATACCTGTGCATTTGATTGTCGGTAGGTTTTAGATATGGAATTGCAAGACATTCACTACCCCACTCAAGAACACTAACGTTGTTGTCAAGAAACTCATGGAACTTACGCTCCCATGATGACATGAACCGAATCTTATCTTTGTTCTTCCCGACATATTTCTTTGGATTCTTGAGTTTATAGTACCCCTGGTGGTATCTACGACCACCAAAACTTCGGTACATTTTTTGTTCAATTTCCTTATTTGTTGTCATGTTTAACTGCCATAAATCTTTGAACTGATAGATGATGTGAAGTTAGATGAACTACCAGCTGGAATACTGTTTATAGGTGGAACAGTGGTATTTTGACTTCTAACGTCACTACGTGGCTGACCTGATGCATATGGTAAGTTATTGTTCTCAGCATGTAGTGTTGCTCTGTGATCAAATCTGTTTGGAGGATCATTTGGTCCTGGTGGATGATTTAACGCAGTTTGGTAATCCACTCTACTTGCTTGAGCTTGCCATTCGGGTGTTCCAGGTGGTGCTGTAATCGCATCATATCCAGTATTTGCCTCTCTTGCCATTGCAACTGTTCGTGCATTTCTTGTAGTCGTAGGAGTCGCAACGTCCGGAGGAGGTGAAGTAGATGATCCAAATGGTGGAGTAACAGGTGTTGCTGGTGTAACGGCAGCAGTTGTTGTAGGTGTTGGAGCCGCAGTCGGATTTGACGCTTGTTGAAACTCTGTTGTCGTTCGTCTGGTTGGTGTTGATATGTTTTGTGGTTGTGGGTTTAACTTTTTCATTCCTTCAAAGTTTAAGTGTTTAACACCATCAGCAACTGCCCTCTGTAGTTCATTAAGTTGAGTTGCAGTTGAGACTCCAACTTTAAGATCTAACATATCATAGTTGAATGTGAATGTTACCGAGTTTGTATTTGATTCACTCATGGTTAAGTCATCAAGAGTGAAGTCTGTAATTCTTGGATTGTAGTATTTGTAAATATCAACAAACTTACCGAAACTATATGCGTGGTAGATTGTGATACTTTCAATAATTGCTGTTGCTGATTGACCCTGAGCATTGCCACTCTCATTATATGCCAAAGGACCGAGAGAAGCTGTCCATGGGGCATTTGGATTAACAACCTGTTTTAAAGTCCCACTAAAAAATCCCTTGTCGAAATCCATACCAGCAGAGTCAATAATGCCCAAAAGATACTTTGGATCTTGTTCTGTAGTTCTCATTACTGGACTAAGAATCTTCATATATGTGTTGAAGAAGTTTAGCGACGAGTTGTCGTTCATATCATGTAATTCAATTGATATTGGATCCCAGGACACCCTTTTTGGGATATTTGTACGGAAGTTGTACATATTAACTTCTTCGTGGTCAATTTTATATTTCGGTCTATCGGCTCTTTTTAATAGGAACGTAAAGGTTGGATCAAACAAACCAGCAGTTCCAAATGGACCTTTAAATGTTATATCCATGAGAAACAAAAATTTCTGCTTGGGCTGAAATATTGTTACTAAGTCTTGAGCATAGGATCGTGTAAACTCAAGAGCAGATGGAATTTTGTTTCTGAAATCAATATCTGGAAGTCGTTTCTTACGAAGGAACGTTTCTGCAAAGATAATAAACCAATGCATCTTAACCAAATCTGCAGGAAGGCTCTCGTAGATTGTTACAGTTGGATACTTAATAAGGTTGAAAATGTAGTTAAGCGACTTAAATGGACCAAAATTTGCTTTTGATAGTTTCTCGTTAACAATTTGCATGAATAATGAACTAGCAGCAGCTACACCTGCATCAACAACTGGACCATTCTCTTGTTGCATAAATGGAATGTCTTCGGGATTAACTCCCATTGCCGATATTAGTTGCTTGTAACCTGTATTAAGAAACGAATCAATAGTACCTTGTGCTTTGGAAGCAGTGAAATCGTCGATAACTTTATCTACAGCCCCATTAACAGAATTATTAGCCTGAATCAATGTACCAGGATTAACAGGAACAAAAGAAGCTGGACTACTGTCACTTACAACTTGAAATGGATTTGCCATGAAGACTCCAATGTTTGCTGTATTTATCTATGGAATTAAAACAAAAAAGCCCACCGAAGTGGGCTTTTTGAACGTGTTTGTTATTATGATCCAACAGCAGGACCACCGAGTGCTGAGTTTCCAGATGTATTGAAGAAACGTTGGTATGCATGATCGAACCGAATCGTCAGGTTGATTTTCCATGTTTCATTTCCAGTACCATATGTACCATTGTTATAGTTAGCAGCTTGAATCCAGCAACCTTCATAGAACCAGATTTCAAGTGGAGCTTCGTTACCATCGAGAACGTCTAGCTGAACGGCGAATTTATATGAGTTACCATCAATCGCTGTTGCGAGCCATGGACCTTCGACACCAATTAAGAATTGTTGACGTTGGATTTGAGCTTGAATAATTTTGGACGCACTGCTTGTAATATCATCTTCAATGGTCATTGCAAGCGTTTCCCAAGTATGACGACCTGCAACCCAACCTCTTGAATTGTAACGGAACAATTCGACTTCTTCGAAAGTTAGATTTGGACGTGCTACTTCGATTGCTTGAACAGAAAGTGCTCTTGAGTCAGGAAGTCCACCAATGTTGTTAAAAAGCACTCTGTATTTGTTAATCAGTTTTGGATGGAGAATCCCCGTTCCACCACCTGGAATTGGAACTCCGAAATCATTAATTGTTGCCATATTGCGTTTCCTTTTTGTGACCTATCACGATTATATATGTCAGTCGTCAAATCATTATGGAAGATCTGCACCAGTTGCTAGAATCCTAATTGGGACGTAGATAAATTCCACTGCCCTTGTTGGTTTTAGAGCAACATCGATGTAAAGTTCATTTCTATCAATACGATCTGGTGTATTGTTTGAGTCATCACAAATTGTTGCGAAGTCAAATAAACCACGTCGTGCTAAAATATCACCTAAGAAATTGTCGACTACAGCCTTAACGTTATTTCGTGTAATCTGATCGTTTGGCTCGAAGAGGAACGGTACAAGATTCTTACGAAGTTGTCGTTTAATGTATCCTAACAGACGTGACACATTAATACGATCCATTGCACTTGCTGCATTCTGCGATGTTTTTTGACCAAACAATAGGATACCACGACCTTGCAGATTTGCAATTGGGTTAAGGTTTGTGAAGTACTTATACATGTTGTCACGTTGACCTTGGTTTAGAGCAACGGGGATAAACGTTGTAGCTGTTCCTAGAATACCATCAATGTAACCAACGTCTGAGACACTCGTTACTTGACCACGTTGTGTACCAGCGGGTGCAAACCAAACTGCTGCCTGATTGTCACTGAAAGCCCATGTACGAAGTGCAATACCACTTGCTGCAATAAACACATCGTGTCCATCAAGATTTGATGCGAGACCGTGTGGGTAGTAGTAAGCAAGTTTGTTAGAACGTCGACGATCGGACGATACAGAATCACCCCATGTAACGACTTCATCAGCATCCATATCAAATGGTGGATCGCCAATGACCATTGCTTCTTCCAGAACATCAACACTCAGTGTGAGCAGTTCATCAACAACTTCGTGATAACCAGGACATAGAATAATGTTGTATTCATATGTGTCTGAACGGATATCTTGGTTGCTATTGATTGTTGCTTGCAAAGATTGTACGATTGCTGCACGTCGTGCAGCGTCGTCATTACCAAGAGTGGTTTCGTTAAGAAATTCTTGTGTGTACTGATAATCAGCCGCTGAATCAATTAATGTTTGTGCTGCTTCTGATGGTGTCCACTCTGTTCCAATAAGAGTACCAAGACCAAGTGTAACCCATTCGTTTGCAACGCCAGTCAAACCAAGAAATCCTACAACTGCAGGTGGTTGATTGTAGCCGTTGCTGAAGATGTTTAGTGGATTTGATGTCCAATCTGCTTCAAAATTCGTTCCTGTATTACGGAAAGCATATGCATGGTAAACACTACCGTTCATTGCTGTATGTGCATCTTGAAGGAATTCGGTTGCATTAACGGTAAGCTTCTCCATTGGATGCCCTGAATAGAAACCGTTTGCTAGGTTGAAGTTAGTGATTCTAGCTTGTGCCAAACTCTCGAGGACGTTAGCTGCATCATTAACTTTAGCAGCCCATCTTGTTAGAATTGATGTACGTGTGTCATCGAGGTCAACGAACGCACGAATTACATAGGAAAGGTTGCCAATTCCAAGATATTGGTTAAGAGCAAATAGACCATACTCGTTACGACTATCACCATGAAGCTCATTACCGTTTGTATCTGTAAGGAACTGTGGAATACCATATAGTGTGACGCTTTGTGATGCTGATGTAACTGTACGAATCACGTCATGTTCATAAGTACCTGCCGCAGGTGAGACACCATCTGGCTGAATCTTTTCATCTGCTGTAGCAATAAAAATTAAAGGTACAGTCGGAGCTGACGCCGGAATGAAAAATGATTCATCGGTGACTGTGACTGATATACCGGGTGATACTAATGTAGTCATAACTAAATCTCCGTTATTGTGGTAGTATTTATATCAAAGTCGTTAAATTTTCACAAAAACACAGAAGCTCAAACAATTCGATCCGAATCTAACCGAGTGGAAAAATATGGTCAATAACAGATACAATCGAAATGTTATTCGTTTGATTCACCTAGGACATCATCAACGGTTGCAACAAGTTCGTACTCATAACCTGCCTCTTCTAGTTGGTCAATAATATCTTGTGGTGTCGTATTAAGGTCTGCTATGTGCCCAATTCGAATGTAAATGTCCTTAATGAAGTCTTGACGAACCTTCGTTGGGGCTGTAATCCAAATTGGTATTTGGAACGTCAGTGTTGAAACGATCAATCTGCGATCGGCACCAACAGGATAGTTTTCTTCGAGCAGGATGTCTGTTAGTTCTAGAATTGTAATCTTAGTCCAATCAAATTCTGAATCGCTAATCTGTATTTGTAGGTTAGGATCAAAGAGAATTAGAATCTGCTCAAGCATCTGCCAATGTTGATTGGTGTTGCTTGCATAAAGGGCTAATTCGACATCTATGTAATAAGGAATTGGTACCAGTTGGTGAAGTACCTTAATATCGTCGGGCATTAGTCCACCACGTTGGACATACTTAACTGCTCTCTCGACATTGACCCCCTTACGTCTGTCAGGAGCAAGTCTAACACTCTTCATGTAAGCACTCATACGTGGTATTTTTAGAGGAAGGTTTTGTGTGTTTTCATTGAGTATCGCAGCGGCGACTCTATCTTTACTTCCATATGCAACGGGAACATCAATCATGTGTTCTTCGCCATCGGATCTTTTTCCAGTCTTGACTTGCAGTCCCTCAAAGATTGCCATGAACTGGACAAGATATCGTGCAAACTGTTGGTCGAAGAAATACTTTCTTGTTGGTCTCATGTTACTTTCCTAGCTTACTCATTGGTATTGCATTGCCATCGTTAAGGTAGCTTTGTAATGTTGGTTTTGTTGGATTGTAACGCAATCGTTTATCCTCTTCCAAGAATATCCACCTATTTTTCTGTAGCTTCCATCTATATAGTCTTGGTGGTATTGGATCGGAAACTTGTGGATATGTAATGCGATGGTATGCACCATCATTTGGATTTGATGAGTTGTTTTCCCAAGGAAATGCTGGACCTTCAGTGTAAGGTAATCCATTTGGTGGTATTGCATCTTCAACGTATAGTGCTTGTGGATTAACATTAAGTTTGCTAAGATCAATGTCTTCTTCAGCAGCTGTTGCTAGTTCGTCAAGTGTGAACTCGCGAACGTTTGCGATATCTTCGCCACGTTCTGGAACCTCTGTATCTGCTTCGGCGTTGACTCTCTGGTTAAGAACATCAGCATCAATCATGTACCTTGGATCGTTAAGGTGCTCATAGTTATTGACGTTGCTTGGTGGATTTAGGTCACCAAAAATATCGATTGTTTCTTGAGATGCAAATGCTGGTGCTGCAATAACACGAAGTATTGTTGGTTTCCAACCAGGTGTGAATCCTTGAGTGCTCCAAGAAACGTCTGTGACTTCCAAATACTTCTTTACTGGTTTTAATCCTGGCGTATACTGTATCTCACTTGGCACTTCTAGAATGTCACCAATCACAAGTGGTCTTCCGAGAAGATTGACGGCAGATGAGAATCCAACTTGAAATACCCACGTTTGTGTTTCGGGGATATGAATACCAAAACGTGTTAGGTCAAGAGAAACGTCAACAAGATCGTAGTACGCTTTAATCTGAATACTCGTTGATGCATATTCTCTATCTCTGTTCTCCAAGAACCCCATCTCGTCTTGAACATCGCTTAATTGTACAGACGCATAGTCAATTAGTTGTAATGAAGTAACAGCCCAAAAATCATTTACACCACCACTAAATGCAAGTGGAGTAAATCTCCAGTAACGTGCAGGTGCAGATTGTTTAATTCTTAATGTCACCATGTCATCGGTATCGGGGATTGTGATGATGTCAACCCCATACCACTTAACGTTGTCTACTGATCTTTCAACTCTCAACTTAGTTGCTTTATTTGGACCATTACAACCTTGTTTGATTTTAATTGTTGTGATGTGTTGCTTAATTGAAGTATCAATTCCATAACGAACACGGCTGTTGTCGAGACGAATTGGTCCAAAGTCGTATCCAATATAAGAGTTCCCAATAATCTGTGGACCCTTTTGTGTCGATCTCCATTCTGATATTGTGTTATCAAACGCATTGGATGCTGGAAATGCTGGATACTGTCCACTTGATATTGCTTGTCCCTGACCAGTTAAATCAACAAGTTTTGTCTGTTCCCAAATACCAAGAAGTTTGAATACATTAACTGGAGCTGAGGCAATATTAAGTGCCTCATTGATAATGTTGTTGACAAAGCTACTATCCTGATCGTTGACAAGTGTAAACTCAGAACAAGGTAAGTCAAGGTTATAGGCACATGGAAGATTTGGATTATTTTTAGTTGTCATTTTTGTGTGTTAACCAATTACGAACTGTGTCTCCATGCCGAACTGTTCGACTGTGCTATTAGCAATATAGTCGTCAACTTCCTGTCTGCATGCTGTCATTCGGCGTTCAGCATCTGCCCGGAGATCAGACGCATTTAGGGCAATTCCCCCACCAGCTCCAGGTAACGTTTGGAAATATCCACGTGTGTTTGCAAGAATCAATTCGGCTTCTGCAATCGACCACGATTGGATCCAGTTGTTAAGGTATCTATCTCTAATAATGTCTTGTTCGGTTCTCTCAACTGAGCAGTCTATTAGTACTCGTTCTCTTCTGTTAATACCCTGTAATAGTTGTAGCGTTCGAGCTCTTTCATTCCAAATATAGTTGACACGATTTGCAAATAGAATTTCCATCAATTCGATGTATTCACTAATTATGTGATAGCTAACTAAGTCAAATGTTCCCATCTGATATAGATGTTGCAGGGTTAACTGTCCAAAAACACCAGATCCAGCAGCACTTGACATGAATGCAGATGTCTTTCTCTTTACTCCAAGAATCTGAACAATTTTGTGATATCCTTTCGTCTTGTCAGACAACACATATGTTTGCTGTCCTGGGTTAAGGTCAAGGAAGAAGAATTGTCTATCATAAGTGCTGGATGATGTTCTGCGAATCATTTGCAGTGCTTGATCAACGCACCATTCAAGTTGCGGCTTCGTTAATTGCACCTGTACACTTGGATGACCAAGAGCAAAAAGAATGTTCTCAATCATCTCTCTACGTTCGTCAGCAGTTCCATCTGTTCCGATACCAATTTGTTTGTACATTGGTGTTCGAGAGACTCCATCTGTTCCTGGCACCTCCATCTGTATTTGAGGTGTAACCGTTAGTGGTACATTGTCCAGATCGAACATGTAGTAAGGTGCTACAATTGGCAGTGGTGTTGGTGGATAAATCTTGAAGAACGCTGTCGATCCTTTCCATCCCGTTGTAAAACACAAATCACCACATTCAGATAACGATACAGTTACTGGTGGGATAGCTGCAACCCACGTTGTACCATTCCAGATCATTAACTTGTTATTTGTTGTATCATACCACTCAGTACCAACAGTTGGTACTAATGGTGATGTTGTATACGCTAGTGGTATCCAAACGAGTCCGTTCCATTGATATAGTTGATCATTGTTTGATGTATCAATCCAATACTGTCCTGCTGCTGGAGATGTTGGTTGAGTCTGGTATTCCGTTGGAAAGATCTCGACCCAAATACCACCACTTCGAACATACCATTTATCGTTTGTGATGTCATACCAATACACACCGTTTACAATTATCGTTGGATCTGTTGGATACGAAATGTAGTTACATGCAACCCATTGTGAGCCATCCCAAATGTACAATACGTTTGTGACGTTGTTATACCATGCAGCCATATTTTGTTCGTAAAGGATTTGCTCTGCTGGATCATCAGGTTGACTATAAAAGTATGGAACTTGTACCCACGAATTCGTAATAACACTCCATTCGTAGAGGAAATTATTTGTTGTATCAAGCCACAAAGCGCCTGGTGGAGGTGTTGTTGGAATATATGTTGATATCAAAACTGGTGTTACAACCCATACAAGACCATCCCAAATTGACAACACTTTAGTTGTTGTATTAAACCAAGGTTGGTTAATTGCAGGATTAACGGGAGCAGTTGGTGAGAAAACAGCATTCGTTATAATTCCCCACAACACGCCATTAAATTGTTTGATTTTTGTGTTAACAGTATCATACCAATATGTGCCGATTGGTGATAGAACAGGATCTGTTGGAGCAGCAAGGAATGTTACTTCAACCCAATGACCATCTTCAAGATCGTCCCCAATGGGACAAGATCCAGTAATATCAACCCATTTATATAACTTCCCACTATCGGTATCATACCAATAAGCACCACATTGAATGACATTGAACGAAGGATCAGAACTCTGTATAAATGTCGTTAGTGGAATCCATACTGTACCATCCCAACGATATACAGTAACACCATCAAACCACAATGTACCACATGGCATGTTTGTTGGATCACCAGCAACAGAAATCTTATTAAGAAGAACCCATGTTAGTCCATTCCATTGGAATAATTGATTTGTATCGGTATCGACCCAGTAGTCTCCAACTGCTGGCATTGTTGGTTGTGTTAGACTAAAGATTGGATCTAGAAGAATGTTTGAATATCCGTTCCACTGATACAGTTTCTTATTAACTGTGTCATAAAAGTATCCACCTGTATTTGGTGGTAACATTCCCTGAAATGGATTACCAAAGATTGCAAACTTGTAGTTAAGTTCATCAACCAATCCTTCCCATATGATTGCATCTTGACCATTAAACGTGATTATTGATGCAGGAACAGCACATGGTACTGGTGGTGGAAGTCGTCCTAAATCATCTACCCAATTGTAATTTGGTGGAAGTTGATTAAGATAGAATGGAAGTTGGTACGTTACCCCAGTTTGGTATCCTGTTAGATCACTTGGTTGAACACCAAGAGTAACACACTGATATGCTGCTTGATCTGGTGATCCACTACCACCATATTGTAGTGAGTATGTGTGAACGCCTTCGTAGTGATATCGAAGAACATTATCTACAGCAAATCCTGCAATGTAGTAGCTTTGATTTGCAACTAAATTGGTGATTGTAAGTGTTGTTGTTTCTTTGTCATCATAAAATCCACCAACAACAAGTCCTGTACTAATCTTATCACCAGCATGAATATCTGGATTAGCAGTTGGATCTGGACTATAACGTGTACCATCAATTGGGGTTTGATCGAGACTAATTGGAATTGTATCAAGAACAATCACGATTCCATTATATGCGAGATCGTCAACTGTACATCCCGCACCAAACTTCGGAAGTGTCCATGTTACTTCACCAGTTGTTGGACTTGTTCTTGTTAGTCGAATTGATATTTCTCGACCATTCTGAATAATTTGTTCGGGGGTGTCTGCGTAAACGCCGTATGCCATTGGTAACTCCTGTGATCTATCTGTTATTTATGAAACAACAAGGAGTACCGAATTAGATCTCACATGTATTCTTATTCAACCAACGAATAATGTGTTCTGATGTCCACGATGTATCGAAGTCAACACTCTCGTCAACCGTATCAACATCATGGAATCTTATTGCTAATGGGGTGGGACAATTGTCATTTATGTCTTCGTATTGCCACTCAACGATAATCGTTTGATTAGGTTTGAGAGAGACAACACGTTTGTCGTTTTCATCTTCGACAGTTAGCTTACAGTATTTTGTCACTGTATAGGTGGACTGCTGAATGGGGTTCTCGGCAATAGCATTGACTAGCTGTTGCTTCGTGTCGAGATACTGTTTGAATGTGAGTTTGTTCATCTTTCCAACAATGTTTGTTGATATATTTATTGTTGGGAAGAGGGTTATTTTAGAGAATTTAGATGCGTTCTGTCTTGTGCATCCAGTAATCATTTGTTACAGCAAACTTGACCGCAAACGAACATCTGCGATCGTCAAGTACGACTGATTCTATGTATGTCTGATATAGAACGACCCACTCACTCGTCTTTTGATTGACACATGCAATTGAACATTGATTACTACCAGAAAGTTTACCAAAGATCCGTTGGAATTTTTCGATCTCATCTTCACCATTAAGTTCAGATGGTAACCTAAATGACCTACAAAAAGTTATAATAACACCTCTTTCAATAACCTCAAACTTTGTCACTTCTCCATGAAGAAACAAGAATTCATCTTGTGTTAACTGTGGTGCAGCTATTATAGCATGTATGTTGGGACGTCGAAGGGGCCACAAAACACCTTCGCCAGTACCAGCAATTGGAACTCCGAAATCATTAATTGTTGTCATATTGTCTCCTTTTTATTTTACTTATGGGAGGAGACGGAAAATATAATAACTGTTGATCCTTCGAGGGTAATCGTGTAAAATATATGTTTAAGAGAGTGGCTTATGAAAATTATCAACTTATTATCTGTTATATTAGTAGTAATCTCAACATCAGTTGACGCACGTTCTTCGACTGCAAGAGACCAATTTAAACGTCTCCAACCGTGTCCGGCAACGAATCAAAGCGTTGGTTCTTGCAGTGGATATATTATCGATCACATCGTTCCACTAGATTGTGGAGGTGCTGATTCACCTTCTAATATGCAATGGCAAACTGTTGAAGATGCGAAGCGTAAAGATAGAATTGAACGACGTGGTTTGAATTGTAAGACGAGACAAGTTGCACCAGAAGATCGTGAATATTCTCTCGGATCAAAAGGTGGTTGTTTTTATTATAGTGATAGACTGAAGAAAGTTTACGTTGATAGACAATGGTGTGATTAAAGAACTTTCAACAAAAAAGCCCACCGAAGTGGGCTTTTTTGTTTAGTTGTGTTACTTATTAAGCAAATGTTACGTTGGTAACATTAACCTTTCCGTAGTAATCAGCGGAATTACCAAGTGATGTTACCTTGGACAAAAATGCTGTCTTACCATACCTTGTCATCAAAGAAACGACAGGCTGGAAGGTTGATGGGTTGATAACAACACCAGAGCTCATCAGTGGGATATAGGGACAATAAAAGTACCCAGTATCCAATTCACCATTGCCACCCTTGTAACCGATGAGGACTGTGTCATCACCAGTATTCAGACCTGCGAAGGTGGATTCTGTTGGGTTAACCTGGTTCCACAGATAGCTGTAGACCTTGATTGTACCGTTCAGAGTACCAACTAGCATGCTGTTGTTTGGACCCTTGAAAGAACCTTGAATTGCTGGAGCAAAGACGGACTTGGTTGCGACTTGTAGGACGCTGACCATCATTGGTGAGCAAACGATGAAGTTACCTGCACCACGACGTGTCTTCCTTGCGATTTCATTGACAATCCACATGATTTGAGCGCTGAGGTTAGCAAAACGATCACCGACGAAAGTAGGTGTGTAGTAACCTGGTGCACCTGGAAGAGAACCATCCCATGTACCAACAGTGCCTGCGATTGTAATAAGGTCAGCAAGAATTTCGTTGTCAATTTCTTGAACGATGTGAGCACTTAGTGCTGTGGTCATTTCGTTCTCGAGATCTAGACCATGCTGGGATTGTATATCCTGCATAGCTTCGATTGTCCAACTTGCTTGTAGTTTACGTGTACCTGCTTCGACAGCTTGGCTGACGATTTCTAGTGACATTTGACGACCACCAGAACCTTCAATCATACCACCACCACCACCAAAGGTTGTACCACCAACTGCAACGCCGTTAAGAGCGGATGCACCAGACGATGCCTGGAATGTTGATGTGAAACCTCCGTTAGCACGCCATGCGTAACCTGCTGCTAGTGTATTGTCAATATCTGGATCGAACGATGAACCGTCGTTACCATCTGGAGCAAAACCACCAGAACCTGCAGTTTGATCATCAGCTACTGTTCCTGTACCAGCTGAACCGGAATAGAATCTACGTAGTGCATTGACGTTACCGAATGCTTCGCTGTCGGTTGCTGTTACGATTGCGCCTGATGGTGTATCCCATGCTGCAATAGAACCACCTGGAACGTCTTGGTTATATTTGTAACGAAGGGAATAAACAAGTCCAACTGGACCTGTCATTGGCTGAACACCAACGAGTTCTGTTGCAATTGAGCCTGGGATAATACGGCGAATCATCGGAATCAGAATTTTTCTAAAACCTGCAATTGCTGTAGTATCGGTGGATCCAGAAACTGCGGATTCACCAAGGACGTGATTCTTCTGGTTTTCCAGAAGGACGTCTACGATCTTTTTCTTTTCGGGGGTAAGACCTTCAAGGAGGGCTCCCTTAATTTCACCCCATTTTTCTACAAGTTCATTCATTTTAACTAGCTCCTTTAAGCTGTAATCGAACGTTTGTTAAATTTGCATGCCTGCGAGGCGTACATAATCACTGACGATATGTGCTTGTGGTTCTTTTTCCTCAACATCACTCTCTGTTAGTGTTTCGTAATTACCTGTTTTGACAATGCCAGAACCTTCAGTTAATTTGGTTGCTACTTTTTTGGACCCCTCAGCTAGTACTTTAGTTTCCTTCTCTGAAGTGTGTTCCTTGCCTTCATTAACCTGTGTTTGCTTCAATACACGACCGATAAAGGCCTTGTATGCTTCTTCAAGCCGTTTTGTTGGAACGGTTTGTAGAATTTGCTCCATAACCTCTCGTGGTTGACCACCGAGTGGTTTGAGAACTTCACCCATCTTGATTTGACGCTCTAGGCCAGCACGAGCTGTTGCCTCTTGCTCAAGTCTCTTGGAAAGTTCTACATTTTGTTCTTGTGTTTCACGAAGCTGTCCCTCAACATCATCAGCATCAACGAAGTATTGACGATATTCTTCCTTGAATGCTTCGACCATTCTACGGCCGAGGTTAAGTTCACGTGCTTCCATAACATCATCTTTAAGTTCTGCAAATTCTGCTGCAATTCGAACTTCAAGGAACGAATCAAGCTTTTCAACAAGCTGGACTAGATCGTTTTGAACTTCTTCTGCCATCTGCGACTTTGCTTCTGTCAGTTTCTTTGCATATTCTGTTTGTAGATCTTTGTATGCAGAAATGTCTTCCTTTAGTTCAGCAATTTCTGCACTAAGGATTTCATTTAGTTTCTCATCGATTGCTTCAACGAGGACGTCTTTTTCTTTGACCCATTGTTCAGTCAGTTCGACTCGAACGGTGTCTTCTGTTTCTTTGCGTGCAACTGCAACTGCTTCTTGAAGGTGTGCATTAAATGCTTCTTCAAGTTCTTTTTTGGAATCTTCTGAGAGGATATCAGCCTCAAGCAGTTTCTTCAAAATCTCATCCATTTCGATCTCCTTAATAGATTCAGTAATTATTTATAACCTCTTGTAATTTCACAAGGTTTTTCGGTTTTGTTTGTTAAAATCTGTTTAAAATCAATACGTTACCAAATGTTGGTACGTTTTACTTTTTTCTAAGATCGTTCTTAAGGAACATCTTAATTTCGGTTACAAGGTGCTTCTGTGCTTTTGGATCGTCACGAATCTCCTCAGCAAGTGTCATGATTCTATTCCCATTTTTTGCGTTCTGAAGTGATTCAAACACACTTTGTGGCATAGCACCTGGTGCTGACGGTGTAGCAACAATATCAATTGTAACAAACGAGAATCCTTCAACTTCACCATCGTCCTTAACGTTTCCAGCTCCACGTGAGCTAACACCAAGACGAACACCACTCTCAATCAACGTACGAGCAATTCTTCCTGATGGGGTATCAAGAATTTGAAGACGACCAACTGCGTTGCTCCCCTCCATGCGGATTTCTTTGATAGCGTGTGAGATACGGTCTAGGTTAATGTTAAGTGTTTGTGGATGGTCAAGTTCACCGAAGATTCCATTGCACTCTTTGATCCTTGCGTACGCCTCTGTAACAGCACGTGCAATTTCTGTCACAGGATACTTACGCTTGTTGCGGTTCTCAATTGCACCTTGCATGAGAATTCCAGAAAGGTAGCAACTCTTACCATCACGTGACGCTTCGGTAATAATGTTACATTCTGTTGGGGTAAGTTCTTCGATTAGTAGTTTCATTACTTAGTCCTTCTTTACGTTGGCTTTTTCCATCTTTTGTGCTTTTTGAAGAAGTTTGACAGCCTTGTCTTCCATCTTTTCAGCAGCGGCATCTGAATCTTTCTTTTCCCCAAGTAAATCACGAACCCTGTTGACGATAACACTATGTGCAATCGTATTGAATGCATCATTATTATCATTCAGTGTTGCATCAACAAGGAGTTTTAGTTGTTCTTTTGCGTCCATCGATTTTCTCCAGTTATAGGATGTCGAGTGAGAAATTCTCACTAAAGACAGTTTGATACTATTTATAGGCTAGTTTACGAAAGGATCAATATTTCTTGTAAACTGGTGATAATACAAGAAATATTGATTATAAGGTTTATACAGGAAGTTCAGGTAGAGTTTCACCTTCGGCGCCACCTTCAGGAGCACCCCCAAGACCCTCGCCTTCAGGAGCACCTTCGCCGCCCGGAGGAGGACCACCACCACCAAAGATGCTTCCACCTCCGCCACCTCCGCCACCACCTTCAAGGCCAAGTCCCTGTTCTCCACCACCGTATAGTTTGATATAGTCACCATCTGTGAATGTTTGTTGGAGACCCTTCTCTTGACGAAGGAACATTTCGTTGGTTGCTTTCTCATCACCAGAAAGTTGTAAGAATCTAGTGAGAATGAACTGTTTCGACAAATAAGGAATTGAATCAGCATTTCCGATTTGAGTAAGTAGAGCTGCATCGAGTTCTGCTTGACGATACTTACCGAAATTCGATGGGGGAATTAACTTTAGTGAATATATGTCTGGATCAATATTGATCTCGACATTTCTTAGGAATCTTTTGAACTCTTCATCGAATACCATTTCAATGTGACGTTGAAGTCTTTCGATGTATAGAGCAAAGCGAAGTTCTTCAATATATGCAAGACCGACCTTACCATCATTGAATACAACATCTTTAGCACCACGCATTGCTTGTAACCAACTAACTGGAACACGCAGGCCCATCATAACCTTTGCTTGGAAATAGTCAAGGTCAGATAGTTCACCAAGACTCTGACCACCAGGAAGTGTCTCAACTTTTGCACCTCGACCATCTGGTCTTGATGCAAAGAAGAAATCTTCGGTCATTGATTGCGGATTGTAGACAGAATCAACCTGATCTTTCCCGCCAATGGATGTTGGAACACGCTTTTGTCTAATCTCGTTCTTAATCCCTTCTAGATATTGTTTAACGCGCGCTGGTGGCATACGACCAACATCAATATAGAACACACGTCGTTCTGGTGCTCTTTGGATACGGTAGATGACAACAGCATCTTCTAGTAGTTCTTTTTGTTTATGTGAACGATAGACACTACGGAGAACTGAATCTCCAAAGGGCGCAGAATGTGACATATCGTCATTTAGAGTAAATCTAATAACATCAGTTTCAGCAATATACTCAGTGTTATAATTTTGTCCAAGTGGAACCGCACCTACGCCTACGCCACCAGCACCTCTTGGAATTTTTGTATCGGTACGGATTTGATAACCAACAATTTTTGTTACATCCTGTGCATCAACGATCGCAGCAAGAACATTTTGTGGTGGAACCCATTCCCACTTCTTATCTGATCCATATTTACGGAAGAAACAGTCTCCATACATTACGGTGTTTCTTGCGATCTTGAATAGTCTTCGATCAAAGTCGTGCATCTTTGACCAATGACGAAGTGCAACTCTTAGTGTAGCAACTGTTGTATCATCAAGTGAGGTTCCTTCGGTGTTCTGGAGATGAATGTCAAAATACAGATTTGTCTTTGTATTGATCCCTGTCATTTCTTCAGCAATGATATCAAGTGCTCTTGTAACCTCAACGTCATTATCCATGATATCATATTCACGATACCTTGTTAGACGCGTTGCACTACCTTGAACGAGACGTTGATACCACGTGTAATTGCCATATGATGCATATGAACCGTCAACGCCTTGACTGTCCTGTTGGAGAACGGTATCAGGACGTGGCGAAACGATTTTGAAAAAACTAGTTAATTTTCCGGCCATTTACTGTTGTCTTTAAAGTTTGTGTGATCAAGTATTTATCATCGGACTGATTTGGTTACCATTAGTCTACTTCATACAGAGCACCATACTTGTTTGATACGAATTTATCAAACGATAGTGCTTCGTTAGGAACATAACCGTGTCCTGTTAAAACACCCCGAAAATAGCAGTGAATTACAGAGACGGCACCAGCTGCTGTTGTCTTTTGAATTGCTGTGTATTTTAAGTCACTATAGAATTTTTTCAGGTATGTCTTTGTTGTCAGCCGTCCTTTAATATGTCCTGTAACCTCAACGAATAGAATGACAACATCGTCATCACAATACGGAACATCACGTCGAAATAGTTCAACGACTTCTTGTTGTGTCATCTGTAAATCATCAATAAGGAACGCTATTCTATCACGATGGCCTTTGTAACGGATAGACTTATATGTTAGACTTCGTGTTGGTTTTACAGAATCAAATAATGTTCCAATTCCACCAGATGTATTGAACGCTTCATACTCGCAACCATCAAGAGCTAATAGTTCGTGTCCTTCTAGAGGCTGCAACATTACGTGTTGTCCGTTAACAATTGCAGGGCACGGTTGCATATATTCATTGACTAACCCTTCTAAGGACCAAGATAGATAGTATCTAATGTCATTTGTTGCTGCTCTTGGTAGAGCACCGACACGTATTTTTGCGTCACGAACAGTATCAAATTTGGCGGCGAGATCGTGTGTTATGATACTTACGGCACCGGGAGCAAGTCCGCATTGAGGCATCATAATTGCGTCGTTAGACAGCAATCTAATTGCATCCGTTATTCCAATGTCTTCTGTGAGATCAAAATATGCTGTCCCAACCAGAGCTGCAGCTTGTGCGATCCTGAGATTGACAGCGTATGGCGTTGCAGCAATAACGCCATCGTATGCTGATACCAGTTTTTCGAGAATTTTTGGATTTGCTGTTACGTCCGTTTGATTGACGTGTGGTACTGTTACATTGGGATCATAAATGTCAACATCGTACCCAAGATCTGTTAAATAATCATATACGGTCTGACCAATAAGACCGTATCCGAAAAGTGCGATATGTTCCATATAATATCCCCTATAATATGACGTATTTATTTGTCACTTACAGGGTTTAACAGGTCAATTAAAATGTTGCAAGTACTCGAGCACTACCTGGAGCTGGTGATGTTGCTTCGGTAATCTTAGCAACCTTCATTCTTTCCATATCCTTATACATCTGGAGAAGTTCTTCCATTGTTTTTCCGGTCGATGTTGATGTAGTATTGAGTCGTTCTAGAAGAACTATCATCGCTGCGGTTGGGTCACTCTTACCAGTGGCTGATGTTGCTGCTGCAGCGGCTGTACCAGGTTTGATTCCTTCTCCAGGTACTCTTTCAGTTAGTGGTGGTTGCCCTCTCTGGGCTCTCCTTGCGTTAATATCAGCAAGAGTTATACTTGCAGTTGCTTCAGGTGCCTCACTAGCTAACATTTCTGATAACTTATCTGCCCCACCCGACTTTTTCATGACATAATCCGTTGCAAAGTAGGCAGCAGCTCCAGTTGCAGCAAGTACGGTGGCGGTACCAAGAAGTCCTATACCTGCGGCTCCAGCGGCGGCAGTACCTGCACCTCCACCAGCAGCCGCACCTGTAGTAGCTACTCCCTCCAAAATACCACCAGCAACTGAGACGCCTGCCCTTTTTAGTAATGTGGTTGCTAAAGCACCAAGTCCCTTTTCAAATATGGTACCAAGAAACTTTGTTGCTATAAGTCCACCTGCACCAATCAGAATTCCTGCCAATCCATTACCCTTCAGCCAACCAAAAATTGCACCAAGTGTAGCACCCATCTCCCCAATTCTATTGAATATACCTTTAGTGGTACCATCAATATTACTGAGGCTTTGTACAGACTGCTCACTCTTCTTTCCTCCTCCTGATATAGTTGCTTCTGTTGCGACATCCTCAAAGAATTTTCGGTCTGCTGTTGGCATTTTTTCAAGAGCCTTATCTAGAAACACTTGATTCTGGTCTGCTGCAACATCACCTCGTTTACTCGCTTCGGCGATTTGTTCCTTGATTGCCCTTCCAGCGTTTGCTTGCAGTTCAATAAAGCGCGCTTTATCTGTGTCAGACATTGCACCTGGTGCTTTTCGTCCAAGTCGTTGTATTTCGGCAACTTGTCCGGGTGGTAACCCAGCCCTAGCTGCAATTAGAGCCAACATTTGAGCAGACTTCATTCTTGAAACAGGCGTCGTTTGTGCACGCATTTTCTCGAAATTCACAGCAAGCTCACGGGCTTTCTGAGATGAAAGACCAATCATTACAAATTCCTCTTGTCTTGCTTTTATGCTAGCCAGCACCTGTTCTCGGTCTTTTTCTGTTACCTTTGACATTGCTTCCCGGAACTCTGAATCTTCAAGTAGTTGTTCATCAAGTTCAATAATTCGTTCTGGCAACATATTGGTAACATGTGAGAGACGTTCGACTCCCTTCAGATAACTTGAGGATTCTGTTTTTAATTCACCAACTGTTTTTGTGTGTGATGATGTTTGTTGCTGTAATTTAAAAGCGGCCGCTGCCAGTTTTCCACTAAGGATTGGATCACTACCTGCCATTTTGAATGTCTGTTCTTGAAGATCATTCAGTGTCATTGCATACGCTTCAGCACCTTCCTTAACAGCAAGAACAGAATCTTTTTGTGTCTGCATTATTTCCTGCAGATCCTTAACTTGTATTAGAAGTCTTGCTGATGCTTCATAAAATGGCTGCACACCAGATTTTTGGTAGAACTTAGCTGATTCAACAAGCTGTTCACCAGCTTTTCTGAATCCATCAATCAGCGTCTTTGTGAACAATGCTGACATGCCTTTTGCTATCTTTGCAGCACCGCCACCCTTTTCAAATGAATCTGCTATTGATCCTGGTAAACCACCTGCTGATTTCATTCCTTCTAGCATACCGTCATGCACAGCTGTCGCTGCGGACTTCATATCGGTGGCAATGTCATCCATGGTCTTACGGATTTTCTTTCCTTGCGTTTCAAGGCCAGCACTTTGACTTTGAAAAGCCTGAGAAAGTCGAATTACTTGGTCTTCAGTTAGTTTTCCGCCCTTTTCTAGCTGTGTAAATATTACTTCAAGATCCTCTCCAACATGAATTACATCTCTTAGATTAGCCCCAACATCCTGGTATGACTTTACAAGTTGTCTTAGCATTTGTTCTTGCTGACCGACGTTTGTGTCAACCTCTTTAAATGAATCTATAAGTATGTCTGTTTGACCTGCAAGAGCATTCAAAGCTTGCGTGTACTTAGCCGTACCACGAGCTGTCTTTTCAAATTTGTCACCAGTTAACTGTAGAGAGTCAGCGAGTTCGTCGAGATGTTTGTTGATCTTGTTTGTTTTGAACGAGTTGGCTGTTGCCGATAGGTGATGCTGAATAGCACCAATAGTCGTATCTGCATCATGAAGGGTATCAGTCAAAAGTCTTGTATTTGATCTAATCTCGCGCGACAGCGTTGCCAATTCAGTTGCTGATATTGTATTTGCCATGGTTTCAGTCCTCTACTGAGGTTATTTATAACATGTGGCGTTAACGGAGAAAGTGGGTATTCTGCCAATAGAGACAACGTGATATATAATTTTACATGTACGTAAATGAGGACATTATGGAAACAACAGTAAAATCAAATCCACTTCTAGAAAACCTTCGACTTCCCGGTGAAACAGTTCGACTCCCGTCTGGTGGGATGTTTTATAAGAATGGAGAACTAGCATCACATGTAAACAACGGTGAGATTCATGTGTATCCAATGAACACATATGAAGAGATTCTGATGAAAAGTCCAGATAAACTTCTCAATGGTGATGCGGTTCAGGAAGTGTTTACAAGATGTATTCCCGATATCCTAAAACCTTTAGATTTATTTGCACGTGATGTTGACTATTTGATTCTCGTACTTAGACGAGTAACATATGGAAATACTGTTGATATTCCATATACCCATAACTGTGATAGTATTTCTCACACCTATGTAGTAGATATTTCGCCGTTTATTCAACAGGCGAAAATTATTGATCCTACGACACTATCAACAAACTATCAATTAACACTTCCTAATCAACAAGTGGTTGAGATAATTCCTGTTAGGTTTGGTCAAACAATTAAGATGTTGCAGGAAGGAAGTGTGCAAAGAATACAGGATCTAACTGATGATGATATTAAGAATCAGTTCTATGATTCTTTAGTTAGTGTAATATCTGCTGTAGATGGCTGCACAGATCCAAAAATGATCCGTGAGTGGATTGAACAAATTAGTGCAGGTTGGTCCCGTCAAATCCAGACTGCCATGGAAAGGAATAGTAACTGGGGTCCTGAAACAGTGTCGACTGTAATATGTAAAACTTGTCAAAAACCACTAGAACTCGATTTATCGTTAAACCCGATAACTTTTTTCTCCTAACTCTCAGGTATCGGGCTCCGTCTGAGAGAGCTGCCTATATTGCCCGGCTACAAGCTGAAGCTGGTATCTTGATCGATAGTGTAATATCTCTCGTGTACTTTATGCGTGGTGCAATATCATACCACGAAATGATGACATTATCTAGAAAGGAACGAGATCGGATTTCAGACTTTATTAAGGAAAGATTGGAACAAGAAAAGGATAAGCCTAATCCAATATACTAAACTTCAGTGTATGCTTGCTTCCACCATTTTGGAATCATGTGACTGGCTTTACTATATAAATAGCTCCAACTTGAATCAAGAATGTACACGTGCCCCCAATCTTCTTTTGATCTGACAATACGTCCACCACCCTGAATCATATCAACAAGTGCTTGTCTTTGATACCATTCACCTGATAGTTCCATTCGTGCTTTAATCCATTGGTCCCCAAGGAATCCATATGGTACCTTGACGAAGATTGCGAATCTTGCGAGATCGTTGACAAGATCGAGACCTTCTGTTATACTTGGTGAGATTAGCACTCCTGGTTTACTTGAGTGTTTGAAGTCGTCGATAACATCTCGACGGTCTCTACGTTGTTCTGATGGGTTATGTTCAAAGATCACATGAGGAACAGAGTTTGATAGTTCATCTATTAACCATTGTGCAATTGCGAAACTTCCTGTATGAATAATTCCTGAAACGTCGTTATGTAATTCAAGTAGTCCCTTAATCGTTCCAATCATCGCCTTCCTGTTTGCTTGATTCTGTGGATCTTTCCAGTTGACATTCATTCTCATAGATGGCATGAAGTAAACAGGTCGGTTCTCAACAGGAAATTCCGATGGTAGTGAAAGGAACGCTGCTTCATCTTGTGATATTCCAAGATCGTTACAGAATCCCTTGTAATTGAGGATTGTTGAAGACATGAACAGAAATTTATCAGCCATTGGTTCAAGAATCTTGTAGAAGTTTGTTGAAGCAAAGAGGTACTTAAACTTGATCATTGTTTTATCGTGAACAAGTGTGTATATTTGTTTAACATCGTCAATTCGCTCATTCATCACTGTTCGTACAAGTTTTTCATGTTCTTGAAGTGATGCAAGTTCCTTGAGTTTGTTGAGTTCAACAGATGTAGTTTGTCTACTTGAAGGTGAGTCAATAATATACGAACATTCATCAACAAGTTCTGTAAGTTTAATCTCAACGGCTGGGTGATATACATCGTTAAGCCATTTGTGTGTGTGATCTAGAGTTTCGAGAACTTTCCACTTAACACCCATTCGTTCTGCACGCTTTGCCGTAATCTGTAGTGCGTTTAGTTCTGTTAACTGCTGTTCTGTATTATGACATTCATCAAGAATCATTAGTGGACGTCTTTTGAACATATTCGTGTAGTTGAAGCACAAAAGAGCCATCGTATAATTGAGAACAACGTGAGGAACGTTCTTTGCCCTCCCCTTTGCCATCACAAACGGACACGATTCACATTCGGGCTTTATTAGACTGCCAATATCACAAGTTGTATTGCGTTGTGAGCACGTGTAGTTGTTCTTTCCGTAGAAAGCAAACACACGTTCTTCGGGAAATGTATTTTCGTATTGTTCTTGTAGAACTTTTTGGGGAGTTAGAATGAACGACTTTCTGAAGTCGTCGGACTGAATGGAGTTACCATATGTCACACCTAGGTGGCTTTTGCCACCACCAACAGGTATCTCAAGAATCAGGTATCTTGCTGTTTGTTTTTCTAGCCACTCAAGTGCACGAAGTTGTGTTTCACGTGGAGGACTATTTGAATGAGACCAATGTTGTAAAATGTCCATATTCACTCTTAGATTTAATTAAACATTATACACAGGCTTTTAATTGGATGTCAAGATAAATAAAGAAGGAGAATAATATGTTGACTTTCAAACAATACCTACTCGAGGAAGTTAAGAAGAGTAAGGAAATCAATTTTGAGTATCATGCTGAGCTAAATCCAGAAATTTGGAAAGGCGACAAACTCCGTCCAGAAGTGCGAAAGAAAGCACTTGAAATAGCGAAAGAGTTTCTCAATTCGTTCCCAACAAAGCTCAAGGTCATCGACATTTACATTCCTGGAAGTCTTGCAAACTACAACTGGACAAAGAAGTCCGACTTCGATCTCCACATAATTATTGATCCTGTTTCCTGTCGTGGTATTAATGTTGACGATTATTTCAAAGCAAAGGGAGCTGAGTGGAAGACTAAGCACAATATTTCAATTCGTGGGTTTAAAGTTGAGGTGTTTATTGAGCCAAAAGGAACAACACATGAGTCTAGTGCTGAATATAGCATTGAGAGTGATAAGTGGATCAAAAAACCCAAACACATCAAAGATTTAGAAATTGATGAAGATGAAATTGAGAAAACCGTAAGGAATTTGCAGAAAAAAATACGGATTTTGCTTTCCAAAAATGCAAATCCCAAGGAGATAGAGAAATTAAAGGAAAAAATTAGGGTTATGCGGGAACGCGGCCTATATCGAACAAAAAAGGGCGAGTTTTCCGTTGGAAACCTCGCCTTTAAAGCACTGAGAAGTAAAGGTGATCTTGACCGTCTTACACGCGCGAAACGATCAAGAGAAGATGAAAAACTGTCTTTGGATTAGTTCTAGTATCCTAGTTGGAAGATCATAATTCTGTTGATACGTTCGCGACGTACCTCATTCCAAATATCGTCAATATAGTTAATCGTACAATGTCCGTAGCCAACTTCACCAGGACTGTTTGTCCACAATCCAATTATCCTTAACAG